>JAEEGL017219707.1_pt1 | contig 10934 bp, 8 predicted proteins | sample 9134231 | NCBI WGS metagenome assembly JAEEGL01 (sample SAMN16246548, study PRJNA631951) | gut metagenome | biome: gut microbiome; feature: rumen; material: fiber-attached | host: Bos | place: Iran: Karaj | collected 2018-10 | reverse complement strand
TACCGTACGCAGCAGGAAGTTGATCCACATCGGCAGGATGAACAGCATCGCCATCACCTTGGGCGTCTTGAAGTCTTCCTGCGCCATGATGTACGCCGCCGGATAGCCGATGAGAAGACAGATAGCCGTGTTGAACACCGCTATCATCAGCGAGTACAGGAAGGTCTGGATCGCTTCACTATGTGTGAAGAACTTCGCGAAGTTGCGCAGGGTGAAGTGCCCGTCGATATCGGTGAACGCATACACGCCCACGAGAATGAGAGGCAGTACCACGAACAGCGCCATGAACAGGATATAAGGCCATGCCCACGTCCGACGCGAAGAGAATATTTGTACTATCTTGTTCAATTTGTCAATACATTAGAAGGTTCAATCAATCGTCCAGTTTATCCAGCTTGATATGCTGCGGCTTGATGACTATTCCTACGCGGTCTCCGTCATCCCAAACGTCATTCGTGTTGACGTAGAGGTCGTGCCCCTCGTCCGTACGGATGGTCAGATGGTAGTGGTTGCCTTTGAATAAGATGAAATGAACTTCGCCGGAGAGTGTACCTTCCTCTTCGTAGTCCTGCAGGTCGATATCGCGGAACTTGACGCGGACTTGCACCTGGTCGCCTGCTTCCAGGCCTTCCAGCTGCTTCTCCTCCACGTCCCATTCGGCATCGAGGAAACGCACTTTGCCGTTCTTGAGCACTTCACCTTTGAAATAGTTGTAGATATAGTGCTCTTTCTTCATGATCTGAATATCCTCGGGTTTGACGAGCATACCGATTTCGGTGCCCGGCAGGTACTCGTGGTAGTCCTGAATGAGGAACTCGTACTTATCCGGAGTCAGCACGCGCATCTCGTAATGCACGCCCTTGAAGATACAGCTCTGCACTTCGCCGTACCATTTGGTGAACTTGCCCTTCGGCACCCGGTCTTCATAGTCGTCTTCTTCGTTCTCAACGACCTTGCCGCGTTTCTCATCCTCCTTGCGCCAAACGTAGATGTCTTCCGGACGGATGACAACGTCCACGGGGTTGTTCTCGCCGAAGCCGGTGTCAATGCAGTCGAACTCCTGACCGCAGAACTCCACGCGCTTGTCGCGGATCATAGTGGCGCTCAGGATATTACTCTCGCCGATGAAATCAGCCACGAAGCAGTTCTGTGGCTCGTTATAGATGTCTGTCGGAGTACCGATCTGTTGAATCTTGCCTTCGCTCATCACGACCACGCGATCGGAGAGGGTCAATGCCTCTTCCTGGTCGTGGGTGACGTAGATGAACGTGATTCCGAGTTTCTCATGCAGTTCCTTCAACTCGATCTGCATGTCATGGCGCATCTTGAGGTCCAGTGCAGATAGCGGTTCGTCCAGGAGAAGCACCTCCGGCTTGTTGACGATGGCGCGGGCGATGGCCACACGCTGTTGCTGTCCGCCGCTCAGGGTATCTACTTTGCGCTCCTCGTAGCCCGTGAGGTTCGCCATTTTTAACGCCTGACGCACTTTCTTCTTGATCGTCTCGGGGTCTTCTTTCTTCAGCTTCAGACCGAACGCGACATTGTTAAACACATTCAAGTGCGGGAACAGCGCGTATTTCTGGAACACCGTGTTCACAGGACGCTTGTAGGGGGGAGTCTTGGTGACGTCTTCGCCTTTGAGCAGGATGTCGCCGGCACTCGCTACTTGAAAACCTGCGATGCATCGCAGCAAGGTGGTCTTACCGCAGCCCGAAGGGCCTAAGATGGTGACGAACTCGCCTTTCTTGACTTGAAGGCTCACGTCGTTCAACGCATACTTACCATCTTCGAATTGCTTCGACACATGGTTCACCTCAATGATAAAATCGGATTTTGCCATTTCTTCAACAAATTGTAGTCCCGTGGGGACTTAGATCGGGTTTCTGTACTCCCAGAAAATCATAAAACAATCTTTTTAGTTATACGTTCTTTATTGGTTTTGCGTACGTGCACGCCTAACCGTGCGGGCATACACCCGCAAAATACGCCGCAAAAGTACTGCTTTTTTTTTACATACGCAAATATTTTTACGTTTTGTACTATTTTTATTTGAAAATTTGTATATGTCAAAAAAAAGTAGTAAATTTGCAGGCAAATTTGTGGAACAAACCAATTATTGTATATGATATACCGATTTACTTTTTCGTGTGAGGAAGGTGATCCTGCTTTCCGCCGTGTGTTTGAAGCCGATGCGGACGCTACGTTCCTGCAGCTCCACGAAGCTATTCTCAAGAGTGTCGGCTACCCCGATGACCAGATGACGTCGTTCTTCCTGTGCAACGATGAGTGGGAGAAAGGCCAGGAGGTGACGCTTGTCGAGATGGACTCGAGCTTCGAGTACGACAACATGGTGATGAATGAGACCCGTCTGAGCGATCTCATCGAGGAGCAGGGCCAGCGACTCATCTACATCTTCGATCCTATGTTCGAGCGCTATTTCTTCGGTTCGCTCAAGGAGATCAAACCCGGTTCGATGAACGGTGTAGAGTGCGTCGAGTCAAAGGGTAAGGCCCCGAAACAGCTCAAGTCCGAAGACCCCTTGGCCGGTGTCGGTGCCGGTAAGGGTAGCGATGATGACTTCCTCTTTGACGACGAATTCAAGGACGAGTACGATCTGGGAGACATCGATATGGAGGGCTTCCAAGATCTCAGTTTCGATGACGGAACGATGTTTTAGGCCGCTCACTACCCTCGTACACGTGCTAAAACTATGTTTTAGTAGTAGGTACTCGGGTGTGCTCGCCCTCCCCAAAAATTAAAATTTTCGGGGGCCCCATTACAATATGCCTAAGACTTTAGTTCTCATATTGGGTCCGACGGGTGTTGGGAAAACCGAACTGTCACTCCGCGTAGCGGAGCACTACGGTTGCCCGATACTCAACTGCGACAGCCGGCAGGTCTTCCGCTCCATTCCTGTCGGAACGGCAACCCCGACTGCGGAAGAACAGGCGCGCGTGAAGCATTACTTCGTCGCGACGCGTGAGCTGGAGGAAGAGTATAACGCCGGACAGTACGAACGGGACGCGCTGGAGTTGCTTGACGAGCTGTTCCGCACGCACGAGGTGGTCGTCATGACAGGCGGGTCGATGCTTTACGCTGATGCGGTCTGCAATGGGCTGGACGACCTGCCGAGCGTACCGGCGGGTGTCCGGAAAGCGGTACGGGAAGGCTACGAACGCGGTGGCCTGGAGTGGCTGCAAGCGGAAGTACAGCGTCTCGATCCGGACTACTGGAATGTAGTGGACCGACAGAACCCCGCCCGTCTGGCGCATTGCGTGGAGTTGAGCCGGGTGACCGGCAAACCCTATTCGTCGCTGCTGACGAAGACAGTTGCTTACCGTCCCTTCCGCATTGTCAAAGTCGGTCTGGAGAGATCTCGCGAGGAACTGTATGACCGTATCAACCGCCGCGTGGAGCAGATGATAGCCGACGGGCTGGTGGACGAAGCGAGAAGGGTCTATCCCAAGCGGCAACTCAACAGCCTGCAGACTGTCGGATACCGGGAACTGTTCGCCTCTTTTGACGGAGAGTATGACCTCGACCGGGCCATTGAGCTCATACAACAGAACACGCGCCATTACGCCAAGCGGCAGATGACTTGGTTCCGGCGCGACACACAGATACATTGGCTGAATGCTAACGATGATTATGAAAAGAACATACATCTTATTGATGCTTTGCTGCATGCTGATGGCATGCAAGAAGAATAACGTGGATTTCACCTACTCGCCCGAAAAGCCGCGAGCAGGTCAGTCCGTGACATTCTCCAACCTCTCCTCGTCCGGTGAAGAGTGGGATTGGACTTTCGGCGACGGCGCCACCTCGGCATCCAAATCGCCATCGCACACCTACAAGCGCCCCGGTACCTATACCGTGTTGCTCAAGGTGGACAAGAAAAACTCGTGGACAGCGACGAAGGACATTACAATCTACGACACCGTTCCGACTTTCGTCGCTTCAGACAGCGTGTTCGTCATCTACAAGGATTATACCTTCACGGCGAATGTCTATAACCCCTATGGCTATACGATCCGTTACGACTGGTCGCTTCCGGACGGAGCTGACTATGCCGTGATAACCGATTCGCTGCCGACAGGCAAGTCACTTCACCTCTATTTCACCCGTCCGATGGATGCGGCTCCGATAGAGCTGAAGATGGAGATCAACGGCACGACGGAACTCATACGGAAGTCCTTTGAGGTATCTGACACCGAGACGAACTCCATGGTCTTCCGGAATGCGACGGGTGACTATCGTCAGCGTATCTTCGGCGCTCGTGCGGAAGGCGTGCTCCCGGATCCTTCTGCCGCCTCTGTGCTGAATGCCGAGCAAGACACGCTACAGGAGTACAACAATAGGATATTTACCCGCTCCGAACTGGCCTCCACCTTCCCCGGTATTGAGGGCTTCAAGATCGCTAACCGCAAGATATACTACCGTGCCGGCGGACTCTGGGTGGCAGCGCTGGACGGCACGAACCGCGTGCAGATAGAGCAGAATCCTTGTTCCGCCATGACGCTGGACCTGATGGACAACCGTATCTATTGGGCAGTGCCGGGCGAAGTGAAATATATGCCGCTCATCGGCTCCGACAACAATCAGTTTGTGACGGTGCCCAAGCAACTGAACAATTTGACTAACGTAACGAAAATCGCTCCTGACAGCGAACTGAAATAAATCATCCATGATATCACCTGATTATATTTTTGAGACCTCATGGGAGGTGTGCAACCGCGTAGGCGGCATTTATGCCGTGCTTTCGACCCGTGCGGCTTCCATGCAGGCAGAGCACCCGGATAAGGTGTTCTTCTTCGGCCCGGATTTCGGAGCCCACAGTGACATCTATTTCAAGGAAGACGGGTCGCTTCTGGCCGGCTGGCGTGCGCCGAAAGACATCCCTGTCCGCATTGGCCGCTGGCAAGTGCCCGGAAAACCGATTGCTATCCTGTTGAAAGCCGATGCAATGTGGTTCCGTAAGGATGAGATATACGCATGGGCGTGGAATAAATTCAAGGTGCAGAGTCACGCCGCCTATGGCGATTATGACGAGTCCTGTATGTTCGGCTACGCAGCCGGAATGGTGATGGAGAGCCTGTATCAATTCCTAATTCACAATGCACAATGCACAATTAAGCCGCAGGTTTGTGCGCATGCCAACGAATGGCAGACAGCGTTCGCTATCTTCTACCTGCGTGACCATTGTCCGAAGATCGCTACGCTCTTCACGACCCATGCGACAGGTATCGGCCGCTCGATAGCCGGTAACGGCAAACCGCTCTACGACTATTTCGAGGGCTATAACGGCGATCAGATGGCAGCAGAGCTGAATATGGTCTCCAAACACTCGGTGGAGAAACAGGCGGCGCATTGGGCGGATTGCTTCACGACGGTGAGTGATATCACCGCCCGCGAGTGCAAGCAGCTGCTCGACAAGCCGGTGGATATAGTGACGCCGAACGGCTTCGAACCGACCTATGTACCGAAAGGCAAGGCTTTTGACGAACGCCGTGCGGAGGCCCGTGAAGCATTACGGCGCGTAGCCGGAGAACTACTTGGCGGAGTTGTGCCGGAGAACGCATTACTGGTCTGCATCTCCGGTCGTCAGGAATGGAAGAACAAGGGCATAGATGTCTTCGCTTCCGCGCTGGACAAACTGGCACAGAAAATCTATCATAGCAATCAGATGGAGCGTGAAGTCATTGCGTTTGTCATGATTCCGTATCTGGATCGTGCTCCGTCACGCAAGGGCAGGGTGAGTGCTGTCTTTGTACCGTATTACCTGGACGGTCACGACCCTTTGTTCCAAAAGACCTATTACGACCTGCTCATCGGTATGGATGTAACGGTATTCCCCTCCTATTATGAGCCCTGGGGCTACACACCATTGGAGTCCTGTGCATTCCACGTACCTACGATCACCACTTCGCTGGCGGGCTTCGGCGTTTGGGCGGCGCAGCAGAAAGAGCAGTACGGCGTTATCGTCATTGACCGCAACGACTCCAACTTCGACGACGTGGCAGAGCATATCGCAGAGGATCTGTTGCGCTTTGACCGTCTGTCCAAAGAGGATAAGGCACGCGCCCGCAAGGCGGCTGCGGCCGTAGCGAAGAAAGCAGACTGGAAACATTTCTTCAAATACTACCGTCAGGCATATGACATAGCAATCACAAACTCACAAAAACGTAATAAGAAAAAATGAAAAAATCGTTTGTTATAGCGGCGCTGGCCGCGCTGATGCTTCCCGCGGGGGCATTCGCTTGTACGAATTTCCTGGTAGGCAAGAACGCCTCTACGGACGGTAGCACAATCATCTCTTATGCTGCAGACTCCTATGGCATGTTCGGTTTCCTGCATTTCTCTCCGGCGGCTGACTATCCGCAGGGTGCGATGCGCGAGGTGAAAGACTGGGACACCGGCCGTCCTCAGGGGAGTATCCCTCAGGTGGCGCACACCTATTCGGTAGTGGGTAACATGAACGAGTATCAGGTGACCATCGGTGAGACTACATGGGGTGGACGGGAAGCCCTTTGGGACACCGTCGGCATCGATTACGGAAGCCTCATCTACATCGCCCTGGAGCGTTCCAAGACCGCCCGAGAAGCTATTGAGTGGTTCATCACGCTGGTGAACGAATACGGCTATGCATCGGAAGGCGAGTCGTTCTCGTTCGGTGACCCGAATGAGATCTGGATCATGGACCTGATCGGCAAGGGACCGGGCAAGAAAGGCGCCAACTGGGTAGCCGTTCGTATTCCAGACAATGCCATTGCCGCACACGCCAACCAGGCACGTATCACCAAACTGCCGATAGGCGAAAAGCCGAAAGGACAGTTGTTCACCGCCAAAGAGAAGAAACGTCTGGAGAAGAAACTGAACTGCGTCATCAACGGGTCCTGGATGTGGGACAAGAACGTCATCGCCTTTGCCCGCGAGAAAGGTTTCTTCACCGGAGCCGACAAGGACTTCAGCTATCAGGCGGCTTATAACCCCTTCGACTTCAGCGGACTCTATGTATGCGAAGCACGCGTGTGGTCGTTCTTCAACCATTTCAGCAGTGAGATGGACAAATACTTCGACTATGCCACAGGCAAGACTTTCCGCGAGAGCGGAGGTAAGGATGAAGGCGAACATATGCCGCTGTGGATCATCCCGAACCGCAAAGTGAGCGTGCAGGACATAAAGGAGTGCATGCGTGACGAATACAAGGGTACTCCACTGGATATCACCCAAGGCTCCGATGCCGGACCGTGGAACAGCAAACTGCGTTTCGGTGGTCTGGGCTTCAAGCTGACGGACGAGAATGACACGACGAAGACGACGCAGTACTGGTACGAGCGTCCGACAGCTACGCAGCAGACCGCTTGGTCGTACGTGGCTCAGATGAGAAGCAATAACCGCTACGGTATCTTCTGGTTCGGTGTGGACGATGCGGCTTGCTCGTGCTATGCACCGATGTACTGCTGTATCCAGCGTGTGCCGGAGTGCTTTGCGGAAGGCAACGGAGACAGCTATACGTTCTCACCGACCAGCGCATGGTGGACCTTCAACCTCGTAGCCAACTGGGCATATACCAAGTACAGCCGCATGTACCCGCATGTTCGCGAGGTGCAGCAGACCTGGGATGACAAGTTCAACACCCAGATTGCCGGCGTGGATGCGCAGGCTGCGGAGCTGGATGACGAAGCGGCACGGGCTTTCCTGACGAACTATAGCTGCTCGCAGGCGGAGAATCTGGTGGCCGACTGGCAGAAACTGTATATCTACCTCGTCACTAAGTTTATCGACGGTCAGGAGCGCAAGGAAGAGAACGGACAGTTCAAGCGCAATCCGTATGGCAATAGCTGCGGTCCGAACCGACTGCCGCTGCCGGAGAATCATCTCCGCAGGGTAGCACCGGAGATCACCCACGAATAATAAAGAATGCCTCTCACCCGAGAGGCATTCTTGTATCTAAATCTTAAATCACAAATCTAAAATCTGTATCCAAAGGATACATACCATCCCCATTCCCACATGTGCTGGTTGGAAACGGCCTTATGACGAACGAGGTTGTTGAGACCGAAGTCGTAACCGGACTGCAGCCGGTAGCGGTCCCATTCCAGACCTCCGCCCAAGCCGTATTGGATATTCGCACGGATCAACTCATCCGCCATGCGGTCGTACGGCTCTGTCGGGATGGACTGGCTCTGCAGCCACGTCTCTGCCTTCTCGCTCAGATGAGTCTGCAGATAGTCGTTCTGCGCCAAACCGATCTGTAACTGCGGACCGGTATAGAAGAACAGGTTCAGCTGTTTCCACAGCGGAATGGTGTAAAACGCGCGTACCGGAATCGTCAGATTGTGCGCCAGCACACGGTGCTTGATGTACTCCGTCTGCGTTGTAGGAGCGTCCAGACTGCGCCAGTGCTGCTCGTTCGTGCCGTACAGCAGGGTGTAGAGTACACCTGTCTGCAAGCTGAAATGGATCGGCAGATTGAACGTGAATGTTGCACCCAGACGGATACCGTGCATGTACATGTCAGCATAGGTCTGCGTACGGCTGCGCTGCTGGTGCTGCGCATAACCGACCTCAAGGCGATAATCCACACTGAACTGATAACTCTGCTCTTTCTCCACCTTACGCGTAGGGTCAAAGAAGGTGTTATCCGCTATCTGGTATGCCGGTTTCTTGGTGTCATCAGCCCATAATGTACCGACACTCAAGACAAGAAGGAATAAAATGCAGCTTGTTTTTTTCATATTCGCCTGCAAAATTACTGCTTTTTTTTGATATATGCAAAAAAAGTTGTAACTTTGTACCCAAATTCGTGAGATGACATATTCGTTCCGCACATATTTGCCGTATTACAAACGCAACCTGAAGGTGGCGTTTCCGGTGATGCTGACCCAGTTCGGCGCAGCGATGGTGGGCTTGGCGGACTCAATCATGGTAGGTCATTACGGCACGACGGATCTGGCGGCAGTCAGTTTCTCCAATGCCCTCTTCTTTACGGTTATGGTCTTCTCGATGGGTGCGCTTATGGGAATCACGCCGCTCGTAGGACATGTGCACGGACGTCTGGAGAAGCTGCTGGCGCAAGGCACGACGGACGAAGAGATAGCGCACAAACACGAGCAGATAGCGTCTTATCTGACGAACGGATTGGTCTTCACGGGACTTATGTGTGTCTTCTCGTTGGCGCTGTTGGCGCCCTGTATTCCGTATTTGGACAGTTTCGGTCAGGAACCCGAAGTGGTCGCATGTGCGCGCCCGTACTATATTCTTATAGTGCTCTCCATCATTCCCTTCCTGCTGTTCTGTTTTACCAAGCAGTTCCTTGAGGGCCTGGGCAATACCTTTGTGGCGATGATGATCACGCTGGGCTGTAACCTGCTCAATATACTCCTTAACTGGGTCTTTATTTTCGGGCATTGGGGTTTTGAGCCGATGGGCGCTGAGGGAGCAGGATGGGCGAGCCTGATAGCGCGTGCTCTCATGCCGGTGTGCTTCTTTATTGCCATGCTGGCCAAAGCCGATTGGCGGCAGTACATCAGTGCTGCTACGCGCAGACTGGTCACGCGCCGTGAGGTGGAGCATCTGGTCTCCATCGGTACGCCTATCGGTCTGCAGTCATTCGCAGAGGCTTTTCTCTTTACAGCCTCTTTCGTCATTATCGGTTGGATCAGTAAGGAAGCCTTGGCGGCGCACCACATCGCCAACCAGATGGCGGACCTGACCTTCATGTTGGCACTCGGTATCGGTTCGGCAACGACCATCCGCGTCTCGCATCAGTTGGGCAAGGGAGATCTGCAGGCGGTTCGTATGGCGAGCCGTGCTTCCGTTCATCTCTGTCTGCTGATGAATACTATCGGTGCGGCTATCATGATCTTCGGGCGTAATTACATACCGTATGTGTTCACGGATGACCCCGAAGTGGTGCCTATCGCTTCGACGCTGCTCATCATTGCCGGTACGCTTCAGTATGCGGACGGTTTGCAATGCATCGGAGCAGCCATGCTACGCGGCATACAGGATGTGCGTGTCCCGATGCGCATCGCCCTGTTCGCATATATAGGAGTCGCCCTTCCTTTAGGAATATATCTCACTTTCTATTACCCTCTCCCCCTTCAGGGGGCCGGGGGGCCGGGCCTCGGCGCCAAGGGCATGTGGATGGCGTTTGTCATCGCCTTGGCTATTCCGGCGGTGCTCTTCCACATACGATTTGCCAAACAATTAAAACGACTATCATATGGAACCCAAAGCAGTTTTTGACATTTTTGCACAGATCAATCAAGTGCCTCGTCCGTCCAAACACGAGGAGCGTATCAGTCAGTGGTTGCAGGACTTCGCTGCCGCACATCACATCGAGTGTGTCGCCGACGAGGCGATGAACGTCATCATGCGCGTGCCGGCTACCCCCGGTTATGAAGATCATGAGGGTGTCATCCTTCAGGCGCATATGGATATGGTATGCGAAAAGAACGGAGACGTACAGCATGATTTCATGACCGATCCCATCCAGACTTATGTGGATGGAGAGTGGCTGAAGGCCAAGGGAACGACGCTTGGTGCCGACAATGGTATCGGTATCGCAATGGCGCTGGCTGCTGTCACGGATCCGAATCTGAAGCACCCGGCTATCGAGTGCCTCTTCACGGTTGATGAAGAGACGGGTTTGACCGGTGCGGAGAAGCTGAAAGACGGTATGCTGCGTTCCAAACGGCTCATCAACCTCGATTCCGAAGACGACGGCCAGATCTTCATCGGCTGTGCCGGTGGTATCGATACCCTCGCTAAAATGCACTATAAACCGGAAACCCTTCCCTTTAGGGAGGGGCAAGGGGGAGGCGCACAAATAGCAATCCATCTGAAAGGCAGTGGATTGCTCGGCGGGCATTCAGGCGATGATATCAACAAGGGACGTGCGAATGCGAACCAGCTTATCGTATTGTTCC
>JAEEGL016126828.1_pt1 | contig 10934 bp, 8 predicted proteins | sample 9134231 | NCBI WGS metagenome assembly JAEEGL01 (sample SAMN16246548, study PRJNA631951) | gut metagenome | biome: gut microbiome; feature: rumen; material: fiber-attached | host: Bos | place: Iran: Karaj | collected 2018-10 | reverse complement strand
TAGATGCTATAGATGCTATAGAGGATATAGAGGATATAGAGGATATAGTGGGTATAGTATTGGATGGGATATAGAGAAGGCGGCATCACGGTGAGGTGGTGCCGCCTTTTTTGGTGATATGATGGCTTGTTACTTTACTTCCTGGCCCTGGAGGAAGGTCCTCGCGATGATGGGCGTGGTGTAGGAGTAAGGGATGAAGTCGATTGAGGGGATCGGGTCGGTGATGAAGAAGTTGGCGACCTTGCCCTTGGCGATGCTGCCGTAGTCCTTGCTCAAGTCCATGGCGGCAGCCGTGTTGATGGTGGCTGCGTTGATGGCCTCGGCGGGGAGCAGTCGCATCTTGATGCAGGCCAGCGAGACAACAAACTTCATGTCACCGCTGGGCGTTGAGCCGGGGTTGTAGTCACTGGCTGTGGCTACAGGAAGGCCAGCCTCAATCATCTTGCGTGCGGGAGCGAACGGCATGTTCAGGAAGAACGAGGTGCCGGGCAGTCCCGTGGGGATGGTGTTGGTGCCCTTGAGCATCTCGATGTCCTCGTCAATCATGCTCTCGAGGTGATCCACTGATACGGCATTGTGCTTCACGCCTACCTCGACGCCGCCTGACGGTGCGAGCTCTTGGACGTGAATCTTGGGACGCATACCCCACTTGGCACCCTCTTCAAGGATGCGCGAGGTCTCGTCGGGGGTGAAGAACCCCTCGTCACAGAAGACGTCGATGAAGTCGGCCAACTTTTGCTTGCCTACCTCGGGAATCATCTCACGGATGAGCATATCGACATATTCGCCCTGACGTCCGGCGTATTCGCGCCCCACGGCGTGGGCACCCAGGAAAGTGCTGACCACCTTGATGGGCGAGGTCTCGCTGATGCGGCGAATGACGCGCAACATCTTCAGTTCGTCCTCGGTATTCAGGCCGTAGCCGCTCTTGATCTCGACGGCACCGGTGCCCTTGGCGATGATTTCCTTCACACGACGCATGGCCTGGGCGTAAAGTTCGTCCTCGCTCAAGAGGTGCAGGCGGTCGGCCGAGTTGAGGATACCGCCACCGCGGCGTGCGATTTCGGCATAGGAGAGTCCGCGGATTTTGTCCACAAACTCGCCCTCACGGCTGCCGGCATACACGATGTGGGTGTGGCTGTCGCACCACGAGGGCAGCACTGTGCCACCCTGTGCGTCGATGACCTCCCAATCGTTCTCGGGCACGGGCATGTCTGCCATCTGTCCCCAAGCCTCGAAGCGGTCGCCGTCAACGAGCAGCCACGCGTCGTTGATGCAGTTCAGCGTTGCCATCTCGCTGCCCCGCAGGCAATGTTTCCTGTCGGAATCAATGCCCGCCAGACAAGCGATATTCTTAATCAATCTTTTCATATTATTCTCAAAAATGCCTCACGCTAAGACGCGAAGTCGCTAAGTTTCATAATTTTTTAATTCTTAGCGTCTTAGCGACTTAGCGTGAGAATAGTTGTTAGTCAATCTTGTTGTTCTGCAAGAACTCTACCGACTTGGCGATGTGCGGATACATGGGCTGGTCCTCGTTGACAAAGGGGACGCACTTGCGGTAGTTGGCAAAGACGTTCTCCAGCACGGGCGAAGACTTCAACGGGCGGCGGAACTCCAGTGCCTGGGCGGCATTGAACAGCTCGATGGCCAGCACGCGCTCGGTGTTCTCAACGACCTTGCAGAGCTTCACACCAGCGTTGGCACCCATGCTCACGTGGTCTTCCTGACCCTGTGAGGTGGGGATGGTGTCGGCCGACGAGGGCATACACAGCGTCTTGCTCTGGCTGGCGATGGCGGCGGCGGTGTACTGCGGAATCATGAAACCGCTGTTCACGCCGGGCTGTGCCACGAGGAAGCTGGGCAGGTCACGGGTGCCGGAAACCAGCTTGTAGGTGCGGCGCTCCGAGATGTTGCTCAGTTCGGCCATAGCGATGCACAGGAAGTCCATGGGCATGGCGATGGGCTCGCCGTGGAAGTTGCCTGCCGAGATGATGAGGTCCTCGTCGGGGCAAACGGTGGGATTGTCGGTTGCTGAGTTGATCTCGGTGTCAATGACAGAGCCCACATAGCGGATGGTGTCCTTCACCGAACCGTGAACCTGCGGGATGCAGCGGAACGAATAGGGATCCTGAACATTGACCTTGGGCTGCTTGATGAGTTCGCTGCCGTCGAGCAACTCGCGCATGCGTGCAGCGGTCTCGATCTGTCCCTGGTGGGGACGCACGGCGTGAACGGCATGGGTAAACGGCTCGATGCGGCCGTCATAGGCCTCAAGCGAGATGGCGGCGATAACGTCGGCCCAACGGCTCAGGCGCTCGGCCTTGATGAGAGCCCACACGGCGTGAGCGCTCATGTTCTGGGTGCCGTTAAGCAGGGCCAGACCTTCCTTGGAACCGAGTTTACTGGGTTCCCAACCCATCTTCTTGCACAGGTCGGCGCCACTCATGCGCTCGCCCTTGTACTCGACTTCACCCAGTCCCACGATGGGTAAGCACAGGTGAGCCAGCGGTACGAGGTCGCCCGATGCACCTACCGAACCCTGCTTGTAAACCACGGGATAAACGTCGTTATTGAACAGGTCGATGAGCCTCTCGACGGTATCCAGTTTCACGCCAGAGTAGCCGTAGGAGAGGGACTGCACCTTCAACAGAATCATGATCTTGACGATGTCGTTGGGCACGCGTTCGCCCACGCCGCAGGCGTGAGACATCATCAGGTTGATCTGCAGTTGTGAGAGTTGGTCGTTGCTAATAGAAATCTTGCACAGCGAGCCAAAGCCCGTGGTCACGCCATAGATGGGCTTGTCGCTCTCGGCAATCTTCTTGTCGAGGTATTCACGGCAGTGACTGATGCGCTTGATGGCATCGGCACTGAGTTTGAGCGTTTGATGGCCTTCGATGATCTCGGCGATCTTCTGGACCGTGAGATGCTCGGCACTGATTTGATGTGTCATTTCTTTATTTAAAGGTTTATGGATTTGTGTCGATTGTTTTAAAAAATGGTCACGGCGTTGTCGATGACGTCATCGTCCACCAGATTGGGCATGGTAACGGTCAACTCGGGCGTGCGCTCCATCTCGCGGCGGATGGCGTCCATCGAGCCCTTGTTGCGGGCCCAGCTGCGGCGTGCGATACCGTTGTTCACATCCCAGAACAGCATCTCGCGGATGTGGCGGGCTGAATCTTCGCTACCGTCGATGGCCATACCGAAACCACCGTTGATGACTTCGCCCCAACCAACACCGCCGCCGTTGTGGATGCTTACCCAGGTGGCACCGCGGAAGGAGTCGCCGATCACGTTCTGAACTGCCATATCGGCGCAGAACTGTGAACCGTCATAGATATTGCTTGTCTCGCGGAAGGGCGAGTCGGTACCCGACACGTCGTGGTGGTCACGGCCGAGCACGACGGGGGCGCTCAGTTCGCCACTGCGGATAGCATCGTTGAATGCCAAGGCGATTTTGGCGCGACCTTCGGCGTCGGCATAGAGGATACGTGCTTGTGAACCCACAACCAGGTGGTTGGGACCGGCTTCCTTGATCCAGTGAATGTTGTCATCCATCTGTCCCTGGATATCCTCGGGAGCATCTTTGCGGATTTCCTCGAGCACTTGTGCTGCCAGGCGGTCGGTAGTCTCCAGGTCCTTGGGGTCACCCGAGGTGCATACCCAACGGAAGGGGCCAAAGCCGTAGTCAAAGAACATCGGACCCATGATATCCTGAACGTAGGACGGATAGCGGAACTTGCCATCGGCTGTCATGATGTCGGCGCCAGCACGGCTCGACTCGAGCAGGAATGCGTTGCCATAGTCAAAGAAATACATGCCCTTGTCGGCCAGCTTGTTGATGGCAGCGCACTGGCGGCGCAGCGACTCGCGCACGCACTCCTTGAATTGCTCGGGTTGCTCGGCCATCATCTGCTTGCTCTCTTCCAATGTCAGGCCCACGGGATAGTAACCGCCCGCCCACGGATTGTGCAGCGAGGTCTGGTCGCTACCCAGGTCAACGTGCATGTCCTCGGCAGCAAGACGCTCCCACAGGTCCACTACGTTGCCCACATAGGCCATCGATACGGTCCTCTTGTCGGCCACGGCCTTGCGGATGGCGGGGATGAGTTCATCAAGATTGTTGTGCAACTCATCTACCCAACCTTGCTCGTAGCGCTTTTCGGCAGCCAGAGGATTGATTTCGGCAGTGACGCTCACTACACCAGCAATATTACCGGCTTTGGGCTGTGCACCCGACATGCCGCCCAAACCAGCGGTCACGAACAACATACCATGGATGTCGCCACCCTTTTGTCCGCGTTTCACAAGCTGCTTGCGGGCAGCATTGAGGACAGTGATGGTAGTGCCGTGCACGATACCTTGCGGGCCAATGTACATATAGGAACCGGCGGTCATCTGACCATACTGGCTCACGCCCAGTGCGTTGTCGCGCTCCCAATCATCGGGTTTGCTATAGTTGGGGATGACCATACCGTTGGTTACCACTACGCGGGGCGCATTCTTGTGCGAGGGGAACAAGCCCAGGGGGTGTCCCGAGTACATGACGAGGGTCTGCTCGTCGGTCATCTCGCTCAAGTACTTCATCACCAGGCGATATTGTGCCCAGTTCTGAAAGATGGCACCGTTACCGCCGTAGATAATCAACTCGTGGGGGTGCTGGGCCACACGGGGATCCAGGTTGTTCTGAATCATCAGCATGATGGCGGCAGCTTGACGCGAGCGTGCGGGATACTCGTCGATAGGACGGGCATACATCTCGTATTTGGGACGATAGCGGTACATATAGATGCGGCCATACTTCTTCAACTCCTCGGCAAATTCGGGAGCCAGAGCGGCGTGGAGATGCTTGGGGAAGTAGCGAAGGGCATTCCTCAAGGCGAGTTTTTTCTGCTCGGGAGTGAGGATGTCCTTGCGCTTGGGCGCATGGTTAATTTCGGTGTCGTAGGCCTGCAGTTCGGGCAGTTCCTCGGGGATGCCACCGCGAATGTCGGCAATGAATTCTTCTTTGGTCATAATTATAATTGTTTTTAGTTGTTCTCTAAACAGTTTAGCCTTTAAGCCCTAAGCTCTAAGCCCTAAACTAAGCCAAAGGCTTATGATTTGATCTTCTCTTCAACCATTGCGGTGATCTCGGCCTCCTCGACATTAGCCTTGGCAACGAGTTCGTTAGCCTCGGCAATGAGCTTCTCGGCAGTAGCACGGTCCGTCAGGCTGGAAGCGTTGATTTTCACGTTCATGCCAGCACCGATGACAGCGGCACGTGCGGCGAGTGAGCCCACGCCAGCGTCGGTCACGCTGTTGGGGTTACCGGTCTCGACCATAGCGCGGCAAATTTCGAAGGCCTTGAACGAAGCCTTCATCGTGCGCAGGGGCACCTGGGTGGCATACAAAGTAGCGTCCTGGATAGCGGCGGTGCGGGCAGCCTTGTCCTCGTCGGTCTTCTTGGGCATGCCGAAGGCGGCCATGATGCGGTTAAAGGCATCGGTGTCCTCGTCAACGAGGTGCAGCAGTTCTACCTTGAGAGCCTGACCCTTGTCGGCCCACACGCTGAACTCGTTCCAGCGGTCGTCCCAACCGGGCTTGTGGCTCGACAGGTTAGCGACCATCGTGCCCAGCGAAGCTGCCAACGCACCCATGTAGGCGCTGATGGAGCCGCCGCCAGGAGCGGGAGACTCGCGAGAGGTCTCGTCGGCAAAACCGGTCACGGTGAGGTCCACCAGGCGGTTGCTTGTCTTGTTATCAGCCTCGAGCATGAACTCGATGACCTTCTCCTGCGGGTCAAAGGGCTTGAGGTCGTCCAGACCCATGGAGTGGATGGCGATGTTGATGATATCTTCCTCGGGAATACCTGTCGAGCGCTGTTGCTTCTCCAGGAAGTACTTACCGGCCTCGATGAGGCAGCGCTTGGGCATCAAGCCCACAATCTCGGTACCCGTCACGCGGATACCGCGGTTCTGTGCGCAGCGGCATACCTCGTCAAAGGCTACGTGCAGCGGGGTCACGTTGATGTTGGTGATATTCATCGATACCTGAGCAATCTTGTACTCGTCGATGTACCAGCCGATGGCCTTGGTGCCCTTGAGGGTGCCGGGCTTCATCACGTTGTTGCCGTTCTCGTCCTTGACGATCTTGCCCGTGATGGGGTTGCCCTCACGCACGGGGCGTCCCTTCTCGCGCACGTCAAATGCGATGGCGTTGGCACGGCGGGTCGAGGTGGTGTTCAGATTGTAGTTCACTGCGATGAGGAAGTCGCGTGCACCGACAGCGGTGCAACCCGTACGTGCCACGCCCTCGTCGAAGGGGCGGTCACCGAAGTCAGGACCCTTCTCGGGGTTACCCATCTTCTCGGGCAGCGCCTCGTATTCGCCGGCACGGCACACGGCCAGATTTTGGCGGCCGGGCTTCATGGCGGCAGCCTCATAGCAGTAGCAGGGGATATTGTGTTCGCGGGCGATGCGCTCGGCCAGTTTGTGGGCCAGTTCGGCACACTCCTCCAGGGTGATGCCGGCCACGGGAATCAGCGGGCACACGTCGGTGGCACCCATGCGTGGGTGTGCACCGTGATGACCGCGCATGTCGATGAGTTGCCCAGCCTTGCCCACGGCCTGGAATGCGGCCTCGAGGACAGCGTCAGGTTCGCCCACGAAGGTCACCACTGTGCGGTTGGTAGCCTCGCCCGGGTCCACGTCAAGCAGTTTCACACCCTTGACACGTTCAATCTCATCGGTGATTTGTTTGATAATGGCCATATTGCGTCCCTCACTGAAGTTAGGCACGCACTCCACGATTTTCTTCTCCATACTCATTGATAATCAGTAGTTTAAGTTGTTGTTTTATGTTAGTAGGTTAATTTTTGCACAAAAATAGTGCTTTCCTCCCGACTGCACAAGTTTTTTCCTCCCTACTTGCGCGTTTTTAATGTTTTATAAACATTAAATCGAGATATCGGTTCTAATACAGTGACAGCACGGCCAAAGGATATGGCCGTGCTGCCGGAATCGTTGACAATTTTACTTATCCTATTTCTCGTGGAGCCACAGGGAGTTGATCTTGCTGCGGATGGCATGGATGTTGCCGGCGGTGATGGCACCCATGATGACCAATCCGACAAGGATGGCAACCCACACACTTGAGCCGCTGATGCCGAAAGCGTGTATCATGTCCATATAAGCCAAGCGGCCGATCAGCATCAGCACGATGGCAAGCACCAGCACCACGGCATTGAGTGCCACCACGAGCATGATGTAGTGCCGTGACACTTGGGCTGGAGAATAGCCCAGCAGCAACAGGTCCTGGAGTTTGCGGGTGTTCTTCTGAAGCAGCAGGTAGATGCTGAGCATGAGCACAAAGAACGATAGCAGGCTGATGAGGATGCCCACGGCGATGACGATGCCGCTGATGACGGTGAGGAAATAGTTCGCCTTGCTTGACGACATCTTGTCTCCCGCAATCTCGTAGCGGTGGTCGTTCATGTACTGCTCGATTTTGATGTCGCCGGGGCTGCTCACCTCGACGATGAGGCGTTGTGGCAATTGGTCGTTGCCCGAGCCGAAGCGCTCGTTGGCCCATTCCATGAATTCCTGTGGCACGATGACGGTGTTCAGGCGGTTGGAGAAGCCCACGATGCGTCCCGGCATGTCGCTCCTCAAGCCGTTGCCGCTTAGGGTGAACTCCAGAGGAATCACTTCGGCCTGTCCCTCGCTGATGCGCGGCATGCCGTGGGTGGCGGCAAAGCCGAAGTTGTAGAGCGACAAGTAGTCGCGCGAGATGATGACCGGCACTGATGGACGCTCGGGTGAGAAACCCCATTGGGAGGGATCCACATCGATATACTCGTCAGGGATGGACTCAAAGAAGAACTGGGTGTGCATCGCGTGCCCGGCTCCCACGCCCAGCCGCGCGTCAACAGCGAAATCGCTGTTCAGGAAGCGTCCTACCTTACGGCACCATGGCTGGGCTTCCAGGTCCTTGATGTCCTCGTCGGTGAAATCGGTGGTGCTGCCCATAATGGCTCCCGCTCCTGATATGGTGCGGGTGATGATAAGGTAATCCTTGCGGATGAAACTCTCCTCGTCGTTGAACACGGGGCGCACGTCGCGGTAGAACTGCACCGCCAACAGGACTATCGTCAATCCGATGAGGTTGGCGATGGCAAATCCGATGAGTTGCCCCTTGCTGATGTGCTGCCGCAGCAGTTTCCAGATGATATCTTTCATTTTTAGTTTGCTGTTTTGGATTCAACTACAGTTTGAAGGTCTTGTCCACCTCCATCTTCAGGTGGTTGCCCACCGACGTGGCGATGATGCCGGCACCTTGACGGGCCGCTTCCTGGGTGACGAGGTCGGCCACGATGCGGTTGTTCTCATCATCGAGGTGGCTAACAGGCTCGTCGAGCAGGATGAAGTCGCAAGGCTGGCACAGGGTGCGTATGATGGCCACGCGCTGCTGCTGACCGATGGAGAGTTTGCTGGCCAGGCTGTCCACCTTGTCGGGAATTCCCATCGCCTCAAACAGCCTTAGGATTTCATCACGGCTCTTGAAATCAGTGAGCCGGTTCTTCAGTTCCACATTCTCCATCGCCGTGAGTTCACCGAACAGGCGCATGTCCTGCGCCAGATAGGCGATGTGCCGTTGGCGCACGTCGCACCATTGGGCAATACTGAGTTGGAGGATATCCTGCCCGTCGAAGGTGATGGTGCCGCTGTAGTCCTGGCGGTAGCCATAGATGTAACTGCACATCGATGACTTGCCGGTGCCGCTCTCGGCACTGACGAGGTAGCGTTTGCCGCGCTCCAGGGTGATGTCCTGGAGCCACACGTCGCTGTGGATGCCGTCATGTCCTGCAAACACTCGGGGCAAGGTGTTATTTAATGCTATCTGTTCCATATCATTTGGTATAGTATAGTTGTTTTCATTTAATGGCCTTTCTCGCAGTCGTTTGTGCCGCGGTAAGGCTCGACGTGGATGTTAGTCATCACTTCTCCCAAGGCTTCACTCAACTGGTGCTCGATTTCGCGTGTGATTTCATGGGACCGGGTGACAGTGAGTTGGCCGTCTACCTTGATGTGCATATCCACCACGCGCAAGTTGCCGTTGCGGCGTGTGCGCAGGTTGTGGAAGGCTTTCACACCTTCAGTACCGTTAACGATGGCGGCAATCTTCTCTTGCTCGTCCTGTGGTAAGGACACTTCGAGCAGTTCCTCGACAGCGGGGCGTCCCAAGCGGTAGGCAAGCACCAGAATCAATATGCTCACCGCAATAGCGGCCAACGGGTCGAGCACGCGCCAGCGTTCACCCAGGAACATCGCTCCTGCCACGCCCAACAGGGCGGCTGCGGTGGACAAGGCGTCGGCACGGTGGTGCCAGGCATAGGCTTTGAGTGCGCTGCTCTCAGTTTTTCGGCCCATGAGGCGTGTGTAGTGGTAAAGACCTTCCTTCACCACAACGGCGATGATGCCCACGATGAGGGCGATGTTGTGAGGCCGTTCCAGCGTCTCGCCCTGGACTGCGGCCCACACGTCGCTTGCTCCCTCGGTCATCAGTCCCAGGGCGACCACAACCAGGATGATGCTGATGAGGAAGGCGGCTAATGTCTCAAACTTGCCCCTGCCATAGCGGTAGCGCTCGTCCACACCTTTGCCCGACAGCCGCACCATGGCGTAGACCAACGCGTCGGTCACCGTGTCGCTGATGCTGTGGATGCCGTCGGCAAGGATAGCACTCGAGCGCCCGATGATGCCCGTGGCTATCTTCAGCACCGACAAGCCGATATCGCTTGTCATGCCGATGAGCGTACATCGCTTCTCGGTGCGGTTGCGCTGGACGCTGTCTTGGGTGATGTGTCGGTCTGTGCTCATGCCTGGTAAGTGAAAGGGTGCTGTGGTCAGTCGCAGCGGGTTGCCGTGATGGTGAAACCGCGTAGGAAGGCATCGGTGTCCATGCGCTTCTTGCCCGATTGCTGCAAGGAAAGGATTTGCAGCCATCCGTCGGCACAAGCGACACGCAGCGTCTTGCGGTCGGCCTTGATGGTGCCTGGCTCGGGTTTATCGCCACCGGCGAAAGGCTCGGGCTCGCTTGTCTGATAAATCTTGAGGGTGGTCATATTGCCCGCCTCGTCGGTCATTGTGGTCCAGGCGGCAGGGTAGGGCGACAGGCCGCGGATGTGGTTGTACATGTCCTCGGCGGGGCGGCTCCAGTCCACGCGGCAGGTGTCCTTGAAGATTTTGGGTGCCGGAGTGGGCTGCTGGCCCGCTGTGAGCATCTGTTCCTGAGGGATGGGCTTGACGGTGCCGGCGATGATGGCATCGACGGTCTCGAGCACCATGTCGGCCCCCATGGTCATCAGGCGGTCATGCACGGCCTCGACGTTGTCGTGGCGGCCGATGGGGCACGAGCGCTGCTGGATGACGTCGCCCGTGTCGATCTCGTGTTTGAGGAAGAAGGTGGTCACGCCCGTCTCGGTGTCGCCGTGCATCACTGCCCAGTTGATGGGCGCCGCGCCGCGGTAGCGAGGCAGCAGTGAGGCGTGCAGGTTGAAGGTGCCCAGCGGCGGCATCTGCCACACGGCCTCGGGAAGCATCCTGAAGGCAATGACGATGAACAGTTGGGCATTGAAACCGCGTAACTGCTCGATGAAGACCTCGTCCTTGAGGCTTACGGGCTGCAGCACGGGCAGGTCGTGTTCCACGGCATAGCGCTTGACGTCGCTCTGCTGCAGTTGCCGTCCGCGCCCGGCGGGTTTGTCGGGCATGGTGACCACAGCCACGACGTTATAGCCACCGTCGACCAGACGGCTCAGGCTCTCGACGGCAAAGTCGGGGGTGCCGAAAAAAACTATCTTTAAATCCTTTTTAGTCATGCTTTTCTATTTTTTCTGGATTCACTAGATGCTATAGATTTCTTGTTTAGAACGAGACGCACAGGGC
>JAEEGL015996034.1_pt1 | contig 10934 bp, 15 predicted proteins | sample 9134231 | NCBI WGS metagenome assembly JAEEGL01 (sample SAMN16246548, study PRJNA631951) | gut metagenome | biome: gut microbiome; feature: rumen; material: fiber-attached | host: Bos | place: Iran: Karaj | collected 2018-10 | reverse complement strand
GTCACAGCTTCCGTATTTCCGCGAAGCTATACGGCTTTTTAATAAACATGGCGCTGCAAAGAGCAGAATTTTCATATATATTCTTGTCCGAAAAGATATTGACGATGCTGTCGAGCGAGTTTCAGAGTTGAACGGAATGTGTAAGTCATGGACATTGTATGCACAGGCAGAACGAAATGAGCCGAAAGGCATCATACCAAATAAAATGCAGCTTGAATTTGCGCAGCGGTATGTGTACGGAAGGCTTTATAGGAAGGAAACTTGGCAGGAATACTGCAAAAGAAAATCATTTATATGAAAGGATAATAACAATGGTAAAAATCAACAATCTCGAAATCGAAAATGTCAAGAGGGTTCGGGCATTCAAGCTCCAGCCCTCGGAAAATGGCTTGACGATCATAGGCGGCGATAATGGACAGGGTAAAACCTCTGTCCTTGACGCTATCGCATGGGCGCTGGGCGGTGACAAATTCAAGCCGTCCACTCCCGAACGCGAAGGATCAGTAGTTCCGCCATTTCTTCATGTGGAGCTGTCAAACGGTCTTGTCGTAGAGCGCAAGGGCGATAAAAGTTCCCTGAAGGTCATAGACAAGAACGGCAACAAGGGCGGTCAGCAGCTTCTTAATGAGTTCGTTGAGGCTCTGGCGCTCAATCTGCCGAAGTTTATGCAGGCAACAGCAAGGGATAAAGCGGACACACTTCTGAAAATAATCGGTGTCGGAGATCAGCTATACGCACTTGAAGCGGAAGAGCAGCGCTTATACAATACTCGTACCGGTATCGGTCAGATCGCAGACCAGAAGGCAAAATATGCAAAGGAAATGCCGATATATACAGGCATTCCGAAGGAACCCGTTTCCGCGTCCGAACTTATCAGACAGCAGCAGGATATACTTGCCCGGAACGGTGAGAACCAGCGCAAGCGCGAACAGCTTGAACGGTATGGACGTGAGCTTGCCGAAGCTCGGACGGCTCTTGCGGCTGCGCAGGAACGGCTTTCACAGGCAGAGGCAAATGTAGAGATTGCCCGGAAGTCTGCCGAAGATCTTCACGACGAAAGCACGGCAGAGCTTGAAGCCAATATCGCGGATATCGACCAACTCAATGCAAAGATACGGGCTAACCTCGACAGAGAACGCGCCGAGATCGAGGCTGACGGCTACAAGAAACAGTATGAAGATCTTACAGCGCAGATCGAGAAGATAAGGCAGGATAAACGTGACCTGCTGAACGGTGCGGAGCTTCCGCTTGAGGGGCTTTCCGTAGAGCGCGGAGAACTTACATACAACGGCTTCAAGTGGGACAGTATGAGCGGTTCGGAGCAGTTAAAGGTTGCTACGGCTATTGTCAGAAAGCTCAATCCGAAATGCGGTTTCGTGCTTATGGATAAGCTGGAGCAGATGGACGCGAAAACTCTTTCGGAGTTCGGTGCATGGCTCGAACAGGAAGGCTTACAGGTCATTGCCACAAGAGTAAGCACCGGCGGGGAGTGCTCCATAATCATCGAAGACGGCTATGTAAAGCCCGCTGAAACAAAAACATGGAAGGCAGGTACATTTTAATGAATATCACCAGAGGAAAGATAATGAGCGCAAAGAAGGTCGTTATATACGGTCCTGAGGGTATCGGCAAATCAACGCTTGCGGCACAGTTCCCAGATCCGCTGTTCGTCGACACCGAAGGCAGCACCAAAGAAATGGACGTTGCCCGTCTGGATAAGCCGGAGAGCTGGGAGTTCCTTCTTGCTGAGCTTGAATTTGTGAGAACGCAGCGCCCCTGCGGTACTCTTATCATAGACACCATAGATTGGGCGGAACAGCTCTGTATCAAGAATGTATGCGACAAGGCAGGAAAGAAAGGAATTGAAGATTTCGGATACGGTAAAGGCTACGTTTACGAAAAAGAAGCGTTTCAGCGTTTGCTTACTGCGCTTGACGGTGTTATCTACGCCGGTATCAATGTTGTTCTGACAGCTCATGCGGCACTTCGGAAATTTGAACAGCCGGACGAAATGGGAAGCTATGATCGGTGGGAGATGAAACTTGGAGCGAAAACAACAAATCTCATATCTCCGCTTATAAAAGAATGGGCTGATATGGTACTCTTCGCAAATTACAAGATATTATCCGTAGCCGCAGACGATAAGGGCAAGAAGCATAAGGCACAGGGCGGAAAGCGTATCATGTACACCTCACATCACCCGTGCTGGGACGCAAAGAACCGTTACGGGCTCCCGGAAGAAATACCTATGGATTATGCCGCGATAGCACATATATTCGTAGATCTTCCGTCAACTGTTCCGACAACTGCACCGCCTGTTTCGACAACTGTACAGCCTACTTCGGCACCGGAACCGAGTTACATTCAGGACATTCCGCCGGATGAAGAACCGGTACAGCAGACACCGCCGCCGGCTCCCGCTACTGCGCCTGCACCTTCTCCGACACCGACGTCGGCAGGACTTCCGAAAGCACTTGTTGATCTTATGACAGCCTACAAGGTTACAGAGGAAGATATCAGAAAAGCGGTCGCAAGCAAAGGATATTTCCCGCTTGATACACCTATTACGTCATATCCGCCCGATTTTATAGAAGGCTGCTTGATCGGAGCATGGAATCAGCTTTATCAGATAATAAAGGACACATATCCTTTTTAATTAAAACATCAATGGAGGTTTATTACAATGGCAGAACAGGTAATTGACAGAGAATTAGGCTGGGACGATCAGATAGAACGTGAAAGTGATTTTATACTCGCTCCCGCAGGTGACTATGACTTTGTAGTGACAGGATTCGAGCGTGCAAGACACGAAGGCAGTCCGAAGCTCCCCCCTTGCAATAAAGCGGTGGTATCTATTCAGATCAGCACCCCTGAGGGAGATGCAACGATCAAGCACAATCTTTTCCTGCACACAAAGACCGAGGGAATGCTGTCAGCATTCTTCATCGGTATAGGACAGAAGAAACATGGCGAACCGCTGCGCATGAACTGGAATAACGTTATCGGTGCAAGAGGAAGATGTAAAGTCGGGATCCGTGAACATAAAGGCGATGACGGAGAGATCAGACAGTTTAATGAGATCAAGAAGTTCTATGAACCGACAGCTCCGGCGCAGACACAGCAGTATCAGAATCAGTTTATGCCGCAGTCAACACAGTACACGAACTATCCTAATCAGCCTGCGCAGCAGCAATATCAGCAGACACCGCCTCAGACTCCTGCACAGGGTGGCGGAGTATGGAAGCCAGGAGCTTTCTAATATATGGAACTCAGACCATATCAGCAAGAGGCGAAAGACGCGATCTTTTCAGAGTGGGAGCAGGGGCACGATAAGACCCTGCTCGTGCTCCCTACGGGGACCGGAAAGACCATAGTATTCGCCAAGACAGCCGAGGAATGTGTACGACGAGGCAAGCGTGTGCTCATACTCGCACACAGAGGTGAGCTGCTGGAGCAGGCAGCAGACAAGATACTTTCCGCTACAAACCTCGGCTGTGCTGTAGAAAAAGCTGAACAGACCTGTATAGGCTCGTGGTACCGCATCACAGTCGGGAGCGTTCAGACGCTTATGACCGAAAAGCGGTTATCCCGGTTCAGCAAGGACTATTTCGATAATATCATCATCGACGAAGCACACCACTGCATTTCCGACAGCTATCAGAGGATTCTTCAGTATTTCAATGAAGCTCAGGTACTTGGCGTTACGGCAACACCGGATCGCGGCGATATGAAGAACCTCGGACAGGTTTTCGACAGCCTCGCGTATGAATACACTCTTCCGCGAGCGATAAAAGACGGCTATCTTTCGCCGATGAAGGCGGTCACGATACCGCTCAAGATCGATATGACAGGCGTAGCGACACAGGCGGGAGATTACAAGGCGGCAGATATTGACACGGCTCTTGACCCGTATCTGGAAGCTATCGCGGGCGAAATGATGAACTACTGCAAGGACAGAAAGACAGTCGTATTCCTGCCGCTGATAAAGACTTCGCAGAAGTTCAGAGACATTCTGAACAGCAAGGGCTTTCGGGCGGCAGAGGTCAACGGAAACAGCGACGACCGCGCACAGGTACTCGCAAACTTCGACAAGGGCGTTTATAATGTTCTCTGTAACTCGATGCTGCTCACCGAAGGCTGGGACTGCCCGTCCGTAGATTGCGTGATAGTTCTCCGTCCGACAAAGGTACGGTCTCTGTACTGTCAGATGGTAGGACGCGGAACAAGGCTCGCACCCGGCAAGGATCATCTTTTACTGCTCGACTTCTTATGGCATACCGAGCGGCACGAATTATGCAGACCCGCACACCTTATATGTCAGAATGAAGAAGTAGCACAGAAAATGACACAGAATATCGCCGAGGCGGGCTGTCCCGTAGATATCGAGGAAGCGGAGCAGAAAGCAAGCGAAGATGTCGTAGCGGATCGTGAGGCGGCACTTGCAAAGCAGCTCGCGGAGATGAAAAAGCGCAAGCGTGCACTCGTGGATCCTCTCCAGTTCGAGATGTCGATACAGGCAGAAGATCTGTCAAGCTATGTTCCCGCATTTGGGTGGGAAATGTCCCCGCCGAGCACAAAGCAGGTACAGGCGCTTGAAAAGCTCGGTATCTTCCCCGACCAGATCGATAACGCGGGCAAGGCACAGAAACTCCTTGACCGTCTCGATAAACGCAGAAGTGCCGGACTTACAACACCAAAGCAGATACGCTTGCTTGAAAAATACGGTTTTCAGCATGTCGGCAATTGGATGTTCGATGAAGCAAGCAATATGATATCTCGTATTCATGCAAACGGGTGGACTGTTCCACATGGTATAGACCCTAAGACTTATGTTCCGAAAGGATAAAAACAATGGACAACAATTTCGACCTGACAGCGGCTCTTGAATACATAGATCCTGCTTCGCTCGATTACCAGGAATGGGTAAATGTCGGAATGGCTCTCAAATCAGAGGGCTATTCCGTCTCCGTCTGGGACAGCTGGAGCAGGAACGACAGCCGCTACCACGCCGGAGAATGTGCGCATAAGTGGGAGAGCTTCAACGGCGCTCCTACTCCCGTCACCGGCGCTACAATAGTAAAAATGGCAAAAGACAACGGCTGGCTCTGCTATGACAGCCATGAACTCGACTGGGACGCAGAGATCGGCCGCGAGAATAACGATGAACTCGTTGTAGTAAACAAAAACTGGATAGAGGGCAAGGAGATCACCGAGCCCGCTGTTTGGAATCCCGTACAGCAGATAATAACCTACCTTGAAACACTATTTGATGTAAATGAAAACGTAGGCTATGTGGTAAGCTCTTTTGAAGAAAAGGGCAAATACAAGCCTACCAGTAAAGGCAACACAGACAGAACAGCCGGACAGCTTATAGAAGCACTCAGCAAATGCGGCGGTGACATCGGTGCCGTTCTCGGAGACTATAATCCCGCAGCGGGCGCATGGGTGCGTATCAATCCTCTTGACGGTAACGGTGTCAAAAACAGTAACGTAACAGATTTCCGCTATGTTCTCGTAGAGAGCGACAGCGTTGATCTTGAACGTCAGAACGCTATCATCAGAGAATTAGAGCTTCCGGTCGCAGTCCTCGTTTACAGCGGAGGGAAAAGCGTTCACGCAATTGTAAGAGTGGAAGCCGCCAATTATGAGGAATACCGCAAACGCGTTGATTACCTGTTCAATGTTTGCAAAAAGAACGGGCTTGAAGTCGATACAAACTGCCGCAATCCTTCAAGGCTCTCCCGTCTTCCGGGTGTGCAGCGCGGAGACAAGAAGCAGTTCATTATCGATACCAACATCGGCAAGAGCAACTGGAACGAATGGAAGGACTGGATCGAGAGCGTAAACGACGATCTTCCCGACCCGGAGAATGTAAGCGACATCTGGGATAATATGCCTGAGCTGTCGCCGCCTCTCATAGACGGGATATTAAGGCAGGGACACAAAATGCTGATTGCGGGTCCGTCAAAGGCCGGCAAATCTTATGCGCTCATTGAGCTTTGCTGCGCGGTAGCCGAAGGTAAGGAATGGTTCGGCTTCAAGTGTACGCAGGGCAGGATAATGTATGTCAATCTGGAGCTCGACCCCGCAAGCTGTATGCACCGTTTCAAGGATGTATATACCGCGCTCGGCTATGTTCCCGATAACCTCAAAAACATTGATATATGGAACCTGCGCGGTAAGACCGTACCCATGGATAAGCTCGCTCCGAAGCTCATTCGGAGAGCATCCAAGAAGAACTACATAGCCATAGTGATCGACCCGATCTACAAGGTCATAACCGGCGACGAAAACAGCGCCGATCAGATGGCACACTTCTGTAATCAGTTCGACAAGGTGTGTACTGAGCTGGGGTGTGCGGTGATCTACTGTCACCATCACAGCAAGGGCGCACAGGGCGGTAAGCGTTCTATGGACCGTGCAAGCGGTTCTGGAGTGTTCGCCCGTGACCCTGATGCTCTTCTTGATCTTATCGAGCTGGCGCTTACAGACAAGCTCATAGACGAAGAAAAGAACAAGGCGGTATGCAAGTCTTTGTGTGCGTATCTCGATGCTCACGGACGCTCTGAGAGCTATTCACAGGATGATTCGTGTAGTCGCACACAGATGCGTGAGATTGCGCAGCGCGTGCTTGACGGCTACAGCTACCAGCAGGCTATACAAGCCGCAAACGAAGCCGAGAAACGCATAGAGAGCCGTACAGCGTGGCGTATCGAGGGTACGCTCCGAGAGTTCCCGAAGTTCCCGCCTCTCAACCTCTGGTTCGATTATCCCGTACACCGGGCAGACCTTACAGGCGTTCTGAAAGACGCAAAGGCGGACGCAGATGCTCCGTGGGTGAACAGCTTCAAGAACAAGAGATCACCTGACGAACATAAGCAAGACCGCAAGGAATCTATTGATACAGCTTTCAGCGCTTGTGATATGGACGGTGGAAAAGTAGCAATACAAGACATCGCGGAATACCTCGGAGTTACAGAAAAAACAGTCAGAAATCGGCTCAAAGAACACGGCGGATTTTGGATTGAGGACGGAAAAGCAATAAAAAAGGCTTAAAAGGAAAAAGTCGGTAAACATCGAGAATTTCCCTCAAAGGGAAATCACAAATTTTCCCTTTCCCTCAAAAGGAAAATATCGACAAAACATCGAGAATTTCCCTCAATGGGAAAAAGTCGGTAAATATCGAGAATTTCCGAGGGAAGGAAAGCCTTATATTAATAAATTAAGTGACAATGTCGGCTTAAGTGTTGCCGACATTGACAAAGACATTTATTACCCACGCAGGAGGAAAAATGAAAAAAGTTAGTAAATCAAAACAAGCTGTGATAGAAGCGGCAAGAAAAATGCCTCCGCTATATCATACACTTCCGGGTGAGAGATTCGACTATCGAAAATCTCGGACATTATGGTGGTTAGTTAAGCAGCCTGAAGTGTTAAAATTCATTTGGGAATGCGTAGCAAATTCACGGGCAGTAACTTACAATTCTAACACAGGTAAATGGCAGGGTATCGATTTTGTAGCGGAGGAAGATTAATGATACACGGATTTTTCATGCCGATGAAACCACCGACGGTCACGCAGCAGGAACATCAGGTCAGAGTGGTCAAGGGTAAGCCTGTTTTCTATGAGCCTTATGATCTCAAAGATGCCCGTGCAAAACTTATGGCACACCTCGCAGAGCATAAGCCGCCGGAGATGTTCACCTCGGCAGTCCGGCTTATCGTGAAGTGGTGCTTTCCGATCACAGGCAAGCATCACGACGGTGAGTATAAGTACACGAATCCGGACACCGACAACCTGAACAAGATGCTCAAGGACTGTATGACTGCTGTAGGCTTCTGGAAAGATGATGCTCTCGTAGCAAGCGAGATCATAGAAAAGTTCTGGGCGAAGATACCGGGTATATATATCCGTGTGGAGGAATTGAACGATGAAAATGGAAGATGTGACACGAGCTGTCGAGAATGAGCTTCCGGTAGTACATACTCATCACGGTACTGCTATCAGCGGATATAGGATCACCGGCGTAATAACGAGATACAGCAAAATAGACGGCTGGAAATACTCGCTTGAACTTATGGACGCTTCACGGTGCCTTGTGATTGCCAGACCGGAGGACGTTGAATTGGAAGGAGAAAACAAAAATGGATAATATCAAAACTGTTGCTGATAAGATCAGGGCTATGAGTAACGATGAGCTTGCCGAGCTGTTTGCCCAAATCGGATATAACAGCTACAAAAACGGATTAAAACACGGTCGGCATTTCAAAAGCCAGAAACGAATAGTATCATACGAAATGATGCTCAGTGCTCACAAAATGCTTTTGAATAAGAATGCTGAAGATGTTGACTTCGGACCGTTGCCGGGAATGGGCGGAAGGGAGACTGAATGAAGAAAATGGAAACAACTGTAATAACCATATTGGTCGGGCTGCTGTTTGGAGCTCTGACATATTCAATCCTGATCACAAGCTGCTATAAAACGGTCTGTGATAAGGTGGAGTTTCTGTATGATGATTTAGCTGTGCTCGAAGAAGACAAGAAGCTCCTTCTCGACGATAAACTCGACTGCTGCCGTGAGAATGAGCAGCTCCGCAGCGATAACTTTATTCTCGCCGAGACAGTACGCGAGCTTCGCGAGGTAAACAAGGAGCTGATGAATACGTCTCCAGCAGAGGTTTCGCTTGACCCGCAGAAAGAACGTCTGCCCGAGGGTGTCGCCACAAACCGCTATGACTGTGAGGGGTTCAGTTTCCCTGAAGGAACAGCACAGTATAAGCTACAGCAACTTTGCACGACAGACTGGGAAACGGGTATCAGAATTTTTACCCGGGATAATATCAGATATCGTTGTGTTGCTATGGGAACAGCTTACGGTATAGACATCGGTTCAGCGTGGGAAGTGACACTGAACAATGGATATTCCTTCCCGATAATCCTTGCCGATTACCAGCACGACATATCTTTCATCGACCCGAACGACTTTGGAGAGCGCTTTGTTTATGACGATGACGGGAATATCGTTGATAATCTTCGGAACTACGACGGTGATCCTGTCGTACACGTTCTCGAATTCATTGTTGATCTCGGGGCTATACCGCAGGCGGCAAAGGAAGCGGGCGGTATGCACGGTCTGACGATCTTCGGCGGAAAGTTTGGCGACGGTGGTAACATCGTCAAAATGAAATACTTAGGAAGGATGTGGGAACCGTGAGCGTATTGATTAAAAATTTGACCATGCCGAAAAACTGTATAGAATGCCCTATGCAGTTTGGCGGTTGGTGCTATGTATGTCCGCCTGATATAGACGAACGAGTCGCAGAAACTGTTGAAGAAGCTGTAAAACAAGGGAAGCCTGATTGGTGTCCTCTTGTTGAAATTGAGGGTGATGACGTTGATCCTGTAGTTCACGGACGGTGGGAAGTGGTATATAACAGCGTCGGCAAGCAAGAGGGGCAGTGTACTCATTGCGGAAAAAACTCTGGAATTTTAATCACAAAAAAGTCATATTGCCCGAACTGCGGCGCGATAATGGACGAAAGCGAGGAGAAACAAAACTATGATAGATAAGGACACTATCACTTCTTATATTCAAGAATGGTTTGCAGATTATACTGCGGCAGAGGGTGTTAAAGGTCTCGCTGAAGTATATGCGACAGTTATTTCAGAAGCAAAGACTCAAATGTTATACTTCAGTGATGAGTTTATATATGCAGAAAGAGGGGATAAATAATGTTTGACCAGAACATAAAAGCCGACGCAGGCAAGCCTCGTCTTTCGCTTGTACCGACGGAGATCATAACCGCTATCGCCCGTGTCAGGGAGTACGGTATCGAGAAATATCACGCAAAGGACAGTTGGAAGCAAGTAGCACCGGAGAGATACCAGGACGCGGCGTATCGTCACTGGCTCGCGTATCTCGCGGATCCCGCCGGTGTAGATGAAGAGTCAGGATTACCGCACCTGTGGCATCTTGCCTGTAATATAGCGTTTCTTATCGCTATGAAAAGGGAGGAAAGCAACAATGCCGATGATTAACGTTATTTTATGCAAAGACTGTAAACATTTCCGGGCATTTCCGGAGGAACCTTACGGATTGTGTACGCGGCTTCCAAAAAACGCGCTGATAGTCAAAAGCAACGATTATTGCAGCTATGCGGATTATCCGCTTCCGGAATACGACGATCACAATGTGAGCGGACTGTTGGAGGAATGACATGAAAGCACACATAAAGCGTGGGTTGACCTGCAACGAGAAAAAAACAATCATGCGGGAAGCTAACCGGCAGTGCATCGAGTTTGAGAAAGCCCATGAGGCGGAGCTAGTATGCCGTCCTCTGTGGATACTGCATGAAGTGTTCGGATGGGGCGAGAAACGCCTTACCCGCTTCTATGAAGCGTATCACAAAGAGATCGCTGAGCTTGTGCGGCATTATGAACTTGACCCGGAAGATGACTGTTGGCTTTGCATGAAAAAGCTCCATGATGCGGGATTTGTTTTTGAGGAGGACAACACAAATGAATGACCAGACGATAAAAGCTGACGCGGGAAAACCGCGCCTGTCACTTGTGCCAACGCAGATCATCACTGATATGGCGCGTGTCCGTGAATACGGGATAAACAAATACGGCGCGGTCGAGAGTTGGCGCAAAGTCGAGATCGAGCGCTACCGTGACGCGATGCTGAGACACGCCCTTGCATATATCCGCGACCCGGACGGCTGTGACGAGGAAAGCGGCATGCCGCACCTGTGGCACCTCGCGTGCAATATCGCGTTTCTGTGTGAGCTTGAAAAGGAGAACCGCAATGACCGCGAAAGAATATCTTAACCGCTATCGGGTACTTAACGAACGCATAGACTACAAATACGACTGTATTCGTTGCATACGCAGCAAAGCGGCACGTATGACCCCGACAGCTATGTTCGACCAT
>JAEEGL015221655.1_pt1 | contig 10934 bp, 15 predicted proteins | sample 9134231 | NCBI WGS metagenome assembly JAEEGL01 (sample SAMN16246548, study PRJNA631951) | gut metagenome | biome: gut microbiome; feature: rumen; material: fiber-attached | host: Bos | place: Iran: Karaj | collected 2018-10 | reverse complement strand
ATGACGACGAAGCAGAAAGATTCGCTTTCTTTGATAAAGCGGTTGCAAAGATAATAGATTTTGAAAGTCCAGATATTATTCATCTTAATGATTGGCAAACAGGACCGATAGCAGTAATCGTTAGAGATCAATATAAGAATTATACATCAAAGATTATTTATACTATTCACAACATGGAATATAATGGTTGCTTCGATGGTTCGGTAACTAATTATTTTGATTTGGATTATAATTTATACATGACGCCTGATAAATTAGAATTTTTCGGTAAATTTAGTTTTTCAAAAGCAGGAATTCTTTATTCGGATATTTGCACAACAGTTAGCCCAACATACGCAAATGAAATTCAAACAAGAGAATTTGGCTTTGGGTATGAAGGCTTACTAGGTTTTAAAGCACAACAAAATAAACTAATTGGTATTATTAATGGTATTGACTATGATTATTATAATCCTTCATCAGATGATAGTATTTTTAGAAAATATGATAAGGACCATTTAGATAATAAAAAAGCAAATAAATTTATGCTTCAAGAATTGTTAGGGCTTCCTGTAAAAGATGTGCCAATGATTGCAGTTGTTTCAAGAGTTGTGCAACACAAAGGTTATGACATCATGATAGAGAGCCTAAAAGATCTTCTTTGCCAAGATATACAATTTGTTCAACTTGGAATTGGAGACTTGCACTATATAAATAGATTTTATTTGTTGAAAGAAAGATTTCCAGACAAGATTTCTATTAATAATGTTTTTGATGAAACACTTGCTAAAAAGATTTACGCTGCCGCAGATATGTTCATGATTCCATCGAACTTTGAACCATGTGGATTATCGCAATTGATATCGTTTAGATTTGGTACAATTCCAATAGCTAGAAAAACAGGCGGTTTAAATGATACTGTAATAGGCTTTTTAGGAAATAGAGAGATAGGAAACGGATTTACTTTCTTTAATAGTAGTCCAGAAGATTTAACAGCAGTTACTAAGCTAGCATTAAAAGAGTATGAAAATAAAGAAGAATGGCAGACTTTGCAAAAGAGAGTAATGGAACTTGATTTTTCATGGGCAAAATCTGCAAAGCAGTATGAGGATGTTTATAAAAGAGTTTTATAATATGTTATTGTTGTGAAACAAGGAGGAAACAAAATGGGAATGGTAAGACTTCAAAAGTTTTTGGCAGAATGTGGTATTGCTTCTAGGAGAAAATCAGAAGAGTATATTGCAGATGGTTTAATAAAAGTAAATGGTGAAATAGTTACAGAACCAGGAATTAAAATAGACCCTGCAGTAGATAAAGTTGAATTTAGAGAATTTAAACTAGATTTAAAGCCTGAAAAGAAAGTATATATTATGCTAAATAAGCCAGTTGGCTATGTAACATCAGTTAAAGATGAAAAGGGCAGAAGTACGGTAATGGACCTTCTAAAAGGTGTAGATGAACGTATAGTTCCTGTTGGAAGGCTTGATATGTACACTTCTGGATTACTTCTTTTCTCAAATGATGGTGATTTTATTAACAAAATTACGCATCCAAGCCATGAAACTACTAAAACGTATGTTGTAAAAACGCGTGGAGTACCTACAGAAAAGGATTTGGAAAAGCTTAGAAATGGTGTAAAAATTGACGATTATACTACATCACCGGCCAAAGTTGAGCTACTTTTGAAGGATAACACCAATGATATCGCAAGGCTAAAAGTAGAGATTCATGAGGGGAGAAACCGCCAAGTAAGAAAAATGGTAGAGGCAATAGGCCTTTCAACCATAGCTTTAAGACGTGAAGCTGTTGGAACTCTAACGCTAGATGGATTAGAAAAAGGCGAGTGGCGATACCTTACAGAAGAAGAGGTAAAAGAGTTAATTAAATAAATTATGTAAACTAAGTAGAGATTTTGGAAAAACCTTCCTAAATCTCTACTTTTTTTACCTTGAGGGGAGGGCTCAAACCCTTGATATAAGCCAGGGGGGAGGGTTAATGCAAAAATCCCATTATTTTGGGAGAAGAGGGGCCTTTTTTGCCCTTTTTTATTGTATTTTCTCGTATTTATCGGTATAATAATACATGGATTTTTATGCCCTTTTAAAGGCATGAAAGAAAAGAGTTATTATGTAAAAAGGAGAGAAGAAAATGTTAAGTATTATTGTTACAAAAGCAGCTAACAACATTATAGGAAAAGATAATCGAAAACCTTGGAAAATAGAGGCAGACGATAAACACTTTGATGAACTTACTAAAGGAAAAATAATTATACTTGGCAGAAAAGCATTCGAAGCTTTAGACGAAGTGCTTCCAGAAAGAACTTACGTTGTAATGACAGAAAACAGAGAACTTCGCTTCCCTTATGAAAATGTTCAAATAGTTCACAGTATGCTTGAACTTCAACAATATATAGAAGACGCAAACGAGAACTTTGTTGCAGGAGGAGCAATGATTTATAACTTATTCATGCGCCACGTAAACAAATTGTATGTAACAGAGTTAGATAAAGAATTTGCGGGAGATAGCTTGTTCCCACGTATAAATGAAGAAGTATGGGAAGAAGAAAAAAGAAGCGAAGAACAAGAAGAAGATGGAATCAAATTCCAATTCGTAGAGTACAAACGAAAACAATAATATAAAAATCGCGTGAATAAAACGAGTTTTTGCACAAAAGAGGCAAATAAATTGTAACAAAAAGCGTATGAATAAAACGTATTTTTGAACGTAAGAGGCAAATAAGATTGTATCAATAGAGCATTGCGCTATAGCTGAGTGTGTATTTCTTCGACCTCGAAGAAATTACACCGAAGCGTTATAGCAATGCGATAGGTTTCATCAATGTTTTATGGCGACGAGCTTGAGACGATTGGTTGGCTCTTATTAGCAATGCGATTGATTGTATCAAATAATTTGCCGACAAAAAGAAACAAAAAAGGAAACAAAAAGGAGTGGTATGAATTGTTTTGGGCAGAAAAAATCGCCGATCAAATTATTGAGAGGCGTCCAGATAAAGACGAATATGTATGTGCAGCAGGTATTTCACCTTCTGGAAGTATTCACATAGGTAATTTTAGAGATATAGCAACTTCTCTAATGGTAGTAAAGGCACTACGTAAAAAAGGAAAGAAAGCAAAACTATTATTTTCATGGGATGAATACGATAGAATGCGTAAAGTTCCGGTAAATGTTCAAGCAGTAGATAAAGATGGAGAATTTGAAAAATACATAGGAGCTCCATATGTTGATGTTCCAAATCCATTTGGTGGAGAGTGCAAAACATATGCAGAATACTTTGAAAAAGAATTCGAAGAATCAGTAGAGCCATTCAAACTAAATATGGATTATCGTCATCAAGCAGAGATGTATAGAAGTGGAAAGTATACTCGTTACATTATAGAAGCATTAGAAAAAAGAGATAAGATTTTTGATATTTTAGCATCTTTTAAAACTCAAGAAGTTACTGAAGATGATAAAGAAAACTATTATCCAGTTAGTATTTATTGCAGTGAATGTCATAGAGATACTACAAAAATTACTTATCTTAGCAAAGACTGCATACATGCAGAATATGAATGTAAATGCGGACATAAAGGCGAATTCAATTTCGAAGAAGACCATGATTGCAAATTAGCATGGAAGGTTGACTGGCCAATGAGATGGCTTTATGAAGGCGTTGACTTTGAGCCAGGTGGAAAAGACCATGCAGCTCCAGGAGGAAGCTATCAAACATCAAAAGTTATTTCAAAAGAAATATTTGGTTATGATGCACCATTCTTCCAAGGATATGAATTTATTGGTATCAAAGGACTTACAGGAAAGATGTCAGGTTCATCAGGACTTAATCTTACACCAGGTGCTATTCTTAAACTATATGAACCAGATGTTGTAATGTGGCTATACTCAAAAGTTGAGCCAACACGTACATTTGATTTTTGCTTTGATGAAGTAATATTAAGACAATACTTTGAATTTGATAAAGGATACAACGACTACATAGAAGGCAAATTAGATGAGCACAATAGCGAAATATACGAGTATGCATTAATAGACCCTGATAAAAAATTAAATACAGTTTCAATGTCTTTATTAGTACAACTTGGTTCTATCGTAAACTTCAACGTACCAATGCTTGAAACAATGTTTGAAAAAATAGGGTTAAATTACAAGTATGAAGATTTCAAATCGCGTTTAGACAGGGCAAAATATTGGCTTGAAAATTGCGCGCCAGAGCAAGTAAACAGACTTCGTGATACACGTAATTTTGATGTATATAACACATTGTCAGATGAAGAAAAGAATCAAATTAAAATGTTACACGAATACATAAAAGCAGGCGGATATACAATGGACGAGCTTAACACAGAGCTTTATGATATTCCAAAAAGAAGTTTAAAAGAAGAAGTTGATGACAAAACATTAAGAGGAATCCAAGGTAATTTCTTTAAAAATGTATACAAACTAATAATAGACAAAGAAAAAGGACCAAGACTATACTTATTTTTAAGTGCTGTTGATAGTGATTCATACGTTAATTTGCTAGACTTCTCATATCCACAGACAGAAGAAGAAATAGAAATTGAAAGAAGAAAACAAGAAGAAGCAGAAAAAGCACTTCATGAAGGCGAAGAAGAAATTGTATACGGAGACCCTGACCCAGTTGAAGAAGTAAGACCACAAATAACAAAAGAACAATTCGACTTAATGGACTTAAGAGTATGCAAAGTACTAAAATGCCAAGAAATAAGGAAGTCACATAGTTGCTACAAAATAACATTATTTGATGGATTAAAAGAAAGAGTAATAGTATCATCAATAAAGAAATACTATAAGCCAGAAGATTTAGTAGGAAAGAAAATAATAGTAGTAGCAAACTTAGAACCAACACGTATTACAGGAGTAAATTCAGAAGGAATGCTAATTGCAGGAACAAATAATGCATGTGGATGCAAAGTAATATTTGTAGACGACATGATTCCAGAAGGAACACGAATTTGCTAGAAAGTTCGTTCCGGCGCTTCGTACCGGCGCACAATGTGCGCCAAAAAAATTGTGTGCCACTCTAGGGGCAGCGTATCACGCTGCCCTTGAAAAAAACGATTGACAAACCATCGAAATTATTGTAAAATAATAAAGCGTTTGATGGAATACATGGTGGATGTAGCTCAGTTGGTTAGAGCGCTAGGTTGTGGCCCTAGAGGTCGTGGGTTCGAGTCCCATCTTTCACCCCATCTATATAAAAATTGGGCTGTAGCCAAGTGGTAAGGCACCAGACTTTGACTCTGGCATTCCGGCGGTTCGAATCCTCCCAGCCCAGCCAAAACGGAAAACTCACATCGAAAGATGTGAGTTTTTTGATTTGGCATGGGAAGGGCGGATTCGAAAAGGAGTGATTTTGGGGACACGAACTGAAATCATCCAAAAAATTAGCCAAAAAACAAGGGTTGCGTATAACGCAACCCTTGTCATGATTTAGGGGACACGAACTGAAATCACACTTTGACAATTAAAAATTTTAAAAAAAGTATTGCAATTAATTCATGAAATGATAATATATAAACAATGAATCTAAAAAGGGGGCTAGATTGTTAAATCTGGCTCTCTTTTTGTTGAAAAAGGAGAATAAAATATATGCCTAGAATAGCTAGAAAAGATATTAAAACACCATTTATTCATGTGATGGTTCAAGGAGTTAATAAAGAATATATATTTGACGATAAAAATTTTTTAAATTATTATTTACAAATGATAAAAAAATATATACAGCAAAACGATTTTGAATTGCTTGCATACTGTATGATGGACAATCATGCTCATTTTTTATTTTATGTTGAAGAAGTGAATTCTTTTGAAAAATACATGAAAAAAATTAATCAAAAATTTGCATTGCTTTATAATAAAAAGAAAAATAGAGTAGGAGTAGTATTTAGAAACAGATATCAGATAGAACCTGTTTATGATATTAATCATCTAAAAAATTGCATTAAGTATATACACGATAATCCTGTTAAGGCAAATATGGTAGAAAAATGCGAAGATTATTATTACTCTTCATACAAAGAGTACAAACAAAAAAACGGAGTTGCAAATAGTAAGATTATTAAGCAAATATTTGGTGAGGATTGTGATTATTTAAGAGTTTTTGATAATTCTTATAAAAGAAAATTTCTTGATTGTGAAGCGAATAACGAAATTAAAGAATACATTCTGGCTGGAATTGCAAAATTTGAGAAAGAAATGAATTATAACCTTTTAATAATTTTAAGTGAAAAACAGGTGCTAAAAAGGATGTTCGTTTACCTAAAAGAAGAATGTAGTATACAATATAAAGAAACGGCTAAGTTCTTGAACCTTTCCAAATCATTTTTAAATAATATAAAAAAAGAGTGATTTCGGTTCGTGTCCCCCAAATCATTATTCTTTTAAAATTCCAATATTTTTGAAGTAAAAATACGCTTCTCTGCCACCGACAAAGAAGAGTTCTTTATCTTCAAAATTTCTAATATCTAATTCTAAATTGAAAAGTTTCTGAAGCATTTTACAATCTGATTTTGTAAGTATAATATCTTCACTATCATCAGAAATCATTTGCAAATTAGGATGACTTTCTTTTATTTCAGCAACCTCGTCCAATAAATTTTTATACTCTAGATTTTTATTTCTTAAAGCAACTTTTGCTTTATCAAGTAGTTCTTCTATATCAATAACTTCTACATTAAATAATCCGTAATCCTCCATATTTATTTCCTCTTTTCTTTATAAAATTTTTATCGAAAGTTTTATTATCATGAGTATCAATTATAAATCAATTCGTTCATCACAATTTCTTCAGCACGATTTTTAATGTTATTCATTCTTCGCACCCATTCCATTTGATCTTTGGCTTTTAAATTTTCATTCACATTTTCTCTTTCGGCAATTTGCTTAATTAACATTTCTTCATATTCACTTGCTTCTTTGTCGATACTTGCTAAATGAGAAGTAAGCTTTTCAGTCATTAATAAGTAATCAAATAAACTATGCTTTTGTTCTTTCAAAAACTTTTCTCTCATTCTTCCGTATTTGCCTAAATTGACATTTTTATTCTCAGCACTTAATTCTATATTCGGTAGATAATAGTCTCTATTTTTAACATATTTAAATTCCATTTCAATGCACTCCTTTTTCTTATAACTTTTTTATTATTTAAACTAAATTAAAAAACTGCTTATAGATATTAACTACAAGCAGTTTCCATTATTTTATACTTTTTTAAATTCATAAAATACCGTCTATTCCATAGACTTTACATGCATTTTGAGTGGTGTAATTGATTACATCTTGTTCAGAAATATTCTTTATTTCCGCAATTTTATTAACCACATACTTTAAATACATTGAGTTATTTCTTTCATGTTTTTCATATGGTAATGGTGGTAATACTGGTGCATCTGTTTCAATTACAATCCTATCAATAGGAGTATTCATTACAGCCTTTTGAACTTCTTCATATCTAGTGATAGGACCGCCAACACCTATGTAATATCCTAAATCAATAAATCTGTTAACCTTATCTGCTGCCCCAGAATAGCAATGCATTATTCCTTTTCTATTTACAGGCATCTCTGTTAATATTCTTTCTACATCCTCTTGAGATTCTCTAGAGTGAATGATTATCGGTAAATCATATTTATTAGCTAGCTCAATATGTTTTTTGAAATATTCCTTTTGTAATTCAACAGGATAATCAAAATGGTAATCTAAACCAGTTTCACCGTATAGCTATTAATTTCTTATCTTTTCTAGCATTATTTTTTAAAATCTCTTCTAAGTAACTTATAGGTATTTCTTTAGAAACTTCCATTGGATGTATACCAATAGCATAATATAAATAATCATACTCTTTAGAATATTCCATTACTTTTTCAATCGACTCACAATTAATGCCTATATTTACTAATCCGCATAAATAGTCTTTGAATTTATCAAATAATTCTTTTCTATCTTCATCAAATTCTTTCCAATCATAATGAGCATGTGTATCAAAATATAACATTTGCTTTTTCCTCCTTATCAATCAAATTATATATACAGCACACAAAAAATGCAAGACGTAAATAATTACATCTTGCATTTCTATTCATTTTTATTCATACTGCTTTAAATCCCGGATAAATCTTATCCGCTATTCCTTTCATCTCAGCAATATTGTCTTTCCGTTGTAAATCAAATACAGCTACCCAGTTTTCCTGCTTTTCAATATTATGATAATTCATACCAATAATATGAAAATGCAATACTTCAAACATATGTACAACAATCTTATTATGCAATCTCGTTTGGACATATACGTACTCGTAGCCTTGTTCCTTCAGCTCATCTAAAAGTTGTTGCATCGCTGCTCTTGCATATCCATGTTTTTGATGTTCAGGTAATACATGAATACCATTCAGCTTTGCAATCTTTTTGTCAGATACATTTACCATCATATATCCAACAATCACATCAGCTTCCCGTAATTCATAGATGATTCTTGAACCATTTTGGAATGTTGTCATGTTCTTCTCAATCCAGGTCTTGTAGTAGGGGTATTCTGCACTAAACTCATTTGTTAGGCAAATCAACCCTCTTTCGATTCTCTCCATGCCACTAACCGCTACAATTTTCATGGGAAATTCTCCTTTCTGTTATTGTCCAGAGGTGTCATAGTTCCATATATTCAAGTGCCCTTTAGTCGAAATTGGTCTATCGAGCACTTCAATATCTTCTAGAATCCAACCATATCTACCAATTCGATAATCGCCACACATAAATTCTTGTTGATGCGATTTAATCTTATCAATAAATTCTTGGTCCATATAAACACAATCAACCAAATTACATTTACAAATGATTTGCCCATATCCCATACCAACACCTGGAATTAGTTCCAATAACCTTTTAATTTCTGGATCAGATGACTTTACTTTTTTGTTACTAGCATGAATATACAATTCACCTCGATGTGATGTTTTCCAACTTCTAGTCTCAATGAATTTCTTTTTTTCCTTAATAAGTGTTGCCCAAGGTTCAATAATGCTTAAAACTTTTATTTGCACATTATATCAGCTCCTTCATTTACTTGTAAATTACAATCAAAAAACATATTATATATTACAGTGAAATTTTACCATAAATAAGACCAAAAATCAATGCTTTTATCTAACTTATGTTAACTTTTGCTATGAAACCAGAGAGAATGAGCTGAAGTAATTAGGTGTAATAATCCCGTTTGTTTAAAAAGAATTATTACACCTATTATAGAAACCGTCGGTCACTCGCCTTGTTTCATAGGTAGTCTAGAATGTAGCTTTTACTACTATAATTGCTGATACTTTTAAAAGCATCAATGTTCATACTTGTCCAAACTTTTTACAATTACAAATCCACACCAAATATGCCACCACATATTTTTATTTATTGTGATAATATGCCAAACTCACTCACGCACTTTGTGCTAATAGACTGTTATGCAGGTACTGTTAAAGCTTTGCTTGTTACAGTACCAGTATCCCTTTATGGGAGCACTCATACGAATGAATTTATTGCATCGGCTCATTACACCTATCACTTTTATAGAGTTTGTGGCAATTCTCTTGATAACAAAAAGCTACCTGCAGAATTTAATCTACAAGTAGCTTTCAAAACTATTCTATTTGACTTCAAAATCAATTTTAAGGCAATTTAACATTTAATTCGAATAATTCCAATAATAAATCTCCGTTACATCTAACAAACATCTAACCAATTTATCAAAAACTTTCCTTATGCACATATTTAATGCTTAATGATACATACCATTAAATATAACTTTATACCTGTATTTTCAATACTTTTGACAAATTTTTAGATTATTAAAAAACAATATCTAAAAATATCTATTAAATTACTTTTCCGACTTTGACTCTGGCATTCCGGCGGTTCGAATCCTCCCAGCCCAGCCAAACTTGCTTCGCAAGAGTGAAGAGATAAGAGTGAAGAGTGAACAGCAGACTGCTTATTTAAGGATAGAAACTTAAAAGCAAGTCTGTACTATTCACTCTTCACTTTTCACTATTCACTCTTCTTTTTTTCCACTCTCATACTCTTGAAATCCACGTAAACACATGATACACTATGCTCGAAATAAGATTTATATGGAGTACTCTTGAACAATTGAGAAAGGGGTATAAAAATGGATATGGATTTAATACTTTTGCTTGCCTCAATAGGAATAATTGTAACTATAGCTCTAGTACTTTCTCTAAAGAGCTCAAAGACAAAACAGGCATCACAAATACCTATTAATATGCGGTTTGATGACTGGGAAGCTCAGTCAACTGACGAAGTATTAAAAAAAGCAGAGTATATTCCTTATGCAGATAGTAAAAAAGAATGATTTAGGGGACACGAACTGAAATCACACACAAATAAAGAATTCCTCCGCACAAATTAATGAGCGGAGGAAAAAACTCAATCATCATGCATCCTCTCGTCATCTATCGCCGCTACAAATACAGAAACAACGGCAACAAGAAATAAGATGCCACATAAAGTTTCGGGGAGAGTAATCACTTCTACAACGGCCAAGAATAATATTATTATACAAGCAAATACTAATATCTTTGCAATTCCAACCATCATCTCTTCCTCCTAAATCATAAAAATTTTACAAGTATGTTATATCATAGGAATAGCAAAACGTCAAGTTATGTAAATTGCTTTTATTTCAAATGATTTTGGAACATGACCCAAAATCATCTCAAAACCAACTAAAATCAAAAAAAGCAGGGGTTGCGTATTATGCAACCCCTGTTAAGTTTATTCGGCATGAAAGCCATAGATTCCTTCAATTATCTTGGCCCATTTACCAATTTGCTCCACAGCCTCATTGACCTTATCGACTTCGGCACGGAATTCCGGAAGCCAAAATGCATCCTTACCATTTGCTTTAATGGCTT
>JAEEGL015124607.1_pt1 | contig 10934 bp, 10 predicted proteins | sample 9134231 | NCBI WGS metagenome assembly JAEEGL01 (sample SAMN16246548, study PRJNA631951) | gut metagenome | biome: gut microbiome; feature: rumen; material: fiber-attached | host: Bos | place: Iran: Karaj | collected 2018-10 | reverse complement strand
GAGTACGGCGATGAACTGATCACAAAGGCGGCGCAGAGTATACATGCGGTGACCTCGAACAATATATTCGGCTTCAGAATGGGCGGAGATGAATATGCTGTAGTGGCGTTGGATGTCACTGAGAAGGAAACGCAGGAAATACGTAACAGATGGGAAAAGGCTCTCGCAGAGTTGAATACGAAAGGAAATGTCCGCTGTGTAATGGCCTGCGGCTTAAAATACATTGAGGGCGAGTTTGATACGGATGAACTGTTTCATCAAGCCGATGATCAGATGTATCTCGACAAAAAAGCCCGCAAAGACAGAGGAGAGACGTCAACTCCTATTCGTTGAAAGCTTCAACAAACGCAACGCTTTTTCGCGATTCCTAGGTCTTTTTTATTCTTTTACTGCGACGCATAATTACGATGCAATAATGCTACAGAAGGAGGTGGATCAGATGCCTATAATAATGCCTATTAGAGATTTACGAAAAACAAGTGAGATATCAGACATAGCACATAAGAAGCAGGAACCTATTTTTATTTCGAAGAATGGGTATAGTGATCTTGTTGTCATGAGTTCGGAGCGGTATGAACGGTTTGCACAGATAAACAAGATAGACCAGGCAATATATGAAGCAGAAGAGGAGGTTGAAGATGGGGCGACACCGATAGCCCTTGGTGATGCCAGGGATAGACTCAACAGAAAATACTATGGATAAATATAATGTAAGAGAACCTGCTGAGTATTACCGTAATTACCTGATAAGAATCGGGTTGGCCAAATTACTCTGACTCCGTCATCTGAAGGTTCGAATTCTTCCAGCCCTGGTAAAAGGAACCGGATTTCCGGTTCCTTTTTTTACACCTAAAGAGACAGAAAACCCTTGAACGAGTTAACATAATTCTGTATAATATTATGATGTGAAGGGGGAGTAATATGATCATCGGTTCCGCAGTATTTGCTGAATCGGTGTTGTGTAGTTGTATTGTGAACCCTGCCGGAAAGCAGGGTTTTTTTATCAAATATATATAGGGTGAGGAGAAAGATATTTGAGAAGTGAAGAACTATCGATAAGAATTAGAATAAAAGCCTGGGAAATGGCATATAAAGCAAAGGCGTCCCATATGGGCGGCAATTTTTCCATGGCAGATATTATCTCTGTTTTATATACAGATATAGCTAATATTGATCCTCAGAAACCGGATGATAAAAATAGAGATCGCATTATTCTAAGTAAAGGACACTGTTGCGCATCGTTATATGCATTGCTAGCGGAAAAAGGATTCTTCTCAAAAGAAGAGTTAGAGCATTTTGGGGAAGATGGATCGATGCTGTCTTGTCATGTTTCAAAGAAAGTTCCCGGCGTGGAGTTATCTTCCGGAAGTTTAGGCCATGGGGTTGCTGTGGCTGCTGGAATGGCGCTTAATGGGAAACTAAAAAAGGGAGAGTACAGGGTTTATGCGATTTGCAGTGACGGAGAGTGTAATGAGGGATCGGTTTGGGAAATGGTCATGTTTGCCGGACATCATAAACTTGATAACTTTACCGTTATAATTGATGCGAATAAAATGCAGGCTATGGGTAACACCAAAGACATATTGGATTTACAACCTATTTCGGAAAAATGGAGACAATTTGGATGGACTGCAATTGATGTAGATGGCCATGATCACAGTGCACTTAGGGATGCTTTCAAATGTGATCATGAAGGAAAACCAAAAGTGATCGTGGCAAATACAATCAAAGGTCACGGAGTATCGTTTATGGAGAACGACCTGTGGTGGCATTATCAAATACCGTTTAGTGACTATTATTCGCGGGCAATTGAAGAGTTGAATCAAGAATTGAATAGGATTGGAGCAGGAGTTTAATGCGAGATCATATAATTAGAAAACTTGCGGAGTTAGTAAAAAAAGATCCATGCATTTATTTGATCTGTGGGGACCTAGGCTATGTTGTTCTCGATGGTTTTAGAGAAGCTGCTCCCGATAATTTCATAAATGCTGGAATTGCAGAACAGAATATGACGGCACTAGCGACAGGAATGGCTCTGGAAGGGAATACTGTTTTTACCTATTCTATGGGAAACTTTCCTACGCTCAGATGTATGGAACAGATAAGAAATGATGTATGTTATCATCATGCGAATGTGAAAATTCTGGCTGTGGGGGGTGGATTTGTTTATGGAAACCAAGGAGTGACACATCATGCCACAGAGGATATCGCTATGATGAGAAGTTTACCATCAATGCGTGTTTATGCTCCGGGAGATGCATATGAAGCCGTGGAATGTTTGATGGATGCATATAGAACGCCTGGACCAGCTTACATTAGAGTGGCACGTAATAAAGAAGAAAACTTCCATGAAGAGGGAGAGTCTGTTGATATTCACAGGATTCAGTCGTATTCGGGTATTGGAAAAGATGTAAATATTCTTACAAGCGGGTCAGTTTTGTGCGAAGGGATCAAACTGCAGAACTGTTTGGAAAAAGAGGGAATTAGTGCAGGGATATTCTCGATTCCCTGTATTAAACCTATTGATAAGGAGGGGATAATTAGTCTATCAAAATCGTGTAAGATGCTTGTCACTATGGAGGAGCATCAAATAGAAGGCGGATTGGGGGGCACTGTAGCAGAGGTTATTTCCGGAATACCTGATACGCATTCTGTCTTATATCGAGCCGGACTAAATAATGAGTTTTCTGATGTGACAGGTAGCCAGGAATATCTCAGATCATTCTATAACTTATCAGCAGAGACGTTACAGCCTTTTATTGTGGAGGAACTAAATAAATGAAAATTGCCATTGCGGGAGCAAACAGTTTTATAGGCAAAAGGCTTCTTAATAAACTGGTTGATGATGATGTTATAGCCGTAGTTAGAGAGAATTGTTCTTTCTCTTATGACGGAGCTACCATAGTTCATTGTGATATGGATGATTACCATAAATTAGGAAGCATATGCGGAGAAGGCGATGTTTTTGTTGATTTATCATGGGCAGGTTCGCGAGGCATAGATCGACAAAACAAGGAAATGCAAAGGATGAATCACAGAAACTCCATGGAAGCAATGAAAAGTATGGCTGATGTAGGATATAAAACTTTAGTTTCCGCCGGTAGTCAAGCTGAGTATGGACAGTGTGATGGAATAATAACTGAAGATACGGTTTTGAATCCCAATACAGAATACGGAATATACAAGGTTAAAACATATCAAGACACCAGTGAACTTGCTACAAGGTGCGGAATACGTTTTATAGAGCCAAGGTATTTTAGCCTTTATGGTCCAGGAGATTATGATAAGACGCTTATCATGGCTTCTCTTAAAAAGATGATAAGCGGAGAAAAAGTTGAACTAAATGAGTGTACTCAACAATGGGACTATCTGTTTGTAGATGATGCTATGGATGGATTATTGAGGTTGTGTAAATCAGATCAGCCGGGCGGTGTCTATAATTTTGCAACTGGGAATTATCATGCATTGAGAGAATACATATTAGGTATGAAAGCTGCCGTTGGAAGCTCAAGCGAAATCGAGTTTGGAGCAATTGAATATAATGGCATGTATATTGATCTGCGCCCTGATGTTTCAAAACTTAGGGCAACAGGATGGATGCCAACCACATCGTTTGAGGATGGTATAAGGAAAACTGCAGAAGAACTATAGAGGAATAAGATTGAAACATGAATGTGGTCTATCATTGTACAGATAATTATGCATTTATTACAGCAACATCAATCGTATCATTATTTGAAAACTGTAAGGATATCGATGAGATTAATGTATATGTTATTGAAAACGGATTTAAGGAGGAAACGAAGGAGAAGTATAGGAATATAGCTGCAAGGTATGACAGAAATGTATTCTTTATCCAAATGCCGGATGTAAATAGGGAATATGATCTGGGATTGACTAGTATAAAAAAGAAATGGTTATTTGATTCATATTCACGACTGTTTTTAGATTCAATTCTTCCGCCGATGGATAGGGTTCTCTACTTGGATGGAGACACTCTGATCTTACATTCGCTTAAAGACCTTTGGGAAATGGATATGGGAAGTAACTGCTGCGCAGCTGCTTTGGACTGTTTGGGAGAACCTTATTATGAGTTATTTGGAATCTACAAAGGAAAATACTGCAATAGTGGTGTAATTCTTATAGATCTAAATAAGTGGAAAGAGCAGGGAATTACCGAAAAAGTAAAAGATTGTGTTCATCAGAATAAGGGATATGTATTCTTTATGGAGCAATCGGTATTTAACATAGTTTTGCAAGGCAATATAGCTTATATTCCGGCTATTTATAATACAAGTACAATCATGCAGATGTTTTCCCCTAAAGAATTATGGAGAATGAGAAAACCGAAGTACTTTTATAACGATCAGGAAATAGAGATGGCTGTACAGGATCCGACGATTATTCATATGACAGGATTGTTTTATGTGATCAATAAGCCGTGGAATGAAGTGACAAATCATCCGAGTAGGAAGTTGTTTTGGCTATATTTTGAATTGCTTGATTGGAAAAAAGAGGAAATACAAGACGATAACAGAAACATTAGAATAAGAATCAGAGATTATATTGTACATATAATACCAAAAGATATTCTTGTGCCATTTATAGAAGTTGCCTACAATTTCATCCGTGTTAAATACATTAAGCGAAAAATACGCATAACCCAAAAGGATTGAATATAAATGAAGCTTAGTCACAGAAAACTGATAGCCAGAATAAAGCCTGCTCATAAAGCTGCTAGGTTAATAATGTATAATAGTGGAAAAGGTTATTATAAGAAATTATACAGGGAAAGGGATTATAGCACGCTTTTTGAAACCCTTCATAATAAATCATATGGAAAAAGATGTTTCATAATAGGAAATGGGTCTAGTTTGACTGTAAGAGATCTGGAATTACTAAAGGAAGAGGATTGTATAGGGGCAAACGAAATACACAGGATTTTTGAGCATACTTTGTGGCGCCCTAAGTATTATGTTTTGATGGATAGATATTCCAAAACGACTCCAGAGGAAATTGAGAAAATTGACTGTGAAAAAGTTTTTTTGGGTGATTATTATTGGAGGCACAATCGTGTTTTAAGGAATGATGCCATTTGCCTTAAGCAAAAGTTTTTATTTAGCGACAAAAAATATGAATTTAGCGATGATATTAGCAAATGTATTTATGTGGGGCCAACAGTATCATTTGCCTCCATGCAAATAGCTTCTTATCTAGGGTATAAAGAGATGGTTCTAGTTGGATTTGATCATCTCTATAATAATATCTTTGATAAAAAGGGGAGGGTTGTTAAGGTAGATACAGGAAGGAACAATCATTTTTTTGCGGATGAAAGACCTGATGATATCATCGCCAATGTTCATGGTATGACTTTGGCATATGAAGCAGCAAAACTATATTGCGATAATCATGGAATTAGAATTATGAATGCTACTAGAGGTGGCTGTTTAGATGTCTTTGATCGTGTTCAGTTAGAGCAGGTAATAAAACGATGAGCGTTACTGTATTAGGATGGATAATTATTCCTTTATCTCTGATATTCCTTTTTCTACCGATCAAGTATTGTGTTTATATTACTTTGGGCTCGTCAGTATTTCAAGCTGGCGCAGTTTTGATTTTTGGAGAGTCAACTACTATTACCCCTTTTCTATATTGTATTTCTATATTTATTTTGAGAGTGTTTGAAGTAACTTTGACTGCAAAGCATCCAATTCGTCGATGCCCATGGACAAAGATATCAATTTTTTTATACGCATATTCTTGGATTATAGCTCTGCTGGCGCCAAAGATTTTTGGAGAAATAAGTGTCTTGACGTCATCTTGGGGCAGGTCATATTCGTCTTTGAGAGAAGTATCGGCAAATCATTCCTTTTTGAACTACATTTCAATAGCAGCATATTTTGTTGCGTTATGGGCTTTTTTTCAAGTAAGAGATGCCGTAACGTATGAAAAGTTACTTAAATGCATATATGTGTGTTTTATAATTGTCGTTTCCACGGGAATTATATATATCATATTCAGAAAAATGGATATTGATGTAAGTTTTCTAAACAAACTTCTTTACAGCGATGTTTATAGTCAAATGTCAAATAGTACTGAAGCATTGAATATTTCAAGTAGTTTAAGATTATATGGCCCATATAAGGAGGCCTCTTATTGCGGAGGGTTTTTAGCTCCTTTTTTTGCGGCCATATTTTTTGTTGAAAATAAGTCAATAGGCGAAACAATACTCCTGGTTCTTTGCGGAGTCTCGATAATTTTGAATGCTTCATCAACAGGGATCGTTGTCGCTTTGGTTGGTGTGCTGTATTATTATGTGATGACCAAGAATTTGAAACGACATATCGCGGTGCTTTTTGGCGGGATTATTGTATTTTTAGTTGGATTCACGTATGGATATGGAGAAACAATTGATAAATTGATTTTCAAAAAACTACAATCAAGTTCGGGTGTACAAAGAAGTTTAATGAATAGTGCATGTCTGGATGTTTTTTTTAGGTCGAAAGGGTTGGGAGTGGGCATAAATAACGTTAGAGCAAGCAGTTTTGCGATTAATATGCTGGGCCAAATTGGTATAATAGGATCGACACTTTTGGTAATTCTTATTATTAGAGTGATGAGAAGTGCAAGTGAGAATCAGACTCTTGAGCTAGTTCCAAAAGAAAAGACTAGAAGATTCTGCTTTGTCTTTATGGAAATGTCGTTAGTTTCACAGATTCTATCAGAGCCGGATATTTTCCTGTCCACGTTCTGGTTTTCGTTGTATTGCGTTGTATTAGTTTCTCCTACATACTACGCTGGAAATACGAAAAGGAGAATTAGAATATCTGGACGCAGAAAGCTGGTATGAATATGTATCAGAATGATAATAATCAAATGGAAGATAATCAAATTAGAGTCCTTCAGGTTGTGGGGCGTTTGGGGAGTGGGGGAATAGAAAAATTACTAGTTTCACTTCAACAAAATATGAATCCCCAAGTAATAAGATTTGACTATCTTGTCTGGAATTGCAATAAGAAAGGCTTTTATGATGATTTAGTGTCCAATCTTGGGTCAAGAATTATTAGTCTTGGAATGAATGATACATCGAATAGTATATTGCGGGCAGTAAAAAAAACTTACTATTTCCTTAGATATGTTAATAAAACTGATTATAGTATTATTCACTTACACGGTTCAAGACCCATAGTATATGTCTACGCTTTTTTGGCTCGTATATCAGGTATTGAAAATGTAATAATTCACTCTCATTCAACGGCTTATGTCCCACCTGATTTTTCAACCAAAATCATGCCTTTTTTCAAAGTGTTATTTAGAAGATATCCGACGCTCTATATTGCCTGTTCTAATGCTGCGAGCGACTATATGTTTCCAAAAGGAATAACTAACAAGATTATTCTTGATAATGGTATTAATTTTGAAGAATATAGGTTTTCATCCCAAACAAGAGAATCAATACGGAATCAACTAAACATTGAAAACCAATTTGTGATCGGCCATATTGGCAGGTTCACATCACAAAAGAACCATCATTTTCTTATAGATCTATTTTATGAATTGCAAAAGAGAGTACGGAACTCAATTCTTCTGCTTATTGGAGAAGGCAACCTGGAACCTTCTATAAGGCGTAAAGTGGAATCATATAATCTTAACGATAAAGTGATTTTTTATGGAATAACAAAGGATGTTCCTAGTTTGTTAATGTGTATGGATATGATGTGTTTTCCATCTCTATGGGAGGGTCAAGGAATTGTGGCGATAGAAGCACAGGCGGCATCGTTACATATAGTTGTATCAGATTCGGTTCCAGATGAGGTGGCCTTTTCGAGATACTATCACAAGGTAAAACTGAGTAGTGGAATTGATAGTTGGGTCAAAGAATGCGAAGAGATACGTCATAGTGTTATAAGAGAAAACAGATCTTCACAGATTTATTGTGAAAAGTATGATATAAAAAGGGCTGCTGAAAGACTGACAAATCTCTACAAGCCGATGAAAGTTTAATAATACTATTGGGTTGAAGGTGATAAACATGCATTTCTTCTATTCGGTTGTGACCACAACATATAATGATGAGCATAATATATGGACTTTTTTGGAGGAGATAACTAGTCAAAACCTGTGCCCACAAGAGGTTGTTATAGTTGATGGTGGATCAACAGATAGAACGGTGAGTATTATTTCTGAATTTGTTAAAACATCAGAGATTCCAATTGTTTGCGTTAGTGGAAAAAGACTTAATATTGCAGAAGGGTATAATTTAGCGATCCAAACAGCAAAATCTGAATATATAGGCATTGTTGGTACCGGTAATCGATACGGGCCTCAGTTTTTTGAAAGACTGATGAATGAGATTGAATGTAATGATTCGGATGTTGCTTATGCTCCTATTAGAGGAGATGACTTTAATTTGTTTTCGAGGATATATAATAGAACATTTCTGAATGGAAGAAGAGGATTAAAAATTCCAATCGCATCAAATCATGGTGCTTTGATAAAAAAAAGAGTATTTGATGATTTGGGTTATTTTTTCGAAGGCTTTATTTATGCTGGTGAAGATGCAGAATTCTATAAAAGAGTAATGCGTAGTGAATACAAAATGAGAATTGTTGACGAGATATATGTATGCTGGGAAACTCCACGAAATTATAATGAATTTAAAAAACAGGTTAAATACTATACCATCGCTAATATGCAAATAGATTGGCGTGAAGAATTGAGGGGAATTGTCAGATATCTGATTGTTGTTATTGGTGTCATTTTGTTTGCTTTTTTTGCTGTTGCTATTCAATTTGCGAGTGTTTCAATGGTATATAAATCTTTTGCGATTGTTGCACTTTGTGCCATGATAGTTTGTCTTGGGAAGCGACTCTGTTTTCTTAGAGTTATTAAGGGGTTTTTAAAACTATACTTTTTTATTTCAAATGTAGAATATGCTAAAAAAGAGTATTCTATAAAAGGAGTATAGGTAAACTATATACGAAAAATGACAATAAAGATATAGACATATTATTCATGGATGAAATCAAAATATGATAAACATATCTCCGCGACATTTAAAAATTAATATGATCCTTAATTCTATTAGGGGGATAATGTCTATAGTTTTTCCTCTTATAACCTTTCCGTACGTTTCAAAAATATTAGGGGTGGAAAATTTAGGACGTTATAGTTTTGCTAATTCTGTTATTAGTTATTTCGTTTTGCTTGCAGGACTCGGAATCGGAACATACTCGATAAGGGAGGGGGCTAGAGTTAAAAACGATTCCAAAACTCTCGAAGAATTTGTGAGTGAGATGATTAGTATAAATATGTATTCTACACTTTTTGCGTATTTTGCTCTATTTCTTGTGCTGAGTATTGTTCCGAGGTTTCAAACCTATAAATCGTTGATTCTAATCCTTTCAGTTCAGATATTATTTAAAACTATTGGGATAGAGTGGATGTACTCTATTTTTGAGGATTATCTATATATAACCGTTAGAAGTGTTGCTTTTCAGATTATTTCAATTATCCTGTTGTATTCATTTGTTACGGATAAAGATGATGTAGGTGTATTTGCAATTATAACAGTAATAGCGGGAGCAGGTTCCGGAATAATGAATTTGATTCAAAGTCGTAGGTATTGTCATATAAGGCTAACAAGTAGAATAGATTGGAAGAGACATCTGAAGCCAATATTGGTTTTGTTCGCTATGTCGGCAACAGTGGTGATTTACGTTAGTTCTGATATAACAATACTTGGATTCCTTTGTAATGATTATACTGTAGGAATCTATTCTGTTTCAACCAAAGTATATGCGTTGATTAAGGTTGTGTTGTCGTCTGTTATTGTTGTTTCAATTCCAAGACTGTCAGCATTAATTGGACAAAAGAAGATGGAACAATTTGTTTCTACATCAAATGAGGTATATAAAACTCTTATAACGGTGGTTGCTCCGGTAATCACAGGTATTATTATTTTACGTGAAGAAATAGTAACCATAATATCAAATAGCGAATTCTTATCAGCTACATCATCGCTATCTCTTCTTGGAATTGCGTTGTTTTTTTGCTTGGGAGCTTGGTTTTGGGGACAGTGTATATTAGTCCCGTGCAAAAAAGAAAACAAGGTATTAGTAATTACAATAATAAGCGCATTGACCAATATTATTCTAAATCTTATTCTAATTCCAATAGGAAAAGAAAAAGCGGCTGCTTTTACAACTATTATTGCAGAGGGGATTTCTTTTTTCTGGTGTAGGATTGAGGGAAAAAGAATAATAACAATAGATAATATTAGGAAGCACTGCTTTAAGGTAATACTAGGATGTTCGGTTATAGTGATCATTGGATCAATTGTGCATAAATATGGGGGAAATAAATTATACAATGTATGTGTAATTGTTCCTACCTCGATTATAGTGTATTTTATAACACAAGTATTATTAAAAAATGAATCTGTTGTGGAGCTATCAAGTGGTTTAAGACGTTTTATTAAATGTAGATAGTTCCACTCAAAGAGTAAGGGAATGTGTACCTGGGATTTCTAGGAAGATGCAGCATATTTGAGTGTCGGATAATCATCAATAGAGTTTATTAAGCCCTGAACAAGCAAGATAAATAGTAAAATATACCCGATAAGGTACAAAACAGTTCTTTCTGAACAAAATATACCCTATCGGGTATATTTTATCTGCGAGATATTGATTTTATACCCTAAAGGGTATATAGTCGGATTATGAATAGGATTGGAACATATATAAAAATAGAAAGAAAGAAAGCCGGATTGTCCCAGGAGGAGTTCGCGATCAGATCGGGACTCGGACTGAGATTCGTAAGGGAACTGGAGCAGGGTAAGGAGACGGTGCGTCTTGATAAGGTCAACCAGGCTCTTGCGATGTTTGGGATGGAAGCGGTTCCCGGAGAGATCGACAGAGGTGAACTGAATGGCT
>JAEEGL014395253.1_pt1 | contig 10934 bp, 10 predicted proteins | sample 9134231 | NCBI WGS metagenome assembly JAEEGL01 (sample SAMN16246548, study PRJNA631951) | gut metagenome | biome: gut microbiome; feature: rumen; material: fiber-attached | host: Bos | place: Iran: Karaj | collected 2018-10 | reverse complement strand
TTTACAACTTTAGGGTTCCTATACGACCGGCTCGGCGCTTACCTTTAATTCAAAATTCATCACGTCTATTCTTGTTTCTGTTCTACACTTCGGACAGAATATCGGGAATCTCAGCATTACTGTATCCTCATATACCTTTATCCTTGTTTTTCGATTACATGATGGACATCGTATCCATCTTGACCTTAATTCTTTGCTTTCTTCCAATGACAATCACTTCCTTTACAACCAAGATTAATGAATAATAATGCTTTAACAGTCTCCAATCTCTTTTATCACATCATCCAGTATTATTTCGCCATCTGTCCCGCAGATATCAAGACCCGTAGCTTTGATCAGGCATACATCTCTGATTCCATAGAAATTCTCAGATAGCGACTTAATATAGCCATATCCAAACTCCTCCGGGACATAATTTCCCCCTGCTGTCATAACATAGTACAGCTTATCTGCTTTACACAGACCTCTTGGAAATCCTTCTTCCGTGTACTCAAATGTAATCCCGGATACATTTATTGCTTCTATATACTGTTTCAGTACAGCGGGGAAAGACAGATCCCAGTATGGGGCTGCGATTACCACCCTGTCAGCTTCTGCGAACTGTCTGGCAAGAGCAAACATATCATCGTCAAAAGAGCGCGCCGCAATCAGTTCATCCCTCTTTCTAAGATATGCTTCATCCGTCAATCTCCAGTTGATATCAGCAAGACGGATATGGATTGTTTCATCATGAAGCTTATTAAGGAGAGCTTCCGCTATCCTTCTTGTTCTTGAATTCTTTCGCACACACGCATCAATAAACAGAATCATCTTTGCCCCTTTGCTCACTCTACAGACTTGATTTCTTCCTGTAGGTCCTGCTTTAGAGAATAAGTGTCAAAAGCCGCTTCTTTAGGAAGATTTATATAAATATTAGTAATCTTATCTACCTTTGCCTCACCCTCTCGCAAGGATACATCAAAAACATGCCCGCCTTTTGACCTGTCCTCCGAAAGAAAATGAAGATGCCATCCAGGCATGTTTATCCCGTCCATATAATCCGGAAAATATACGCCCACCAGCGATCCGCGGATATTCTCAAAAATAAATGCCTCCTGGGTCTGACTGAGAACCTCTTTCAATGTGATATGGTGCGACCTGTACGGAGCCTCGGATCTGGCATCCACCTTTTCAAACTCCCCGTCGATCCTCACAATATGCATACTGTTAAGACCAAATACCTCTTCGATCTTCCTGGTAAGTTCTGTCCGTATCGCTGTGATATCCGGCATATTCTCAAGCTGAAACTGCTGCTCGCCATAGAGCTTTGCCACAGCCGCAAAAGGAACGCCTGTTTCAGGAGCAACCACCGATACATTTCCGTTCTGATCGGCTCTGTAACAATTTCCATCCATTACGATCATTTCACCATTCACGTCTTCAAAGGTTCCGAGGCCTGTGTCCCCCTCCTGAAGAAGCTTGTCTACAGTTATTACCGCCCGGCTGTACCCCAGAGCAAGTGCCTGTAGTGTTGAGACCTGATACATCATATTTTCCATACAATTTTTTCTCCTATGCCGCATCTTCAGCCTCGTATTCCTCTACCAGGCTGTCATAGGCTCCAATCGCCTCATCAAAACGCCCCATTACATCCTCTGCCTTTTATCCAGGGCATAGTTCATCATGCTGGTATCACTGCCGCTGTTTCCAAAAGCAAGGACAGGATACCGACCTATCTCACGCTCAATCCAGATGGTCTTGTTGGCATTAAGGTTCTTCTGTATAAAACCACCTGTGAAAACCAGGTCGTCTCCGTCAGCGTATTTGTAATCCATATTTGAGGATACATCTTCATACCCGCGCTGCTTCACTTAAAACTCTGTCCCTATCACATGAGCCGGAGATACATATTCACTTATTGGTGAGTTGGCAACAATAGCTCTTGTAGTTGTGCGCTCCGTGCCGCTGACAACATATATGGTAAAGCCGCTATCATAGAGATACTTGACCACTTCTACCATAGGGAGGTAAAATCCGTCTATGTAGCGCATGTTTTCAAAGCTGTCTGTCTGATTCTGACCAAATTCCACGGCATAGTCGTACAGTTAGTGCTATTCATTTCATCCTCCTTTAATCTATTTTACTGCCAGATCCAATAAGCCTTTTATCTCCGTCAGCCTGTCTTCTATCGTATCGCACAGAAGCTTCCCATCAGAAACTACGAGTGCCTTGGGATACGCCTTCCAATCAAAGGCATCCACTCCGCTGATCTCATTTGGATACAGCTCCAGCTTATCCCCATTTATGAATTTCTTTAACAGAGTCCGGAGTATCTCAGACATATCCTTTTTTAATACGCTTCCATACATCTGCAAGGCTTCTCCGTTCCCGAGAAGTGAAGCTGCGACATCGACCGTACCCGAACCAAGCTTCTCAATCAGTGATTTCTCATCCCAGTACATAAGATGAACCTTGTTTCCACCAGCCGATAGTTTTACTGCGCTGCGATAAATGCCAAGGGCAAGCCATTGACCTACAAGCTTTGATTTTGCTTCAAGCTCGGTCGAATTCTTCATCTGCGTCTCAATATAGGCCTGTACCTCACCTGAAACAGGAGCATCCATACAGCTCTGAATACCGGCCATACCGGCGGATATGAGTTCCTCATAGTTCTGACTGCCGACAAATGCACGGAAAACACCTGTTTCATCGCTTGGAATACCAATGACAAACTCTATGCCTGCGGCAGCCCCATTCAAAAAGGCTTTGTTTACATCGACAGGAATCAGTATTCCGTCGCATGTCGGAGCACACATATTCTGCCATATCTTCTGTGCAGCCTCCTTCAGTACTTCCGTATCAAGCTTTAAAAGCTCATCCATTGTCGAAGTATTTGTCTCTTTTAAAAGCGCCTTCGCCAGAGCTTTTGGTCCATCCGATGAGTCATATGCCGTAGCAAGATTACCGTTGAATATGAAGGCTTTTTTAAACAGTCCATTCGCCCGCTCACTGGCTGCAAGCATAAGTATTGAAGTCGCTCCCGACTCAAAACCGAGCACAGTGATTCTATCAGGATCACCTCCGAAGGTAGCTATGTTTTTCTTGATCCATTCGAGTGCTGCAATCTGATCAAGCAATCCTAAGTTTATGGCATCAGGATAGTTACCGCCACCAGACACCTCCGAAAAATCAATGAATCCGAAAATACCGAGGCGGTAATTAAAGCTCACAAACACTACATCCTGATTATTGTTTACGTAATTAGCGCCGTACATCAGGGGATCCGCAGAACCTCCAAATGTAAAATCTCCATGATGGAACAATACAAGGACAGGTTTCTTCCCCTCCGTCTTTTTGCTGCCGATGCAGATATTTAAGCTAAGGCAATCCTCGCTCTGTCTGTGATTCTTTAAGATAGAACCCTTGTGTTCAACCTGTATGGCAGAAGCGCCAAAGTTTTTCGCCTCAAATACGGCATCCGATGGCGGCAGCTGCTTTGGTGCCTTCCATCTTAAGTCCCCGACCGGAGCCTTTGCATAAGGAATGCCAAGATAGTAAATGATATTCTTATATTTTTCCCCAACATAGACACCAGTCATGGTCTTTACCGCAAGATCTGCGTCATATTTGCCGGTTATGGGGTGATTAACCCTGTTTGTTTCCTCAACGTCCCTGTCCTTCAGATCGAATACAAAGCCTTCACTTCCGTCCCCGTAAAGTTTGCGGATCTTACGGATGTGGTATCCGCGTATGAACATATTCACCACAAAGCCGATAATGGGAAGACCGACTACAAATAAGAACTCTTCTTCAAGATAATCTATCATTGACACTCCCATCCACCGGACGGCAATACCCTGAGCGGCCAGAAAAACAAGAAGGATGGCGGCAAAGGTTATAATTCGGTTCCTCTTTTCTTTCTGGACAGCTTTACTGAAGACTATCGAGCCTATAATCTCCTCGCTCACGATTCCGACAGCAAAACAGGCTACGATACACATAACCTCCGACCAGCCGGAAAGCCTTGCGATGGTTTCGCCAAAGCCGTATCCCAGTGCCGATATGAAAGCAACCATAAAATCATCAATCGTAAATAGTTTTTTCATTTTTCTTCTCCGTTTCTTCACTCTTCCTTTCCGAACAATAGGCCTACAATTCCGCTTGCTGCATTTTCGACAGTCTTACTTTCTGTACCGAAACCTTCTCTGAAAACATAATCCATTGAATCATAAAAAGACGCCAGAGCCTTTTTTGTGAACTCAGCCTTATAATAATCCTCATTTTTATTCTTGTTAGCGCTTTCTTTTTTGAAACCCGCATAGCTGTCAAAAAGATATTTATGCCATTCAGCCCCAAGCAGGTTGGCACTGTACTCCTCCTCGAACGCTTTGATTCCAACGCAGATATCCAGGGGAATATCCATGTAATAATATTTTACAAGACTTAGGGTTTCCTCATGATAATTCGTGAGTTCGGCGATTTTTTCATCATTCAGTGCATCAATGTCTGCAAAGTATTTCTCATAGAGCCACATATATCTGTTATAGATACTGCGAAGAATCGTTTCTAATTCTTCCTTTTTCGTTGTCTCTTCGTGCAGGATCTGCTCAATTCTTTCATTGTTTAATTCAACCATAGCTATTATCATCCCTTCTTAAATTAAGTACTGGCATTCTTTTATTTTCACTCATCCCGAATCGTTTCATTTACATCTTTTTCAATCTCGGAGTACAGCTGTTCGACATCGCTGTCCGTATAATTTACATCCTCATACTCTTCGGAAAAAACAACCTTAATGCTCGCAAGCCGGCCGGCCAGCCGCCTGCCCCGGCGAAGATCATATCCTGTCAGGAAGATATAGTCGCACAATGTATCGCCCATAAACCAGAACAGGATGAAGAACAGCTCACGTGGCTCTTCCGCTAGAACCTGCGTAAGATACAGCAATACCCCTGAAATGATCAGCCCGAAAAACATACCGCTGAATATCCGCGTATGCCTGTTCTCTTCCTTTTCAACCATGCCGAGATCATAGGCAAACTCGTCCAGGATAGTCTCTTCAATGGTCTTTTTCTCCTCCTCAGACAGGCAGTCCCCGATGATATTTAAAACAAGGGGATACTCAATCGGTGCCATATCTGCCGCCGATTTAAGATAATCAATAAATTCCGTATTTAAGGTCTCATATCCCTTAACACTGTAGCCGCTGATCACATCGCTATAATCAGAGATCTTACACGGGATCGTTGCAATCCCGTTTCTGATATAATCCCGTTTGATACGGTAATCAAGGTGTCCCTTTCTTGATTCAAATAATCTGACAATGCTACGTCTCATCAAATTTCCTCCGCCATAAAAATCTGTTCAGTCTTGTTTTTTCTCAGCCTCAATGATCTGTGCTTCGCGGCTAATAGCCACAGCTCTTGATATATCTGACCCGATTAAAACCATTCTGAACACAGCATACGCTATTGCGTTATTTATTAATCGTAGGTTGTCACCCAATTACCGTCAACGGGGTGTTCCAGAATGTCAAGTCTTTTTTCCTGCGGATATGAAATAAGGGCAGCCTGACCTTCGCAAGGCTGCCCCTCGTTTTCATGAATTCCTGAGTGCATAATCGAAATATGCCACTTCCGTCACTTTACTTTCTTTCCGCCAAAATACACAGCTTCCGGCATGTTGTAGGAAAAGCCCTCATGCTCCGCCATGAGCAGGTCTTTGTTGAACACAAGGAAGTCTGCGTCCTTACCTATTTCGATAGAGCCTTTTTGGGCTTCTATACCAAGCTGCTTAGCCCCGTTTATCGTATATCCAAGTATCATTTCCTCAATACTCATCTGCTCGCTTACAGGAGGATACGCCCTGACGGTTCTGTTGATTTCAGAAGCTTTTGTTTTTTCGGTGATCCAGCGCGTCATACCGACCTCCATGCAAAGATAGGGGTTCCAGGTCATAAAATCAGAGTAGTGGATATCGTCGCTTGACCAGGTCACGTTCGCTCCGCTGTTCCAGAGCGATTTGCAGCGGTACATGGAAAGCGCGCGCTTTTCACCCAGCAGAGCGCTCCACGTCTTATAAGGATCGCCGCCCATGTTTCCGGCATGCCACCAGGGCGTGTAATTGGCATTGACACCCAGCTTGGCAAAACGGTTAATATCCGCGTCATCCTGGATTTCCAGATGTGCGCAGGTAACCTTCACATGGTATTTGTCTCCAAGTTCCTTTTTTGCAAGCTCCACACCGTCCAGAACATTGCGGGAAGCGCCCTCACCGACAGTATGGAGATGAAGATCCAGTCCTGCCTCGTTGAGCTGCATGAGAAGGTCCGCAATCTGCTCCTTATTGAAGGCTGCGGTTCCCTTCTCCCCTGTATCCTCATAAGGCGTTACAAGTGCTGCGGTTTCAATCTTTAAGGTGCCATCGTTAAATATCTTTAATGTGTGAACCTTCAAGTGCTCAGTGTCGAACTCATCCCGAAGACGCTTCAGCTGCTCAAGAGCCTCCGGCACCTGCCTTGGCTGTGTGATTACATAGCATCCGTCAATATAGACCGGCAGCTTTCCCTGTTTGTCCAGCTCACGTAAACGCGCGTATATCCGCTCATGAAGTTCATTGCATTCCGGTATGCCGGCGTCAAAAACGCCGATTACGCCGTAACCTATGGAGGAATCGATCCAGCGTGCAAGCGCCGCGTCAATCTGCTCATCTGTCATGTCCATTGACTCATCAAGAAGGAAGGGCATTTCCGAAGCTGCTTCGAATACATTTCCGGTCACATGCCCGTCCTTGCGTACATAATAACTGAGTCCGGGCACGGGATCTTGCGTCTCGTCCGTAATGCCGTGCAGGGCAAGAACCCTGGAGTTTACCCAGACACTGTGCGCTTCCCCTTCCAGGATCACGAGCCCGGCGTCCGGACATATCGCATCAAGGTCTTCCTTGGTGATATCCTCTCCATGAAGGGATACGCGTTCCAACATGAATCTGTAACGTTTTTTGCCCGGATTGCTCCTGATGTAATCCTCCATATAGTCCAGGGCTTCCTTCTTACTGTCGCACTGGACGAAGGGACCCATATCAACGTATTCAAATCCTGCACCCATAGTGACGTGGACATGGCTGTCAATGATGCCGGGCATGATGAACTTACCGCCGAGATCCGTGACCTCTCCTTCATAATCCGAAAGACCGGCCTCATCCCCCACATAGACAAATTTGCCGTCCTTCACCACAAGGGCGCTCGAGCGCAAGCTGTCCCTGTCAGATGTAAATATCTTCGCATTTTTTATGATCTGATCTGCCTTCATGTCGTCTCCTTTCATTCATTAAGTACGGTTTTTGGATCATTCTACCCGAAAAAATGTTAAAAGTCCGTTAAAATATGTGGTTTCTCTTCGCCCAGTCATACTGAAGCATATAAGCACCCCTATACAGGTTCAGAGAACCCGGTTTTCCATCCAGATAGTCAAAATAGTCACACCGGACTTTTTTTCTGTCTATTCCCAGCACTCCCCAGCCGCTTATCAGGATATCTTCCTGACCGATATCTGAAAGAACCTTCATGAGGTCTTTCTTTGCGACACGCATATATGAGTCGGAGCTGTCTCTGAATATGGCATTACAGATTTCAGACACAGGGCAGAGGATACCGGCCTTATTTACCAGGTATGCCAAAAGCTCTTTTGAACGTTTTGTAAATGAAGCAACAGGCTCTCCGTCATAGAAAACCTCAAAATCACCGAAGCACTGAATATACAGGCCCTGCACCATGTTCTCTTTAAGCCCGGTATGCCTGAGCTGCGATAGGGCATGCTCTATTTTCTTTGCAGTGACAGGCTTCATAAGGTAGTCGCTGGCACCAAGTTCAAAAGCCAAAGGAGCATAATCACTGTATCCCGTGGTAAAAACTATGTCACATTGAGGATGTTCTGCTTTGATGCATTTCGCAAGGTCAACTCCTGTCATCCCCCCGATCGCAATATCCAAAAAAGCGATGTTGATTGCCCCTTTAGCTAAAACATCAACAGCATCCTCCGCATTGTCAAACGCCAGTATTTCCGCTTCCGGCAACGCCTCACGGATACGATTGGTTAACTGCCTTAGCAGAACAGGCTCATCTTCAACAGCAAGCACCTTCATACTTCTCCGCCTTTCCATACATATTGGGTTCCCCGGGCACTGTTCATTTGGGGATTTTAATGGCTGCACTCGTTCCTTTCCCGGGACTGCTTACAATTTCCAGACTGCCATTTACCATTTCCCTAACCCTGTATCGGGTGTTCTGTATGCCCAAATGGACCTTACCATCATTAAGAATCTCTGAAACATCAAATCCAACCCCATCGTCTGAAACAGTGACACAGTAATACTGATCCGTTTCAAAGGAACTGATCCTTACGGTTCCGCCATTCTTTGTCTTACAGATACCGTGTTTTATGGCATTTTCAACTAACGGCTGAACAGAGAGCGCCGGCACGGGGAAGGATTCACATTTTATGTCGTATTCAATGTTTAATCTGTTTGGAAACCGGAGTTTTTCAAGCCATACATAAGTTTTTATGTGGTTTAGTTCCTCCGAGAACGAGATCGGATTACTCTTATCGGCAAAATTAATGTTTTCACGGAGATAATCAGAAAATTCATTCGCAGCTTTTGCTGCAAGCCCCGGGTCTTCTTCACACAGTGCCGCAATGACTGCCAGGGAATTATAAAGGAAATGAGGCTGCATTTGTGAGATCATGGCAGAAACCTGAAGTTTTGTCTGTTCTTTTTCATGCCTTAAGATATCCTTTTCAAGCTCATCATTTGCGTTAAACAGCATAAGGCAGACCGGCATCATGAATACTATGGTCAGTAACCCCCAGACCGAAGCATATTTGTTCAATACATCCATATTCAGGGACAGCACGGAAAACAGGACAGGAGAAAAAACGCAGCATATAAACGATAGTTTTCGGGTTCGGCTTAAGTTTGAGAACATTGTTACAACTGACAATAACACAAGACAGAATAAATCTATGATGATGCTGATATAATCTGCGACGGCATCGGAATATATACCCTCATTCGTTACAAGGAAGAGAACCGGCCTGAATATATTAAGGATAATGGCTAAGGTATAAAAAATAACTCCGGTAGAAATGAGTACTGTGACTGCGCGGGTCATGGCTGACTCTTCAAGAAACTTTTTCTGATAAAGCCATAATGTCAGAAAAATTGTTATCGAAAAAAAATAATCAAGACCGGAGAATGCAGCAATCTGGCGGGCATAATCCGGCAGTCCGTAAATACTGCCTATAAGAGCCGAAAAGAAAACCCCAAGATAGACATTAAAGAGAAACAAAGTAAAATGGCCTATTTCCCCGATCGCTCCTCTCTTAAAAAACAAGTAACCTGACAGCAGTGTTAAAAACAAAAGACTCACCAAATTGCTGATGATTTTGACTGATATAACTGAATCTCTGAAAATGTCGTTTTGCAATGATACTGCGATGGAAAACAGTGTCAATAAACACATGGCTCCAAATGTTAAGGAGCAGAATAATCTATGATCGACTTTCACCCGTTTATACATCCAACACTTATCCTTTCCACCTGCAGCCATTATTTATGCCTTCTATTCATAACAGGGGACTGCCGGGTTAAGCAGTCCCCTGTTAAGCTCATAATATGTGCTGTTCTGAATAGTTTTCACATTACTTACATGTGAATACCCAATCTCCGCCCACCATGGTGCCAAGCACCGGCGCATCCTCTATATGCTCCGGATCGCACTTTGTTATGTCTCTGCCAAGTACTACGAGATCAGCTTCTTTACCGACAGTTATGCTGCCAAGCCTGTCATCGCAAAGCATCTGGTATGCTTCATTTATGGTAGTCGCTTCTATCATCTGCTCAATAGTGACGCGCTCATCTGCACCATGTAAGGTATCCGGACGTCCGGGAAGCTGGCGGATAACGCCTTTCTGTATGCCGATCAAAGGATAGGCCGGATTAGTAACAGGGTAATCACTCGCGGAGGTCACCACAACCCCTGCGTCAAAGAAGGACTTCATCGGTAATTGATTCTCTGCACGCTCCTCTCCAAGTACGGCCACTATCATACCGAAGTATTCCGGATCCATGTCAAACCAGTGGGGATCCGTCGAAGCTATCACATTAAGCTTACTCATCCGGGGGATGTCCTTCTTATCCACCACCTGAAGATGTGTGACCGCATCCCGTAAATCATGCGGTCCGCTCTGCTCCAGCGCCTTTTCAATGGCATCAAGCGCCATGCAAAGCGCCCCGTCACCAATGGCATGGGCATGAACCGTAAAGCCAAGCTCATGGGATTTTCTGTAAATCTTGATCAGGGTCTCCATATCGAAACGAAGCTGACCGTGATGTTTATGCTCTGCAGACCATTGATCTGTGTAGGGCTCTTTCATATACGCTGTCGAAGGAGTACCCGGAAACGTGCCGTCTATCTGTATCTTGATATTGGTGAGATTAAACATTTTCCCTTTGGTTTTCTCCCTGAGCTGCGCCGCATGCTCGATCTCCGCCATCGTGTCATGACCTTCTGCCTGGAACACCTGATAAGCGGCATAAACATGCATGTGAAGCTTGCCCTCCATATCAAGCTCATGGCAGGCTATCGCGGCATTGTCGGTGGTATCCCAGTTAATGATAGGATCTAAGATCAGGGTCTCGCCATGAGCAAGATACTCTTCCTGATAGTAAAGAAATCCCTCCTTATACTGCTCTACCGAGAAAACGGTAAGCTCTTTTAAAAGATCCATGGCGCCTTCACGGAAGTAACCGGTGGGATTGCCTTCGCTATCCCTGGTAATGATCCCGTCACTGATATCAGGCGTGTTCTTATTAATCCCAAGGCGATCCATTGCCGCATGATTTACCCAATAGGAATGGTGTCCAATGTCTGCAAGAACAACAGGCTTGTCTGTCAG
>JAEEGL013994870.1_pt1 | contig 10934 bp, 8 predicted proteins | sample 9134231 | NCBI WGS metagenome assembly JAEEGL01 (sample SAMN16246548, study PRJNA631951) | gut metagenome | biome: gut microbiome; feature: rumen; material: fiber-attached | host: Bos | place: Iran: Karaj | collected 2018-10 | reverse complement strand
CGATGGCGCGCGCCTGGATGAGTCCGGCGAGTTTGAAGAGAAGAAGCGCCGCGCCGACGGCCACGCCGGCTTTCATGAAGCGTCCCGCGAAGGAGGCAGTGCGGGGTTGCGGCTCGGACGATGCCGGGCCCTCCCCTTGCGGGGGCGCCTGATTTTTCACTTCCTCCGCCATGTCCGAAGCTCCGTGTGTTCCTGCCCGAAGTCAGCGATTGTTTCAGCGGGTTCGAAGCGCGAAGTCGCGAGACCTATCAGCTCCTCGCGTTCGTTTTCGGGTATTTTGTTCATCTCGGGGGCCGCCATTGCAAAGGCGTAGCCGCTGAAAGCGGCGCATTTGGCCGGGGTCGTCTCGGCGAGTTCGACGAGGAGATCGCGGTTGAGCACGTGGAAGCGCCGCGCTTTCTCGTCGTCGAGGTTGGGGAAATAGCCAAAGGGACCCATTTCGAGTCCGGCGGGAACAGATGCGCGCGCCTCGACCGCGAGGTAGGTGTCGGTCGTGAGGAGTTGTTCTTCGCCGCCGGAGGCTTCGCGCAGGGCCTTGCCGACGCGGCGGAGCTTGACGATGTCGGGTTCCTTCTTCATTTCGACCCAGAAGCGGTCTTTGCGCATCATCACCCAGCTTTCATTGAGCGGCGACGTGAAGGCGCAAATGGCCGACACTGCGAGGAGCGACGCGAGGACAACGCGCTGTGTGCGCCATTCGGAGGCGTCATCGCCATCCGGCAGGGTGTTCCAGAAAATTGAGGCGATGACGCAGACTAGAATCGGCATTCCGGGTACTTGGTAGTCATCGTACGGGAAAGGGCTCATGGCGTGGACGATGAAGATGCCGGCGAAGACGGCGAGCCATGGTGCGGCGGTGCGCATGGCGCGGCGGAAGGGGTCCCATCCGGTGCGCCACGCGACGGCGGTTGCCGCGAGTGCCATGAGGACGGCGGGCAGGTAGTTGCGGGCAAGGCGCGAGATTGATCCTGCTGTGAGTGCGAGGCCGCCGCCGGCGCGCGCGCCGTGGAAGAAGTTGGCGAAGACGAAGGCGTCCCAGTCACGAAGCGCGCAGGTGAGGAGGAAGAGACCTAGCCCGACGAAGCCGCCGATGCCGAAGAAGAACCAGGCGAAGCCGTGGCGCCGGTGTGAGGCAAGCAGCCAGAGCCCCGTGATCGGCAGCGCGACGCCTAGCGAAAGGCGCGTCGACGCGGCCGCGGCGAGCCAGAAGCCGCCTGTTGCCGCGAGAACGCATGCGTTGCGACCGCGCTCGCCGTGGGCGCGGATGAGGACGGCGAGACCGAGGGTTAGGCAGAACGAGGCGAGCGCGTATGTTTTCGGGATGACGGTGAAATAACTGTGGTAGACGTTGCAGGCGAGAAGCGCGAAGACCGTGAACGACGCGGCGAAGCGGCGCGGCGCCGGAACGAGCAGACGTACGGCGGCGGCGGCATGAAGAGCCGCGAAGAGGCCGATGACCGCTGTCACGATGCGACCGCCGAGCACGCCGGCCGGAGCCCAGAGCGGCCGAAGCAAGCCATAGACGCGCGGCAGGAGGGGGGCCTGCGTGAAGAAGAAGTCGCGGTACGGGATTTTGCCGGCGGCAACGTTTGCGGCGGCCTGAAGGTACCAGCCCTCGTCAAGGTTCAGGTTGCCGAGGACGATGTTCGCCACGGCGATGACGAGTGCCAGAGCAATGGCGCAGAAGGCGAGAAGGCGGTGTTGCTTCATGGCGTTCTCCGGCTAGAGGCTGATGAAGCGGAAGACCGTCCATACGGCGGCGAGAACCACGAGCCAGCGGACAATGCGCGCCTTGCGCAGGTATGGCCGTTCCTTCTCCTGCGCGTTGCCGTCCTCGAACTTCACGCCCCCTGCTGACATGAAATGCGTAAACTTGTCGTGCGAGCGCTCCTCATATGTCCGCGAGCGGTGGAAAAGGCCACTCAAAAAACCGCCGCCATCGTCGTCGAGCTCGCGGTAGGAGCTTTCGCCGTCGTAGTGCCAGAGGTGATCGAGGATGGCGCTTTGGTCGCCTTTCGCGCCTTCGCTTTTGCGGAAACGGGACAAGTCGCACCTCAGCTTGCCGTCCCGCGAAGGACGAAGATCACGGCGACGATAATCGCCGCGAGGATGGCGAAGGGGATTGAGAATGCGAGGCCGGCGAGGAACCAGCGGACGAAACCGCGCGGCGCGCCGCCGCCGGGTTCGAGCGTCGCGTCGGAATCGTCGCGGACTGTGTCGGCGCCGCGCCAGTTGACGGCGGCCACCTGGTCCATCGCCTTGCGGTATTCGGCGCTAGAGGCATCGACCTTGGCGAGGGCCTCGGTGAGGCGGGCGTCGTACTCCTCCTCCGTCCAGGAATCGGGGGCGAAGGCCTCGAGTTCGCGGTGGAGGCGGGAGAAGAGGTTGCCGACCTCTGTGCAGAGGGCGGCCGTTCGCGACGCCTGCTCGCTCTCGCGGACGACCATGACGGCGTTGCGGCGGAGCTTGTCGAGAAGATCCTTGCGGTTGTGCTCGAAGAGCTCTACGCGGCGGCGTTGGTCAATGATTTCCTGCTTTCGGCGCTCCAAGGCCTCCTGGCGCTGCTTGAGGCGCTCGATTTCATCGCCTGTCTTGGTGAGCTGCTCGGGCATCTCGCGCTTCCTGCGCTCGTAGTAGGACTCGCCCGCGGCCGCGGAGGCGGCGGGAGCGGCTGGGGGCGTAGGCGCGGTTTCGGCCAGATCTTCGTCAAAAAAGTCAGTCGCCATTGCCAATTCTCCTTCTACTCTGGAATGATGAGGACGTCGCCCGGGCGGACGCGATCGTCCTTGATTTTGTCTGGGTTCGCCTTCTTTATCCGAGGCCACTTGGAGGCGTCGCCGTATGCGATTTCCGCTATGCGCGAAAGTGTATCGCCCGACTTCACCTCGTAAGTCTGGACGGAGGTCTTTGTACCGTCCTCGTTCTCAAAGGTCTGGTACTGGACAATTCCCGCGAGATTACGATCCATTTTCGGCGCATCGGCGCCAGTTGAACTTTTCATGCGTTCGATAAGAAGGGCCTGGCGCGTGATGCGGTTGTCGCGCGCCAAAAGTTCTGCGCGCAAAACGTCGTTGGATTCCGCCAACTTGCGCTTGTCGGTCTCCAGTTTCGTTATCCTGTCATTGAGGGTGGCGATGTTGCTCAACAACTGGACGTTGCGATCGGCGCTTCCTGCGGAAATTGTCTTTGCGCATTGTGCGGTAAGCAGCTGGCGGGCCTTTGTCATGCGGTTTGAGACGATGGAGATGTTGCCGCCGTCGCGCCCGCGCTCCGCGAGGTGAGTGTACTTGTCGTAGTTGTAGATGGCGCCGATGTAATCCTTCTTCTTGTCGTCTAGGATGATGGCTATCTGCAGATAAGGCAGGGCATAACGCGGGTAGAGGGTGATGACCTCGTCATAGAAGGCGAGGGCTTTGTCGTATTCGCCGAGGCGCTCTGCCGCAAGCGCCTCGAGCATCGGGCGCGATTGCTCGGGAGCGACGCCCCTTCCGGAGGGCACGTCACATCCAGCCGCCAGCAGAATCAGCGCGGCCGGCAAACAAAAAAATAAATGGTTTTTCATAGGATATAATTATAGCAAATATCGTGCGACACGCGAAATTCTTGCTTGCTTTTTATCAATATATTTGCGAAATTAGTATCCTAAGCAGTCGCAATCTGACAGATGGACACAACACAAAAAACAGGTTCGCGGAAGTGGCGGCCATTGCCGTTCAAGATTTACCGCAACATAGCCTCAAACCTCCCGGGCGTCATGCTGCGTCCCAAACTGCTTCTCCTTGATCTCGACGGCACCGTCTATCGCGGTGAAGTCCCGGTTCCTGGCGCCGCCGAGGCGATTCGCGACGCGCGTGCCGCAGGACTGCGCGTCCTCTTTGTCACTAACCGCGCCAACCGCAGCCCAGGCATCGTGGCCAGACAACTGAGATCCCTGGGCATTGAGTGCCGCAAGGACGAAGTCATCACAAGCGCGGCCGCAACGGCATCCTACTGCGCCGCGCATGGCGGACGCCGCTGCCACATCGTCGGCGAACGCGGTGTGCGCGAGGCATTCGCCGCGCAAGGGTTGCTCTCCGTTGACGACGGCCCTGTCGACTGGGTTGTCGTCTCGCTCGACAGGAGATTCACCTATCCCAAGCTTGCCAAGGCTTCCGCGTTCATACTCGGCGGCGCGCGATTCGTCATCACTAACTCCGACCAGAGGATAACCATCGGCGACGACATCCTGCCGGAAGCCGGAGCCATCGCCGCGTCAATCCAGACCGTCACCGGCGTTGAACCGGTTGTGATAGGGAAGCCGTCGCCCACCCTGTTTCGGGAGGCATTGCGCATGGCCGGATGCGCTCCCGAGGAAGCGCTCGCAGTCGGCGATTATCTTGGCACCGACATTGCCGCTGCGAAAGCGGCCGGCATCCCTTCCTGCCTTATGCTCACGGGCGTTTCCACGCGCGCCGACGTAGAGCGCTCCACTCTGCGCCCAGACATCGTCTGCGAAGGGTGGCGGGAGTTCCGGCTCTTTCCCAGCGGTTTCGCCTAGAAACGGAGCCTGACACCACCAAATTATCAAAAAAATATAGTAGAATAAACGTTATGAACAACAACCCACTTGAAATCACGAAGAGCGACCTCGCGGACGCGGGGCGCGAAGACCGGCCAATGCGCACGGAGGCGAACTCACCCGTCGTGCTTGAGAAAGAGGCGTCGGCGGATTTCGTCGTTGTCGGCGGCGGACTCTCCGGCGTCTGCGCGGCGCTTGCCGCCGCGCGTCATGGCGCATCCGTCATCCTCGTTCAGGACCGCCCCGTTCTCGGCGGCAACTGCTCGAGCGAAATGCGCATGGGCATCATGGGCGCGCACGGCGACGACAACAAGGAGGCCGGAATCCTCGAAGAGCTTCAGCTCCGCAACTTCCACCACAACCCCCTCATGCGCTACACGCTGTGGGACGACGTGATGCTTTCGGCAATACTCGCCGAGAAGAACATCACGCTTCTGCTGAACACCTCCGTCGATAGCGTCGAGATGGAAGGTAGGGCGAGCACTCCGTGCGAGCCGCGCCTCGCCGCCGTGAAGGCCTGGAACGGCAACGCCTACACGCGCTGGACAATTCGCGGCCGCTGGTTCGCCGACTGTAGCGGCGACGGAATCCTGCGCCTTTCCGGCGCGAAGTTCCGCCACGGGCGCGAGTTCCCCGAGGAGTTCGGCGAGGACTTCCTCCAAAAGGGGGGCGACCACCGCACGATGGGCAACTCGATTCTGCTCCAGCTCCGCAAGACAACCGAACACCATCCCTTCATCCCGCCGTCCTGGGCCTACAAGTTCACGGACGCCGACTTCGTCGACGACCCGCAGCCCGCCGAAAAGGGCCGCTACTTCTCCTACAAGCGACTCTATCCGAACGACAACAACTTCTGGTGGATTGAATTCGGCGGCAACATCGACACGATCGGCGACGCCAACGAAATCCAACTCGAGCTCAAGAAGATCGCCTACGGCGTCTGGGCCTACATGAAGAACCATCCGGACGGGCGGTGCCGCGACTACGAACTCGACTGGATCGGCTCCCTGCCCGGCAAACGGGAGTCGACGCGCTTCGTCGGGCCGCACATCCTGAACCAGCACGACGTCATGGACGGCGGCCACTTCGACGACGTCGTGGCCTACGGCGGCTGGTCGCTCGACGACCACGATCCTGACGCCTTTTGGAAGCCTGGGCACCTAAGCGTCCACCACGCCTGCCCGTCGCCCTTCGGCATCCCGTTCGACTGCCTCTACTCCGTGAACGTCCCAAACCTGATGTTCGCCGGCCGCGACATCTCCTGCACCCACATCGGCTTGTCCTCGACGCGCGTCATGGGAACCTGCGCGACGCTCGGCCAGGCCGTCGGCACGGCGGCCGCGCTTCTCGCCAAATACGGCATCGACCCGGCGCAGCTGCGGCGCGAGCGGATCGCCGAGCTGCAGGACGCGCTGGAGGACGACGACTGCATGCTGCCCTTCCGCTGGCGCAAGGTCTCGCCCCTCACGGTCGCCGCCTCCTGCGCGCCGGGCGTCGAAGCCCTGCGCAACGGCATCGACCGCCGCTACGGCGACGCGGACAACGGTGCCTGGGCCGAGGCTGGCGACGAATCGATGGCCTACGCCTGGGAGACTCCGCGCCGTCTGGCGGGAGCACGCATCGTCTTCGACTCGGAGATGACCGTTCGCGGCAAGCGCATGCGCAAGCTCGAGGCGACGACCGAGCGCGCCGAGATGCCGAAAATGCTCGCCAAGTCCTTCCGCGTCGACGTAAAGGTGGCCGGCGCCTGGCGGGCCGTCTTCGAAGACGGCGAGAACATCCTGCGCTTTCGCAAGGTGGCCTTCGCGCCGGTCGAAGCCGAGGCCATGCGCCTCGTCGTGACGGAGACCTGGGGCGGCGGTCCCGCCCATGTCTTTGCGCTCGACGCCCTCTGAAATAAGGGGAGGGCCGCGCATCGTCCCGGCGAGCAACTATGAGTTTTACATGAGAAGAAAGTTGTGTTAGAATACGGCATCATGGAAAATACAACTCCATTTTCATTTCTGGTCCTCCGGCCATTTTTCGCCCTTGCGACTTTCTTGTTTGCGGCGGTGGCTCGCGGTACGGAAATCACAGCCAATCAGGCGGCTGACGCCGTGCAGGCGTGGATTGACGAAGGCTCTTCGATGGGCCGGCTCGCCGGCGCGGAAGTCGATTCGTCCGCGACGGTCGAAACGGCCTCAGGCTCGCGCATCCACCTTGTGAAGCTCGCCGGCGGCGGATTCGTCATCACCTCGGCCGACGACCGCGTCGATCCCGTCATCGCCTTCACACACTCCGGCACAAACCTCGTGCAGAACGCCTCAAACCCCTTCTGGGCTCTCATATCCGGAGACATCGCCGCGCGTGAACGCGCAGCAGGCGTCACAACGCCGACCAGACTCCGCGCGACAAAGGCAGCCGTCACGGACAATGACTCTCCGACACCTTCGCAGACCCGCTGGGCCGGACTTCTGGCAAAGGGGGCGGCCAAAAAGACCGGTACGGTACTCCGCGGCACGAAGTCCACCCGACTTGCGGCTTCAACCATCTCGGACCTCCGCGTCGACTCCTTCGTGAAGAGCCAATGGAACCAGGACACCCATAACAACTATGACACCGGTTTGCCCTGCTACAACTATTACACGCCGAACAATTACGTCTGCGGATGCGTTGCCACCGCAGGCGCCCAGCTTATGCGCTACTGGCAGTGGCCGACGACATCCGTGACACCTCTCACCCGGCAGTGCAGCGTGGATGACGCCTACGCTCAATACACGATGCAGGGAGGCTTCTACAACTGGACCTCAATGCCTCTTGTCCCGGCCAACGGCGTCACCGATGCACAGCGCCAAGCCATCGGCAAACTCACCTACGACATCGGAGTGGCAGTGAACATGGAGTGGGCCTCCGGCGGTAGCAGCGCAGACGTCTACGATTTGGCACCGGCTCTCACCAGTATCTTCGGATATGCAAACGCCTTTGCAACCATATACGCGCAGGGACATCCATACACCATTGACGAACTCAAAAAGGTCGTCATCCCCAACTGCGACGCCCGCGCACCGCTCGTCATGTCCATTTCAGGTGCATACGGCCACGCCGTCGTCGTCGACGGCTACGGCTATTCCGGCGGCGATTTCTTCATCCACGTGAACTTTGGCTGGAGCGGCTACCATGACGCCTGGTACATGCCGCCAGATATCGAAGAGTACGACACAATCGAACGTTTCGTATTCAACGTCTTTCCACAGGCAACCGGCTCAATAGTCAGCGGCCGCGTCCTCGATGCCGGCGGCGCGCCCATAGCAAACGCCTCCGTCCACCTTCAGCGCGGCTCGGCAACTGTGGCGTCAACCAACTCCGAGGCGAACGGCATCTACGCCTTCATCGCGCAGGCCGGCAACTACTCTGTCACCGCCGACGTGCTTGAGGGAGGCGTGGCCGTGGCCACCGCCGCCATCGGCCTTCAGCTTGCCGCCACCTCAGGGGCTTCCCTATCCACGCCAGATGCCTACGGCTGGCGCACGATCTATTCCTTCGCCAACGTCGGCAACTCATACGACAACGACATCGTCATCACCGGCGTCGCCGCCGTCTCACTGCCGGTCTTCTCGCCGGATTCCTGCCTCTTCTACCCGTCGACGAACGTCACAATCACATGCGCCGACGCCGGTGCGACAATCCGCTATACGCTCGACGGCTCCGCGCCAGACTCCAGCAGCCCCATTTACAGCGGCCCCATTCTCGTGGACGATACGGTCACCATCAGAGCCCGCGCCTTTGTAGCCGGCAAAAACCCCAGCGCCATCGTCTCGGCCACATACACGTACGATGCGGCCGCTGGCGCACCGAAGGGCGACTTTTTCGCCGATCCTATCAAGATTTCAGGCGCAAGCGGGACACGCGTCATCGACGACAATACCGCCTACACGGTGGAGAGCGGCGAACCCTTGCACACGAAACAATCAAACGGCGCCTACTACTACCAGTACCGAACAATCTGGTACCAGTGGACCGCCCCGGGTTCAGGCACGATGACATTCCAGACTTCCGCTCGCGGAAACGGATACTTATATTCGACGTTCATCGCGGTCTACACCGGCGAGACGCTAACCTCAGCCACGCGCATTGCCTATGCTACAGAGCATGACTCATCCTACATAACATCCCTTTCAATGCCGGTCGAACAAGGCGCAACATACCGCATCGTTGGCATCATGGGCGGGAACGCCAATGACAGCGGTACTGGCGCCTTCACGCTCTCATGGAGCGGCGAACTCACCTTGGAGCCACCACCCGCCTTTCGCATCATCATCCGATAGCGCATGCGGAAGCGCCGCCACGCAAAGCGTGGCGGCGCTTCCGCACGTATGGCAATCTTTGGCCTACAGCTCGACGACGTCGATGCCGAGGATGCGGCAGAGGTCGCGGATGGCCGCGCGGTTGTCGCCGAAGGTGATGATGTAGTGCTGGCAGGCGACGTTCTCGGCGAAGCGCTCGACGGACGGGATCTCGATCTCCAGGGCCGAAAGCTGCGGCGCGGGCTGGTCCCAGCCGCACTCCTCCCACTTCGGTGGCGTCTTGCCGTTGCCAAGAATGATCTGCATCGCGTACTTGCCGTCGACGTAGATGAGGCGGCTCATCGTCACCGTGCCGGTCTTGACCTTCGAGACGTTGAGGATGCCCTGGCTGAGCTGCCCGAAGGCGGCCGGAAGGACCGTGTAGGCGTCGCCGTCGACCATGTCGGCCGCGACGAAGTCGGGCACGCCGGCGAGGACGCTCTTCTCGAAGAACTCGTAGAACTCGAGGTAGCCCGCGAGCTGGCCGGTCAGGCGGTTCATCATGAGCTGCGTGACGGCGCCGAGCGAGTCGTTCTCGGGAATCGTGGTGTAGCCGTCCTCGGAGAGGAGCATGAAGATCGGAGCGGGCGGGAAGCCGCAGAGTTTCTTCATGCCGTCGACGTCCTTGATTGAGATCGAGCGGTAGTGGCGTTCCTCGGCGATCTGCCTGACGGCGAGGTAGTAGCCGGCGGCTTTCATCATGGCGTCGTCGTTGGCGGGCTTGAGGAAGTGCCAGCGCGTGATGCGCTTCTCGACGACTTCGCGCTTGGCCTTCTCCGTGAGGGCGTCGTAGCGCTGCTGCATCTCAAGCATCTCGAAGGATTCGATTTCGACGCCGGTCGCCTTTTTGAGGGAGAGGCCGTCGAAGAGGGTGCCGTAGAGGTTCATGTCGCGGTAGCCGGCCTCGCCGACCTTGTCGTGCAGAAGGGCGCGGGCGGCGGTGGCGGCGCGGCAGAAGCGCGCGACGTCGGCGCTGCGCGTCTTTTTTCCGATGACGTCGTAGACGTAGCGGAACTTGTAGCCGAGGCCGGCGAAAGTCGCGCGGAGGCCCGTGGTGCCCGCCTGGTCGGCCGTGGTGACGAGGCGGTCTCCCTCGTACCAGCCGCAGAGGCCCCAGAGAACCATCGGAAGGTGGCGCCAGTGTTCCGCGACCTTCACGACCGCATGCGTTGGAATCCAGCCGGCAACGCAGAGGATGAGCGCGTCGAAGTCCTGTCCGGCGAGCTTGGCGACGGCATCGCCGATCTGCTTCTCCTCGCAGTCGTCCGCGACGGGAAAGACGGAAACGAGGTCGAGGCCTTCGGCCTTGAGCGCGGCCTCGGCGGCTGCGCACTTGCGGACGACGACATCCACGGGCGTGTTGACTTCGCCGAATCCGATGAATGCGATCTTGGACATGCAGGTTCTCCTAGTTGACTTGTGAGGCTGGTTTGTTGAGCAAGTTGTCGAGACGTTCGAAGGCGGCATAGGCGGCGGCGTAGTCGGCGCCGGACGGCGCGTAGGTGATGTCCGTCGCGGCGCAGGCGCGAGCGGCCTCGGGGATGGACGCGAAGGCGCCGACGCCGACGGCGGCGAAGATCGCGGATCCCAGGCAAGCCGTTTCGGTCTCGCGGAGCGTCTTGAGCGTCTTGCCCGTCGCGTCGGCCTTGATCTGCGACCAGAGGCGGCTCGAAGCCCCGCCGCCCGTGATGCGGACTTCGCCGATGGCGTCGGCTCCGAGATAGTCGAGGTCCTGCCTGAGCAGGAAGGCGACCGATTCGAGGATGGCGCGGGCGAAGTGTCCGCGGGTGTGTCCGAGCGTGACGCCGGAGAATGTCGCGCAAGCCTCCGGGTTGTACTTCGGCATCGTCGAACCGGTGAAGTACGGGAGTGCCGTGAGCCCGTCGCAGCCGGGCGGAACGGCTGCTGCGAGACGGTCGAGATCGGCGAACGAGAAGTTCTCCGAGAAGGTGTTGCGGAACCACTTGAGCGCCAGGCCCGCCGGCGATGTGCAGAGGATGCTGCAGTACATGCCGGCGAGGGCGAGCAGATCACAGGGGATTGTACGAGCAGCT
>JAEEGL013561664.1_pt1 | contig 10934 bp, 10 predicted proteins | sample 9134231 | NCBI WGS metagenome assembly JAEEGL01 (sample SAMN16246548, study PRJNA631951) | gut metagenome | biome: gut microbiome; feature: rumen; material: fiber-attached | host: Bos | place: Iran: Karaj | collected 2018-10 | reverse complement strand
CTACGAGTGCCACGTCGGCATGGGGCAGGACGCCGAGAAGGTGGGTACTTACAAGGAGTTTACGGAGAATGTGCTGCCGCGTGTCAAGAAGGATGGCTATAACGCCATACAGGTCATGGCCATCCAGGAGCATCCTTACTACGGCTCTTTCGGATACCATGTGTCTTCGTTCTTCGCTCCTAGTTCACGCTTCGGCACCCCAGAGGACCTGAAGGAGATGATCGATACGGCACACAAGATGGGTATTGCCGTCATCATGGACATCGTTCACTCGCATGCTGTCAAGAATGAGGTCGAAGGTCTGGGCAATCTGGCTGGCGATCCCAACCAGTTCTTCTATCCCGGTGACCGCCATGAGCACCCGGCATGGGACAGCCTCTGCTTTGACTATGGTAAGGATGAGGTGTTGCACTTCCTGCTGTCTAACTGCCGCTATTGGCTGGGTGAGTTCCACTTCGACGGCTTCCGCTTCGACGGTGTCACCTCGATGCTCTACTACTCTCACGGTCTGGGTGAGGCCTTCGGCGGCTACGGCGACTACTTCAACGGCCACGAGGATGACAATGCCATCTGCTATCTGACGCTTGCCAACAAACTCATCCACGAGGAGAATCCCAACGCCATCACCATCGCCGAGGAAGTCTCCGGCATGCCCGGTCTCGCTGCGAAGTTTGAGGACGGTGGCTACGGCTTCGACTACCGCATGGCGATGAACATCCCCGACTACTGGATTAAGACTATTAAAGAGGTACGCGATGAGGACATCAACGTGTGCTCCATCTTCTGGGAGGTCAAGAACCGCCGTCCCGACGAGAAGACCATCTCTTACTGCGAGTCGCACGACCAGGCACTCGTGGGCGACAAGACCATCATCTTCCGGCTCATCGACGCCGACATGTACTGGCACTTCGCCAAGAAGGATGTCAACGATATGGCGCAGCGCGGCATCGCCCTGCACAAGATGATCCGCCTGGTGACCGCTGCAGCCATCAACGGCGGCTACCTGAACTTCATGGGTAATGAGTTCGGACATCCCGAGTGGATCGACTTCCCGCGCGAGGGTAACGGCTGGTCGTACAAGTATGCCCGCCGACAGTGGAACCTCGTCGACAACAAGGACCTCTGCTACCACTGGCTCGGCGACTTCGACCGTGAGATGCTCAAGGTCATCAAGTCGCAGAAGAATTTCCAGGATACGCCCGTGCAGGAGATCTGGCACGACGACGGCGACCAGGTGCTCTGCTTCATGCGCGGCAACCTCGTCTTCGTGTTCAACTTCTCGCCGACGCGCTCCTATACCGATTACGGCTTCCTCGTGCCCACGGGCTCTTACGAGGTGGTGCTCAACACCGACTCGAAGGACTTTGGCGGTAACGGCTTTGCCGATGATACGATGACGCATCTGACGAACTACGACCCGCTCTACGTCAAGGATCACAAGGAGTGGCTGAAACTCTACATCCCGGCCCGCTCTGCCGTCGTCCTGCGAAAAGTGTAATGAAATGAATTACAATCATCCAATGAGAAACGGTAGCACCATCACAATCCGTGTGATGTGTGCTATCGTTTTTGTCCTGTTCTCCTTCTGCTGGCTCTTCTTCTTCCAGGCAGACCAACTCGCCATGACCCAGCACGTGCTCAGTGGCGGAGTCACCCATTACCATCCCATCTGGGGCGCACTCATCGGCACCTTCTGCCTGATGGGGCTCCAACTGGTCATCAACAGTTTTATCCGACTCAACAAACGGACCCACGCACTGACCTATGTGCCGTCGATGATGTTCCTTGCCCTCGTCACCGAGGTCAGTCAGCAGATCGAGAGCAACGAGGGCGTCAGCGTCTGGATCTGGATCCTGCCGCTGCTGGTATTGTCAGGGTGGGGGATCTTCATCTGGATTGCGAAGATGGCGCAGGAGGTGGAGGCTGCCAGCACGTTCTCGCTCTTCTCCCGACCCATGTGGATCAACGCTCTCCTCATGGCGCTGCAGATCATCGGCGTGGCGTGGGCTGGCAATACGAATGCCGTCTACCACTATCGCATGACCACGGAGACGCTGCTCGCCGACGGCCGGTACGAGAAGGCACTTGAGGTGGGCAGACACTCCCATGAGAGCGATGCTAACCTGCTGATGCTCCGCATGTATGCCCTCGCCAGGGTGAATGCGTTGGGTGAGCGACTGTTCGAGTATCCGATTACCGCCAACGTCGAACAAATCCTGCCTACCAACGGGCAGACCAGGATGTACTATTGTCCGGAGGACAGTCTCTACAGGTTTTTAGGCGGTCGCCCGGCTGAGCCGATGTCGCCCCTCCGTTTCCTGGAACTGCTGGAGCGGCGTGACACAACCACGCTTCGTACCTCCGCGCCGTCGCACCCCCGCACCTCCGTCTCTCCCGCATCCGACTACCTACTCTGTGGCCTGCTCATAGACCGGCAGATAGACCGTTTCGCCCGGGAGATCGGCAAGTATTACACCCTCGACGACCACCTGCCCAAGCACTATCGTGAGGCACTGGTGCTTTACACCCATCTGCGGTCAGACCCCGTCGTCGAATACCATCATGCGGTGACCGACGAGGACTGGCGCAACCTGCAGGACCTGGAGAAACAATATCCTGATGCGACCGAGCGTCAGGGCAAGGTCGAAGACCAGTTCGGCAATACCTATTGGTACTATTACGAGTACCTGTAACGCTTCCGATACATATAAGCCAGATAGAGGCAGCCGGCCAGTGCGAGGGCGACGATGGCCACGGGCAGCAGCAGCGAGGCCTCGCTCTGGGCAGCGCCCGACGAGTCGAGGATCAACTGCGACTGGGCCGCGCTGTCTGCCACGGCTTCCTTCGTCTCGCTGATGGTGTCGATAACGGTGTCCAGAGAGTCCTGGACGGTCTTGATCACGGGTCTCACAATCCGACGCGCCCGCTCTGTGGGATCATACGGAAGAACATCTAATGTAAACATCATCTACTACTATTTAGAATAACAAACAAATTAATACTACCAACTCACCAGCGAGGAAACTGATGGCATTACAGAGCAGACTGTAGATCCACGCCTGTCGCCAGTCGGCCAGCAGCCACCTGTAGCACAGCGCCTCGGCCACGACCACCAGCGCCTCGCCCGCCAGCACCGTGCCCCAGCCCTCTGGCGTCTCATAGACGGCGTAGAGATTCAGCGGCACGTTCGTCAGCACGTTTATCGCCACCGAGGCCAGCAGCACCCGTCTGCGGCGCTCACCGATGAAGAGGAACACGCCCAGTTCTATCACGATTGTCGCCGCCAGCGGCAGCATCAGCATCCTCATCATCATCACCCTCCACTACAAATAGACCGCCAGCAGATAACCCGGTATCAGTGCCGCCGCCAGCAGTCCGAAGGCCAGGCCCTCGCGCCCGGGCAGCACGTCGTTGGCCAGGTAGAGTGTCACGGGCATCGTCGTGTTCATCAGGAAGATGCCGGCGAGGAGCACCTCCACGCTGTCGCCCCTGAAGAGGAGGCACAGTGCCACCCCCGCCACGACCGCCGCCATCGGCCGCAGGATACCCAGCCGGCTGATCAGCCAGCCCCCGGCCATCTTACCCAGCATCGAGACGGCGCCGATGGTGAGGATGAGTGCCTGACTCTTGTGGATGTCCCTGGCGAACACCTCGCACGTGAACGAGCGATAGCCTACGAACAGCATCAGCAGCACCACGACCACCCACACGTACAGCGGCGTCAGCCAGCGGCGGGGTATCAGCGGGGCCGTGCCGTTGTCTGCCACGAGGCTGGCGTCTGTCGCGCAGGCCTCATGACCTCGGTCTGAACGCACATTCACGACAGACAGCACGACGAAGGCCAGCAGCAGCACGTAGAGCAACTGCCACGAACAGTAGACGAGTCCCACCGCCAGCCCCAGCGCGCCCGTCGACACGAACACGCCCAGGGCCCTGGGGTCGTTGCCGGCCTTCACCACCGTCTGCTTGCCGCCCCACACGTGGAAGAGCGAGTTGCCCAGCCCGGCTAGGACCGCCACCACCATCGGCGAGGGTGCCAGCGCGGTCGCCGCCACCGCCAGCGTCAGCAGCAGCGCCGACAGGATAAGCAGCCAATGGCGCGCCTCGAGACGGTCGGCCAGCAGGCCCGTCAGCGGCTGCGACATGAAGGCCAGCACGTTGTATGCCAGTACCGCATCTATCCACGCCTGAAAGCCGTAGGCGCTCTCGTCATAGTCGTCGCACACGCCTGTCAGCAGGTACATGCAGCAGATGCACAGCCCGTCCACAAGGAAGTGCTGCACACTGCTGAGTCCTATCCACTTGATGTTTCGCATATTTGCTGGCGTGTTACCAGATATGTATGCGGTCGGCGGGCTTGCGGTAGAGGGCACCCTCCTCGATGTCGAAGGCGTCGTACCAGCCGTCCATGTTGGCCACCACGCCGTTCACGCGCTCCTTGTTCATCGAGTGACCGTCGGCGCCACGAGGATTATCCTTTCCGAAAGCATAGAGGTCGACGTAGGTAGCGTCGTACTTCATGCGCCATAACTCACCCGTTGCCAGGAAGAAGTGCTGCTTCATCAGTTTGAGTTCGTCGCCGGTATAGCCGTCGGCCTTCAGTCGGTTGAGAAAGGCTTGATAGGCAATCTCCAAGCCGCCCAGGTCGGCGATATTCTCGGCAATCGTCGCCTTGCCGTTCGCCTTCACGCCAGGCATCTCGTCGGGCAGCACGTCGTAGGATTCAAATTGCTTCACGAGCAGTTCTGTACGACGGTCGAACTCAGCCCTGTCGGCCGGGCTGGCCCAGATGCCGTCGGCGGTGACGGCGCCATGCTCAGGAGTTACGGGGTTGTCGATAATGCCCTGCTGATCGCTGCAAGAGGTCATCACGAGGCCGCAGAAAAGGATGGCGGCCAGCATCCAGTGATTCTTGTAGTTAGTTCTCATCATATCCTTAAATTATTAAATGTTGCTGCAAAAGTACGAAAAAAACGGCAGACTGCAAAAAGATTCGTTGTTTTTTCAGCCGATTTTCAGCACAAACTCCGCGAATTGAGTATTTTCTTCCCCTCCTGAGTCAGGAGGGGTGCCCGGACGGGCGGGGTGGTCTGAACAAGGGAATAATTCCGCACTCGGACTCTCCCCCTAACAGGGGAGCCGGAGGGGTCTCATTGGCGCTCCTTCAGACCACCCCTAACCCCTCCTAAGCTTAGGAGGGGAAGAGATTACTTCCAAGCCTCACTCCGATGCCTCGCATGGTTTGCGGCAATGCCTTGCGGAAGCATTTCCGTGAAGGTGGCGGACTATCGTGCCCAGCCTTGCCGGCTATCAGGGCGGGGGGATGCTTGTCGGGGCTCTGTCTGGTCGTATTTGCCCGTACAGTCAACGGAATCAGGAAAGACATCAAAATGTAACAATGTAACAATGTAACTTTGTAACATTAAGCACATTCCGATGTGCAGACCACTAGTATTATAAATATATAATAATTATAATTATTATATATTCTAATATCCCTACGTCCGAAATTTGAAATTCCTTAATGTTACAATGTTACAAAGTTACAATGTTACAAAATGTTGGAAACGTAACAATGTAACAATGTAACTTTGTAACATTAAGCCCATGCCGATTCCTAACTTTGGCAGAAGTTGAATGACACCTGATACCTGAATCAGGTATGAGGTCTTGGCCCGCAGGCAACCCTCACAATTTACGTATTCTTCTCTTTCTCGCGGATATGCTCTTCGTATTCCGCTATTTCCCGTTCGCCGACATGTGCCAGACCGTAGTGCTCATCGTGCTGGCTGTAGTCGAGTCCAACCTTCTCACTATAGACGGAGACGCGCATGGGTATCAGTTTGTCTATCAGCGTATAGCCCAGCCAACTCATGCCGAATGTATAGACAAAGACAATGACGATGGCCAGCAGATGGTAGAGGAAAATTACGAATCCGTCCCACGTGCCTGCAATCAGTCCTTCTTGGATGAAGATACCTGTCAGCACAGTTCCGAAGATACCGCCTGTGCCGTGAGTGGGGAATACGTCGAGGGCATCGTCGATGCTGCTACGTGAACGCCAATAGACGGCAATATTGCAGATCAGCGTGATGATGAAGGCAATGAAGATGCTCTGCCCCACCGTGACGTAGCCTGCTGACGGGGTGATGGCCACCAAACCTACCACACATCCGACAGCGGCTCCCATGGCCGAGGGCTTGCGGCCACGAAGGCAATCGAAGAATATCCAGGTCATCATGGCAGTAGCCGAGGCGGTATTGGTATTCAGGAATGCCTTCACTGCCTGTCCGTCAGCATGAAGCGACGAACCCGCATTGAAGCCGAACCAGCCCAGCCACAGCAGGGCCGCTCCCAGCAGCACAAAGGGAATGTTGGCTGGTTCGCTTCTGCGGGTTTCTGCTTTACGCCTGCCTAAATAGATGGCTCCGGCAAGAGCGGCAACACCACTGGAGGCATGCACCACGATGCCTCCGGCAAAGTCGATGACGCCCCAACGGCAGAACAGCCCCTCTGGATGCCAGGTCATGTGGGCCAGCGGACAGTAGATCATGAAGAAGAAAAACATCATGAAGAACATATAGGCCGAGAAACGCACACGTTCGGCAAACGACCCCGTGATCAGCGACGGGGTGATGATGGCAAACTTCATCTGAAACAAGGCAAAGAGAGCCAGTGGAATAGTGGCTCCACCTAATATATTACCCGCGGGCGTAGTATAGACAGCACCTCCTACGTTGTGGAACATGGGGAACGTCAGCGGATTGCCAATAACACCTCCGATATCATCGCCAAAACAGAGTGAGAATCCAATCACCACCCACAGGACTGAAATCAGTCCCATCGCAATAAACGACTGGAGCATGGTGCTGATGACATTCTTCGCTCCTACCATACCGCCATAGAAGAATGACAGTCCAGGTGTCATCATCAGCACAAAGATAGTGGCCGTAATAAGCCAGGCTACGTCAGCAGCGGAAATCACCGACCAGTCGCACTCAAATGCGGGCTCACCTACAAACACACCGGCAATGGCTATCAACGTCATTGCTGCCATCAAGATTATCCAACGTCTCTTTACTTTCATACAAGTATCATTTTGTTATTTTCAGAGTGCAAAGGTATTGCAAAATGAAAGAAAATTAAAATAAACCAAAACGATTTGTATGTTAAATAATTAAACGACTTACATTGTGTAATATAATTGCATGGATTTTGTTACAAATTGACACAAATACGTCATAAATACTTTCGATTTCCTGTCAAATTGTAAGTTGGAGTAAACAGAATATTGAATTAATCACGGACGATTAACTCAATACACTACAGGCGATTATTACATTAAAGAAGGGGAAGACTTACACAGTCAGATGACGATCTTCTGGTACGCCAGCCTTTTATCGCCTGACAGCAGGTAGATGATACCGCAATAGGTGAAGCCGTGCTTCAAGATGTTGTGCTGCATAATCTTGTTGTCGTGGTGGGTATCTATGCGGATGTTCGTGTCGTGAGAGAAACAGAACTCTATGATGCTGCTAAAGATGCCGTGAGCATCGGGATAACTGGCAATGCGATGGATGACATGATAAGGTTGCGTATCATTTATCCACTTACCTTCATAGATCTTCGTATAAGTCGGTTCTGGGGATGGCAGAAAAGCAAAATAGCCTACCATACAGCCATCATCCTCAATGATAAAACCGCCATTCCGTTCCATATCAGCCTTAATGACTGCCTCAGAGGGATAGCCTTCTCCCCATTGGTGCATGTTGCCGGACTGCCGCATAATACCCTTTGCAGCATCCATGACCTTCATGATCTCAGCCATGTCCGTTGGTCTTGCTTCCCTGATAATCCTGCTCATCTCATTCTGCCATATTTCATGGCAGCATCGATGGTGCGAAGCATAATCAGTGAAACGTTTTTTATGCAGAATCGGCTCCATATTCATAAAATCATTTAAATTACAGAGCAAATTTACACAAAATCCGAGAATTTTCACTATATTTGTGGCGTTATTTAGGATAATTTATAAGCAAACCCAATAAAACAGAGATTAAACTGACAGAAACATATTATATCAGATAAACTATGACATACAAAAACTTATTTCTTGCAGCCATGCTGCTTAGCCTGATGCCTGTCGCAGTCGGGGCACAGGACACTGACATCAATCGTCGTGACCTTCGCGGCAAAGTGGTTTATCAGGACGATCATGTGGTGTTCCGCCAGATTGACGAATATACATGGATAGGCAACGGTCATCTGGTCTATAATGAGTCGCTCTACCTCGTTGAGGGTAATGACCGGGCACTCCTGATTGACGCAGGGACATACATACCTGATTTGGACAAGATCGTGGCGAAGATTACCTCCAAGCCCGTCACGATGATGCTGACCCATGCCCATGGTGACCACGTGGGTGGAGTAGGGGCTTTCCCAGAGGTGTATCTGAATGCAGGCGACATGACTATCGTTCCGAATAATATGCGCAACTATCAGGGACAAATCAAGTATCTCAACGACGGCGAGGTGATAGACCTTGGCGGCCGCGAGATAGAGGTCGTCTTCACCCCCGGCCATACTGCCGGAAGCGCTACGTTCTTCGACAAGGCAAGGCATTACGGATTCAGCGGCGATGCCTTCGGCTCGACCAACCTGCTGGTGTTCATCAACCTCTCAACCGAGATGTACACCGCCGAGCGGATTGAGCGCTACATGAAGCAGAACGACATCCGTTTCCTCTTTCCCGGCCATTACAGTGGCGACAATCTGGAAACGCTCCAGCGAGTCACTGACATCAAGAATATGTGCCGCGAGATACTGGACGGCGAGCGCCAGCCGACCGTCAGCAACGGTAACAACGGCGGCATGGACATGATGGTCGATGACAAAGGCGTGCGCATCAACTTCAGCAGCCGTTCCGGAAAGAAATAGACTAAACGTCATGACGAATAAAAACTATTTCCTCATCCTCGCGCTCCTGCTTTGCACGATGACAGCAAGGGCGCAGTACAATCAAGTGAACGACATCCCGTATCGCGAGGCGGCGGAAAGGCTACGGGTAGGCGCTTCAGCGGAAATGGGTTATGCCAAGATGACTCCGGCTTTGCCTGCTCACTCAAATGATATCGTTGCAGAAGGGGAAACCCCTGTGAAAGTCGCTGATTCTTACAGTTTTACCGAAGGACCTGCGGCCGACGAAAGGGGTGATGTCTACTTTACAGACCAGCCCAACAATAAGATTTACCGTTGGGACTGCCAAACGGGAAAGATCACACTGTTCACCGATCAGAGCGGCCGCTCTAACGGCATGTACTTTGATGCCCAAGGCAATTTGATAACTTGCGCAGACATGGACAATCAACTCTGGCGTTTCGACATGCGCCCGGCCTCTGGTCGCTTGCTACCGAAGGGACGAAGGAATGGTCAAGCCGAGATACTGATAACCGACTATCGCGGAAAGTTGCTGAACGGCCCCAACGATGTGTGGATTGCGAAGGATGGAGGTTATTATCTGACAGACCCATATTTCAAGAGAGACTACTGGACACGCGACCCAGAGCGCCAGCAGCCTGTGGAAGGCTTGTATTACCTGGCTTCAGAAGGCAAGCAACTGGTCATGCTCGACTCAACGCTTAACCAGCCCAATGGCCTTGTGGGAACACCCGATGGCAAGTATCTGTATGTGGCAGAGGCAAAGGCAAACAGAATCCTGAGATATGACATTCAGACGGACGGCTCCCTGTCGAATCGCCAGGTGTTTGCCGGCATGGGCTCGGACGGGATGACGATAGACGACCGGGGAAACATCTATCTGACCGGTGACGGCGTGACCGTATTCGACAAGGATGGCCAGCAGATTGCCCATTTCCCCATTCCCGAGGACTGGACAGCCAACGTCTGTTTCGGCGGAAAAGAGCGTAATATCCTCTTTATTACCGCATCAAAATCCGTTTATACCTTGAAAATGCTTGTGCATGGGGTAAAATGATCTGTTGACCGGAGTGTCCCGATGTGGAAGATAAATGGGAAGAGATAGCAAAGCCAGGAACCAAGGAGGCTTTCGATGCCTATGTCTCATGCTTGCACCAGCTCTACTTCTTTGGAGCTGCCATGCAGCTGAATGTCCTGTCCTGGACCTGATACCTGAATCAGGTATGAGGTCTTGGCCCGAACTCGCAAATTTCAGATTTAAACAAGTTTAACTAGCCGTTTTCCAGTCTCGACTCCCTTCGGTCTCATACCTTCGCTTTTGTATGCTGCAAAGGTACAACTTTTTTTCAAAGAACATCATCTTTGTACTTTTTTTTCTTGACCGAATATAGGACTTATGACGCATCTGTTAAAAGATAGACATTTACTCGAAAAAGTTTGGATGATTGGAAAATAATGCTTATTTTTGCAGCCATAAACATTCAGTATTGATGTGTTATTATTAGATTTAAGGTTTAAGAATACATAATTGTAAGGATATATGGAGGATTTTTCGGATTATTCAGCACCAGAACTGGTGAAAATGCTTGGCAGTCGATTCAAGGAATATCGGTTGAGGGCTAATATGACGCAGAAAGAAGTGGCGGAGATGGCAGGCTTGTCTGTGCTGTCGGTCTATCGCTTTGAGAACGGTACGGTAACGAATATTTCGTTGAGTACGTTCCTTCTGCTCATGAAGGCAGTAGGGTGTATCAATGACTTGAACGATCTGATGCCTGAGCAACCTGAATCACTCTATCTATATAATAAGAAGAATAAGAAGGTACAACGTGTAAGACATAAAAGGCAATGAAACGATCGAGCAGCGAGAGCCATAATGCTCGCATTAATGGCCGAGTCGTGAGAGAGTTCGGCACAGCCAATGAGGTTTTGAAAGTGCTTCTTTGGGGTCAGGAGATTGGCCGACTGGCTTGGCATGATGCCCGCAAGACATCGTT
>JAEEGL013154980.1_pt1 | contig 10934 bp, 8 predicted proteins | sample 9134231 | NCBI WGS metagenome assembly JAEEGL01 (sample SAMN16246548, study PRJNA631951) | gut metagenome | biome: gut microbiome; feature: rumen; material: fiber-attached | host: Bos | place: Iran: Karaj | collected 2018-10 | reverse complement strand
GATGGTAGGAGTTAGAAATGCTGATAAGATTTTTAACGATTTTAATAATGATTATTTATTAAGTAGAGTAGTCGTTAGTAATGTAGATAATTATTACGATGAATTTAATAAGAATATAAATAATTATAAGGCAGATATGACAGTGTTCTATGGCTCTTTAGATTTTTACTTTGATAATTTCATTAGAAAAAATAGAGCAATGGTTACATACTTAACAGAAGTAGAAAAAGATTTAACTAAACTAGAAAATAGTGCATTAAGATTATATGAAAACTGTAAGTATGATATTGAAGATGAAGAAACTAAAGAAATGTGTAAAAATTACAAAATTAATTTAGATGGAGTAATTAAATCATATAATAAATTAGTTATAGATTATAACGAGGTACTTGATGCATTTAATGGATTTGCGGAAAGCAATAATAGAAAAGGTGATGTAGTACCTAAATATGAATCAAAAATGAGCGATAAATTATTAAAAATATATGAAGAATTAAATTCAGAAGAAGAGGAAGAACTAGTAATAGAAGAAGAAAAATAAATAATAATTAAGGAGTACTAAGATGGGTATTAAAAAGAAACAAAAAAAATGTATCATTAATAAGATCTTTACAATACTAATCATTCTGGTAATTCCTTTTTTTATTGGATTAAAAATAGTGGAAATAAACAAGAGTGATATTTTTTCACAGTCATTTATTACTTATATGGAAATACTATTTGTAGCACTTACAATTTCTTTAGCATACAACATAATAGTATTAGTAAAAAATAAAAGATTAATACCTAGTAAAAAGACATTTGCTATAGTAACTATGTTTTTATTATTTGTTATATTTGAAATTACTGGATCTATTAAATTAGTATATTATAATGACAATTTTAAAGACTGGATTATTAAAACTAGTATTGGATCTATAAACTATAAATATGTAGCTACTAATATTTACAATGAACAAACTATTGAAACAGTAATGAATAGAGCATATAGAGATATGCCTTTAGAAGATTTATCATCAGATATAGTTACATATGATGATTTAACTTATAATAAAGTACATTATAAGAATGAATTTGAAGAACAAATACTTAAACATGATGAAGGACAAGATTATAAAATAATAAAAATATCTGGTAAGACTATCGGAGCTAATTATCATTACGAAGGATATATGGCTGTTATTTATAATCCTGCTAAAGTTAAGATAGCTAAAAGTAGAGGGGCTAAATCGACACCAGGAGGTTATGGACAAACCCTAGAAACAATCTATAGAGAAAGTCATGCTAAACTTGCTATGAACGCTGGAGGATTTTATGATCCACACTGGAATAGTAATGGTGGGCAACCACATGGTGCTGTAATAATAGATGGTAAAATAGATTCTAATTATACTAGAGGTATTGGATCAGGTGGATTAATAGGATTCACTAAAGACAATAAACTTGTACTTAAGAGAATGACTGCTCAAGAAGCAATTGATTCGGGTATAAGAGATGCAGTAGATTGGGGACCATATCTAATAGTTAATGGCAGAAACCAGTTTAGTCATATTAAGAGTTATACATGGACATGTCAAAGAACTGCTATCGGTCAAAGAAAAGATGGAATAGTTCTTATGCTAGTAATCGATGGTTTACAAAAACATTCAAAGGGAGCTAGTTATGCTGACGTTGCTCAAATAATGCAAAAATATGGAGCAATAAATGCAGCAAGTCTAGATAGTGGAACATCAACTTCTATGATAGCTAAAGGTAAATATATTAATAAACCATGGAATGGTTATGTTCCAACATACAGAAGACTTCCTAATGCATGGATAGTAGAATAAAAAGTGGGTAACCACTTTTTTATTTTGCTATTAAAAAAACATAAAGAATACGTTATAATATTATTGTACGAAAGAGAAATAGTTATGAATTTAGAAGAGTTAAACAAAGAACAAAAAGAAGCAGTACTTAATACAGAGGGACCACTATTAATTCTTGCTGGAGCAGGAAGTGGAAAGACTAAAGTACTAACAACAAAAATTGCATATCTAATCGAAGAATGTGGAATAGATCCATACAATATACTTGCGATTACATTTACTAATAAAGCAGCTAAAGAGATGAGCGATAGAGTATATAAAATGGTTGGTGAAAAAGCTAAAAGAGCACAGATATCAACATTCCATTCTTTTGGTGTAAGAATCTTAAGAGATAATATTAAATACTTAGGATACGATAAGAACTTTGTAGTAATGGATAGTGATGATTCACTAACTGTAGTAAAAAGAATTATTAAAGATTTAGGATACGATCCAAAATATTATAGTCCAAATGAAATAAGATATAAGATTAGTTCAAGTAAGAATAATTTTGTAGATGCAGATGAATATGAGAAGTTTGTTCATTCTGATAACGATAGAGTAATAGCAGAAGTATTTAAAGAATATGAAAGAATACTTAAAGCAAATAATACTGTAGACTTTGATGATTTATTAATTCTTCCTATAAAACTATTTAAAGAACATAAAGAAGTATTAGAATTATACGAAGATAGATTTCAATATGTATTAATTGATGAGTATCAAGATACTAATGAACCACAATATATACTTACAAAGATGCTTACTAAGAAAAATAGAAATATATGCGTAGTAGGTGATGCAGATCAATCTATTTATTCATTTAGAGGTGCTAACTATAGAAATATATTAAACTTTGAAAAAGATTATAAAGAAGCTAAAGTAATTAAGTTAGAACAAAACTATAGATCTACTAAGACTATACTTGATGCAGCTAATGAGATAATAAAACATAATAAAGAAAGAAAAGATAAGAACTTATGGTCAGTTAATGGTGATGGAGAAAAGATTACTTATTATAGAGCTAGAACTGGACCAGATGAAGCTCACTATGTCAGTAAAGAGATCAATAAGTTAATAGACCAGGGAGTAGAATACAAAGATATAGCAGTACTTTATAGAACTAATGCACAATCGAGATTATTCGAGGAAGCATTTATTACTGATCAAATACCATATCATATTGTTGGTGGAGTAGGATTCTATAATAGAAAAGAAATTAAAGATGTTTTAGCATATTTAAGATTAATATATAATGACAAAGATGATATAAGCTTATTAAGAGTTATAAACGTACCTAAAAGAGGTATAGGTAATAAGACAGTTGAGAACTTAATAAAAAAAGCTGAAGAAGAACATACATCATTATATGAAGCTATTACATCTGGTAAAGAGTTAGCTTTCAAAGAATTAATTGAAGACTTTAAGAAACTTCAAAACAGTATGTCTTTAACTGAACTAGTTGAAGCAATACTAGAAAATACTGGTATAAGGAAAGAATATAAAGAAGATAAAACATTAGAGAGCGATAATAGATTAGAAAACTTAGAAGAGTTTAAATCTATTACTAAATCTTATGAAGATAGAAATGGTGAAATATCACTAGATGACTTCTTACTCGAAGTAAGTTTAATGACAGATGTGCATGAAAATGATACTGAAGTAGACAATGCAGTTAACTTATTAACTGTGCATTCTGTTAAAGGGTTAGAGTTTGATTACGTATTTGTAGTAGGACTAGAAAATGGATTATTTCCACATATGAATTCTCTAGAAAAAGATAGCGACATAGAAGAAGAGAGAAGGCTATGTTACGTAGCTGTTACAAGAGCTAAGATTAAACTATATTTAGTTAATGCTCAAATGAGAATTCAATTTGGACAAGATATGACTAATCCCGAAAGTATTTTTATTAAAGAGATTAACGAAGACTTACTAGAAAAGATAGTTCCTGAAGAGACATTTACTTTTGAATCTAGAAAAACACCTAGAAGAATTGAAAAAGAAGAAAAATATAATAAAGAAGAAGATGTAGATATCAATGTAGGAGATAATGTATACCACGAAGTATTTGGACAAGGAAAAGTTGTCGGAATTAGTGGAAGTATTGCATCTATTGCATTTAAACATCCATATGGAATAAAAAAATTAATAAAGAATCATAAGAGCATTACTAAAATATAAAGGAGAAATGATAATTTTATGAAGAAAAATATAACATTAGTAATAATGGCAGCAGGAATGGGATCAAGATTTGGCGGACTTAAACAGATTGAACCAGTAGGACCTAATGGAGAATTCATTATAGATTATTCTATATATGATGCTATTAGAGCAGGATTCAATAAAGTAGTATTCATCATCAAAGAAGAGAACTATGAAATATTTAGAGATACTATTGGTAAGAGAATTGAAAAACAAATTAAAGTAGATTATGTATTCCAAGATCCTAAGAATATTCCTAAAGGAGTTAAAGCTCCAAAAGACAGAGTTAAACCATGGGGAACATCTCATGCAATATTATCTTGTAAGGATAAAGTAGATACTGATTTCTTAGTTATCAATGCAGATGATTTCTATGGAAGAGATGCTTATGAAGTAGCATCTAAATATCTAGATGGAAAACATAAAGATAGTGAATTTGCATTAGTTGGTTACAAGACAGCTAATACTTTAACAGAGAATGGTTCAGTAAAAAGAGGAGTATGTGAAGAAAAAGATCATTACTTAACAAGTATTATTGAAAGTTCAGTAGAAAGAAAAGATGGGGATATAGTAGCTTCTCCACTAGATGGAAGTAAACCATTTAAAGTTAAAGATGATTCACTTGTATCAATGAATATGTTCTGTTTCACACCTAAGTTGTTCCCATATCTAGATAAGAACTTTAAAGCATTCTTTGATGCAAATAAAGATGATTTAACTAAGTGTGAATATCTAATACCTGAGTCAGTATTTAATGCTATTAAAGAAGGATATGCAACTATGGAAGTATTACCTACAAATGCTGTATGGCAAGGAATTACTTATAAGGAAGATAAAGAGCAATTAGTTAATAGTATAAAAGAATTAATAGAGAAGGGAGAATATCCACAAAAGTTGTGGAAATAAAAAAATATGTTTATATTATGCCAAGGCGGATGTAATCATGATATTACTCCAGTATTAAAATTAATTATAGCTTCAATGAAACTAATTAGTAGGATTGGACCAGCAATATTATTAATTATTGCTTTATACCACATAATATGTTTAATCATTTATAGAGCTAAGAAGAAAAAATCAAAAGTTAATCATTTAAAGAGAGCAATATCATCAGTTATAGTAGGAATAGTAGTATTTGTTGTTTTTATTGCAGGAGCAATGATAATAGATCAAGTAATTCCATACGAGTACGATGATCAAGCACAATGTTGGTGTAACGACAAATAATTCACAACTCTGTGTATAAAAAAACAAAAGCTAGATTTAGATTCTAGTTTTTTTGTTATAATTAAAATAGGTGAGACTATGAAGAAAGTATTATTATTTATATTTTTTACTATGTTGATATTATCTTTTAACAGTACAGTTTATGCTGATTCTGTAATGATTAAAGATAGATCAGTAACTGTAACTTTGGATAAAGAAGAAAATATACTTAAAGTTGATGAAACTATAACTACAGGAAGTGTTATTAAAGATAGTGATGTTAAGTTTAAAAAATCTGGTTTTTCTAAAGATGTAGTATTTGATACTAATCTTCCAAACTTTGTAGCTGTTCTTGATAATACTACTTCTAGTTATACAATTGAATTTGATTTAGAATCTAATTCTACATATCAATTTGCATATTTATATCCATGTGAAGGTAAAAAGTGTACGTATGTATATAGTGGATTGATCGATGGTAAGCACAATATAGTTCAAAATTCAAAAATATTCGTAGTTTCTAAAGATGAGAGCGACATTTCCGTTTGTACCTATTCAGTAACAAGTAATTATTCTATAAAAAAAGAAAAGAATAATGCAGAATTAAATATCTATTCTGATCCATATATTTTATCAGTATACATATATAAAGATGGTAATACGAAATGTATTGATCCAACGACTATTAATCCTAATAAAACGAATCCATTAATAACGCTAGATTCTTTATTTGAATACAACCTTGTAATCACTATACTGATATGTAATTTTTGTATGATTATCATATTTTTAGAACGTACGAAAAGAATAGATGATGAAACACTTGAAAATAATGATAATTATAAATTGTTAAAAAGATGGTATGATTTTAAAATTGGTAATTTAGAAGAGAATACAGTTAAAATAGTTACCATTTCCATATTGTTTATTGTGAGTATATGCGGGTTCCTCTATACTAATACACATAGTACTTTACTCGACAATATTTATGGAAAGAAATTCTTTGACCTTGGAAACACAATAAATATTTCATTAATAGTAATATTTATAATTGAATTAATAATATTAGGTATAGTTTATTGCAGATATAAAAAGAATAAACTAAAACATGAGATCTGTAATGGAAAACTATATTTTGTTAGAGATTATTCATGTACAAGAAAATATAATGGAACAAGTAATATATTAAGACTAACTATTAAAGCTAAAATAAAAGATGAAAATGGTATAGAACACGAATATATTAATAGCCATATAGAAGTACAGGATGAAAAATTTCATGATAGAAAAGTATTCGTTTTAGTAATAAGTCCATATAAGAATTATTTAGATATATTAAGATAATAAACCAACTAGAAAACTAGTTGGTTTTTTAAATAAATCTAGTGCTTATCGTGGTATAATATTATTGGTGATATTTATGCAAGAAAGATATGAAGAACTAATAAAAATAATTAATGAAGCAGATTATAATTATCATACTTTAGATAAACCTACAATTACTGACCAAGAGTACGATAGTTATTTAAGAGAACTATATAATATAGAAGAAAAATATCCAGAATTAGTAAGAGATGATTCACCTAGTAAGAGAGCAGGTGGACAGGTATTATCTGAGTTTAATAAGATAACTCATTCTATACCTATGCTTTCTTTAAGTAATGTTTTTAACGAAGAAGAAATAAGAGCATTCGATTCACGTATTAGAAAAGAAGGAATTGATCCAAAATATGTATGTGAATTAAAGATAGATGGATTATCTGTATCTCTTCACTATGAAAAAGGTAAGTTAGTAACTGCAGCTACTCGTGGAGACGGAACGACAGGTGAAGATATTACTAACAATGTTAAAACAATTAAAACTGTACCACTTACTTTAACTAAACCAATAGATATAGAAGTTCGTGGTGAAATATACATAAGTAAGAAAAGATTTGAAGAAGTAAATGCTGAAAGAAGAAAACAAGGACTAGAAGAATTTCAAAATTGCAGAAATTTAGCAGCTGGTTCTATAAGACAATTGGATTCTAAAATTGCAGCTTCTAGAAAACTAGACACATGGATCTACCATTTGCCTAATCCTACAGATTATGGTATCACAACACACTTTCAGGCACTTATGTTCATGAAAGAGCTAGGTTTTAAGGTAAACCCTGCCAACCGACTTGTCGATGGAGTAGATGGAATTCTAGAGTTTATTAAAGAAAAAGGAGAAGAGAGAAAGTCTCTTCCATACGATATAGATGGAGTTGTTATTAAACTTAACGATTTAAGTGAACAGCGTATAATGGGATTCACTGCTAAGTATCCTAGGTGGGCAACTGCATACAAGTTCCCTGCTGAAGAAGTATTAACTAGATTAGAAGATATTATCTTCACAGTAGGAAGAACTGGGCAGATTACTCCTAATGCAGTACTATCTCCAGTACTAGTTGCAGGTTCAACAATTAGAAGAGCAACTCTTCACAATGAAGATTATGTAATAGAAAAAGGATTAAAGATTGGTGATATTGTATCAATTAGAAAAGCAGGAGATGTAATTCCTGAAGTAGTAGAAGCTATTACTGATAGAAGAAATGGTACTGAAAGAGATTTTGTAATGATTAAGAATTGTCCAATGTGTGGAACACTTCTTGAAAAGAAAGAAGGACAAGTAGATCATTTCTGTCCTAATCCACATTGTGATGCTAGAAAAGTAGAAGGATTAATTCACTTCGTAGATAGACATGCAATGGATATATCAGGTCTTGGTGAAAGAATAATGGAAGACTTCTACAACCAAGGCTTAATAAGATCAATTATGGATATATATAATCTTAAAGATCATAAAGAAGAATTAATCGAGTTAGAAGGATTTGGTAATAAGAGTGTAGATAACTTGCTTCTTGCAATTGAAGATTCTAAACAAAACTCATTAGAGAGACTACTATTTGCACTTGGTATTGAACAAGTAGGTGAGAAAACTGCTAAAGTTCTTGCTAAGAAATATGAAACTATGGATAATTTGATGAATGCTTCATTCGAAGAATTACAACAAATAACAGATATAGGTGAAATAATAGCAAAAAGTATCTATGATTATTTCCAAGATGAAAAGAATAAACAGTTAATAGATGATTTAAAATCTATTCATATGAATATGAACTATCTAGGGGAAAAAGCTAAAACTCATAGCGAGTTTACTGGTAAAACATTTGTTATTACTGGAACACTTAATAACTATACTAGAGATGAAATTAAGAATTTAATTGAAAGCTTCGATGGAAAAACTAGTGGTTCAGTAAGTAAAAAGACTGATGTTGTCATAGTAGGATCTGATCCAGGAAGTAAATATGATAAAGCTGTATCTTTAGGTATTACTATTTGGAATGAAGAAGAATTTATTGACCATTTAAACAACAATAAAGAGTAAAGCGCTCTTAAATGTATAGGAAAAAAGTAATAAGTGTGATATCTTATAATTAAAGAATAAAGGAGTTATGTATATGGATAATAATTACAATAATCAAAATTATCAACCAAATATGAATAATATGCCGCCATATCCTAATCAGGATCCACAACAACCAATGATGGGGCAACAACCAGTAATGGGACAACCAGTTATGGGGCAAATGCCACAACAAGGAATGGCACAATCAGTAATTCCACAACCAGGAGTATTTGATACACAAGCAACAATGCCTCAAATGGCACCTCAACAAGTATATATTAATAATGCTCCAATGTATCAAGAACCACTACAACCACAGCAACCACAACAAGAATTTTATCAACCACCACTTATTGATAACCCAGCACCAGCTCCAGCAGCACCAAAAAAGAGTAATAAAAAAATAGTATTTATTATAATAGGTGCAGTAGTAGCATTAGGTATTATAGGATTTGTAATATCATTAATAATGGGAATGTCAAAAACAACAAATTATCTTGATACAAGTAGACAAAATGCATACGTTGATTTAGCAGGTCAATATGTAAAATATTCGATGAGAGAAGTGAGTCTTTTAGGACTTGATACTATTAGTGATGAGTCATTATTGATATTTATGCCAGTAGGTCACGAAGGAAATACTTGTGTTCAACTTGAGTCAGGAGGACAATCTCCATTTGACTCTACTTGGAAGATGGCTTATGTAGCAATGAAGTTTAATGGTAGTGGATTTGATTATTACTTTGGAGGATACGATGGTAAAGATACAGGAATCAGATTTACTAAATACGATGAATTAAAAGCTGAGTCTGTAGAGAAAAACTTAAAAGGATATGCTCAATCACTTCAAGATTTATATTCAGGATCACTTAGTTTAAAGAAAACAGCAGTATCTGAACTTGAAGATGATGATTTAACGGAGTTTGCTTATACAGTTGATGCACAAAATATAGTAGTGCTATCAAAGGATGCATGTACAAAATAAAAGAGTTAGTTATCTAACTCTTTTTTCCTTGATATGAATCTCTTTTTACCATCTCTTTATCGATATCATTTAATACACAAAACTTTTTAACTATCCACTTTGGTTCAACTAAATCTTCTAGCTTACCATCAGCTGTTAATCTATTAATAACTATATCTTCTCTTAGAAGTTCTAACTGGTCACATACTATATCTACATATTCTTCTTTAGTTAATATGTGAAATGGATTTTCTTTATACATTTCATATAACTTAGTATCTTTAAGTACATTTAGCATATGTATTTTAATACCCCAAATATTTAGTTTATTTAAATACTGGACTGTTTCTACCATGTCTTTTTTTGTTTCACCTGGAAGACCATTAATGATGTGTACTAATATTTTTATATTTCTTTTATTTAATTCTTTAACAGCATCTTCAAACTCTTCTAGGGTATGACATCTATTAATTAAATTACTTGTCTTTTCATGTATTGTTTGAAGCCCTAGTTCTACTACCAAATCAGTTTTCTTATTTAATTTATCTAATTCATCATAGCATTCTTCACTTATTGAATCAGGCCTAGTAGATATATTAATGCCTACTACATCATCGTACTCTAGTACTTCATTCCACGAATTAACTAGATAATCAAGTGGGCCATAAGTATTTGTATTAGCTTGAAAATAGGCAATGTATTTAGAATCGGGCCATTTACTATCCATCATTTTTTTTACTGTTTCAAACTGGACCTTTAGCGGTTCTTTTTTATCTCCACCAAATTCACCACTACCAAGTTTAGAACAGTATATACATCCTCCATAACCTTTAGTTCCATCCTTATTAGGACATGTTAAACCAAGGTTTAAACTTATTTTACTGATTTTACAATTATATTTAGTTTTATAGTAGTAATCTAAAGTGTAATATCTCTTATTAGAATTACTATACTTAAATTTATTTTCCATAATAACCTCTAAATCAATAATATTATATATAAACTAGACACTTTATTAAAGAAAAATGATTAAAAAAGCATAATTAATTGTGTATAATTATAATAGGGATGGTACGTATGGATGATGAATTAAGAACAAAACTTAGAGGTCTTTCTTTTAGAGAACAAATAGAAGTTATTAAAAGCGAAGAAGAAAGAAAAAAACAAAAGAAAGAAGAGCTTATTAATGAAGTAGTAGAATACGACGATAAGACATTAATGGCTTTTGAACAATATGTAAAAGACTTTCAATTACTATATCCTGGAATCTTAACAGATG
>JAEEGL012121695.1_pt1 | contig 10934 bp, 7 predicted proteins | sample 9134231 | NCBI WGS metagenome assembly JAEEGL01 (sample SAMN16246548, study PRJNA631951) | gut metagenome | biome: gut microbiome; feature: rumen; material: fiber-attached | host: Bos | place: Iran: Karaj | collected 2018-10 | reverse complement strand
CTCTTTATCGTATCATATATGACTCGTATGTCGACCTGTTTATGATCGCGACCTCTCGATTCGGCGTTTTGTGCTACGATCGGTTTGCCTGCGGCGTTCGGCGGACAAAGCCGCCTGCCGCCCGCGGTTCCATTTTTGCGTTTGGGCGTCGCTTGTTTTGTCTGCGCGTCGATAAAAAAACGGCGTTTGAGCGGGGAGCTCAAGCGCCGTTTGAGTTAAAACGAATCTGCGAACAACGTCAGGATTTCTTCAGAAATTTTCCCCAGACGTTCTTATTGACGTATTCTCGCCAACGTTGAATCATGGCGTAGATCGGGGGGAGGAACCCGATTCCGAGAACGGTCGCGGCGATCATGCCCCAGCCGGTCGAGGTTCCGATGATTCGACGCGAGACGGAACCGGCTCCGGTCGCGAGCATGAGCGGGATAACGCCGACGATAAAGCATCCCGCCGTCATCATAATCGCTCGGTAACGCGTTTTCGCGCCGTTGAGCGCCGCTTCTTCGATCGGAACGCCCGCTTCGCGTTCCTGTTTGGAGAACTCGACGGTCAGAATCGAAATCTTACTCGCCAGACCAAGCAACATGATCAAGCTGAGCTGTCCGTAAATATCGAGGTCCATGCCGCAGATCTTCATGGCGACCATCGCGCCGAACGTCGCGAAAAGAACGTACAGCAGAACCGAAAGAGGAACCGTCCATGATTCGTACTTGCCCGCGAGGAACAAGTAGCCGAACGCCAGCGACAACATGAGTAGGATTCCGAGTTTTCCTTCGTTACCGCGTTGGTGGTAGCTCAAATCGGTCCAGTCGACGCGGTAGTTGTTCGGGAAATTGTCGTCCACGCACTTTTGAATAGCGCGCATGACGTCTCCGGAACTCGCCTTCGGCGCGGTGATTACGGTAATCGGAACGCACATCGCCTGATTGAATCGCGTAATGCGCTGAGCGCCGAGCTCATAGCGCAAGGTCGCGAGTTCGGACAGCGGGACCTGATTGCCTTCATGATTGCGCACGGTGAGTTCGTCGATGTTGCCGACGTTGGCGCGGTCGGCTTCTTCCGACTGAATTTTAACGTGGAACGAATAGCCGTAGTTGTTGAAGTCGTTGACGTAAGTCGACGCGATTTTATTTTGCAACGCGCCGTAAATTTCTCCTTTTGAGAGAGAAAACGCTTCCGCCGCCTGAGCGTCGACGTCCAGGAAGAGCTGAGGCGTGCTCGCGCTGTAGGAACTGAACGCGACCGCGATTCCTGGGAATTGCGATTTGTCGTTGAGCATGCCAAGCAATTTGTTCATAGAACGTTCCATTTCGACGGGCGTTCCGAGTTGGTTCGAGAGCATGAAGGAGACGCCCCCCGTCGCGCCGAGTCCCATAATCGGAGGAGGTTGAAACGCGGTGACGACGCCGAGAGGAATTTGAGCGCTGTCTTCGGTTAGTTTGGCGCGGATAGAGTCGATCGACAAGTCGGGCGTCTTGCGTTCCGACCAGTCGTCGAGGTCGACGATTCCGAGCCCGACGTTTTCGCACAACCCGGACAGGAAAGAAAAGCCGGAGACGGCGATCACGCGGTTCACGCCCGGTATGTCGAAGCACACGTCCTGGAACTGCTTGAGCGCGTCGTTTGTTCGTTTGAGCGTCGCGCCCTGAGGAAGCGCTACTTCGCAAAGCAACGCGCCTTTGTCTTCGTTGGGAATGAATCCTTGAGAGAGCTGTTCAAACGCCCATCGGTTTGCAAACGCGAGGCCGACGACGATCGCGCACGTGATCAGGCCGCGTCGCACAAACGCTTTGGAGATCGTTAAATAAGCGCTTCTCGTCGATCCGATGAGCCAGTCGAAAAATTTGAAAACAAAGTTTTTCTTTCGGTTGGGATCGTGCGGACGCAGGAGAATCGCGCACAGCGCGGGGCTGAGCGTCAGAGCGTTGACAGCCGAAAAGATAATCGCGACGCACATCGTTACGGAGAACTGCTTGTAAATCGTGCCGACGATCCCTCCGAAGAAGGAAAGGGGCAGGAAAATGGCGACCATGACGAACGTGGAGGCGAGGATCGCGCCCGTTGTTTGCTGCATCGATTTGACGGCGGCGTCGTAAGGACTTAAGTGTTCCTGTTCGATGAGTCGCGTCGCGTTTTCGACGACGATAACGCCGTCGTCGACGAGCAGACCGACGACCAGAATCAACCCGAACATCGACAAGACGTTAATCGAGTAGCCCATAAGAGCCATGACGAAGAACGTTCCGAGCAGCGACACCGGAATCGCGACCGCCGGCACGATCGTCGCGCGCCAGTCTTGCAGGAAGAACCAGGTGACAAAGACGACGAGCGCGAGCGTCATGAGCAAGGTAAAGGCGATCTCTTTGATGCTCTCGCGAATGAATTCGGTCGGGTCGTAGCCAAGACGCACTTCGATACCCGGCGGCAAGCCTTTTTCTTTAAGGTCTTCCACGATCTCGTTGGTATGATTGATTACGTCGATCGCGTTGGCTTCCGACTGACGGTAAATGCCGATCGAACAGGATTTTTTGAGCGCGTCTCCTTTTTCGTGCCAGTACGAGTTGTTGGCGTAACGATCGCTTCCGAGTTCGATTCTCGCGACGTCGCCCAGAGTAACCTGGCGGTTGTCCGGGGTGGCGGCGATGATAATATTGGCGAAGTCTTCGGCCGTTCGTCCCCGACCGGGGGCGTCGACTTTCAATTGCAGATAATCGCTCGATTCTTCGGAGCCGAGCGTTCCGATCGACGCGTGAAGGTTCTGAGATCGCAACGCGTTGACGACGTCGGTCGTTTCCAGTCCAAGACCGTTGAGTTTGAGCGTGTCGATCCAGACGCGCATCGCGTAGGTTCGTTCGCCCATGATGTTTGTGTCGGAAACGCCCTCGACGCGCGCGAATCGGTCTTTGACGTTCATGCGCACCCAGTTGGACAAGTCCAGATACGACATGCTCTCGTCGTTGTCTTCGGTCGAAAAGACGTACATGGCGACCATGTCGGTAGAACGCTTCGCGACCGTAACGCCGATTTGCAGCACTTCGGACGGCAATTTATTTTGCGCCTTCGCAATGGCGTTTTGGACGTTGACCTGCGCGACGTCCGAATTCGTGCCCGGCTCGAAATAGAGCGTGCAATAATAAGAACCGCTGTTTTCCGAGTTCGACGTGTAATACATCAGGTCTTCGATGCCGTTGCACTCTTCTTCGATGAGCGAGGCGACCGATTCGGCCATGACCTGAGACGACGCGCCCGGATACTGCGCCGCCACGTAAATGCACGGGGGCGCGACTTCCGGGTATTCGGCGATCGGAAGTCGGAAGATACATAAAACGCCGAGCAAAGAGATCGTCAGCGAAATGACTAACGACAACTTCGGTCGGTCGATGAACATTTTGGTAAACATAGTCGCAACCTCCTCGCAGCGTCATTCGGCGTCTTGAGCCGATTCCGAAGGAACCCCGTTCGCGGAGCTTGTTTCCCAGGACGCGTAGGGGATTTCCTTAATCGGCGCGCCTTCGGCGACTTTGTTCATCCCTTCGACGACGATTGTCTCGCCGACTTCAACGCCGGACTCGACCACGTAGTAATTGCCCGAGATGGGACCGAGTTGAACGAAGCGTTTTTCCGCTTTTCCTTCGCTGACGACCCAGACGTAATTTCCTTCCGGAGCCGTTTGAATCGCCGATTGAAGCACGGCGCAAACCGGATTCTGCAATTTACGCGAAAGCATGACCGTCGCGTAACTGCCGGGGTAGAAGCGTTTGTCGGCGTTTTCCAACTTCGCCCAAATCACGATGGTGTTGGTGCTCGGATCGACGTGGTTGTCGACAAGATCGACTCTCGCTTCCGGATAGCCCTCGATCGCTTTGGAGTCGGTTCGACTCGATCCGACGGGGCAAATTTTGATAAGCGCCCGGTCTCGAATCGCGCTTTCTCCTCCGAAAGTTTCGTTGAAAACGCTTTCGCCGATCGCGAATTTAACGTGGATCGGCGCGATTTGACGCACGTCGACGAGCTTGCCGGTCTGAGGCGTCACAAGGTTGCCCGCCGTAACCGTCACTTTGCCGACTCGTCCGGAAATCGGAGTCGTGATTTTTGTGTAGGAGAGCGTCGTTTCCGCGTCGGTGAGCGCCGCTTCCGCAATTTTAACGGCCGCCTGAGCCTGCGCGAGCCCCTGTTCCGCGTTGTCGAAGTCCGCCTGAGAACCCGCGTTGCGTTCGAGCAGATCGCCCGCGCGACGGAAGGTCGTTTCCGCGTTTTTCAACACGGCGTTGGCTTGTTCAAGACTCGCCTGAGCTTTTTTGTACGCCGCCTGATAGGTCGTGTCTTCTATTTCAAAGAGGACGTCGCCCGCTTGAACGTCCTGGCCTTCTTCAAAATTGATCTTCTGAATCCAGCCGGTAACGCGCGGCACAATGTTGACTTCTTCGATCGAAACGAGCCGACCGGCGTATTGACGAGGTTGAAGCGTCGTGAGAGACGTCGCCTTTTCGACGGCGACGATCGCCGCCTGGGGCTCGGGGGCGGGCGCGGGTTCCTGCGCGTCTTCCTCCGTCTGCGCGGAGGCGAGAGCGGGGGACGGCGCGGTCGAACGAGAGGAGTATGTTCCGTAGACGGCGCCGCAGACAATAACGGCCGCGAGCGCTAAGTAAGATCGGTGAAATTTCATTTTCATTTGTCTTCTTGTTGAGAAGCGCGTCGCACTTCGAGCCGACGACCGTGCGAACGGAATTCGCGCTTCTTAAGTGGCCGCTTCTTAGCGGGAAACTTCCTGTCGCTCTTTGCGTCGTTCGCGTCGACGCGCGAACGACGAGAGCGATTGTCGACGCAAACGAATCGTCGACGCTATAAGGGGGACGCTTAGGGCGTTTCTGTCGCGTCCAATCTCGGGAAGTATATCTCAAGATCGTATGTTGTCAAGGTTTGGAGGACGTTGTAAATTTCGGTTGACGCTTGAAAAAATGGGTTAAATCGGCAGTTTGTTCAGACTCGAATTTCAAGTCGGGGACCCCCGAGTTTTTAATTTCCCCCCTTGATTTTCGACCTGATAAAGTTAGAATTTTCAAGTAGCGGTCGAGCGTCTTTTCGCTCGGCGTAAGCGAGAACGACGACGTGAAGAACAAAGACGGAGATTCCAATTCATGACAATCGATTTTACGAAAACAAACGACTTTCTTGTCGGGATCGATTCCGACGGATGCGCGTTCGACACGATGGAGCTCAAACATAAGGAATGCTTCATTCCGAATATCATCTGTCATTGGGGTCTTAAAGGGGTGAGCAAATACGCGCGCGAAGCCGCCGAATTCGTCAACTTGTATTCCAAAAATCGCGGCGTCAATCGATTTCCGGCTCTTGTCGAGGTCTTTCGTTTGCTTCAACGCCGTCCGGAGGTAATCGCGCGCGGCGCGAAAATCGATATTCCGCAAGTCCTTGTCGACTGGATGAATCAGGAGACGAAATTAGGCAACCCCGCGCTGCAGGCGTACGTCGACAAGACGAACGACCCGCTGATGAAAAAAGCGCTCGCATGGTCGATCGAGGTCAACGAGACGATCGATCGAATTGTCGGAGAAGGGGTCCCGCCGTTCCCAATGGTTCGCGAATCGATGCAAAAACTCCAGGGCCGCGCCGATATTCTCGTCGTTTCCGCGACCCCGCAGGCGGCGCTCGAAAAAGAGTGGGCGAATCAGGGCTTAGCGCAGTACGTCAAAACGATTTGCGGACAGGAGCGCGGCACGAAAAAAGAACAGCTGGAGCTCGCAAAGCTCTATCCGGCGAACCATACGCTCATGATCGGCGACGCGCCGGGCGACTACAGAGCCGCGCTGGCCAACGGCGCTTTGTTCTTCCCTATCAACCCCGGCGAAGAAGAAGCGAGCTGGAAGCGATTCTTCGACGAGGGCGCGGAAAAGTTCCTCAACGAAGAGTTTGCGGGCGCGTATCAACAGGAGTTGCTCGACGACTTCGATTCTCACCTTCCGGTTCTTCCTCCGTGGAAGCAAATCGACGACTGAACGTCCGCGTTTAGGCTTGTTTTTCCCAACTATCGAGAATTTGAACAAGGAGGTCTTCCGATGAAGTGTCCGTTTTGCCATGAAGACAACGACCGCGTCGTCGAAACGCGCATGAGCGAAGACGGTTTTATTATTCGTCGCCGACGTTCGTGCAACTCCTGCGACCGTCGTTTTACCACGTACGAACGCATTGAAGTCGGCAACGTTCGCGTCATTAAGCGCGACGGCACGCGCGTTCCGTTTGACCGCGACAAGGTTCGACAGGGCGTCGAGCGCGCATGTTGGAAACGGCCAGTGCGCGACTCGCAAATTACGGAGCTTGTCGCCGAGCTTGAAACGTCGCTCGAAGGAGAGACGGAAGTCGAATCCAGAGAAATCGGCGAAAGAACGATGGCGCTCCTGCGTAAATTAGACGAAATCGCCTACGTTCGTTTTGCGAGCGTATATCATAAATTTTCTACCGCTAAGGATTTTTCCGAAGCTCTTCACAACATGATCAACGATTGACCTGCGAGGCGTCGACGATGGGTAAAATTGACAAGTTTCACGAGATCGTACGAGCGGGCGTTCCGGCGTCGGAGCTGACCTGGTTAAGGCTCGGCGGTCCGATCGAATATTACGCCGTTCCCCGCTCGGAATCGGAACTCGTCGGGCTTTTACAGGCGTGCGCGTCGGACGGCGTGGAAGCGCGCGCTCTCGGCGACGGCGCGAGCGTGTTGGGCTCCGACGTCGGCGCGCCCGGCATGGCGATTCGACTGTCCGACGAGGCGTTTTGCAACGTTGAGATCGACGCGCCCTATGTGAAGGCCGGCGCTGGCGTTAAACTCAGCCGTCTGGCGACGACGACGGCGAGCGCGGGACTTGGCGGACTTGAATGCATGGCGGGCATACCGGGCACGGTCGGCGCGGCGGTCGCGTCGAACGTGACGACGCCCGACGCGGCGCTCGAACAATACGTCGAATCGGCGCGCGTCGTCACCTACGCGGGCGAAGTCGTCGAATTGAGCAAAGACGAAATTGTGTTTGGGCGTCGTTCGAGCAACTTGAGCGCCGCGATCGTAACGAGCGTAACGTTCAAATTTGAGTCCGACCTGGCCGAAGAACTCGCCAAAAGACTGCAAAAAATCTGGATTGTGCGCCAGAAATACCATCCGGAACTCGACAAGGGCGGATTCGCGAGAATGTTTAAGGATCCGCGAGGTCAGCGCGCCGCCGACCTGGTCGAAGAGATCGGGCTCGTCGGAGCGGGGATTGGCGGCGCGTACGTCAGCGAAGTCGATCCGAATCTTGTCGTCGCCGGGCCAAATTGCACGAGCGACGACGTCAAGCGTCTTTTGGCGCTCGTCGAAAAACAAGCGCGAGAACGCGCGCAAGTCGAATTAGAACGAGAGTTGGAAATTTGGTAGACAATCGCGCTTCATCCTGTGAGAAGCCCTTTTCAAAATCTTTTTAACGGCGATTTGTTATGGACAAAGAATTTTACATTCCTCAAGGCTATCGGTTTGCGGGCGTGAATTGCGCGATCAAGCCGAACTCTACAAAATTGGATTTTTCCCTGATCGTCTCCGATAAGCCGGCGACGGTCGCGGGCGTTTACACGCAGAATTTAAATTGCGGCGCGCCCGTTATTTACGACCGCGAGCGCACCCCCGGAAGAGGCTTTCACGTGATCGCGACCGACTCGGGCGTCGCCAACGCGTGCACCGGCAGAGTCGGGCTGTTTAACGCGCGTAAAATGGCCGAATACGCCGGCGAAGCGGTCGGCGCGACCGGCGATCAGACGCTCGTTATGTCCACCGGCGTGATCGGCGTCCAACTGCCGATGAACCGTATCGCCATCGGCGCGGAAAAGGCCGCCGCGAAATTGGGAACGACGTTTCACGATTTCGAAAAAGCCGCGACCGCGATGACGACGACCGACACGAAAATCAAAATCGTCTCGCGCGAAAAGACGCTGCCTAACGGCAAGACGATTCGTATTGCTGGGATGTGCAAAGGCGCCGCGATGATCGGGCCGAACATGGCGACGATGCTCGCGTCGCTCATTACCGACGCGATGTTGGAGCCCGAAGACGCGCAGAAGATTCTCCGCGCGTCCGTCGAAGACACGTTCAATTGCATTAGCGTCGAGGGGCACACGAGCACCAGCGACACGGTTTTGCTCATGGCCAACGGCGCGGTCGATTCGACGCCGCTGAAAGGGGAAGACCTCGACGTCTTTGCCGACACGTTGCTCGATATGTGCAAAGAACTTGCGCCGATGATCCCCAACGACGGCGAGGGCGTTTCGCACCTCATTACGATCGACGTCTACGGCGCGCCCGACCGGGAGTCCGCCAAGAAACTCGCGCAGACGGTCGCCAACGACGCGCTCGTCAAAACGGCGATTTGCGGCGCCGACCCGAACTGGGGCCGAATCGTTTCCGCAACCGGGCGATGCGGCGTTCCGTACGATCCGTCCAAAGTGTCGTTAAAGGTCAACGGTTTCCTGCTTTACGAAAACGGAACTCCCGTCGCGTTCGACAAACAGGTCGTCTCCGACTCGATTCGCAATAATCGCGACACGAGTTTCGAGCTGTTCTTCCAGGAAGGAGACGCGTCGATTCGGTTCTGGACGTCCGACCTGACCGTCGAATACGTGCATCTCAACGCCGATTACACGACCTGATTCAAACGGCGGATCGTCGCTGGACGAAATACTTAAGCGAACAACGCGTCAAACCGCTCTTTCGGGCGATTTGACGCGTTGTTTCGTTGAGAGGATCCCTTGTCTTTACGCGTCAAGGTTTGCGACGGTTATCGGCGCGAGCGCGATGAATTCTTCCAGCCAGCAAATTCCGGAACGGTAGTCGGTTAGTTTGTATCTGTTGTAGTCGGCGTCCCATTGAACGTGGACTTTTTGCATGGTGTTGGGCGCGTTGCGGCCTTTGTAAGCGTCGTTGTCGGAATCGCTGATATAGAGCGCGACGTAATGTCTTGGATCAGTCGGCTCGTATCTGGCGTCGGTTTCGAACCCCCAGAGCGTTATCGTGTGCGCTAACGTCAGTCTTGAACCGGGGTTGTTGACGTAGAATCCAAGAGACGCGGTGGAGCCGTAACCTTGCCGGATCAGATCTTCTATTAGCGGCAGAATTGAAGTTGGGTTTTGCGAATTCGCGTAGGAACAGTATTTTACGAGCGACCAGAAATTTTCGAGATCGGGATAGAATCCGCCCGTGCCCGGCTCCGGCTGCGCCCAGCCCGCGACGCCCTCCGCCTGATATTCGCCCGTGATAAACCATTGGTATCCGTAAAGCGCGGAACTGCCGATATTGTCGAAAGTCTGCGCCATGTATTCGTAGACGTCGTCTTCGTCGTTGAGCGAAAGTTTGTAACCTCCTACGTAGACGCTAATTTCCGAATTGGCCCAGCCCGTATAACAGAGAACGTTGGCCGTTCCCGCCGCCCAGCATATTTGCGACTGCGTGTAGCTTCCTTTTTCGGCGTCGTAGAGAGCGTCGCCGACGAACGACGAGATCGGATCGGCGGCGGGGACGTCGACGACCGCGAGTTCGTAAACTTCTTCTTCGCCGCGTCCCAGCGAGTCGACGACGGTAAGCGTTATCGGATAGACGACGTCTTCGTAGCGTTCGGGATAGAAATGCGCGGTCGAGAGCTCGTAGCCGAGCGCGTCCGTTTGCGTGGTCGAACCGTCGCCCCAGTCGATCGTCCACGTCGCGATCGGGCAATACGCGTACGCCTGAACGTTCAACACGAGCGCGCCGTTTCCAAGAGAAGAATCGGCGTCGACGGTAAACGTCGGTCCGGAAGGGGTTACCGTTAAAACGCTTTGCGTCGTTTCGCTGGCTGTTCCGTCGGGCGTTTTCACGAAGAGCTGGAGACAATAGTCGCCCGTCGCGAGTTTGAGGTCAAGCGGGGAGAGCTCGAAACGATCGCCCAGTTCGACAAAAGAGTCCGGCGAATTCGACGGTTGCGTTCCGAGCCGCCAGAAGTAGCGCAGGTCGTCGCCGACCGAATCGGCGCCGGAAACGCAAACGGAGCAGTTTTCCTGAACGTAGTATCGTTCCTGACCTATGACGGCGATCGGAGAAACGAGCGGTTCTTCGATTTCGGCCGCGCAGGCGGGGAATTCCGGCGCGGCGTAAGGGGACGCGTCGAGCGCGAAACGATCCTCGAGCGTCTCGACGACTAAGCGTCGCGTTTGCGGCGCGCGTTCCTTTGGACGACTCAACGCGTTCTTACGAAAGAATTTCCCGAAATACACCGACGGTTCCTCTCTTATTCTTCGACGCGTCGAACCAGCGCGGCTTTGCCAATGAGACCGGAGGGCAAGAGCTGGAAGTCGCCGGGACCCCACATCGGATTGGACGTTCGCGTGAAGCGCTCCTCCGCGGGTCGACTCGCGTCGCCGATAAGACGGTTGCACCACAAGTTGGCGACGGTGATTTTCAACTCGTCGCCCTGTTTGCGAATCAAATTCGCGGGGACTTCCACGCGCCAGGGCTTTTGCCACGCGACGCCAAGATCGACGCCGTTGAGCTCGACGCGCGCCATGACTTGAACGTCGTCGAATTCCAGCGCGTAGACTCCGTTGGCGTCAAGATCGACGTCGACGTCGAACGTCTTTTCGTAGACGGCAAGTCCCGAATAGTAGCGGAGATACTCGTCGTCGCTCTTCGACCAGTCGGTCAGCGAGTCAAAAGCGACCGTTTTCGGGCGTCCCTCCTCAAAATCGCGATTGGTCGACGCGTTTTGATCGAACGAAACGCGCCAGTCGTCGGACAAATCGACGACGAGCTCCGAGCGTTTCGGAGCGAAGAGCGCCGAGGACGTCGGGAGCGTCTTGTCGCTTTGGGGCGTGAAAACGACGAAGAAACTTTGCGATTCTTCAAAGTTAATGGGGACGATCGTTCGACCGTT
>JAEEGL011604671.1_pt1 | contig 10934 bp, 7 predicted proteins | sample 9134231 | NCBI WGS metagenome assembly JAEEGL01 (sample SAMN16246548, study PRJNA631951) | gut metagenome | biome: gut microbiome; feature: rumen; material: fiber-attached | host: Bos | place: Iran: Karaj | collected 2018-10 | reverse complement strand
GGCAGTGAATTTCACCATGTCGATTGGCGTGAGATTGTCGCCCGGCTGGCCGCCAATGGTACCACGAATGCCGGAAATGGATTTGATGAGTGTCATATTTTACTGAATTTTAAAATCTAAAATGATTGGATAATGGTCAGAAGCCTTGTAACGGTAACGTCTAAAATTGAGCGGTGTCACTCCTTCGTTAGCCCAAATATAATCGATACGAAGCAGTGGAAGCTTTCCTGCATATGTAGGTTTAATACCTCTTCCCACCTTGGTAAACGTATCCATAAAACCGGCTTTTTGCATCTGTCTATAATTGTATGAAAGCGGCGGTTCATTGAAATCACCACACATAATGACAGGATGTTCGACAGGTGGCATTCCATCCAACACTTTAACAAGTTGCTCACTACGCCGCTTGAAGGCATAACCTAATTTATTGATTACCTTCTTCCCAACAGTATCGAGGTCGTTTTGTCGATCTGTGGTATTCATCAAAATGTCAATCTCGTCATCTGTAATGGAATATGAAAGCAGATGCACATTGGCAACATAAAATTTTCCCTTCTCCCCTGCATCCACCGACACCATCACGCCATAAGTACTTTCCTTGCCGAATCCCGAATCCTCACTAACCTTTGCAATAGGATACTTTGAAAAAATCACATTACCCGCATAATTCCTCTTTCTATTATAATAAACATACTGGAAACCAGCCCCTTCTGCAAATTCCTTAATACATTGAGGTCGAGTAGAGCCAGGCCTAAAACCACCAAATTCCTGACAACACAAAATATCAGGAGCCTGATCACTAACCATTTTCATCAACTGATTGGCAAAACTCTCTTTGTCCGTTTTTTTGTCAACATGACAAAAGTTATGCAAATTGTAACTCATTATACGGATACTATTGTCAGCCTCCAGCTTTGAGCCAAAGGAATATGACTTGGCAATGCCAGGGATAGCGATAAGCAATGCCACAAATGAAATCCATGCTTTTTTTGACCAAAGCAAAATCAAAAAAACAAAAATCAATATATTATAGGCAAGAACAACCCAAAATGCCAAGCCAAAAGTCGTTGTCCAGACGAATTGTTTCGGATCGATATAGGCATTGACGACACTCAACACCATCGCCACCAAACCAATTAGCGCTAAAATGGTCAGGACGAAGACTAACAACTTGCCGAAAAAGCCTCTATCTTTTTTCTCTCGTTCCCCCATTTTATCTGCTGTTTTTGAACAAGAACTCTTTTTCCTCTGGTGTTAGGCTATCGTAGCCATTCTTGGCCACCTTGTCCAAAATGACATCTATATCATGCTCAGTTTGGGCTTTTTTTTGATTATACTCCTCATCCGAACGAGGTACTCGTGGCTCATCATAAATCTCCTCATAAGGGGTATAATTCATCCTCGATTTATGTTTCCATGACTGAATAACGTCTTTCCATCTCCTAAAATTCTTGTTTGGACCTGCTGGATTCTTTTTCCAATACAAGATCAACAGCAATCCGAATAGCATACCACCGAGATGAGCAAAATGGGCAACATTATCAACTCCGGTAAGTCCTGTAATCAACTCGATGACAGCATATCCGATGACGAACCACTTCGCTTTGATAGGAATGAGAAAGTAAAAATAAATCAACGAGTTGGGAAACATCATACCAAAAGCAAGCAACAAACCATAGATAGCACCCGAGGCCCCAACTGTGGTCATCATATTCAAGTAAGCATCCATTGTTACGATATGTCCACCCATATTCACAGTGGAATAGTTAGCTAAAGAAGTGGAATACTGGATATATTGAACCAATTCCTGACACAATCCAGCACCAATGCCACACACCATATAAAACAACAAGAATCGCTTTGAGCCCCAAATGTTTTCGAGCGTATTGCCGAACATCCATAATGCGAACATATTGAAAAACAAGTGCCCAAAATTGCCATGCATAAACATATAGGTGACAATCTGGTAAATCCTGAAATCACTGGCCATAAAAAAATGCAAGCCTAGCCAATCATTCAGGTCAATATGAAAACGGGTCAATGTAAAGGTTGCCAAAAACATCAAGGCATTAATTATCAATAGGTGCTTCACCACCGTTGGCAACACCTTAAATCCCGTTGGACTAAATTGCTGACTCATTTAAACAAATCCTCCATATTTAAAATCACATAAATCTTTTTTCCGTTCGGAGCAACCTCAGCTACATTACAGGCAAACAATTGGTCTACAATATTTTGCATCTCCATTTCAGAGAGCTTCGTTTGCGGCTTGATGGAAAGCTGGGCAGCCATGGTTTTGGCGAGGTTCAACTTCCTATCCAACTGCAAGTCGGTGCGATTGAGTTTGAAATTGTCCAGAATCTTTTCCAGCAAAGCCACTACATCACACCCGGCAGCATCCGATGGTGTACCGTTGATCATAAAAGTGGTCGGATTGACTTGCTCAAGCACAAATCCGAGGTTTCCCAGTTCGGATAGCATCTCCTTCAGCAATGAGGCATCGTTCAAATTAAGTGACAATGCCTGTGGGAAAAGTTCTTGCTGCGACACTCCACTATGGTTTTCCAACTCTTTAAGATACTTCTCGTAAAGCACCCGTGAATGTGCCAAATGCTGGTCAATCAATAGCAGGCCTGACTTCACTGCTGTTACAATATACGATTGATTCACTTGAAGATACTGACTATTGGATTTGGTTTCTTCCATTGTCTCAATGGGGGCTTCAGCCAAATCTGTCCTTTCACCGTAAAGCAGACGCCAATCACCAGAAGATGCGTTTTTCTGAGGCCGGAATGAGCCTTCCCAACGAGGCTCACGTGGCTCGAATTCCTTTCTGAACGGATTGAAATTCGGGTCAATCTGTATATTGGGAATGGCCAATGGCGACGACATACCCATAGCAGCGCCAAAGTCATTATTCAACTCAGTGGACTCGTCGAAGTCTATCATAGGAGAAAGATTATGCTGACCGATGACCTTGCGCACCGCCGCGTGAAGAATAGCATACACCAACTTGACATCCAAGAAGTTGACCTCTGTCTTTGTTGGATGGATATTGATGTCAATGTCAGATGGGTCCACTTCAATATTCAAGAAATAGCCTGGAAAGCTATCCTTGGGTATCATTTCCATAAATGCATTCTCAATGGCATGATGCAGATAGGCATGCTTGATATATCGTTTGTTAACAAAGAAATACTGCTCGCCACGTGTCTTTTTGGCATATTCGGCCTTGACAATATAACCATCAATGCACACACGCTCGGCCTCCTGTCTGACTGGCAGCAGACGCTCCTCATAGTTACTTCCAAAAAGCCCTACGATCCGCTGCTTGAGATTGCCTGGATATAGATGATAGATTTCCTTGCCGTCGCTACTGAGTGTAAAGCCGATTTCAGGATTCATCAGCGAAACCCGAGTAAATTCCTCCACTATATGCCGCATCTCAGCCTGGGTAGACTTGAGGAAGTTGCGTCGTGCAGGAACGTTGAAAAACAAATTTTTAACCGTAAAAGTAGTGCCAGGTTGCATCGGAACCAGTGTTTGCTCCTTGACGACTGACCCTTCATTGACAATTTTCACGCCCACCTCGTCTTCCTTACGGCGTGTCTTCAATTCCACCTGAGCTATGGCTGCAATACTTGCCAATGCCTCGCCCCGAAAACCCATTGTGCGAATGGCGAACAAATCCTCCGCCCTACTGATCTTGGAAGTAGCGTGCCGTTCAAAGCACAAACGTGCATCTGTCTCTGACATACCACACCCATTGTCAACGACCATAATCATCGATTTACCAGCATCTTTCACAACCAAGTCAATCTGGGTGGCTCCTGCATCCAATGCGTTCTCCATCAATTCCTTGACGGCAGAAGCCGGACGTTGGATTACCTCACCCGCCGCAATTTGGTTAGCGACGCTATCGGGTAACAACTTGATGACATCCAACATAATTTAATTTCCAATCAAACCACGAACGATGTTGTTCATCAGTGGCGTGCAGAAAACAAAGTAGAAAACGAACACTATAAACACGCCCAATACAATTTTTCGAATCAATTTGGCGCGTTGTTCTTCCTTGCTTTCCTCGTCATGTGCCATACTCCAGCTTTTGCGCATCTTCATCCTAAGTTGTTCCTCATGCGTCAATTTCGAGTCAAGGCCAGCAGCAGCCTTTTTCTCCTCCCAAGCCTGTTGTTCTGGGTCATAATAGCGAGGCTTGTAGTTGAATTTCTTCGGGTTATGTCGATAAAAGAATCCCATTTTCTTATGTTTAATCGTGCAAAAATACCAAAAAAAACACAACCTACAAGACATCTTGACTTTGATAGTCCCCATCCTCTTCACCAGATGTGTCCATTTCATCTTCTGAAAGATTTTGGTCACATTCAAGGGTTGACCATTTGCCGTTCCAAGAGGCTTCAAGACCTGTCAGCAATTCGTCCAATTGGCTGATTTCAGAATCTGGAATCTCTTCAGACTGAATCAGGTTATCCAAATCCGAACGCAAGCCCAAAATGCTAAAGTTCAGCATCTGCAATTCATCGCAGTCCGTAATGGCATTAATCTGGTTACCAATGGACAAAACCTCCTCTTCCATCGCTTTAAATTGCTTTGAGCTCTTCTCGCCACAGGTGACGACACTAAACATCAACACCGTCAGTAGCACAATTATCGAAAGTCTTTTCATAGGTTTAATTTAATTAGGCTTCAAAAATAGACAAAAAAAACGAAAAACAGCCAAATCAAAGAAAAGAAAATCAGACCACCTCAGCCTTTAAATAAATAAGGTGTTTTTTTTATTCAGAAACGACAATGAACAAAAATCTCAATGATTTCAAAATCAAATACTTGTATGAAATAAACAAATCTTGTTGATTTCTTTTCAGAAAAAACGGAAAATGTTTGTGATGGAAAGGCTCAGGGATTCAAAGGAATGCCTTATCTTTGCACGGTCTCTAATGGACTAGACAAAATGAAAACGATGCTTGGAAAATCAAATCAAATCAACTTAATTATTAACATTTAAATTATTATCTATGAAAAAGTTACTTACTTTTTTCGTGGCTTTGATTGCCTCCATTAGCTTGATGGCCCAGGTGACCACTTCAAGTATCAGTGGAAAAATCACAGACAGCAACAAGAGAACGCTTCCAGGCGCCACAGTTGTTGCCACACACACGCCTTCTGGTTCACAGTATTATGCTGTAGCCGATGCGAATGGTGCCTATCGTTTGCTCAACATTCGTCCCGGTGGTCCTTACACCATCGAAGTTCGTATGGTGGGTTTCCAGACCGTTAAGCAAGAAGGCATCACAGCTACATTAGGTGAGACCAAGATTCTTAATGTTCGTTTGAAAGAAGAGTCTGTCGGTCTAGGCGAAGTCTCCGTTGTGGCCGAGGCCATTTCGAATGGCATGGACAGTGACCGCGCCGGTGCCACTACGGCTATTAACAACGAGCAGATTACTACGTTGCCCACTATCAACCGTAGCCTCAACGATGTGTTGGCCCTGACGCCTCAGGCTGCTGCCACTTCCAACGGTCTGGCCATCGGCGGCGGTAACTACCGTTCGTCATATGTCACCGTTGACGGTGCTGCCTTCAACAACGCCTTCGGTATCGGCGGCAACCTGCCTGCTGGCGGTAGTCCCATCTCGTTGGACGCTATCGAGGCTATGACCATCAACATCACTCCTTTCGATGTTCGTCACAGTGGTTTCACAGGCGGTGCCATCAACGCTGTCACTAAGAGCGGTACCAACGACTGGCACGCTAGTGTTTACGACTACTTCTCCAACGACCTTTTGATGGGTTACAGATATGGTAAGAAAGACGACCAAGGCTTCTATCCTGACAGACTGAAACTTAACAGGTCATTGGACAACACAGCTGGCTTCAGCGTAGGTGGCCCCATCGTGAAAGACAAGTTGTTCTTCTTCGTGAACTTCGAGTACCAAAGCGACATCGACCCAGGACAAAGCCACATTGCTAGTACCGATAACAATTGGGATGCTGCAAATCATGGGCAGACCAACCGTCCTACCGTTGCCGATATGGAAATGATGAGCAACTATCTACAAACCAAATATGGATACAATCCAGGTCGTTATCAGAACTATTCAGTCAGCACCCCTGACCTCAAGCTTTTGGGTCGCTTGGACTGGAACATCAGTGACAAGGACAAGTTCAACATCCGTTACAGCTTGGTAAAGAACAAATATTCTTCAAGCCCTTCAAGCTCAATCAGTCCTCTTTCTTCATCAGTCTATGACCGTAACAATTATGGTCGTACTTCCGATTATGCCATGTATTTTGAAAGTTCCAGATATTATCAGGAGCAAAACTTCTCTTCAGTCGCTGCTGAATGGAACCACAGCTTCCTGAGCGGTCGTGGCAACAATATGTTGCGTGCCACTTATTCACATCAGTACGAGCCTCGTAGTTACGAAGGCAATCTCTTCCCTACCGTTGATATTTTGAAAACTTATTACAATGGTCCTTCTGACACTATCGGAACTCCTGCTGTATACACTTCTTTTGGTGTTGACCCATTCACCTACGGTAATCTCCGTGATGTGCAAACTGCCATCGTGACTGATGAACTTACATTAGCTACTGGCATCCACAACCTCACGTTCGGTGCACAATACGAATTCGACAATACCAAAAATGGTTATATGCAAGGCGGTGCTGGATATTATGTTTACAATACCTGGAACGACTTTGTAAACGGAGCAAATCCTCGCGCTTTTGCTATCACATACGGTAACAATGAAAAGCACAATCAAGTTTATCCATCCTTCAACTATATGCAAGGTTCACTGTATGCCCAAGACGAATTGAACCTCAGCGAAAACTTCAAACTCACAGCAGGTCTCCGCGTCGAATTGCCCTACTATCCTTCCATAGCTGAATACAACACCAACAGCGAGTTCGTGAACGGTTGGGACAAAATGGTCTACACCTATGACTCTTTGAACAACCCCATCGATTCCACTTTGGTACACCATGCCATTGCTGACGATAGCACTCACACCATGTATGGTATGTCAACCGCAGATATGCCTAAAGCGCGAGTAAACTTCTCACCCCGTCTCGGTTTCAACTGGGACATCGTTGGCAATCGTAAATACATTCTCCGTGGTGGTACAGGCCTTTACACAGGTCGTCTGCCTTTTGTATGGATTGTCTCAACAGTGGGCAACAGTAATGTGCTGCAAAACCAATATATTGGCTACAATGAAAGCATTGGTTTCTACGACAATGTGAATGACATTATTGCTAACTACTCGACAAAATTGAAAACTGGTGACCTGCCCGCTCCTCAAAGCACCACCATTATGGACAAGAATCTCCTTATGCCTCAAACATGGAAGAGCAGTTTGGCTTTCGACGCTGAACTTCCTGGTGGCATTAAGGCTACTATTGAAGGCGTTTATAGCAAAGACATCAAATCTGTTGCTGTCACCAAGCTTGGACTTGTTCCTGGCGATTCATTGCAACTTCCTGGCGAGCCTGGCAAGAGACTCTATTGGGTGAGTGAAGGTGTTACCAACTCTTTAGGCAAGGCTGTGACTCCTTATCTTATCACAAACTCCAAGAACAATGGTTACTACTACTCCATCACTGCACAATTGAGCAAGAATTTCAAGTGCGGTCTCAATTTGATGGCTGCCTACACCTATTCTGAAGGCAAAAATGTCATCGATGGAATTGGCGACCAAGTCACCTCTGCCTTCAACACGAACACTTTTGGCATTCACGGTTCCAATGCTCACGAATTGGGCTATAGCTCTTATGTTTCGCCTCACCGTGTTCTCTTCAATGCAGGTTGGACCTGGACTACTGGCAAACATACTACAGAAACGGTTGGCCTCTATTATGAAGGCCTTAACCTCTGCTACATTGGAGACTACTCATATTCACGTTTTAGCTACACCGAGTTCGTTCAGAGCGGTTCCTATCAAAACAGCCTTAATGGCGACCAAGGTGCTCATAGTTTGATGTATATTCCTACGGAAAGTGAACTGTCCAACATGCCTTTCATTAGCGAAGAAAACAAGTCTGACTTTAACAACTACATTAACTCTGACAAATATCTTAGCATTCACCGTGGCGGATACGCAGAGCGCGGTGGTGCCATTGCTCCTTGGAGACACACCATCAACTGCAAGTATGAGAGAACCTATAAGTTCGAGGCTGGCCCGAGCATCAGCTTCGGCGTCGATGTCAGGAACATTGCCAACCTGCTCAATAGAAGCTGGGGTAACGTCCAAAGACTTTCCACTTCTAGTATCTTAAGAGTAAATGGTAATGGTTCTGAATCCAATCCTTATACCTACCAGTTTATGAATCCCACATGGGCTCCTTATGCTAGCATGTATTCAACCTGGTCGGCTGCATTGAATCTCCGCTTCAACTTCTAATCGAAGCCAAGGTTTTTCAATCCAAAAGCACCTCATTTCGGGGTGCTTTTTTCGTTGCCCACCCATTGGGCATAACAAAAGCGGGACGAGTCATCCTCATCCCGCTTTTCGTTTGAGAAGAATGCTTTTTTTATTCCTCGGCAATCTTCAACTTAGCCTCAAGAACCTTCAGGTCTTCCTTGGCCTTGTTAATCTTCTTCTCATACTCGGCACGCATCAGCTCTGAGTTTTTGCTGTTGGAGAAGAAACCGATGTTGTTCTCAAGTACCGAAATCTCTTCGCGCAGTTTCTGGATGCGAATCTGAAGTTTCGAACTCTCCTTGCGGACTCGGTCACCTGCATTCGGATCATCTTTCCAGCCTTCCATCATCTCACGGAACTCGTTGGTCGAAGCCTCATTCTGGTTCTTACGCATCCTATCAAAGAGCCCATCGATGAGTTCGCGGTACTCCTTATTAATAGCGTCCTTGTGCTTCATTGGCACATACCCTATTTCAATCCAACGCTTCTGGAAGGCCTTGATAGCATCCATATTCTCGTTACGACTCGTACCCAGTTCAAAAGCTTTTATCTCTTCAATCAAGGCTTTCTTGGCAGTCAGGTTGGCCTCTTCTTCTGTACGACGGCCACTGAAATGCTCGTTCTTACGGGTGAAGAAGGTATCACATGCTGCACGGAAACGCTTCCATATCTTGTCAGCATGACGCTTCGGCACAGGACCGATGGTCTTCCATTCTTCCTGAAGTTTCTTCATCTGCTCAGTGACATTCTTCCACTCTGTAGACTCCATCAAGGCTTCTGCCTCAATGCAAAGTTGGGTTTTGCGCTCGAGGTTCTCGGTCTGTCTGTCTTTCAATGTAGCGAAGAAGGTCTTCTTTTTGGCGAAGAAAGCATCCATAGCGCCACGGAAACGCTGCCATATCTCCTCATTATCCTTCTTGTTGGCGGGGCCAATGGTCTTCCAAACACCAAAAATCTCAGACAACTCGTTCGATTTCTTCTGCCAAGCGTTCACGCTCGTGTAATCCTCAGCAACAACTTCCTCTGCCTTTTCACAGAGAGTCTTCTTGGCTTCATAATTTGCGGTTTGCTCTTCTTCAATTTTAGAATAATGCTCGCGGCGAATCTGGTTGATCTTGTCTGTCGCTGCCTTGAAGCGTTCCCAAATTTCATCTTTCTTTTCTTGAGGCACTGGACCTATCTCCTTCCAATCCTCATGTAGTTTCTGTAAAGCCTTGAAAGCCTTAGTGATGGATTTTTCGTCTAGCAGTTCCTCTGCCTTCTCGCAAAGTTCGATCTTGGCATCAAGGTTCTTCTTCATATCAAGGTCACGAAGCTCACGACCAATTCTGACCTTGTCAAAGAACTTCTCAACAAGGAAATGATAATTATTCCAAAGATTGGAGTTCTCCGTTGCTGGCACAGAACCGATTTCCTTCCAGCGGTCTTGCAAGACACGGAAGTCATCGTATGTCTTTTTCAGAGAATCGTCCGAAGCAATGATTTCCTTTAGTTCTTCTAAGATGGCTTGCTTTTTGGCCAAATTTTCCAGCTTTTGTTTCTCGAGATCCTCATTTTGCTTGGCGCGATTGGTCTTAAAGATGCCAAACGCTGCATTAAAGCGCTGTTCAACGGGGTCTTCCTTATGCTGGAAGCTCTCGGCCTCACCACCACCTTGCAGGAATTGGTCAAGCTCATTGTCCATATCTTCCTTATTCAACTTATTGAAATGGAGACGAATAGCTGCAACTTTGTCCTTAATCTTTTGAATATCGGTGTCTTGCACAAGTTCTTCGAGCATTTCCACCAGTTGCAGCTTATTGAGATCGTCAAGCTCATTGTTGTCTTCCACCAGCTCGTCATCATCCATTTCGGAGACATTTTCCATTTCGGGGACTACTTCATCGACGACTGGACTCAGCTCGGTCCTTACCTCCTCTCCTAAAGTCCTTACTTCGACTCTGACCTTGGAAGGCAGGATGTTGGACTGAATCAGTTTGACAATCTTCTTTTTGTCGTTACCATCAATGACTTTTTTAAGCGCCTTTGATGTCGTTGCATCATTCTCAAAACCTTCCTCAATAGCAGGATTTTGAGTCACTTGTTCGTTGTTTTCCATTTCAAATTGTTTTTATGGTCAAGGAGTTGCCTTAACCTATTATACATAATAAGCATGCAAATATAGGAATAATTTGGAAAGTATGACTTATTTTTCGCTATTTTTCGTCTTTGACGATTTCAAACATAGATAAGAACCGATTTTCAATCATATAAAAAAGACATTCCGAAAATTGTATTTTACTGTAAATCAACAAACAATGTTTTTTCTTCAAAAAAAGTGACAAAAAACGCTTGTGGGTATTGGAAAAAAGCCTATTTTTGCACCGCAATTCAACGCCGAGGAGAGGTGGGTGAGTGGCTGAAACCAACAGTTTGCTAAACTGTCGTATCCAGCAATGGGTACCGGGGGTTCGAATCCCCCCTTCTCCGCGAAAGAAGGAAGACGAT
>JAEEGL010715447.1_pt1 | contig 10934 bp, 11 predicted proteins | sample 9134231 | NCBI WGS metagenome assembly JAEEGL01 (sample SAMN16246548, study PRJNA631951) | gut metagenome | biome: gut microbiome; feature: rumen; material: fiber-attached | host: Bos | place: Iran: Karaj | collected 2018-10 | reverse complement strand
GCCAACTACGGCTTGGCGATGAGCAGAAGGCTGTCCCTGCGACGGTTGACCGGAATTGTTTGGCGTAGCTGTGACCACTTTCACCTGGACTGCGTTTGAGGTGTAGCTGTGTCCGTCAACTTTAACCGTCATTCGGGGTAAAGTGAAAGTACCTGTTTTCTGCGCGCTAAGAGTATAGCCATAGGTTGTAGAACTTGAGGTTGTCTGTTTACCGTTTATGATTTGGACGCTATAACTTGAGGATTTGCTCGGGCCATACAGAACATCGAAGCCCTCAATAGCCTTAGGCATGGAAATGGACTCGACCTGGCGGCTGTTAACTTGGTATTCAACGCGGAATTGTTCCCCTTCGGCAACGACAGAAGGGGCTGTGGCTGTTACTTTGACTTGTGCAACAGAAAATAGATGGCACAAGCAAAGGCAAACGATCAATGTCAGACGCAATATATTCTTTTTCATGTTACCAATTCTTCTCAGCGTTTCGACGACGTGGGCGCTGCTTGTGCTGATTCAGTTTTTGCTGCGTCCTATTTTCCTGCATCATGGCAGCACGGAGCATCTGGTCGGCATTTTCTTTGGACATTTGGCTCTTTTGTTCCTGTCTCTGCTGTTCATCCTGTTTCTGTGGCTGCTTTTGCTGCTGTTCGTTTTTCTTTTGGTCTTGATTGTTGCTTTGACTCTGCTGATTCTGGTCCTGAGGCTGATTCTTCAGCTGATGTTGACAGAGAGCCAAATTATAACGTGTGCGATCGTCAACGGGATAATTGCGAAGGGAATTCTTATAGCAGTCAATGGCTGGTCCGAACTGCTTCTGAGATTGCAGAATGACGCCCATGTTGTGATACATGGCCGCTTTATAAAACGGGTTCTTCTCTTGCGCCACGGCTTTCTCGTATTCCTTCATGGCCTCTTTCGGCTTGCGCTGTGCCAAATAGGTGTTGCCCAAATTGTAACGCGCCCTGGTGTTCATGGAGTCCAATTCAAGCGTTTTCTCATAGTACTCAATGGCCTTGTCATAGGCTTTGGCGTTATAGTAGCGGTTGGCACGACGCATAAACTGCGTTTCGGCCGATTGCGCATATGAGTTGGCGAGACCGGTGAGGCAGAATAAAGCGAAGCATATGACTTTGGGCAGATGGCAAACGCGGCTAAAACCGCTCATAACAAAACAACGATTTGTGGGTAATACATATCGCTCCACATATATCCGACATCGTTTCGCACATGTCCGACATAGGCAAACGCATATCGGACATAGTGCGCGACATATCGTATTTATATTAACCTTACTCATTTCCTACTAAAAAGTTTAATGCGTGAAAGCCACGGGTTGCGCTTTTCCAGGATCAGCACATCAAGTACCAACAGAATCAAAGCCAGCCAGGCAAACCACATGAACTGTTCATTATATTCCGAATAGGATGTGGCTCCAAGGTTCTGCTTTTCCAATTTATTGATTTCATAGAAAAGGCGGTCTTGAGCCAAATTGGAGTTGTCCACATGGATATATGCACCCTTTCCGACCGATGCCAATTGCTCACACATGGAGGTATTTACCATTGTAACCACCTCGTTGCCGCTGTTGTCCTTCAAGAATCCGCCATTATACGGTATCTTGGCTCCTTTCTCGCTGCCAATGCCAAGTATATAAAGGTGCATGCCGGCTTTAGCGGCTTCGGCAGCCATTGATTCGGCTTCACCTTCGTGATCTTCCCCGTCAGTTAAAACCAAGATGGCCCTTTCCACACCGTCCTGCCTCGTAAAACTGTTCATCGCAAGCCTGATGGCCTCGCCAATGTTTGTGCCTTGCGTTCCAACCATTTCGGGTGAAATGGCATCAAGGAACATTTTGGCGGAAACAAAGTCACTCGTGATAGGAAGCTGTATAAACGCGTCACCGGCAAACACGATGAGTCCAATCTTGTCGTTGGACATTTTGTCAGCCAATCTTGATATCAACAACTTGGCTTTCTCTAGCCGGTTGGGCGACACATCCTCGGCCAGCATGGAGTTGGAAACGTCAAGGGCTACCATTACCTCTATTCCACGCCGTTCTTCTGAAACCGATCTCAAACCCATTTGAGGGCGAGCCAATGTTATAATCAAGGCAGTAAGAGCCAACAGACACAACATGAATTTTATAAAAGGTCGCCATTGGCTAACATCGGGCATTAATGCTTTTAATAAAGCCAAGTCGCCTAGTTTCTTCATCCTGTGCCGACGTTGAATGCGCCAGAACAGATAGAGCAACACCAATACTGGTATTACTATTAAAAAATAGAGATATTGTGGACTTTCAAATCGAAACATATAATCTATGGTAGCTTTTTAAGTATCACTAAACGCAGGAACAACTCGATCATAAGGCTCAGCAACGCCAATAGGGCGAAGATTTGATAGGCTTCATAGCGCTTACTGTATTGTTTAACCTGAAATTTCGTTTTCTCCAACTGACCTATGTCGTCATAAATCTGACTCAATTCTCTATTACTTGTAGCACGGTAGAACTTTCCGCCTGTTTTATTGGCAATTCCCGTTAGTGTTTGCGTATCTATCTCAACTGGTATCTGCGCTCTATAATATCCACCACCGGGTAACGGCATTGGATAGGGAGCAGTGCCGTTTGTGCCCACACCAATCGTATATACGCGGATATTATTGATTTTTGCGATTTCGGCAGCCGTTAATGGAGATATATCACCTTTGTTGTTGGAACCGTCAGTCAGGAGAATAACCACTTTACTTTTGGCTTTGCTTTCTTTTAAACGCGAGATAGCGTTAGCCAAGCCCATTCCAATGGCGGTTCCATCCTCTATAAGACCTTCTGCAGGCAAGTCACAACTTACTCCCTGAAACAAATTTAAAAGCGAAGTGTGGTCAGTTGTAAGCGGACACTGTGTAAAAGCCTCGGCAGCAAATACGGTGAGACCAATGTTGTCGTTAGGACTGTTTGAAATAAATTTTGAAGCTACTTCCTTTGCAGCGGTAATACGGTTGGGCCTCAAGTCTTCACTTAACATACTCGTTGAAATGTCAATGGCCAACATAATGTCAATTCCATTGACTTCAGTTTGCTTCCAATGATTACTCGTTTGAGGACGTGCCAAGATAAGTATTATCATGGCAAATGTAAAAATCCGCAAGAGGAACGGCAGATGAATCAGATGAGTTTTGAAACTCGGACGGATGAACCTGTATGCTTGCGTGTCTGATACACGCAATGCCGGCTCCTTTCTTTTGCGAAAGAAGACGTACCACAACACATAGGGAAGCAGTAATAGAAATAATAGGAGGTATGTGGGATAAGCAAACGTCATGATGGAACCATTTAATCAAATTACATAATAAAGTCCGCGTGCAATAAAATATAGCAGCAGCAAGCTGGCAATAATCAGCACGCATAGAACAGAATTTAAAAGCAATCTAGAACGTTTGTTACGCTTGATTTCGGGAGCGACGACAGGTTTGGGCTTAGGTTGCTCAATGGTTTCAACATTTGTATTTTGTACAAATTGCAGAGCCCTCAATAAATTGTTGTCATTCTCGCTCAATTGAGTCTGTAACTTTGCGAATTTGGCTAAATCTGCTGTTTGAAAAAGTTCGCGTAATTCAGCTACGGAATTATCATCCACTTGTTGTGTCAACTGAGTTATGATTTCTCGTGACGTCATCTCACGTGCGCTGAAACCATAACGACGTTGTATGTACATTCTCAAGACATCTGTCAGACGGGTATAATATGCTTTCGTGTCAACCACAGATTCTTTACCCGATGTCAATTTATTGATTTCTTTAATGGCCCATTGGCCGGGGGGTATTGCAGGTCGAACGATAAAACGGCGGAGTACGGGGCGATTATTATGGAGTTGTATCCCTATATATATGATTACCGCCAAGAGAAGCAGCAGAAGTAATGACATAAGTAGTAATCCCTTCCAATCAGACCATTTGAAAGGAACTTCAGCATTGTCTTTAGGACCGAAAAATTTGTCTAAATGAAGCGTATCTATATCTACTGTTTCAACTTTAAGGGCTATATTTTTAGACTTGTACGTTTTGTCTTTCACCTTTACTTGAAAAGGCGGGATGTAATACAAAGCCGTATCAAACGAAGTCACGGTATATTCTTTGATGACTGTTGATGGTTTGTCGTTGGTCGATTGTTCTGAAGAGATTATTTCTTCTTTCAACACCTCTATGCCTGGTACAAGAATTTTATCGGGATATACAGGGAATGTGACTTGATAATTGTCGGCTGAGGTTACTTTTAGTTGAATATGTGCTTGCTCTCCTATGAATATTGCCGCAGAATCTATTGTGGCAGTCACAGAAACTTGAGCCTTAGTTAGGCTAAGCGTACAACAAATCAATAATAGCACGTATATTCGTTTCATTACGATTTTCTTTGTGAGAATAAATTCATCAATGCCTTAACATAATCCTGATCTGTGCGTACAGAAACCAAATCAACGTGGTTACGTTTCACCAGATCATTGAGCTTTATTTGTTGTAATCGCCAATGGTGACGATGAGCTTCCCTTACTTTTCTACTAGATGTATCGATATACTGTTCATGTCCTGTTTCAGAATCCCTTACTTTAACAAATCCGACATCAGGAAGTTCTTCCATGAATCTATCATAAAGTTGGATGCCGACTACGTCGTGTTTACGGCTTGCAATAAGCAATGGCTTGGAATAGTCATCAAGGGTGATGAAATCAGAAATTAAGAAAGCCGTGCACCGCTTGTGTTGTGTGTTAACCAAGAACTCTATACATTCGCCCAGATTGGTTCTGGAACTTTCCGGTTCAAAGTTTAATAATTCGTGAATTATATATAGGATGTGTTTTCTACCTTTTTTGGGGGGAATATACTTCTCTATTTTATCCGAAAACAATACAACGCCGATTTTATCATTGTTTTGTATGGCAGAAAAGGCCAATGTGGCAGCAATTTCAGTCGCCATTTCTTTTTTGAAAAGGCTTTTGGTTCCAAAATTAAGGCTCCCTGAAACATCTACCATAAGCATAACCGTCAGTTCACGCTCTTCTTCATAAACTTTCACGTACGGGCGGTTAAAACGAGCCGTTACATTCCAATCGATGTCCCTGGTGTCATCGCCTGGCTGGTACTCACGTACCTCTGAAAAGGACATGCCACGACCTTTAAAGGCGGAATGGTATTCGCCTGCAAATATATTGTTAGACAGAGCCCGTGTCTTAATTTCTATACGCCGGACTTTCTTTAATAATTCGCTGGTTTCCACTATGGCACCTGTACTTTATTCAAAATTTCATTGACAATATCGTCACTGGAAATATTATTGGCTTCTGCCTCGTAGGTTAATCCTATTCTATGTCGCAACACGTCATGAGCAACAGCACGAACGTCTTCAGGAACAACGTATCCACGATGTTTAATAAAGGCATAGGAACGGGCTGCTAAGGCTAAGTTGATAGAAGCACGGGGAGAGGCGCCAAAACTAATGTCTTGGACCATATCATTCATATTGTATTTATCCGGATAGCGGGTTGCAAATACCAAATCTGTGATATAGCGCTCTATCTTCTCGTCAATGTAGATTTGTTTAATCACATCGCGCGCTTCCATAATTTCTTTGGTAGAAACGACAGGCTTCACGTCTTGCGATTTGTCGCTTATGTGATTTCGTACAATTTCTCTTTCTTCTTCTATCGTGGGGTAATCGATGATTACCTTAAGCATAAAGCGATCCACTTGGGCTTCGGGTAAAGTATATGTACCTTCCTGCTCAATTGGATTTTGAGTTGCGAGCACCAAGAATGGCTCTGGTAAATCGAATGTATCGCTTGCGATGGTCACATGGCGTTCCTGCATGGCTTCAAGCAAGGCACTCTGAACTTTTGCCGGCGCACGGTTGATTTCATCTGCTAATATAAAGTTTGCAAAGACTGGTCCTTTCTTCACACCAAAGGACTCCGTTTTCTGACTATATATTACAGTTCCGATAATGTCGGCCGGCAATAAATCGGGAGTAAACTGAATGCGTTTGAAGGTGGCATCAACGAGTGATGCAAGCGTCTTTATCGCCAAAGTCTTTGCTAAGCCCGGAACACCCTCAAGCAAGATGTGTCCATCGCTCAACAAACAAACCAGCAAGGAGTCAACCAAATGTTTTTGGCCAATGATGACCTGTCCCATGCCGGTTGTCAAATGGGTAATGAAGTTACTCTTTCGCTCTATCAGTTCATTCAAACTGCGGATATCAATGTTTTCTTCCATAATTGCAAATATGATTCGTTATTGATTTTACTCTGCAAAATTACCGTTTTTAATGCGTCTTCTATTATAAATTTCCCTAAAATTAGAGTTTGTGAGCCAGTTTTGGAATTTTGAGAACGGTTCCCTTATGTACGACATCGGCGCTTTTAAGTCTGTTATAAAAAATAATATAGGGGACATAATCCTCGGCATTTGAATAGAAGTATTTTTTAGAAATCCTTGTCAGAGATTCACCTGGCTCCACTTTATGCTCAGCCAAGGTTCCGATAATCAAGAATCGGCCATTGGGTAATTGATCATAATGCTGGCTCAGTGCTTCAGGGCTCTCATCAACTTGAGACTGCACTTTTTTGACAGTATCTTGCATTTGGGTGTCCAGAGAGTCTGATTCGGTCACGGCAATATCGGCAGAATCGGCGGCGACAGCCGGCATCGGGGCACAGTTCGCTGTTTTCGAAGTAAAATTGAACCATCTATTATGCCCTGCAAAATAGCTAAGCGCCATCAAAAGCAACGTGAGGAGTCCCCATAACAGACCATGCAGCCAGCACCTCGATTTACCTGTTCCCGAGGTTTCACTCCGCACAAATTCAGCCGAATCAGTGACATTGTTCTTTTCTTCTGCTGAAAGAGATACGGTATCTTCATTGTTACTGATGGGCACAGATGTAATTTTAGAGGAACAGTCATTCTCTTCTTCTACACTTTGTTCTTCATCAGACACGAGGGAAACCACCTTATCATCATCCGGCTGTGGCGTAAGATCGGGAATGTCATCTATATGTAAATGATTCAAATCTAAATCGTCATCTTCAATTACTACAGTTTGGAACTGTTCGAAAGGACGATTGACACGCTCCTTTAAAGATTTGTCAGGTGTAAATGTCAAGCGCTGATGTTCGGATATTTCTATGCGTTCCCCTGTATTGACATTGACACTCTCGCGACTATTTACCGTTACAAGCTTAAACGTACCGAGTCCCTTAACCTTAACATAATTCTCCTTCTCAAGCGCTCCCTTTATAATTGACAAAGCACCGCGAATAAAACTCTCAGACTTTACTTTAGAATAGCGATGTCGTTTAGCCATCGACTCAGCTAAATCCTGTACGGTTCTTTTATTGTTCGCCATAATAACATGATTGTTTTATTTCACCTTATTCTTAAGAGTCTCACTCCATCTAAAATTTAAAGTAAGCCTGGGCGGGACAAGCATCCGTTTCATCGTGGTTGGATTTACAATGACACGCTCATTGCGTTTCTTAACCTCAAACGTTCCAAAACCATGAAAGAACAATTCATTTCCCTCATCAAACTGATTGACCATTTCGTCAATGGTATCGTTCATCATCTTTTGTGTATCACCTACATTCATCCCCATTTTGGATGCCAAGGCTGAAATAAATTCCCGATTATTCATCGTACGATTATTTTTGAACTATTTTCCCGTATAAATCAAACTCATCCGAGTCAGTAATCTCCACATTGTAAAAACAACCTCTGCGCAAACGTTTGTCAGTTGCCTTTATGAATACCTCACCATCAACTTCCGGCGAGTCATATTCCGTTCTACCAACATAGAAGTCTTGTTCTTTTCGGTCAACTACCACTTTCATTGTCTTTCCAACACGGCTGGCACAAATTTCTTCAGATATGCCTTGTTGCACAGCCATCAACTCGGACAGTCTTGATTGTTTTACATCCTCCGGAATACAATCTTCAAAATGCCGGGCGGCCCATGTGTCTTCCTCTTCACTATATGCAAATGCCCCCATCCGTTCAAAACGAGCCTCTCTCGTAAATGCGAGCAATTCTTCGAATTCTGCGTCACCTTCTCCGGGATATCCGACCATCAAAGTCGTACGTAAGGCAATGCCAGGTACCTCTTCGCGCAATTTAGCTATGAGTTCCCGCTGATAAGCTCCACTGGTGTTGCGGCGCATATTGAGAAGAACTTTATCACTTATGTGTTGAAGTGCAATATCAAGATATTTGCACACATTAGGTCGCTCTCTCATTACACGTAGTAAATCTTCGGGGAAAGCATTTGGGTATGCGTAGTGCAAACGTACCCACTTGACACCGGCAACATCGGCAATTCTTTCCACAAGTTCAGGCAGCGCACGCCTATTGTAGATATCCAGGCCATAATATGTGAGTTCCTGCGCTATTACTTGGATTTCTTTAACGCCGGAAGCCACAAGACGCTCCACTTCTTGCAATATATCTTCCATGGGACGGCTTTTGTGCCGGCCTGTAATAATTGGAATTGCGCAGTAGCCGCATTTACGGTCACATCCCTCCGATATTTTTAGATATGCATAGTGCTTGGGCGTCGTTATCACGCGTCGGGTACGACACTCGTCCCAATAAGTTTTACCCAAATCCTTTATGAGGGCATCGTAGTTGAACTTGCCGTAATACTTATCAACTTGAGGTATTTCTTTGTTCAATTCATAAAAGAAGCGCTCGCTTAAACAACCGCTGACAAGCAATGTGGACAAACGGCCCTCTTCTTTAGCTTTACACAGTTCAAGGATTGTGCCAATACTCTCTTCTTTTGCATCATTTATAAACCCGCATGTGTTTACTATTGCGATGTCGTGATGCAAGCGCTTGGGGTTGTGAAAAACTTTATAGCCATTGCGCTGCAATTGAAAGAATAAACGTTCCGAATCAACAAGGTTTTTGGAACATCCCATGGTTATTAAATCGACGCAACGGGGCATATCAGTTCTTATCTGGGAAAAGTGAGTCTACAAATTCACGACGGTCGAAAGGTTGTAGGTCAGAGATTTTTTCACCCAGGCCTATGTATTTCACAGGTACTTGTAACATGTGGGAAATGCCAATTACCACGCCGCCTTTAGCCGTTCCGTCCAATTTTGTAATGGCTAATGAATCGACATCGGTTGCTTTTGAGAATTGCTTTGCTTGTTCAAAGGCATTTTGTCCTGTACTTCCGTCCAACACCAGCATGACTTCGTCTGGGGCAGTCGGCACCACCTTCTTCATAACATTCTTTATCTTTGTCAGCTCATTCATTAAGCCTATTTTATTATGAAGACGGCCGGCTGTATCAATGAGAACGACATCGGCAGACGAGGCTACAGCCGAATTTAATGTATCGTAAGCCACACTGGCCGGGTCACTTCCCATTTTTTGTTTGACTATAGGTATACCAACTCGATTGGCCCAAATATCCAGTTGCTCCACGGCTGCCGCACGGAAGGTATCAGCGGCACCAAGAACGACATTCAGCCCCTGTTGTTTGTACATCCAGGCCAGTTTCCCTATAGTGGTCGTTTTACCTACACCGTTGACACCTACGACCATTATTACGTATGGTTTATGTTCTGTTTCGTCGGTTTTATCGGGACTTTTGGTCGTGTCTTTACACAACAATTCGGTTATTTCTTCCCGTAAGATCTGCTGCAGCTCGCTTGTTTTTACATATTTGTCACGAGCCACGCGTTGTTTTATACGGTCTATGATTTCAAGGGTGGTATCTACGCCTACGTCAGAAGTAATCAGCACATCTTCCAATTCATCTAAGACATCGTCATCCACTTCTGATTTACCGGCAACGGCACGTGTTATCTTGGAAAACACGCTTTCTTTTGTCTTAGCCAAGCCTTGGTCCAAGACTTCTTTTTTTTCTTTGGAGAAAAAACCGAATAGTTTCATTTTGGTCTTGTTTTAATATGCAAAAATATAAATTTTTGCCCATTTTATCGGTATATTCAAGGTAAAAAACCATATTTGGAGCAAAAAACCACGGAAGAATCGGGCTTTTTGCCATGGATTCGTTGCAAAAAACTGTTTTATGGGACACGTTAGCCGCCAATCAATCTATTCATATAGATTCACGACGGAACGATGTGGCTTGTTGTTTTTGCCATGTGGCCTTAAAATTTTACTATGTGGCTTGTAGATAATTCATTTAACGGCATAATGTCTTTAATGGCTCTTTATTGAGGTAGAAATCCAAGGACGAAAAAACTAAAAAACTTCGTTTTTCGCTTTGTCCTTCGCATGCTTTGGCGTATCTTTGTAATCAAATTCAAGGCTTGAATAATTTAATCATGAATAACTCAGTAGAACTGATGAATTTGGCAGCTGATAATATTCGTATTCTATCTGCTGCAATGGTAGAAAAAGCTCATTCAGGACATCCCGGAGGTGCCATGGGCGGAGCTGACTTTATAAATGTATTGTTTTCGGAATATTTAGTTTATGACCCCGATTGTCCGGAATGGGACGCACGTGACCGTTTCTTTCTTGACCCTGGCCACATGTCGCCCATGCTTTATTCGGCACTAGCCTTATCTGGGAGATACACCATTGAGGAACTGAAAACTTTCCGCCAATGGGGCTCACCCGCACCAGGACATCCGGAGCGCAATGTGGCTCGAGGGATTGAGAACACCTCAGGTCCGTTGGGACAAGGCCATGTATATGCAGTCGGAGCGGCTATTGCAGCCAAATTTCTTCAGGCTCACCTGAACAATCCGGCCTTTGGAAAAGAGAAAATCTATGCCTATATCAGCGACGGAGGCATTCAAGAAGAAGTATCTCAAGGCGCAGGGCGCGTAGCAGGCCTATTGGGTTTGAACAATCTGATTATGTTCTACGATGCTAACGACATACAGTTGTCCACATCGTGCGATGTC
>JAEEGL016914926.1_pt1 | contig 10935 bp, 10 predicted proteins | sample 9134231 | NCBI WGS metagenome assembly JAEEGL01 (sample SAMN16246548, study PRJNA631951) | gut metagenome | biome: gut microbiome; feature: rumen; material: fiber-attached | host: Bos | place: Iran: Karaj | collected 2018-10 | reverse complement strand
TAAAAGAATTTAATACTATCTCTATTCTACAAAGATTGCTTTTTGGCGTCTGCTACTGATATTAAGTAATAATCCTATACAAATAAAGTTTGTTATCATTGCACTTCCGCCATAGCTAACAAATGGTAACGGAATTCCAGTTATTGGTAATAATCCCATTGTCATACCTATATTTTCTAGCATATGGAAAAAGAAAATCCCAGATATTCCAATTGCTATATAAGATCCCAAATTATCCTTTGATGTTTTTGCTACATATATAGACTTTGTAACCAAAACTATATACAAAATTATAACTGCACATGATCCAATAAATCCCATTTCTTCGCCAATTACTGAAAATATAAAGTCCGTTGTTTTAGGAGATAAGAATCCTAATTGTGTTTGATTTCCTTTTGAAACCCCCATTCCAACTAGCTCTCCAGCACCTATTGCCAGTTTAGATTGAATTATATTGTAGCCTGCACCTCTAGGGTCAGAATCTGGATTTAAAAACACTTCAATTCTAGTTTTTGCATGTTCTGGTAAAACATAAATATATGCTAAAGGTATTATTATTGCTATTAATAATAATGCTACTATAATATATCTTTTATCAATTCCAGAAACAAATAGCATAAATAAACATGAAAAAACATAAGCCATCGCAGTTCCATAATCTGGTTGTTTTATAATAAGAGCTATTGGTATTCCAAAAAAGAATAAATAAATTAATAATTTCCAGAATCTATTTATTTCTCTTTTACCTCTTAGTTGTAATTTATTTAATATCATTGCCATAAATAAAACAACAATTACTTTTCCAATTTCAGAAGGCTGAATAGAAAAGAATTCTCCTATCTTAAACCAGCTAGAAGCCCCATTAATTGGTTCAGTAAAAAGTACGCCAACTAGCAAAACCACTATTATAAAATATAATAATGGCGCAAATTTAACTATAATATTATAATCAATTAATGAAGCTATTATTAAAAATGGTATACTAATTAAAAACCATTGAATTTGTTTTCTAAACTCGGCATGTTCTGTGCTTTGTGTTGATGAAAACAATGCAACTAAACCTATAATTAGTAAAATTATACTCACAATAATAATAGCCCATTCAGTATTTCTTAATAATTTAGTTCTCAATTTATAAACCCCTAATTTTACTTAGTTTTCTTTAGTTTTTCTTTTTAGATTTCTTTTTCTTTTTTTCTTGATTATTATCTATTTCCTCTTTCTTTTCCTCTTCTTGAATTACAATTTCATTATCTTTTTCAATATTATCTTCCTCAGATTGTTTTAATAATTCATCAAAAGTAGGAACATCATCAATTTCTTCTTTTTCTTCTTTGTTCTCTTTTTCTGTATCTTCTTCTACACTATCTTCTTTTTGATTTTCTTCTTTTTGTTCAGGAACTTCATTTTTTTCATTTTCACTATTATCTTTTTCTTCTTTTTTCTCAATAGTAGATTCTTCTGTTTTAGCTTTTTCTATCTCTTTTTCTTTTTCAACTTTCATATCATTTTTAATGTTTATTATAGGGATATTAGCATAAAGAGCAGGAGCCCCATTAGTTCCATCTTCATTTGATTGATTTGTAAGTCTTACATCAATTGATTTTTCATCAATTTCTATATATTTTTTAATTACATCAATTATTTCTTGTTTCATCAATTCAAGAAAATCAGCAGAGACATTTGCCCTGTCTTGCATAAGAACAAGATGTAATCTCTCTTTTGCTGCATCTTTTGATGCCAATTGTTTTGGCTCTGTTTTTATTATTCTTTTGAAAAAAGATCCTATATTTTCGAACATTTTATTTCCTCCCTATTTTTTACTTATGATTTCTTGAATAATCGTTTTAACTTTTCAAAGAAACCTTCGTCTTTTCCAGGGACAGTTACTTCAATGTTCTCTCCTAAAATTCTTCTAGAAATCTCCAAATATGCTTTTCCAGCAGGAGCTTTTCTGTTTGATACAACCGGTTCTCCTTTGTTAGTTTGAGTAATTATATATTCATCATCTGGTACAACTCCAATTAAATCAATTGATAATAAATCAACTATATCGTCTACATCCATCATCTCACCTTTTTTAACCATTGAAGGTCTTAATCTATTAACTATTAATTCTGGATTCTTTATTTCAGATGATTCTAGTAGTCCTATAATTCTATCTGCATCTCTTATTGCAGATATCTCAGCAGTAGTTACAACTAAAGCTCTATCTGCTCCAGCTATTGCATTTTTAAATCCTTGTTCAATTCCAGCAGGACAATCTATTAATATGTAATCAAATTCTTCTTTTAATTTTTTTGTTAAGTCTCTCATTTGTTCTTCATTAATTGCTGTTTTATCTTTTGTTTGTGCAGCTGGAAGTAAGAACAATTCTTTAAATCTTTTGTCTTTTATTAAAGCTTGTCTTAATTTACATTTTTCTTCAATTACATCTACAATGTCATAAACTATTCTATTTTCTAATCCCATAACAACGTCTAAATTTCTAAGTCCAATATCTGTATCTACTAAGGCAACTTTTTTTCCTGCCATTGCTAAAGCTGAACCTAAATTTGCTGTTGTTGTTGTTTTTCCAACTCCACCTTTTCCTGATGTTATTACTATAACTTCTCCCATTAGATTTCCTCCTTAAATTCAAACTGTAATTATTTGAATTTCATTTTAATTCCATATTATATTATTATTTTTTTTGACAAAAGTCAATCTATTTGTAATATTTTTGTAATGATTTTGAAATATTTTTCAAGATAGAAAAAAAGCACCTAAAAGGTGCTGTTTTTGTTTTTCTTATTCTTCGTTTGGAGCACTTACAGGACAAACACCTGCACATGATCCACAAGAAATACACATTTCTGGATTAATCTCGCATTTTTCTTCTTTTTGTTCTATGCAAGAAACTGGACAAGCTCCAACACAGCTTCCACAGTTAATGCATGCATCTGAAATTTTATATGCCATTTTAATTTATCCTCCTTTTTGAAACGTTTCTCATGAGATAATAATATCACTATAACAATCTTTTTGCAACTTTTTTTACTTTATTCATTATTTCTTTTTCGTCAATGTTTAACATTTTTCTGTTTTTCATTATTATTTTTCCATCTACCATAACTGTATCTACATCTGTTCCATTTGCAGAATAAACAATATTTGATGATATATCATTTTCTGGAACCAAATGTATTTTATCAGTTTTAATAAATATAATATCTGCTTTTTTACCAACCTCTAGAGTTCCTATTTCTTTTTCAAGTCCAAGTACTTTTGCTCCTTCTATTGTAGCCATTTTTAAAATATCATATGCATTAATAGATGTTGGCTCCATAGTATTTACTTTTTGTAAATATGCTGCTGTTTTCATTTCTTCAAACATATCTAATGTTGTTGTACTACCAATCCCATCAGTTCCTAGTCCAACAGCAATTCCATTCTTTCTTAGTTTAGTTACATTGCAAATTCCAGAAGAAAGCTTACAATTGCTAATTGGATTATGAGAAATTCCTCCTTTTATATTTTTTAGCATTTTCATATCACTATCTGATATATAAATTCCATGTGCTAAAACAACAGGGACATCAAACACTCCCAAATTGCTTAAATACTTGGTTGCGCTTTTTTTATATTTTGTTTTAATAGTTTTTTCTTCATCTAATGTTTCTGACAAATGAATATGTATCCCTGTATTTAATTCTTTTGCCGAATTAACACATGATTTTATTGTCTCTGGATTACAAGAATACGGAGCATGTGGAGAAACCCACACTGTTATTTTGCTATTTCTCTTATTATACTTTTTTGCAAATTTTTTTGTTTGTTCTACCTTATCTCTTATTGAATCATCTGTTATGCACCAAGCAATTACTGATCTTAATCCGACTCTATCAATTGCTTCAGCTGTTTTATCCATTCCAAAATACATATCATTACATGTTGTTGTTCCACTTTTTACCATTTCAATACAAGAAAGACAAGAATTCCAATATATATCATCTGGTTCTAATTTGTCCTCAACTGGGAAAATTGCGTTTTCAAGCCAATCCACTAATTTCCTATCATCTTTATATCCTCTAAAAATGCTCATAGCTAAATGTGTATGTGTATTTACTATTCCTGGCATTATTATCATATTTTTTGCATTAATTTTAACATCTGTTTCAGCATTAATTTCTTTTTCAATTTTTTCTATTATATTATCTTTTATTAGTACATCAACTTTTCTAATATTAGGTGTTTCCCCAACCATATCAAGTATTTGTGCATTTTTAATTAGTGTTTTCATTTTTCTCCTTTTTAGCAATTTTTAGTCGCTGATATTATTATATATTTTTAGATATTAATTACGGGTCGCTGTGGACAGCGGCCCCTACACCATTTGAAATGATTTTTTTAAATTGTGTCTTCTGAATTTTCTTCCAGCTGGTCTAGTTTTTCCATCTCTTCTAGTTCTTTTAAATCTTCTTCAGATTCTGCTTGTAATTTATCTTCTTTTACTCCATCTTTTATAACAACAATATCTTTTACATCATATTTCTTATAAAAAATATCATCTCCATCTTTAAATTTAACTCTTATTAACTCTTTAAGTGTTTCAACATTAGAAACTTCTCCTTCACCATCTGCTGTTTTTACAATTGCACCAATATTGGGAAGTCTTTTTAACTTTTCACAATAAACTTCTTCTTCATATTTCAAACAACACATTAATCTACCACAATTCCCTGAAATTTTTGAAGGATTAAGCGAAATGTTTTGTTCTTTTGCCATTTTAATTGAAACTGTTTCAAAATTATTTAAAAAAGAACAACAGCATAAACATCTTCCACATACACCATTTCCGCCTCTTCTTCTAATTTCATCTCTAACTCCAATTTGTCTTAATTCAATTCTTGTTCTGAATACAGAAGCTAAATCTTTTACAAGTTCTCTAAAATCAATTCTTCCTTCTGCCGTAAAATAAAAGACCACTTTACTTCCATCATATTTATACTCAACATCAATTAATTTCATTTTAAGATCATGTTTTTTTAATTTTTCTAAGAATATTTTCTTAGCCTCAGGTTCCTTTGCCTTATATTCTTCTCTTGATTTTTTGTCTTTATATGTTGCAATTCTGATAACTTTTTTTAATTCATCACTTATTTCCTCATCTTTAACTTCTTTTTGAGGAAATACAACTTCTCCAAATTCTTCTCCCATTGCTGTATCTACAATAACATTCATTCCTTTTTCTAGTTTTAATCCTGCTGGATTAAAATAATATATTTTTCCAGGTCTTTTAAATCTTACTCCTGTAACTATTTTCATGTTCTTTTCCTTTCTATTTGTTTATTTCTTCCCAAATTTTTATTAGCATTAAATCTATACACATATCTAAATTACTATTATTCTTTAGTTTTTTTAAACATTCATCCACATGTGATATGCAAAATAAGTATCTTTTGTTTTCTTTGCTTTTAATATAAATATAATTAATTAAATAGTTTAGGTATTCCTGTATTTTTTCTTTTGTATATAATATTTTAGAATCTAATAATATTTGTGCAATATCTTTTTTATCTATTTCGTTTATAATACTCTCTAATTGTTCAAATTCTTCCTTGTTATCAAAATATTCTACTGCTCTTCCAATACTTCCATTAAAAGATTTTATTCTTTCTTCACTTATATTACTATCTGGATAGTTTCTTTTACAAAAATCAAGCATCTCATCTTTTGAAATAGCATCAAATTTTATTTTCATACATCTTGATTTTATTGTACTTAATAGCTCACTTTCATTGGAAGATATAAGTATTATTGTTGCAAATTTTGGCGGTTCTTCTAATGTTTTAAGTAAGCTATTTTGAGCCTCTTTAGTCATTTTTTCGCTATCATTAATTATATAAACTTTTTTAGTTGATATTATTGGTTTTTCAATTATTCTAGTTGTTAGCTCTCTTATTTGATCTATTTTTATAGTATCTGATTCTTTATTTAATAATACAAAATCAGGATGATTTTCACTTTCAAAAGAATTGCAAGACCTACATTTACACGAATCGTTTTTATCTTTCGTACATAAAATCTCTTTTGCAAATTCTTTAGCTATAGCTAATTTTCCGATAGATTTAATTCCTAGGAATAAATAGCTATGTAAAACATCATCCTTCTTAATTTGTTCTATTAAATAATTTTTTACTTTTTCGTTTCCAATTATATTATTATAACTCACTTATTTTCCTAATCTATTTTGCCCCAACTACTAAAAGGCCAAAATCTAAAAACTACTATTCCCTCTATTTTTTCTTTTGGAACACAGCCTAATTCTCTGCAGTCTAAACTATTTGGTCTATTATCACCCATGCAAAATACATATCCATTTGGAACAATAAAATCGTTAAAATTATTTGCTGTTGTTACAACATCACTTTGTAAATACTCTTCTTTTAATTGTTCACCATTAATAAATACTTTGCCGTCTTCAATTTTAACATGTTCACCCTCTAATGCAATAACTCTCTTAATATAGCTTTTTTTTGTAATTTCTAAAATATAGTAAACGAATTTACTAAAAATAGATGTTGGTTCATTATTATAAATTGCAATTGGTTTACTTTGATCAACTTCTTCTGTTAAATATTTATCGCTTGGAGCTTCAAATGTAACAATATCTCCCCTTTCTAATTTCAATCCAGATATTCTGTATGTTCTATTTAAAATAAGTCTTTGATTCTCTTTTAATGTTGGAAACATTGATCTTTGTTTTACTACTGTTGGTGTCATAATATAATATCTAAAAACTAAGGCCAATACAAAAGCGATTAGTATACAATATATCCACTCCAAAATATTTTTCATTCCATCACTCATTGCAATACTTTTTTTCTACTCCTCTTTCTTTTTCTTAACTATTTTTTTTGTAGTACTTTTCTTCTTTGTTTTACTATCTGAAGATGCTTCTTTTTTATGCAATCTTTCTTCTTGTTCTTTTTTCAAATTTTCTTCCATTTGTGCCATAAAATCAAAAGATTGCTCTTCTTGTTCTTCTTCAGATTGTTCTAATAATTGATCAAATGTAGGAACATCGTCTTCTTCATCTAATTCATCTGATTCAGTTTCTTCTGTATCAAAACTATCAAAAGTATTTTGGACTACTGGTTCTTCACCTACATCTTCATTTTCTTCTTCATCCTTTGTTTCAAAATCAAAGCTAAAAGAATCTTCTTCATCTTCTTGTTTAGTATTATTATTTGATTTTGATTTTATTATTTTTTTAGGTTTTTTGATATCTTCTTCTTCATCTTCTTGCAAGTCAAATGAAACTCCCAAACCACCATCTTCTTCCTCGTCATCTATAAATGTTGGATTGTCGTCTTCTTCATCATCAAATGTTGGCATTTCATCTTCTTCGTCTTTATCTTCGTCGTCAACAAATTCAGGGTTTTCATCCTCTTCTTCCTCTTCATCAAATGTTGGAACTTCAGTTTCTTCTTCATCTATTTCTTCAGGTTCTTCTTGAGGGATCTCTTCTTCATCTATAGGTTCTTCATCTTCCTGTTCAAATGAAGGAGTATTTTCATCTACTTCTATAGGTTCTTCATCTTCATTTTCTTCTTCTATTTCTGCAGCATCATCTGGAGCTTGTGAATTTCCAACATCAAATGTGAATGTATCTTCTTCATCTTCAACATATCCATCTGCATCATTAAACAGTTTTTCTTCGTCATCATATTCTGTATTATCATATTCGTATTCTTCATTGTCTTCTAATGAAGAATCATTTTCTATTATAACATCTTCATCTTCTGAACTTAATGACATATCTGAATATGGATCATCTTCAGCATAAGTGTCATTATCTTCAGCGTTTTGACTTCCATTTTTCTCATCATCTTTTTTATCTGTTTTATATGCTATAAACATTATTAAAGTAATAACAATAAACGCAATTGCAACTCCTGCATATTTTACAGTATCTGTAATTTGTAAAGATGGTGTACTTATTTCATCTGCATAACTTGCTACTCCTAAAAGTAGAAACATTGGAATAAATCCTAAAATTCTTTTAATTTTTTTCATTTTTCTCTCCTTTTTTAAATTATAAATAATTCAAAATTTAATCATTAGATTCTTTTTTTTCTTCTTTTTTATTCTCACTTGTCCCAACTTCGACTTTTTCTTCTTTATCTTTATCTTTGTCTTTTTCTTTCTTTTGTTTTGTTGTTAATCTTATAACAACCTCTGTTCCTTTTCCGTATTCGCTTTTTATATCAATTTTTCCATCGTTTTTGTCTAGTATTTCTTTTGCAATTGATAATCCAAGACCAGTTCCACCTTGTTCTCTTGCTCTTGATTTATCAACTCTATAAAATCTTTCGAAAATTTTATTTAAGTCATCTTCCTTTATTCCAATTCCATTATCTATAACTTTAATATATGCATCATTATATACAAATCCCACATATATTTTTATTTCACCATTTTCATTTGTGTATTTTATAGCATTTGTTAAAATATTTAGTATAACTCTTTCAATACCATTCTTATCAGCATAAACATAAGGTACATCAGCAGTAACAAAGCATTCTGTTTTTAATTTCTTTTTTTCTAATTCAAATTTTAATCCCTCTAAAGTATATTTTACCAATTCGCCCAAGTCGAATTCTGTTTTTTCAACTTTAATTTTAGAACTATCATATCTAGATAAAATTAATAAATCACTTACAAGTTGTGACATCCTTTTAGCTTCAGATGAAATTCTTTCTAAAAATTTATTTTCAGTTTCTTTATCAACTTCATTTTCAATTAATGTATCTGAATATCCCATTATTGAAGTTATTGGTGTTTTTAATTCATGAGATACATCTGCAACAAATTCTTTTCTCATACTATCAAGTTTTACATGTTCAGTTATATCTTGTATTACAACTATTACTCCAGCAGGTCTTTCGTTTTCATTTTTGAATGGAGCAAAAAATAAATTTACATGTCTTCCGTCTACATTTAGTTTTTGTTCTGATGAAGTCCAATTTTCTAAATATATTACTTTTTCTAAATTAATATCAACATTAAATTTATCAAATATTTCATTAAAACTATTTTCATCTTTAATGTTTAAATAATCTTTAGCAACTGGATTAATATGTATAATATTTCCTTCTATATCAAAAGCAATAATTCCATCTGTCATATTTAAAAGAATTGTTTCGATTTGTTTTTTTTGTCTACTAACTTCGTTTAAATTTTCTTTTAGTTCATTATTCATTAAGCTAAAAGCATTTATCAAATCATCTATTTCATTCGCTTTTTTACCATTCTTCAAAATATTTATATTTTGAGTTGGTTTAGAATTCATTATTAATTCTGCACTTTTAATGAGTTTTGAAATTGGAGAAACAATAATTCTAGATAATACTATTCCAACAATTATAGATACAATTGAAAAAATTCCCAAAGAATAATAAATAACCATTTTCGTATTTTGCATTTGATTATTTAGAGCTTCACCTATTTCAGCATTATTATTTATATCACTATTTACTATTTGTTCAATATACTCTAATTGATATATATAAAAAATTCCAAGTGCTGTAATTACTAATATACCTAATATAGCAAAAATCATTACTGTTTTTATTTGTATACTTTTTACCATAAATAGTATTCTCCTTATACTTTTTTATTATATACATATATCAATAGTAAATCAAGTAAAAATTATTAAGTTTTTGCATTTTTAAAAAAAGAAATTAAAATGGTTCTAATTATTTATTTTTTAATAATTAGAACCATTTTAATTTCTTTTTATTATTTCATTATCCAAACTGATACACTTCCATCATTACATAAAAATGCACCATTACCATTATCATCCGTCATAACAGTTTCATTTCTGTTACCTAGAATGTCGTAAAACTCCTTATTTTTAAACTTTTCTCCCATTTCCATCCAGATTTCTCCGCCCAATCTATCTGACATTACAACGGCCAATCCAGATTTTTCGTGTTCATCATCACCTAACCTAACGAAGCCTATTTTATCACTATCATAAAAATAATCTATTTGTTCACCATAAGCATAGTTTCTTCTTAATAAAAACATTTTATCAAGATACTCTTTTTTTGACTCTATATTATTAAACGGAACTCCATAATAATCTCCATAAAAAACACATGGCATTCCATCTCTTCTAAGCATAATTAACGCATAGGCTAATGGTTTAAACCAATCAGGTATCCATGACTCAAGAGCCTGTCCTATTTGTGTATCATGATTGTCTACAAAAGTTATTGCCATTTGTGGATTTTCCTTAACAAGTGTACCATCAAAAACCTCACTGAAATTAAAATTACCATCACAATTTGCAATTCTTAAAAAATTAAAATGTAAAGCAACATCAAATAACTTCATTTTTCCTTCTGTTTTATTAATATATTCATTTATAACATAGTTATTCGTAGACCAATATTCTCCAACTGCAAATAATTCTTTTTCACTATGATTTCTAATGTTATCTAACCAGTCAGGAAAGAAATCTGCTCTAATGTGCTTTACTGCATCCAATCTAAATCCATCAACCTTTGTTGTATCATAGTACCACTTGCTCCATCGTTTTAATTCCTGTACAACATCCATATTATTTAAATCTATATCAGCCCCCATTAAATAGTCAAAATTCCCATTTTCTTTATCAACATCATCATCCCATTTTTTTCCGTAAAATTTATAAATTGATGCAGTATTGGTAATATCGTCCCAATCAACTCCATGGAAATGTGTCCAATTCCATTTAAAATCTGAATACATATTATTTCGTCCTGGAAAATTGTATTTAGTCCATGCTCTAATTTTTGTCATTTCAGATTTGTTGGCATTTCTATCATTATATTCTTCTTGTATTGCATATACTTCTTCTGGTTCATCTGCTCCCATTTTATGATTTAAAACAATATC
>JAEEGL015770357.1_pt1 | contig 10935 bp, 8 predicted proteins | sample 9134231 | NCBI WGS metagenome assembly JAEEGL01 (sample SAMN16246548, study PRJNA631951) | gut metagenome | biome: gut microbiome; feature: rumen; material: fiber-attached | host: Bos | place: Iran: Karaj | collected 2018-10 | reverse complement strand
TGATTCCCGGAGGTGCTATGCTGGAGTATTATGAGGTTGATCCTTTGCCGGAAGTCTGCCGTCATTGTATAGAGGCAGCAGGGGAGGATGACTGCTACAATTGCGACTATGCTTTAGATCGCTGGCACTTGACGCCAGAAAGCGAAGAACGATTGCAAGAACTGAAAATAATAAGACGCGAAGCCAGATCACATAAGGTCAGTGATACACTGCGCAGGCAGTGATACACTGGCCTCTTTTCCTTTTTGATGTGGTGCAGGAATAAAGAGACTGACAGGATTTCAGAAGAGCAAAATGAAGAAGACGAGATAAAAATATTGTATTCTGGTCAAAATTATTGACAAGTCGAAAAGAGTCGAATATAATCAAAAATAGCAAGAGGGGGTGATTCCGTGTCAGATAGGATCAGCGTTGAGATGCAAATCATGCAAGACAATCTCTGTGATTTGCGAAAGATCGCTGGTTGGACAGCAGAGGTCCTCGCGGGAAAACTCGGTATAACAAAACAGACTATTAGCAATCTTGAGAACCAAAAAGTAAGGATTTCCAGAATTCAATACATTGCCATCAGGTCGGTTTTTGAATGTGAACTAGCAATAAAACCCAGCAACACAACATTGCGTAAGGTTATGGGTGTTCTATTTCAAGCAATCCCTCCGGTCTATTCCTCAAAGAAAGAGGACCTTCGAGCAGCTATGCTTTCAATAGCATCTATTTCTGCTGCCGGAATATCCGGCCTCCAATTACATTCTAGTGCGACCGCTCTACTTGCGCCATTGGGAAAAGCAGTAACCAGTATAGACTACAATTATACAGGTGAACCCTCATTATGCTGGTTGCAAAAGCACCTGATGGACTCATCCACCTCAGAGTACAATGATAACGTTGCGGAGGAAATGAAAGATGAAAACAGTTGAGATTAGTTATAACCCATATAAAATGATTACACGCATTTTGATAGATAAAGTTGACGTGTGTCAAAACGATTATTACAAGAAGTTCAGGGATTTCATTGAGCACAAGATTCCGCTTCAGACATGGATCGAACCAATACCATACCGTGACTGGAACGGTTTTGTAAATGAGATTTCAGATCCAGAAAGGAACGACGAAGTTACCGTGGTTTTTTCTGGAAGAGTTATTGATTTTGCGGACCTTAAACGCGCTATAACGGCTCAGAATGAAGAGCGTTCTGAGCGAGCACGTGTCATCTATCATTTCAAGCAAAAGAAGGTATTAGACGATAAGATACTCGCTAAAAATATCGAGGAAGTAGTAAATGAAATTAAGTCAGATAGGTTTTCTGAACTGGTAAAGCAGAGAACAACTGACGGGCTTAAAGAAAAGTATCTTGCCCTTGAAGAGAACTACACTATTGCAAAGCAAAGTGAATTTTTTATCGTACTTACTGGAGTCTATAGCGCGGGTAAATCTACACTCCTAAACGCGCTGATAAGACACGATATTCTTCCGACTAGTTCAGGAACATGTACGTCGAAGAATTGTCGTATTCGCCACGATGCCGGCTTGGGAACAAAGGTTTCTCTATGCTGTTTTGACGAGCAAGGCCATGTCGTTATTGATAAAAGAGTGTATGATAACGATACCGAGTGCGCAAAAGCATTTGAAGAGATTTCGCCTATGAAAAAGAAAGGCGTTGATGAAAAATATCCGAATGTATCAACTTTGGAATTAGGCGTTGATCTTTCGCACCTTTATCCGGAAAGCGTTAGCGATGATACTTTCACGATAGTCTTGATTGATACTCCGGGTGTGGATAGTGCTGAGTCCAGTGAATACGGTCATAATAGACATGCAGAGACCGCATTAGAGGCTATTACCATGGACAGCAAGCCCATGATTGTTCTGTGTGTGGATGCCCTAAAATACCAGGATGATAGCATCGGCGAGTTTATGAAACAGATTCTCGCAGCATCCAAGGAAGACGATAGCGGATTCAATGACAGATTTCTCTTTTTAATGAACAAAGGAGATGATTGCTCGTATAAAAAGGGCGAAACGCCGGATGATGCAAGAGAGAAGTTTGCTACATATTTGACTAGTCCGGCAAAATGGAACATTCAAGCTGATGAAAACGAATTGAAGAATCTTGCTCATAGTGCATCGCATTTTGTCCCACGCATTTTCATGACTGCTGCCCGCGTCGCATTTGCTATTCAACGTAACGCTTTCGACTATTCGAAAGATGAGATGAAGGATGACCCTGATAAGAAGGATCTAAACCAAAAATTCAGACATCTAAGAGAACAAATTTGTGATTACGAAGACACAAATTACTTTCTTTCAAGATACTGTGATATTCCAAATTATCGCAAAGCAGAACTGGAGGCCCAGTTCGCAACGGCGATGGAAGAACAAGATGATGTTAGTGCAACTAAACTACAATGCGGCCTTGATGCAGTAGAACTGGCGATCAAGGATTATATTGAGCGGTATGCTTATCCCATAAAAGTAAGAGGTCTTTTAGCAACATTTGAAGATATTTTGGAAGACGTGGACGGGTTTACCTCTGCTGTTCTCTCAGACCTTACTCAACTTAAAGGTGAATTGGGGGAAAAAGAGAGCGAAAGAGGGGAGGTAAAAGTACAAAAAGAGTGCGTAGAGCAAAAAATCGCCGCACTAAACGAGGCAAAAAGAAGCATTGATGAGCAACTTGCCGCTTTAGAAGGAATTCAGTTCGATTCAGGAACTCTTAAAGCAGCCATTGCAGAATTTCAAGTAGATATTGAAAATGACGATGAGATTTCATTCATCAGAAGTCATCCCATTGTTCAGACGGGTCAAAAATCGCACGATGAAGTATTGGCCGAAATCTCTGAACGAGTTGAACATATTAAATCTCTATTTGATAGAGCATTTGCGAGAACCAACTCTGAATTAGAGCAAATAAAGGATAAGCACGATAAGCAGATCCTCCAGGTGTTTGATTGTTTAAGAGGTGTTGTGAACGGGTTAGAAAAGAGTTCCGTTTTACACCAAGGCGAGTATAGTTTCACGAACAGTGTCACATGGAAGAGAGATTTTGCAAATATCAATTCTGATAGTTTTATCTCTGAACTGCAGAAAAAGGTTGTAGACAAAACAGTTCAGATTAAGGATATGCCAAATTATCAGAAAAAGGAATGGCAAGAGAGTTGGAATCCGTTTAAGAAAATCGGTTCGTTATTCTTGCGCAAAACAAAACCCACTATTAACAACATCGACGGATATTATTCGACCTCCGACATCTGTAAAAGCATTGACGATTACTATCTTCACCTTGCCACCGAAAGCGATACAATGAGGGAAAAGTTTGAGACGATGACAGAAGGTAGCAAGGAATTGGTTAAAGACTTGGCTCTTAGATTAGTGCGTGAATTGACGCAGTTCTGGAAAGATGTTGATGCACAAAAAGAACGCCTGACTAAGCTGGGAGCGTCTATTGATGATTTGACAGAAGAAAAAAACAAAGCAGAAAAAACTCACTCTTGGCTCTCTGAACTCAAACAAAAGATTATGGAGGGATAATTAATGTTTACTTCTTTTGATGAAACGGCGTTTTGGAATGCTATCAATGAGAAAGATCTATTACGCTTAAAAGTTAATACTGTCAGCGCTATGAGAAATGACCCTACTTTTGAGCGCGGCGAAACAGACAAGGTGATTAGTATTTTAGAAGAAAGAGTTCCAGAAATCTTTGAGCAGGAGAGGACGCTTGAAGCAGAGGAACGCCTGAGCCGGGATAAGTGGGATAAAGGGTACTTCACCAAACTCACGTACTGGTTCCAGGAAAACTTTGCAAAAAGCCGGATCAACCATATCAAAGAAGTTGGCAAAGCCGTTCATCAGGATACTGCAATGAAATATGCACAGTCAATGGCTGCAAACACTCAGAAGGGCGACAGGACGACATCTAATAGTACATATCAAAACACGGCTCAGTCCGTTAAACGTGAAAACCCTACACGTGCACCAGGGAAAAAGAAGACAGTACAAACTGTGGGCGCGATAGCAGCAGTTGCCGCTCTGGTGCTAATCGTAGTGCTGCTGATCAAAGCACTCTCAAAGTAAATTCAACTGAATCACGTGAACAGACTACTAAACAGGTTACTCAGAATCAGCATGAAATACAAAAACAGAAAAGCATTGTTACGTCACAGCCAAAGGATAATAACCTTATGGCCTTATCTCGTGCAAATCCGCATAGAAAGGGTATAAAGCCTTATGAGTGACAATCTTCATGTCAAAACCCCACTTGTTCTTGACGATTTGTATGCGGCGTTCGGAGCGGCAGATAATATTCTTTTGAGAAAGTATATTACAACGCTTTCTGATGCTCCTTGCATTAAAATGTCCGATGAGTTGCTTACGATACCCGTAGGCAGTAATGTGGCGCTTTATAGGATTGCAAAGGTTATATACGATAAGCATGAAAGCATCCAAGAGAAGCTGACAACAATTTACTCAACCATTTTTTCTCTAAAAGACTACGGCTTAGTAATGCTTATTGACGGGAAAAAAGAATATGTCGATTTGTTCGTTGGTGTTGTAACTAGGAAGCTGTTATTGCGCAAAGACGAAAAAGAGGATAGAACAATCCTTCAAGTGGTTGATGGAGAACTGGATGATAATGCAAAAGTCCTTAAAAATGCGTTCCTCAGCAACTTCCCAGGGACAGAGCTCATTCCAGTAAATAACATAGCTATTGAGGGAGTTCCTATAAGCGGCCATCCTGCAGATACTCAGGGTAAAGGGGATATAATCAAGAAGGCATTAGAAGCAAGTGCGATTTCAGCAGTTAGCAGCATTCCTGCGTTTAGGAACTCCAATGAAATCAAGAACGATGAGTTTGTTCAAGGTTTGGAGAAATTTATCGACACGATGAAAGGGAAGAAGTATTCTGCATTTATAATTGCTGATACTGTCGGTGTTGATACAATAGAGCAGATTTGCGCAGAATATGAGGACATATACTCTCAGTTAGCACCCTTTAAGGCGTCTTCTCAGACTGTAAGCAAACAACAAGGAAAAACTGATACTGAGAGCATTGTGAAGGGCATCACAGATACCACAAACGAAACTGTTGCTAGGTCTTTGACTCATGGATCTTCGACTTCCAAGACACATACAGATACTGTCGGTGGAAGTGTTGGTGTTTCCGTGTCGGCTACTGCTACTGTGGGTGCTGGAGTTGTAAGCGCTAGTGCAAGCACATCTGTTAGTGCAACGACAAATTATAGTCATGCCTATGCTCGCACCAAAACAGAAAATGAATCGAAGACAGATACGGCAACAAAAGGAACAGCCAAGTCTTTGACAGAACAGAACTCTGTAGCTAAAGCACTATCCGTTACAGATGGAGAGTCTATTCAGATTAACTATGAAAACCGCGCTGTAAAGACACTTCTTGATCGCATTGATGAACAGATTAAGCGGATGAGAAGCTGTGAAGACTATGGGATGTTTGATGCCTGTGCCTATTTTGCAGCCGAGGATTATGAAGTTGCTGTTGCTGCTGCAAGCACTTTTAAATCCGTTACACGCGGTAACAACTCTTCTGTAGAATCATCCGCAGTAAACATTTGGAAGAATGAGGAGGATGTCAATTATATCAAGGACTACTTGATGCGGTTTTATCATCCTGAGTTTATAACTGTCATTGATGAAAAGCATGATTATCCGACTACTGCGGCCATGCTTGTAAGCGGTAGAGAAATGGCATATCAAATGCCATTACCGAAGAAATCAGTATCCGGTGTCCCTGTTCTTGATTGCGCAGAATTTGGCCGCGAGATAGTTTCGCTAACTAATGCTGAAGGTAATATTGCTCTAGGAAAGATTTATCACATGCACAGTGACGAAGCGAATATTGTGCGGTTAAATGCACAAAGTCTAACTGCACACACCTTTATCACTGGTTCAACTGGTTCAGGAAAATCAACAACTATTTACAAGTTGCTTGATGAACTCTCCAAAATGAAAGGAACTGATCCCGGAAGGCGAACAACATTCATGGTCGTTGAACCTGCCAAGGGAGAGTACAAAAACGCCCTCGCAAAAAACAATAAGTTCAATATCAGAGTATTTGGAACGAATCCGAATATAACAAAGGTCCTTCGGATTAATCCATTCAGATTCAGAAGTGATAAGATTCATATTTACGAGCATCTCGATAAACTGACTGAGATATTCAATGTTTGCTGGCCAATGTATGCTGCTATGCCGGCAGTTTTGAAGGCGGCAATGGAGAACGCATATCGTTCAGCCGGTTGGAATCTTTTGCGATCAGAAAACGAACATGGCGAAATATTCCCCAGCTTTGTTGATGTTGCCATTGAAGTCGAGAAGTACATCAATAAGAGTGAGTATTCTGAGGAAAACAAGAGTAATTATAAAGGCTCACTCTTGACACGCTTAGAATCCTTAACTAATGGTATCAACAGTATGATATTTACTGCGAATGACATTGAGGATTCAGAACTGTTTGATCAAAACGTGATCGTTGATCTAAGCCGAGTTGGTTCAACAGAAACCAAAGCTTTGATTATGGGTATTCTTATTCTAAAGCTACAAGAATACCGTCTTGCGACTGCTAATGGTGCCGATTCTGAACTGCGTCACATTACTGTTCTTGAAGAAGCACATAATCTTTTGAAGAGGACAAGCACTGAGCAGAGCTCTGAGACTGCAAACCTTCTCGGTAAATCAGTTGAAATGCTGGCTAACTCTATTGCAGAGATGAGAACCTTTGGAGAAGGCTTCATCATTGCGGATCAGTCTCCTGGATTATTGGATATGTCGGTCATTCGTAATACAAACACCAAAATAATAATGAGACTTCCTGACTTCTCTGACAGAGAGCTCGTTGGCAAGGCGGCTGGGTTAAACGATGATCAAATCAAGGAGCTTGCAAAACTACCGCGAGGAGTTGCTGCTGTATTTCAAAATGACTGGATAGGACCAGTGCTGTGTAATGTTGAAAAGCCAAAACTGACAGAGGAAACTTTTTCAGATCCATCAGACTATCCATCTGAAAATGAAGAAAATTTTCTTCTTGACTTGTTGGATTCAAAGTTTAGAGCCAAGCTGGATGATCTATCAGAGGAGGATGCTTTCAAAAAGGCCATTTTGAAGTCATCTTCTCCGACTGCTGTGAAGATAAAACTGATGGACTACCTCTCCACAAGAAATACATCGGCAAGCGTAAAAATCCTTGCTTCTATGGTGTTTGATTATTTCAAGAATGCCAAGCAGACGCTCGAAAACGCATCACAAGAAATTACCGCAGAGGATCTCAAGACAGCTATCGTTGCTGAACTTAACCCTTCGGTAATTCAGTATGAGGATGAACAGTTAGACCTCTTGATAACACTAATTATTCAAGAATACCAAAGACGCTATCTGATTGACTATCCTGTCTGGAGAGAGTTCGCTTTGCAAGTCGCTCGGGGGAGAATCATATGAATGAGTTCAAAGAATACAACCCTCACACTGAGAGCATAGTACCTGAACAAGTGAAGGATGCAGACCGAATTGGGCCTCAAGGGACCGATATTCCTGGTTTACGTGATAACAATGAACTTATATCCTCTCCTTTGAACGATACAACTGATGCGTTCAGCGAAGTTTTTAAGCGTTTCGGTTTGGTTGACGATCCTTCTGAACAAACCGATACTGATATTTCTGATCTGTCGAGCGATAATACTGTCTCTCAGTTTCTCGAAAAGGGTGCGGACGGACGATACTATGATAAGGAAACCGGAAGATCCTATGATTCAATTGAGGATTGGATAAAAGCACAAGAGACTCTTGCTAAAAGGTATGAAAGCACAGCAGAATACTTTAAGGCAAAGGCAGATAAGGAATGGGCTCGATTCAAAAACTCCGAGAACAATGGTGAGTCTGATGCCGAAAAATGGGAACACTATCGCAAATCTCAAGAATACTATTCTAAATCGAAGGAATGCCAGGAAAAAGCTGCTGAAATCCGAGCACGTCTGAGTATGATTCCGTTTGATTCAAGTTCAGATGAGAAGAATTTGGATACTAAGGAAAAGAATGGGTTAGTTGACGCTGTGCCCCCTGAACGTAAAAAAGCAGTTCAAGAGTTGTACGATAATGCCCCGGATAAAATCAAAGACGCAGTTCAAGAATATGGCGTGAAAACCAAAATAGAATCGACTTCTGGCGATGATCCAAGTCATTATGATCGCCGAGAAAAAATCATTCGCATGGAAGATAACCTTGATAACGACGAGTATGCAGAAATCCTTAGCCATGAGTACGGTCACTGTTATGACCAACAAAAAGGCGACATATCCCAAAAATCTGCATTCAAAGAAGCCGTTTCAAAGGATATGGGGAAGTATGACAAGTCAAACCCTGAAGGAGAATCTGCATTTAATTCGATGTTGGACGAGCTTATGAATTCCGATGCTGCATATGATAGAGCAATCTCTGACAACCTCTCTGCCTATTTCCAAAATGATACGGCAGTTATTCGCCGGTATTGGGATGAAGGAGCGCCATATTATTGTCATCCAAATGGTTATTGGCAGATTGAGGGGAATATTGAATGCGAGTTGTTTGCCAACTGCTTTAGTATGTATTCCCAAAACAATGCGGATTCATGTGACTTTATGGCAAGGTATTTTCCCAACACGTGGGAACAATTCTTAAACTCACTAAATTGAGGTGATTGAAATGAAATCGTTGGAATTTGGGAAAAAGTGCAAAGAATTCAATCAGAAATACAGGGATTTGTTTGGGTATGTTCCCTGTAAAGACGATTACAAATGCAATCAAGAAGAGTATCTCGCCGCATTAATCAGGGCAATAGAGGAAAAAACTGAACTGGCTACAATCATCCCTAAGCGCATCATGGACTTCACTGACAAAGATAAGCGCTTTTAATCCGCCGAGTTTCCCTTGTTGTGGGTTGCCATTATCTCGTTCTTCTGAGTTTTTTGAGTCCACTGATAATTCTAGTATGCCGCTTTAGCAAGGGGAAATAACATGAATGGTTTTATGGTTTCAGAAACGGTGATTGATCGAGCCTCACCCAAAGATTTCAGCGAGGTGAAGGAATCAGGTATAGCAGAAACGGATCGTCCAGTTCTTCCCAAGGAATTGGATAGTTTTACCGCATCATCCGCTGAATCGGAAGATTCTTTACATAAAGTATATGAAAGATTTAACCTGATAGATTCTTACCCGTCTGAAAAGACTTCAGTAAGCAAGAGCAACAGTCAAATAGAGCGCGTTGATTCTCGCTTCCAAGCCAAAATAAGCGATGCAAAAATCTTCGATAAAGAAACCGGAAAAACCTATGAGTCTATTGAAGCATGGCAAAAAAAACAGGAGAACTTATTAAAACGGTATACTGGAATTGCAGAGCATTACCAAACAAAAGCAGATAAAGAGTGGGACAGCTTCGTTAGGGTTACTTCAAATGGTGAAACGGAGAATAAAAGATACGAACACTATGACAGCTTTCGTGAATACCAATCTAAAGCCAGGGAATACAAGAAAATGGCAAAAGAAATCGAAATATCGCCAGATGATTATTTGCTTAGTGGCCGCTTGGAGGTATTAGTCCAGAACACTCCAGATTCTTTCCGACCTGAGAAAAGTGAATATGGAGAAAAAACAACAGTTTTTAGTAGTCTTTCTGACATGAAAGAGGCTCTAGGAAAAAGCTATACTGAACTAAAAGAGGATAAGCCACCCAACTCGCCAAATATCGCAAAATGGTTTGATTCAGGCGGTACAATTAGGGCGGAAAGAATAAATGGCCATAGTGTTTGGACTTATACAGATGCAGAATCCAAGTCCGTTCAATATGTTGATGGATACATAAAGTTTCCTCCGGAGGCAAAACACGCAGTTATTGATGATATTAGCATAGGGTTATTCACTGGAAATAGAAATGAAGACAAAAGAATCTATCTTGAAAAATTAGAAGAAGAATACGCTTTAACGGACATTCCAGACGGTTACGCCCTTCATCACGATACTGAAAATGGCTTATTGCAACTCGTGAAAATGGATTATCATACTGAGTTCACCCATGCAGGTGGTCACAGCATGTTCAGGGAGGCGGTATAATGCTGATTTGTAAGTTTGGGAATGCAAGGGAAAAGGATGTTGTATCGGCCTTTCCTAATATGCCAAATGATTTTTTGTTTTTTTTGAAGAAGTATAATGGCGGCGAAACTCCTGAATCCTATTTTTCAATCGGTGGGATCAATTCTGACATAGTGGCTTTTTATGGTTTGGGTGAAGTAAAGTACAGTTTTGATTCTGTAAGTACAATAGAAGCAAATGGAAAGACATATCTCCCAATCGCATTCGACTCATATGGGAATCTGATCGCAATTTCATTTGACGACGGCACAATTCATTTTATCGACCACGAGAACGAAATGAATCCGTTGCGTCTTGCTGATGACTTCAAATCCTTCTTGAACAAAGTGGAAAGCAAATCTATTGATCCTAAACACTTGAAGTCAATAGAAGATCGAGAGGCCGAATTGATTAGGCGAGGGCGTGGGGCGATCATTACGGATGCTTTACGGAATCTTTGGAGACAAGAAATAGAAAAGTATTCCGCTTTTCATCAAGAAGTCGTAGAAGTATAAGTAGTATCAATAGACATCCAAAGTTCACCTGACGGTGTAATCAATAGTGAAGTTTTTTTCGGGAGGGGTCATTTTTTGACCCCTTCCGTTTTCCTTTGTTTATCAAGGGTTTCCGACGCTTTAGACTTGATTTAGTGTAAGCGTAAAACGAGCAAAGAAATAGGGCCCGCCGACGGCAGGCCCCACAAAGAAATGAGTCAAGTATTTGAAGTAGCTCCGCACAGTGACGGAGCATGCTGAGGGGTAAGCTCTGCGGCCCAGACTGACCCTGCCGCAGCCCGCTTTGGGGATTCGG
>JAEEGL015220148.1_pt1 | contig 10935 bp, 10 predicted proteins | sample 9134231 | NCBI WGS metagenome assembly JAEEGL01 (sample SAMN16246548, study PRJNA631951) | gut metagenome | biome: gut microbiome; feature: rumen; material: fiber-attached | host: Bos | place: Iran: Karaj | collected 2018-10 | reverse complement strand
GGTTGAAATTCTTGTTTTCTTTACTGCGGAATACTGTATTAACCGACTGCTTCCGAATACGCTTGTAAAGAGTACTGCAATAAACACTGTTTATGACCAGATTCATAAAAAGAATGATGACTTTTACAAGACGTTTTCCGACAGCATTGAGTACAGCTTTTATTATCTTGCTCTGAAAAAGGATGATGTTATTACGGCACTCGGCAAGGCTTTTGCCATGATTTGTCGCAAAGAAAACGATGAGAGTTTCGTCGAGCTGGGAAAAAATGTGTTTATCACCGTAACTAAAGAGGTTGAAAGCATAATTGCCGGTTATCAGTTCGTTTCGTAAAGATAAAAAGATAATAATTAAAACGGACTTTTACAAGTCCGTTTTTTATTGGCGAATTTGCGAAGTTGCAGAGAGGCAGAAGATTTAGTAAAATATGTTCTGAAGCTATTTGACATTTGCGGGCAATAGTTATATAATTACATAAATTTGACAATATGGGCCTGTAGCGCAGTTGGGAGCGCACCACATTCGCATTGTGGGGGTCGAGAGTTCGAATCTCTTCAGGTCCACCAACAAAAAACCGCCTTTACGGCGGTTTTTTTGTTGGTAGGAATTAAGTTTGAAGAGATTCGAAAAGGAGGGAGCTTGCAAAGCAAGCGGAAGAAAACAGTCCGGTGGACTGTTTTCGCCGACGGGTGCGTGCCGAGTGCGGCAGCACTCGGGCGAATCTCTTAGGTCCACCGAAATAAGGAACCCGACAATCGTTAAGGTGATTATATCAGGTTTCTTATTTGAAAATATAAATATAAAAACCTCAGACAGTTTCGTCTGAGGCTTTTTGAGGTTGATTATTAAATTAAATTAAATATCGTTTTTAAATTCCGTATCAACACTGTCATGGTTGCTGTTTTTGGTAGTGCTTTTAAATGCCCAAAATCTATTTAAAATATAGTTTACCGGTATTCCTATAATTGAGTTTAGTAATGGAGCGATATATTTTGAAAGCGTGTTCGTGTCATCAACTTTACCAATTAACGGAGTTAACCATTGAGATACATTTAATACATCAATCCAAATCCATGACAGTATATTATTAAGTATAATTCCGGTAAATCCATATGCTAAATATGTTTTAAGTAACGATTTCCAAATTGAGCGTTGCTCATTATTTTTAAGCTTAAAAACCGCCTTGTTATTCCAATAAAATGACCAAAGAACGCTGATTACAAAAGAAAGAATGTTTGCGGCATAATAATCCCAGTTGATATGAGAATTCTTTAACAATGTAACTACTGCAATGTTTACAAGATAATATACCACAGTATTGGAAACACCCACAATACCAAATTTAATTAGTTTTATGATTTCTTCTTTCCTTTTATTTTCGCTTTTCATATTGCACCTATTAATAATTATTTAAGCAATCAATGATATAATCCTGTTCATCTTTTGTCATGCCATTGTAAAGAGGTAAAGAAAGGACTTCTTTTGCATATTTCTCTGTTATAGGTAAACAACCTTTTTTGTATCCAAGATAAGCATATGCTTCGGAAAGATGCGGTGGGATAGGATAGTGAATAATAGTTCCTATATTTTTATCGTTAAGATAATCTATAAGAGCATCTCTTGTATTGCAATGAATTACAAACTGATGCCAGACACTCGTTGCATTTGTGCGAATTTTTGGAAGTTCAAATTTGTTGCTTTTCAGTTGCTTCAGGTATTCCTCGCTGATAGAAACCTTTTCCGCATTTAACTCATCTAAATATTTAAGCCTTACTCTTAACAGACCGGCTTGGATTTCGTCTAAACGTGAATTTGCCCCGACTACTTTATTATAGTAACGTTTTTCACTGCCGTAGTTTCTGAATATTCTTACTTCTTTAGCAATTTCTTCGTTATCGGTTATAATTGCACCTGCATCACCGAAAGCGCCGAGGTTTTTGGATGGATAAAACGAAAAACAACCTATATCACCGAATGTACCGGTCATTTTTCCGTTATAACAGGCTCCGTGAGATTGTGCACAATCTTCAACAATACGAAGGTTGTGTTTCTTTGCTATGGAAACAATTTTTTCCATATTAGAAGCTTGACCGTAAAGATGAACAACTAAAATAGCTTTTGTTTTATCAGTAATTTTTTTTTCAAGCTTATCTGCATCGATGTTATTGTATTCATCTGGTTCAATAAACACGGGAGTAGCGTTATTTATAGTTATACCCATAACACTTGCAATATATGTATTACCCTGTACAAGAACTTCGTCACCATTACCGATACCTAAAATGCGAAACGCAATCCATAGCGCATCCAAACCGCTGGCAAGACCAACGCAGTATTTTGAGCCTGTATAAGCTGCAAATTCCTCTTCAAAGGATTTTACTTCATTTCCGAGTACATACCAGCCTGAACGCAAAACATCTATGGCTTTTTGCTCAAATTCCTTTTGATATTTAAAAAAGCCTCGGTCCATTCTGTTAGGCATTATTTTTTCCATAGTTTAACCTCTAAAATTATTTTTTGTAATTCTGTACCAATCTAAGTCTTTTTTTATTCCGTTCGTTTCAAAAGCATCCTTTTCATGTTCGTACCACACAAAGCCTATTTTTTCGTACAGAGCTTTTGCGTTTGTGTTATCTGAAAGAACATTTAAATAAACGCTCTCAAGGTTAAGTTTTTCAAAGGCAAATGCAAGAATGGCCTTAGTGGCAAACTGACCTGCACCTTGATGATGAAAGGCGGAACGAATAGCTATGGCATATTCGGCATCATTTTTTGTTTTATCAATATGCTTTAAACTTACCGTACCTATATATTCACCGTCATCTTTTGCAATTGCAAAATGGTAATCGGTATTGTTGCTCGCAGCTTTTTCGGCTTCGTTGATAAACTGTATTACAGATTCTTTTGTGGCAGCTGCTGCGTTAAATCTAAAAAAGCGATTAACATTTGGGTCATGCATCCAGTCAAGCATACCATCAACATCTGATTTTTCAAACGGTCTTATTATCATCTTTATTACAACCTGTTCTTTCAAAACTGCTTTCTTCTATAATATATGGCGGTCTGCCTCTGGAAGCGTCAAAGGTTCGCCAAAGGTATTCGCCGAGAATTCCAAGTGTAACCATTACTATTCCAAAAGCAAAAAGATTGAAAATAAAAAGCGAAGTCCAACCGGTAACAACTATTTTACCAATAATTTTATTTACTAGTACAATGACTCCCCATATCACAGCAATAGCGAATGAAATGACGCCTATTGTATTGACTAATGCTATGGGTAAAACAGAAAAACTGAAAAGTGTATCTTTAACCAATCTTATTTTCTTTTTTAGTGTCCATCGGCTTTTTCCTATTTCTCTTGCCAACCGTTTGTAATAAACCGTATCGGTTTTAAATCCAGACCAAAGAATTTGACCTGTAAGAGCGCTGTTGGTTTCATTCATATTTACGAGATTGTTAATTGCTTTTTTGTCGAGCAAATACACATCAAAACCGCCTTTTGGCATTGATGGCAAAGCAACTTTTCTGATAAGCCAATAATAAAGATTTGCAAACATCTTTTGAGTTGCGGCTTCATCACGTTCTTCTCTAACTGCAAGTACAACGCCTGCGCCGTTTTGCCATTTTTCTATCAAATCAAAAATAAGTTCGGTAGGTTCCTGCAAATCAGCGGCTTTTACGACGGCACAATCACCGGTACAGTTCGCAAGGCCACAAAGAATTGCAGAATGCGAACCGAAATTACGCGAAAGACTTATATATTTTACATTTTTATCGTTTGCATAAAGCTCTTTGATTCTTTTTAAGCTATTATCTTTTGATCCGTCATTAACAAAAACAATTTCATATTCATAGTCTATTTTATCTATAAACTTTTGCTTTATATCATTATAAAGCGGTATTAAATTGTCTTCGTTATAATAAACAGGTATAACCATGGAAATTTTCAAATCTGTCTTCTCCTTTTTATTTTTCCGAGTTAATTATTTTAATGAAATCTTCATAATCTCTGATATATTCCAATGGGTCATAAGCTTCACTTGCAATGCAAAGTAAAACAGAGTCTTTACTGAAAGCGAACATTTCCTTCCAGACCATTTTTGGTAAATAGATACCGGTATGAGGTCGATTTAAAGAAAACACCGCTTCATTACCTTTGCCATCAAGCACCTTTACCTTGCTTTTACCTGCAACATTAACCAAAACAAATTCGGAGTTTCTGTTTGCATGGCAGCCCCTGATTACATCTTCGTCAGAGCCGTAAATGTAAAAAATTCGTTTAATTTCAAAGGGTACATCTTTCAGCCCTTCAATTATGACCATTTTGCCTCTTTCATCGCCGCGTTGCTGAAATTCTAAAAGCTCAACTCCGTTATCCATAATTCTTTCTCCTTACTAACCTAAAATAAAACAAAGTACCGGTATTGACATTAGGCATCCGACCATCAGTAATCTGACTAAATAAATATCTGTCAGCACCTTTTCATCGGATACTAAATTGTATTTTTTACTGCTTGGGAAATTAATATATATATATAATGCAAATGCTCCTAAAGCTACCGATGAAAAAACGGGAGCAAAATAATTACCGAATTGATTATAGAAGTCTTCACTCAAATACTTCTGCAGTAATTGCGGAAACATAACATTAATTTCCGGTTTGTTGCCGATTATTGATGCTAACGGGGTGTTGTTAACTATTGCAGAAGAAAAGCAATGAGCATGAACAAATATGTGAGAAAATACAGTTGCAAAAGATGCAATAGCTTCTAAAAACAAATTGGCAATCAATTTATTCTTGTCAAAAGCAATTAACATTGCCATAAACGGAACCAAATACAAATACCAATACGGAAGCGGTGTTGTAAACAAAAGAAATACAGCATATCCAAGAAATGATATATATACTATCCGTTTATTGTTAAGAAGTTTATCATCGGAAGGCTTGGTTACATAAACGGCAGCGCATAAAACTACCATAACTACAAAAAACAGCACAGCCGAAATTGAAACAGGTAAAACATTACTGAACAATAATGTTGCGAAAACTCCCGTGTTGCTTTCGCCTGCAAAAGGTATCGCAATTCTGAGCAAAGCAATCGGTATCAATGATACAGCCATATGCAATATAAGCTTAAACACTCTTTTTTCTTTATATATAAGCAGAAGAATATAGGCAATTATTGCAAAAAATTTAACAGGTAATGCCAGTGCAAAAACTAGTGTAAATAACCACATTTTGTTTTTAACATACAAATAAATGCCTAAAAGAATAAATGCAATTGTTACTGTATCATACTGTCCGAACCCGAAAATATAAACTGCAGTTATACAGGAAGTAATAAATATATAAAGAGCATCAAATATTTGTTCTTTTTCAAGTTCAAAAGTTTCAAGTATTTTCTTTATAAGAAATGAGCAAACCGCTAAAAATAAAACTGTAAACAGCTTTACCCAAAGCGGACCGATAACTTTTGTAAGAAGGCTGTATTTAAGAATTTTTTGTCCAAGCCAGAGCGGGAATACCCAAATTGCAAAAATAATGTATATTCCAAAATCATAGTAAGCGGAATAATTACCGTAATACACACCGGAATTTAAAACAGCATTTGAATTCTGTTCGTAGAAATTTCTTATATTTCCGGAGAACAGACAATCCCAAAAGTTGAGTCCATGCATTGCCGTTATAAGTGAATCTCCGTACTGCATACACAGAAAGAACAAAAGTTCAACCATTACGGTAAGACCAAAAAACAACTGTTTCATATTCAGGCTTTTTATACTTAACTTAGCCATGTTGATTAAATCCTTTTCTTTAGCTTGCAATATTTTCTTGTGCTTCTGAGCTTTTTTTAATTTTTGGATTTTCAAACAGTCCAAAAACAAATTTTGTTACACTGTCACTGATTCTTTGTAACAGATATGACGAAACAATAACAGCGACACTGCAAACAAAGAACAGCGGCCAAGAAGCAAATCTGCCGAGCGCATTGAGGTCGGTGGTTGAAACAACTTTATAAATTACCCAATGATGAATTATAAAGCAAGCGTATGAATACTTGCAAATAAGTGCACTGATTTTCTGAGCTGCTGTAACATTTTTTAAAAGCTCGCCCAGATATACAAGTATAATAAACGAACAAATTCCAACATAAGTTACCTGAATGTTTCCGTCAATAAAGCTTGGTTTGAAAATCTGATTGGCGACTAATACTGCTAAAGATATCAAAGCAGCATACCAAGGCACCTTTTTTACATATTTAATAAACATCATACCGAAAACAATTTCCGGCAATCTGACGGTAAGGATAAGGTTATACCATTCTTTATCTTTTAAAAGTATTAAAGAAGCTGCGTACATCGCCAAAACCACACCGCAGGTAACAACAGGAAATTTTTTGATTGCCGCAAGAAGAAATGGGAACAGAAGATAAAAAATTAAAATAAAACCCAAAAACCATTCGCCGACAATATAAAAACCTGAAATTCCGAAACACGAAGCGTATCCGTCAATGCCTAAAATGCTAAGAATTATTCTCCATTTCGGCACACCATATGGGTTCATATTATGACCGCCGCTATAATAAGTGTTTATACAGAACACAAGAATATAAGCAATCCAGAACATAGGATATATTGTTTTGAATCGCTTTGAAAAATATTTTTTCCAGTCAAATTTATCTGTTCTTGAATAAACATACATAAGTGCTGCGCCTGAAATAATCAAAAACAGCGACACGCCGAAAGCACCAATGTAAATATTTGAAATATATAAAGATATGACTGCTTTTTCAGGGTGATTAACATTGTATAAAAACAGTGCATTGTAATGCGTCAACACAATCACAACTGTTGCAAATGCTCTTATAAAATCAAGATAAAATATTCTTTCTTTTTTCATCCTTCTTTTCTCCGCACAATCATATGGTATAGTTTTCTCAATACTCTCTTTACAAACGAATCCTTACCAATTATCTTTGCATGCGGTAATATACCATTGTTTCCTGTCATTGCTAAAAATTCCGATTTATTAACTCCGCTGTTTATTTCTGATTTTATTTTTATTTCGGTAATGCTGCTGTTTTCATCAACATTCCAAATAATTTGCGGATCGTCACAAAGAAAAACAAACATATCTTTTGATTTTATTGCATTTGTAACTGTTAGCTTGTTATTTACAATGCTTTCTTCCTTTTCCTTATCAAGCATTTTGATTTTCAAATTGTTTAAGCTGATAAACCCTTCTTCGCCAGGATCAAAACGCAATTTCTTAATGTTCTTTCTGTAACGTATAGGAATTTTAAATGTGCAGGTCAATTTGTTCTCAACAAGTTTATATACACCTATTACCGAGTTTTTTTCACTGAATCCGGAACCGTCATCAATGTAGAGTCGAATTATCATACGGGATTTTGCAGGAGCAAAAAGCTGAGGATATGCTCTGCCGAAATATTCACCGGCATCTTTAAGATATGTAATTGCGGAAAAACGGTTTCTAACATCATTGATATTCATATCATAAGTGCCGCAAATACCAAGCTTTTTAAGGCTTTTGTTATATCCCGAAAGCATGAAACTCATATTTGTTGTTGTCATTGCAGCGCACTTATCGGAAAACAGCCAAGCACAATAATAACCGGCATCTTGCTCAACAAAACCGTATATGCGCTCAATAGCATGAAGTATGGTGCCGTCAGTATCATTAGGCTCCTTCGGAAAATCATTGTATTTCCAATCTTTATCAAAAAGCTTTTTCATACCTTTAGGTCTGAACCAGAACATTGTACCCAATGGAGTAACCGGAGGCACATTCTGGGACATAGGTACATTTAAATCAAGTTGACTTGCGATAGATTTTGTAATTGTGAAGTTTATAGACCATTCATTACCGAGAATTGGATAAAACTCACCGTGTATGGGCGGCATAGGTGTTAAAAGACCTAAACGGGGATTGTTTTCAAATGTTTCTACAACATTATTAACAAACTCTTGTGTAGGTAAAATGTTTTCAAGGCAATGGTAAGCAAAGCTTGCGCCTACTGAGCCCATTTTAAGCTGACCGACTTTCTTGTCATGGGCAAAGCATACATAGTCATAATCCATTATGAATTCTTTTGAAGCAACTAAAAGAGCACTGACATCTCTGCCCCTGTTTTCTATTTGGATTACCTCTAATTTGTTGAATTTGTTGTTTTTAAATCTGTCTTCAAAAAGCTTTTTCTTTTCGGGCGTGTTTGTAGTAATATATATATCTGCCTGCGGAGGCATTGAATTTATATATTTTTCGGTGCTGTCAATAAGGTCTTCAAAATAAGCATGGAAAATCAATGCGATTTTTATATCTTTATATAATTCTTCCGGCTGCTTTTTTGTAAAGCTTCTTTCCGGAAGGATATAGTTAAGCTGAAGATTGTCTTTGATAGTATTCATATCATAACAACGCAGTAAATTCTCCCAGATCATATCGGTATCGTAATCGGTATGTTCTTTGAGATATTTCATCAGTTCATAGCCCGGCTCACCGCAGGTAAAGTTCAGTAAATCCGCATAGTCGTGCATAAAACTGCGGCGTTTAAAAATAGGACATCTTTTTTCTACGATTATTTCTTTAGGATAGGTAATAATGGGACAATAAGTTTTACCTTCATAGTCCGAAGTATCTACATAAGGTTCCCATGTGTATCCGTAATCTTCAAAGGTGAAAGTGAACTTTGATTCATGAAAGCCGACCGATTCATTGTAACTGTAAATCATCGGCATTTCTTCCCAATAATCTTTAAATTCTTTTGAGGTTAGCATTTTGTTGCGTACGGCAATAAAATGTGATTGCAGATGTTCGTGAATAAAGCCGCATTCAATAGTACCGAAGGGATCAAAATCTGCTTGATGAAATTTAGTGATACCCCAGAAATCCAGATCACGTTTTGCCATAGAGTCAAACATTTCTTTGAAAGGATAGACCGGCCCCATGATGGTATAATTCATGAGAATCACTTCGTCAAACTCATAAAGCTTGTCCCAGCCTATTTCTTCAATAGCTTCCTTGTATCCCCAAACGTCAAAGCCTTCGTTTTTGCGACACCAAACAGTATCGGCAATGCCCTTGAGTTTTTCCTTGCCTTCGTCATTAACCTTGCCGTTAGCTACAACAAATATTTCGTTGACATTCTTTTTTATGTCGCTGAGCATATAAGGAATATATGAGTCAACTATACCGTCTTTATCATAAAAAAGAAATATTACCAACCTTTTTGGATTATCGGAAAGTATCATTTGCTCTGCTCCTTATAATTTTTGATTATAGCGTTAATTTTATCAGCGTTGCCCCAAACGCCGGGAGAGTCATACGGGCGGTCAGGAAATGCGCCGTAGTCAAGCCTGATTTTAAAATTATTCTTTTTAATAAATTCCTCAACCTTATCTCTGAGTGAGACAGGCTTTCCGGAACAAACATTTATAATACCCGTAATCTCTTTTTGAGTTGCAGACATTGCAATTTGCTTTGCAAGCGTGTCAACATCAATAAAGTCATAAAGGTTTTTGCCTGAAGTGAAGGGGAAAAGCTCTTTGCCTTCCTGTTCAGACTGAATGATTTTTGAAAAAATGGAATGGTTTTTTATGTCGTCTCCGAGAATATAGTATGCTCTCAACCAATACAGATTTATATCCTTACCCGAAGTGAGTTGTAAAACAGATTGGCGTAAAGCGTTCTTTGCAATGCCATAAAGGGAAGAGGGGTTGCATGGGCTGTTTTCGTCAATTGCGCCCTCGAAATATCCTATTTCATGCATTGTTCCCATTACACATATGTTTTTAATACCATATTCTATAGCTCTGTTCAGGAAAATAAAGTGATCCGATAAATCTCCTATGTGGTTTATAGAATTATGAATAAATCCGTCACGCCATGCCATGTGAACAAGAACATTATCCTGAGTGTCACTGACAACATCGGCGAAATTAAAGTCGCTGTCAAAAATTGAACCCACAACAACCTTTGCCCTCGGATCAATTCCGTTGTTTGCGATATCAACGGCGCAAACATCGTGTCCCATATCAAGAAAAGCTGAAACAACATGTCTGCCTATATAACCGCCTGCACCGGTAATTATAGCATTCATTCATATCACCTCATATAATATATGTATATATACAATATATAATAAACTAGTAAGTATTGTTTGTCAAGATTTTAGAGGTTTTATGTCGAAATAATGGAGCATTATTTCGGACATTTTTAACCGGGATATTTAGAGCTGTTTTTTGAGCCTTTTTAGTAGTTGCTACCATTGTTTATTTCAAATACTCCCCGTTTTCCTTAATCTTTTCAATCTTATTACCCGTGACAAAATACACCGTATCTGCTATATCCATAAACGGCTTGTCATTGTACGAATCTGTGTAAAATTCGTCTATCTTTATATCGCCGTAAACCTCACGGAAGCGTTTGATTTTATTCTCCTTATAGCACATTGAGTGTATTTCGCCCATTTCAATGTCAAGTTCGCTGCCGATTATGTTTTTGATGCCTATTCTCGAACAGATTTCGTTTAAGACAATTTCGGGAGAGGCTGAGAGTATAACATCTTCATCCTTCTGAATTTCTCTGTAAAACGGCTTGATTTTTCTTTCGTGCAAATCCCAGAATTCCTTAATTGCTTCAGGAATATTGCCGAATTTCATACAACACTCCCTGAAAATTGCACCGTATTCCCTCATAACATCTTCAATACCGAGCTTGCCGCGTTTGTATTTTACAACGCCCGAAACAAACGCAGGAACATATTTAACAACCTGAAAAGGATGTTTTTTAAGATAAAAAAGAAAAAAATCCACAGCGCTTTCGCCCTTGTAAATTGTGTTATCAAAATCAAAAACCCTCATAATATCACCGCATTTATTTTAGCATAATAATTCTGTTTTAACAATAAAAAAAT
>JAEEGL014997661.1_pt1 | contig 10935 bp, 6 predicted proteins | sample 9134231 | NCBI WGS metagenome assembly JAEEGL01 (sample SAMN16246548, study PRJNA631951) | gut metagenome | biome: gut microbiome; feature: rumen; material: fiber-attached | host: Bos | place: Iran: Karaj | collected 2018-10 | reverse complement strand
TTGATTCGGTGGTAGGAACGGCGACACACTTCGTACTTAAGAAGTACAAGGATCATGGCACGATATTAGCTAAGAAGAAGACAGATGAGAGGGAGAAATTCGTATTATGAGAGACCCGTTGTCAGCTACAACAGTAGCACTTAAACCATCAGGTATCAGGAAGTTCTTTGATGTAGTTAACGAGATGCCCGATGCAATATCATTAGGCGTTGGTGAACCGGATTTTGATACACCGTGGCATATAAGAGAAGAAGGCATATTCTCGCTTGAGAAGGGCCGCACTTTCTACACATCCAATTCAGGACTTATGGAACTGCGTAAGGAGATAGATTCTTATTTAAGCAGAAGATTTGATTTATCTTACGATCCTAAGAGCGAGATGCTCATCACAGTCGGAGGATCTGAAGGAATTGATATGGCCTTCAGAGCCATGATTAATCCCGGACAGGGTGAGGAAGTTATTATTCCGCAGCCAAGTTACGTATCATATGAACCTTGCGCAATCCTTGCGGGAGCTAAGCCTGTAATAATCGATCTTAAAGCCGAGAACGATTTCAGATTAACTGCCGAGGAACTTAAGGCTGCAATCACGGATAAGACCAAGATACTTGTGCTTCCCTTCCCCAACAACCCGACGGGTGCGGTGATGGAGCGTAAGGATCTTGAAGCCATAGTGCCGATTATTATTGAGAACGACATATATGTTTTATCCGATGAAATATATGCGGAACTTACTTATACAGGTGACGGTCATGTATCAATAGCTTCACTTCCGGGCATGAAGGAGAGAACTATTCTTATTAATGGTTTCTCCAAGGCCTATGCCATGACGGGATGGAGATTGGGATATGCATGCGGACCGGCTAATATTATCTCACAGATGACCAAGATACATCAGTATGCGATCATGTGTGCGCCCACAACAAGCCAATATGCAGCAGTTGAAGCGCTTAGAAACGGAGATTCCGATGTGGAAGAGATGAGAGATTCCTATAACCAGAGAAGAAGGTATCTTATCAATACTTTTAAGAATATGGGCCTGCCTTGTTTTGAGCCTTTCGGAGCGTTCTACATATTCCCCTGTATTAAGAAGTATGGACTTACCAGTGAAGAATTTGCCACCAAGTTACTTATGCAGGAGAAGGTCGCCGTTGTTCCCGGAACAGCATTCGGTGACAGTGGAGAAGGATTCCTCCGCATTTCTTATGCATATTCGATGGAAGCTCTTAAGGAAGCCCTTGGTAGAATACAGCATTTCGTAGAAGGATTGTAATATACATTGAGCGAAGATAAGAATATATCATCTGCCGAATTTAATAATATTCAGGAGAGGGTTAAGCAAAGACCGCTTAACCGCAAGAAGTTACTTCGACGTACCGTTATCACCGCATCTATGGCGGTGATATTTGGTGTGTTGGCATGTATTACTTTCCTTGTCTTAGAACCCGTATTTACCAACATTCTTCATCCTGAGGAAGAGCCTGAGGTGGTTGAGATTCCGATGGATACCGATGAGATTCTTCCGGAGGATATGATTCTTGAAGAAGAGACGCCCGAGCCTCCGATTCAGATTATTGAGAGAACTAATGACGTGGATCCGATGACCGTATACAGAGATCAGTATACGGATCTGTATTCTGTTGCGTCAACCGTTCAGAAATCCATGGTTAAGGTCATGGGAGTCAGCAGTGATGTGGACTGGTTTGATAATTCTTATGAGAACAAGAATACAACGGCCGGACTCTATATCACCGATAACGGCAAAGAATTGTTGATATTATGCAGAAGTGATGTGGTTAGGAATGCCGAGAAGATTACGGTTACGTTAAATGATTCAACCGTTGTTGAGGGAAATATCAAGGCATCTGATGTTAATACGGGGCTGTCTGTTATTGGCGTACCGATGGAAGGATTATCGGAGGAGACCAAGGGCAGTATGGTTCCTGCAACCTTAGGTAATTCAAGAGTAGCTTCAATACTGGCAACTCCAGTTATCGCTATAGGTCGCCCGTATGGGGCAAGTGATTCCATAGGTTACGGAATGATAACATCCAAAGGTAACGTGGTTAATTTAACCGATCAGAATTATGAGATGTTTACCACGGATATATACGGAAGCAGCGATGCCACGGGAATAATCATAAGCTTACGCGGCGAGGTCCTTGGAATAATCGATCAGAGCCATAACAGTAACGATATGAGGAATCTTATTTCCGCCATAGGAATATCGGATATTAAGAAGACTATAGAGAGAATGTCAAACGGAAGACCAAGAGTATATCTTGGAATCAACGGAATTGACGTAACAGAGGATGCAAGCAATATAAGCGGTGTTCCCAAGGGCGCATATGTTACGGGAATAGTAATGGATTCACCTGCAATGAATGCGGGAATCCAGAGCGGTGATGTTATAGTAAGAATGGGAAATACGGACATTGACTCATTCTCAGATTTCACCGAGATTATTGAAAGAAGCGAACCGTCGGTTACAACGCAGATATCAATCATGCGTCAGTCCGGCAATGAATACAGAGAGATTGGTTTGGATGTGACACTGGAGGAGATGCCATGAGATACCTCAAAGACCTGACAGAAGGCAGCAGGGTAAGTGATATATATTTAATCAAGCAGCGTACGGCGGCTGTAACTAAGAACGGCAAGAATTATCTTAATGTCATAATTCAGGATAAGACGGGAACCATCGATGCCAAGGTATGGGAGCCCAACAGTGCCGGAATTGAAGATTTTGATGAGAAGGACTACGTAGAGATAGTCGGCGATGTCAGCTCTTTTAACGGTGCGTTACAGGTTAGCATTAAGAGAGCCAGAATAGCTCATGACGGAGAATACGACCCTTCAGATTATCTTCCTGTCAGCGATAAGGATATAGAAGCTATGTATAAGGAACTTACGGATATCATAGCTGACATACAGAATCCATATCTTAAGAAACTGCTTCAGGCATTCTTTACGGAAGATGAGTCATTTATCGCCAAGTTCAAATTCTCTTCGGCTGCCAAGATGGTTCATCATGCGTTCGTCGGAGGCTTGCTTGAACATACGTTAAGCGTTACCAAGAATTGCCTGTTTTTTGCATCACAATATCCTGCACTTAATAAGGACCTTTTGGTTACGTCCGCAATATTTCATGATATAGGTAAGACCAAGGAGCTCTCTCCTTATCCAGATAATGATTATACAGATGAGGGTGGATTGCTCGGTCATATCGTGATGGGCACCGAAATGATAGGAGAGAAGATCCGTACAATAGACGGATTCCCGACGGTGCTTGCCAATGAGCTTAAGCATTGTATCCTGGCTCACCACGGTGAATACGAATTTGGGTCTCCCAAGAAGCCTGCGATTATCGAGGCGGTTGCGCTTAATTTCGCAGATGATCTTGATGCGAAGATGGAGACATTTACGGAACTGCTTAATAAGAGTCACAATCCCAAGGAATGGCAGGGATTTAACAGACTTCTTGACAGTAATGTAAGAGGAACGAGACTGGAATAGAGTTATAACGGAGAATAGCATGCCGTATAATAAGGGAGATATTCTGACAATAGATATTACCGATATGGGCATAGGCGGTGAGGGTATAGGCAAGATGGACGGCTATACCCTTTTTGTAAAAGATGCCGTGATTGGGGATAAGGTTAAGGTAAGTATAATGAAAGCCAAGAAAGGCTATGCCTATGCTCACCTTGATGAAGTGTTAACTCCATCACCTGACAGAGTAACGCCCCCCTGTCCCAAGGCCAGATCCTGCGGCGGATGTTCGCTTCAGGCCCTTGCTTATCCTGCACAGCTTAAGCATAAACAGGATAAGGTAAGAAACGATCTAATAAGGATAGGCGGATTTGATGCGGAATATATCGACGGGATCCTTAAGGATATCGTTGGTATGGATAAGCCCGTAAGATATCGAGGCAAGGCTCAATTTCCGGTGGGGAGGGACCGAGATGGTAATATTATCACGGGATTCTATGCAAGTCACAGCCACAATATCATTCCGATAGATGACTGTATTATAGGTGCAGAAGAATATGCCGATATAATGCGGATAATCAAAGATCATATGAAACACTATGATATCTCGCCTTATAATGAGACATCAGGAACGGGAATTGTTCGCCATGTGCTTATCCGCAAGGGCTATGCGACCGGACAGATCATGGTCTGCTTAATCCTTAACAGAGGCAAGGCATCCCATAAAGTCGGAATTAAGCCCATGTATCTTACAGGGCAGGATGAATTGATAGATAAGCTGCAAGGGATTGCAGGTATGACATCTGTGTCAGTTAATCTAAATACCGACAAAACCAATGTGATCATGGGTGATGAGACTGTAACGATTTGGGGTGAAGATAAGATAAGCGACATCATTACTCCTAATGACAGTGAGGGAATAACCTATGCCATTTCGCCCAAATCTTTCTATCAGGTTAATCCCATTCAGACGGACAGACTCTACTCTCTTGCCCTTAAATATGCGAAGTTGACAGGCTCTGAGATTGTCTGGGATCTGTACTGCGGAATAGGCACGATTTCCCTGTTTCTCTCAGGCAGGGCAGGTCATGTGTACGGCGTTGAGATTATCCCCGAAGCCGTGGAAGATGCTAAGATCAATGCGAAGAATAACGGTATAGATAATGCCACATTTTATACAGGTAAAGCGGAGGATATTAAGTTATCGGAAGAGCCTGATGTAAGTACTGACCGTGGCGAACTATACAAGGATGATACGATAGTTCTTCCCAGACCTGATGTGATTGTAATTGATCCGCCCCGTAAGGGATGTGATGAGGTACTTATAGATACGATACTTAAGGCTAAGCCTTTAAGAATAGTGTATGTAAGTTGTGATCCTGCGACGCTTTCAAGAGATCTTAAGTTATTAACAGCAGGAGGTTACCGGCTTGATGAGGTTACTCCTGTTGATATGTTTCCTCACAGTATTCACTGCGAATGTGCCGTGGCTCTTCACAGGGTTTAGATCTGTGGATTAATCGGAGGTTATAATTGATTAATAATATAGTATTAATGATTTATCCGGTATTGTTGTTAATCTTTGCTTTCTATAAAGCCAAGATTAATAAGAGTGACTCAATTGCAACTGATTATATCAGTATAGAGCAATCCAAGATGATTCAGGCCATAGCCTGTATCAGCATCATATATCACCATATCACCCAGAAGGTTACTTCATACGGTGCTGTATACAGAGGACCGATAACTCTGTTTAATTTCATCGGATTTCTGTTTACTGCAATCTTCTTTTTTTTCTCGGGATACGGGCTTATAACAAGTGTTTATTCCAAGCAGGATTATCTAAATACATTTATCACTAAGCGTCTTCCCAAAGTGTTGCTTCCGTTCTGGTGCATCAATCTGCTCGGTGTATTGCTTAATCATTTCGCATACAAGATAAGATACGGTTTGACTGATGTATTAAGTGACGTTACGGGTATAACCTTAGTTAACAGCAACGGATGGTTCATTATTGAGATTGCGATAATCTATCTGTTATTCTATGCCATGTTCTCACTCATTAAGAATAAAGATGTGGCGTTAATCTTATTAAGTATAGCCATAATCCTTATAATCATTTACAGTTTCTCTCTCGGTCATGATCCCGAGGGTGATAAGTCACATTGGTTTAGAGGTGAGTGGTGGTATAATTCCTCGGTCACTTTTATTTTCGGAATGCTATATGCCAGATTTAAGAAAGCATTGGACGGATTCCTGTTTAAACATTATAAGTTTAAGACAGCGATATTTGCGATTCTTTCCATAGCAGTAATTAATGCATCCGTGTTTGTCCTTGTCCGCTACGGTTATTATAATGAGGGACTTGAAGGAAGAAATGACGCAATTGTCACTTTGGTGGTTCAGAGTATTGCGTGTATAATCTGTACGACATTTGTGCTGTTGCTTAATATGCGCATAACCATTGGAAATGTCTGCCTTAAATTTATTAGTCGCATGAGCGTCGAACTATTCCTAATACACGGGTATTTCGTTAACAGGATATTTGTCGATGTCAGTATGCCGGATCCCGTAAGATATGCAGTGATATTGATATGCAGTATATTATGTACGGCACTTGTATCACCGGTTGTAAATATAATAGTTGATAAGACGGTGGCTTTTCTTAATCCGAAGAGGATATTTAACGATACGCTTGAGGCAGAGATTGCAGCCAAGAAGAGACAGAAGCAGTTTAAGATTATTACAACGGTTGCAGCATCGGCAATTGTCATTACACTGATAACAATTCTTACCATGACATTCGGAAGATATATGTTTGCTAAGAGTGAATATGAATCGGAGTGTAAGACACTTACTACGGCAGAAGTCGGAGATAAGGTACTATGGGGGCATTTTGATACCGATCCTTCAAGGCCGGGACATGAGAGGGTAAGTTGGATCGTAATTAACAGGGAAGGTAATACGTTGACACTGTTATCTGATAAGGGTATTACCGGCAGCTATTATCACCAGAAACATGAGATGATCACGTGGAAAGATTCGGATTTAAGAGCTCTTATCAATTCACCGCTATTTATGAACATGTTCAGTAAGTACGAGATTAACAATGTAGATAAATCCGGTGAAGATTATTTCTCTTTGCTTACCATGGATGAAGTTTTGGCGGTATTTCCCGATGATGATCTAAGAAAGCTTGAAATAACGCCATATGCCGAGATTGAAGGAACAAATACAAACAGAGTTAAGAAGATGCATCAATGGGATATGAGCGGTTATGATTCTTCCTGGTGGTGGCTTAGGGGAGAGAATACCGAAGGAGAGATATTTGCTCCGATAGTTGAGATAGACGGTTCTATAGCCGAGAATACCAAATATGTCAATAAACCGGGGGGAGCCGTAAGACCTGTAATCAGGGTAACTATACCCCTAGAATAGGCTTTAATTCTTAGATAAAATGCATTACAATCAGTACTAGAGTACTTGGAGGTATTGATGACACTATATTACCTGACATTTTTGATCATATCGCTTATGTGTTCGGCGGTTTACCTCATACAGTGGAAGAAGAATTACAGTATATACTATACTCTGGTATTTCTGTTGATCCCGATGTCCAATATCGGTCCTCTTATGTCATCGGTATCCAAGACTATCGGAGAACTGATAATATCGACTAAGATTACTTATTTGGGCGGCTGTTTTCTTCTTATGATAATCATGTTCTATGTATTTGAACTGTGTCATATCAGGATAAACAAGTATATTAAGGCCGTATTTGTAATATGTAATAGCATAATCTACGGGACGATCCTGGCAATAGGATTCTACCCGTGGTTTTATAAGAGAGTATCGGCATACACAGAGAACGGTATGTTGATGTTAAGCAGAGAATACACCATAGTACATTCGCTTCTTCATGTACTTGTATTTATTGAGTATTTCTTAAGCATTCTGGCGCTTATATATGCCTTTGTGAATAAGAAGGACGTATCGCGTAAGAGTGTATATCTGCTGCTTTTTACGCAATCGATCTCAATTATTGCATTCTTCTGGGGAAGAAGAGTGTTACCCAATATAGAGATTCTGCCTGTTGTGTATGTAATGGATCAGGCCGTTTATCTTATAATAGCCAGTCGCACAACCCTGTATGATGTTGATGCCACAGTTGATGAATCCGTTGAGAAACAGGGACTTATAGGATTTGCTTCGTTTGATTTCCAATATACATATCTTGGAAGTAATGAAGCAGCCAAGAGATTTCTTCCTGAATTAAGCAGTCTGTATGTGGATGCCAGTATAACGGTTAACAGGGACATGACTAAGATAATGTCCTGGATCAGAGAATTCGAGAATGATCATACCAATACCGTTCATACGGCAGAGGACGGAGATAAATATTATAAATATGAGGTAGGATATCTCTATGACGGACAGAAGAGTGTCGGATATCAGATCATGATGACCGATGTGACTCAGGAGCAGAAATATTTATCGCTTATCAATGATTATAACAGCAATCTTAAGGCTGAGGTTGAGCAGAAGACGGAACATATTATGATGCTTCAGGACTCCATGGTCATGGGTATGGCGACCATGGTCGAGAGCAGAGACAATTCAACCGGCGGACATATAAGACGTACATCGGATGTGGTTAAGATACTGATCAAAGAGATAATGAAGGATTCTTCATGGGGTATTGATGAGGAATTCAAGAGAAGAATGATCAAGGCCGCACCCATGCACGATCTTGGAAAGATAGCGGTTGACGATGCCATACTTCGTAAGCCCGGAAGGTTTACTCCTGAAGAATACGAGAAGATGAAGATCCATGCGGCTGAGGGAGCCAAGGTGGTTCGCAAGGTATTGGCTGATATTGATGATACGGAGTTTAAGATATTGGCTGAGAATGTTGCTCATTTCCATCATGAGAGATGGGACGGAAGCGGATATCCCAACGGACTTAAGGGTGAGGGTATTCCTTTGGAAGCAAGGATCATGGCAGTTGCGGATGTATATGATGCGTTAGTCAGCAAGAGATGCTATAAAGACAGCATGTCCTTTGAAGAAGCCAAGAACATTATCTTAGACGGCATGGGCAAGCATTTCGATGCAAGACTTAAAGAGCCTTTTATGGCTTGTGTAGCGAAGTTAGAAGAATACTATCAAATGGAAGAGAACAGGGCATAGAGATATCTGTGTCGGATTGGATATATGAATCAGAAAGTACTTACCGTATTGGAGTACAACAAAATAATAGATAAGCTTGCGGAATATGCGACATCAGCTCCCGGAAGAGACATGATATATAAGTTGCAGCCCTCCTCTGATATTGCTGTTGTTAAGAAGACTCAGAAGGAGACGGCGGATGCTTTATCCAGACTTATCAAAGGCGATAGCCCGTCTTTCGGAGCCAACAGGGACTTAGCGCCATGGCTTAAATCTCTTGAAATAGGAGCAACACTTCAGGCTCCGGAATTGCTTAAGATTGCGGACTTTATAGATAATGTCGGAAGAATAATATCATACGGTCGCAGAGCAAACGATGATGATAAGGGCGATTCATTAACGGAGATGTTTGAAGCATTGATCTGTCCGGATAAGACGGCGGCTCTTATTCATAAATGTATTATTTCTGAAGAAGAGATAGCTGACGATGCATCCCCTGCACTTAAGTCAATAAGAAGAGAGATAGTATTATGCGGAGAGAAGATACATAAGCAGCTTAGTTCCGTATTAAACGGCAACTTAAGGACGTATCTTCAGGATGCGGTCATTACTCAAAGGGACGGAAGATACTGTATACCGGTTAAGTCCGAATACAGAAGTCAGATCCCCGGAATGATTCATGATCAGTCAAGTACCGGCTCTACGGTATTCATTGAGCCTCAGGCAGTGGTCGAACTTAACAATAAGATAAGGTCATTACGTGGAGATGAAGCAAGAGAGATAGAGAAGATACTGGCGCAGTTAAGCGAGACTCTGGCTCCGGATATAGGTATTCTTGCATCCGATCAGAAGCTTATGACCAAGCTGGATTTCATATTTGCCAAGGGGGCATTGGCGCTTGAGTATAACGCCACAGAACCTAAGCTTAATGACAGACATGTCATTAATATCAGAGGAGGAAGGCATCCTCTGCTTGATAAGAACAAGGTGGTTCCTGTTGATATAAGACTGGGTGATGACTTCGATCTTCTGGTCATTACCGGACCTAACACCGGAGGTAAGACGGTATCGCTTAAGACAATAGGTCTGCTTACACTGATGGGTCAGGCGGGGCTGCACATTCCGGCTAAGGACAGGTCAGAACTGTCGATTTTTACCAAAGTGTATGCAGATATAGGAGATGAGCAGAGTATTGAACAGAGTCTGTCAACATTCTCATCTCATATGAAGAATATAGTTGCCATTCTTAAGAACGCGGATGAAGACAGCTTGTGTCTTTTTGATGAGCTTGGTGCGGGTACGGATCCTACGGAAGGAGCGGCCCTTGCAACAGCAATACTTGACCATCTTCACAGAAGAGGTATAAGAAGTGTTGCAACCACTCATTACAGTGAACTTAAGGTATATGCTCTTACAACAGAGGGAGTTGAAAACGGTTGTCAGGAATTTGACGTATCTACTCTTTCACCCACATATAGGCTCCTTATCGGAGTCCCGGGTAAGAGTAATGCATTCGCCATAGCCGGTAAGCTCGGACTCAGAGAAGATATCATCAATGAGGCCAAGACATACATAACCGAAGATAGAGAGAATTTCGAGGATCTTATATCAGATCTTGAAGACAGCAGAAGAAGCATTGAGAAAGAACGTGAGCAGATAGCCGATTATAAGGCTAAGATCAAGATTCATCAGGATGCCTTGGAGCGTAAGAGAGATAAGATTGATGACAGCAGAGAAGCAATTCTTCGTGCAGCAAGAGAAGAGGCCGCCGAGATATTAAGGGAAGCCAAGGATGTGGCTGATGAGACCATCAAGACATTCAGGGAAGCCGGTTCTTCTGCTACGATTAAGGAACTTGAGAAGGCAAGAGATAAGGTAAGGAATAAGCAGAAAGATAATGCTTCTAAGTTAGCAATCAAGACGGATGATGCCGCAGGTAAGCCTGCGGACCGTAAATCCATTAAGCTTGGAACGGATGTTAAGATAAGATCACTTGGCCTTAAAGGAACCGTAAGTTCCCTTCCTGATGATAAGGGAGATCTGTTCATTCAGTGCGGAATAATGCGCACCAAGAGTAATTTAAGCGATATAACGATACTTAAGGAAGAACCGATTAACTTAAGTAAGAAGAACGGTCCGAATAAGAATTCAAGCAATATGGGCAAGATTAAGACCGGCAAATCAATGTCAGTTACCTCGGAGCTTAATCTCTTAGGTAAGACGGTTGATGAGGCGATCTATGAGCTTGATAAATATCTTGATGATGCGTATCTT
>JAEEGL014837003.1_pt1 | contig 10935 bp, 9 predicted proteins | sample 9134231 | NCBI WGS metagenome assembly JAEEGL01 (sample SAMN16246548, study PRJNA631951) | gut metagenome | biome: gut microbiome; feature: rumen; material: fiber-attached | host: Bos | place: Iran: Karaj | collected 2018-10 | reverse complement strand
CTAAGGTAAAGCTAAAAAATGCTTACGCATTTTTTTTAACGCTTTGCTATTTAACACCGGCCGCCAGCGGCCTTACACATCTCCTTACCAAGTTTCCAGTTATCGCCGGCGCCCATTGTTACAAACAAGTAGCCGTCCGGATATTCCGGGCCAAGAGGCTTTTCAAGTTCAGCTTTTGCAAAATCACTTGCATCAAGAATTTCTTCATAATAATGCACATTCTTTTGGCCGGTTGCAAGAACAGCTTCGTACAAAGTGCGTCCTGTAATATCAAAGTCTGCAGGATTTTCGCGTGCAGAACTGTAAATTTTATGAAGAATGACTTCATCTGCGGCAGTAAAACAGCGTGCAAATTCCTGCAAAAGTGCCTGAGTTCGTGAATAAGTGTGGCTCATAAAATCAATTATGATTTTGCGTCCTTTATAGAATTCGCGGTAGCCTTCAAGAGTTGTTTTTACGGCTGTAGGATGGTGGCCGTAATCATCAAGAACAATTACATCCGTTCCGCTTTTATTTTTAAAGTGCCCTACTATTTCGCTGCGGCGTTTTCCACCGCTGAATTTTAAAAGTCCTGCTTTTATGTTTTCATAATAATCAAGCGGATTTTTTCCGTAAGCTACGAGAAGACGGCAAACAAGTGCAACTGCGGCGGCCGCATCCAGAACTTCGTGACGGCCCGGCATGCTTAATGCAAACTCGCCTTTTTTTGCAAATAAACCGAGAGTAAAACAGTTGCGTTCATTTTCAACTTTACCGAATGTTACGTTAAAATCACTGCCGCCCGCAGCCAAAGCCTTTTCTCCATAAGGAATGGCAGCAATATCCTCTCTCTTTTCTCGGGCAAGCGCTACAGTTTCGCACGCACCTTTATCGTCGGCACAGTAAATTACTTCGCCGCCCTCCGGCAACTTGCAGACAAAATCAACAAAAGCATTGCGGATATCTTCATAAGTCGGATAATAATCTTCGTGGTCACTTTCAACAGAAGTCAAAATGATTTTCTGCGGGCAAAAGCTCATAAAGTGCCGCTGGTACTCACAGGTCTCTGCAACAAACAAAGTACGGCCGGCATCTTCTGTGTTTTCAGAAGCCACAGACGGCGCCGTATAAGTACAGGTTCCGCCGAACGAATTAATTACACTGCCCGCAAGAACCTGGCTTGGTAAATCAATCTCTTTAAGAATAGTTCCGACAAGACCTGTTGTAGAAGTTTTTCCGTGAACACCGCTTACGCCGCACGAATAAGCACGGCTGCTGTAAGAACCGAGCGCCTGTGTATACAAAAGACATGGCACGCCACGGCGAACCGCTTCAATCAAATCTGGATTTTTATCGAGTTTATAAGCCGAAGAATAAATTACATACTGAACATCATCTGTAATATTTTCTGCCGCAAACGGAACTGCATGAAGCCCAAGCTTTTCCAGAACTTCATCAGTATAAAAACGCTCTGAAACATCAGAACCGGTAATTACAGCTCCCTTATGAAACAAAATCTCAACAAGAGCAGCCATTCCGGTTCCCTTAATTCCAACAAAATGTATGTGAACGCCGTGAAAATCTTCCGGCAAAGAAATATCTGTAGCCTGCATGACTTCATATTATCACAATCAGATATTTAAGACAACGAATGTATTTAAATCCATTCCTAGTCCCAAACAGCTTCTTCTCCGGTTGCAAGTTCTCCCCATTTACTTGCCCAGCCTTCTACAAAGCAGGCTGTATAAGGGATTTTTTTCTTTTCGCGAAGCTTTTTGAATACAGGAAGCATTCCCCAGGAAGTAGAAATTATTCCGACAAAAAGATAAATCGGTCCAAGTAAAATTGCCTGAAAACAATGTCCATATTCGTGAACCTTACACTTGCTGTAATATTCCTGTTCGTTTGTCGGAGTAAAAATAAAAAGTCCAAGGCTGAGTCCCATGTATTTATTTTTCCACTGAGTTTCAATTGCACCGCGGTACCATCTATGCGGACATTTTATATTTGCAAGAAAATAAAAAAGCCCCATAACTGTTGGTCCAAGGCCCCATGTACACTGAACTAAAACAAATAAAATTCTTTTAAGATTGTTGAACGGTTTCATTTTTTCCTCCAAAACGCATTAACTTGCGCCCTTGTTTTTATAATTTAATTATAGGAGCAAAAAAATACGGACACAATCACCAAAAAGGCAAGATACATTTTGGGTCGGGTAAGATGCACAGAAATCTGTTAAAATTCAGTTATCTGCCCACTTTTTATCGCAGACAGACTATTTAATAATAAATTCCTTATTAACAAAATCAAATTGAATTATGTGATTATAAAAAAATACATTTCCAATATTGTTCAATTTAATCATATGGAGGCGCGAACCTTTAACAAAACCGGAACCTCTTATTGTAGAATAAGCACCTTTTATGTTGTCATAAGAAACATCGCCGATTTTAATATTATTATAAGTATACATAACACGCGGAGTTACCGGAACTTTACCATCATAGCCTATTCCATATGTAGAATCATCATTTAAATCATAATTCTGATTTCCGTCTCCAATATTATGACGTGGAGTAAAGCAGTAATTTCCTGTATCTATCATTGCAAGTTCTTCAAGGCCGTTATATGTAAAATTAATTAAGATTTCATTGTTAGGCGTCATAGTAAAAGGAATTGCATAACCGTCAAGTCTTTCATCATCAAGGATAATATAATTATTGATATAATCGATTGTTACCCTGTCGTAGCTCATTAAAAAATCTGAACCAAGAACTCCATCGAACTTTTCTTTTGTAACAGGACCATATCTTAAAGAATTATCACCAAACCAGATAACGCCAAGATAATTTAAATTATAATTATTCCATTCATTCTTTAAATATTTTTTAAGTTCATCATCGGAAGGATGCTGCTTTGATAATTCAGGTTCTGATTATAACAAAAAAGTTCCTGTACGCCAACGACGACAGGAACTAAGATGTAAATAAATTTTCAGAGGACGCTCTGTTTTTTACTAAGTTAATTTCCGGCAGAACCGGAATTTACCACTAAGCAAGTGATAAATAAATCTGATCTGCAAGACCAAAGCCCGCATTTTTTGTTAATGCTGTTGCATATTCATCGTAGAGCATATCTTCGTATGTCTGACGTGCATAATCTGATTCTTCTGCGCGGTGAATTGTCTTGCGCATTTCTGAAAGCATCTGTTTTACAAAATAGCTTTCGAGCTCCATTGCTTTTTCATAAAGCTCGGAAGTTTTATCTATATTTTTCTGCTGAACATGAATATTTGCCTGATTGGCTGCGGCTCCGCGAGGTGCTGCAGATTTATCTGCTTCAGAAGTAAATGTTCCGGAAAAACCTGTTGTATAATCTCCGTTCAATCTTCCGTTTTCGGCAATCTGGCTTGAAGAAACTGTTCCGCGGCCATCATCCTGATTTTTAAAGCGTTCTACAAGGTCAAAAAACTTTGCATTATCTGTACTAGAACGTGCGGCCTGCAATGCGCCGGTGCCGCCTGTTATTCCGCTATATGTATTTGATACCAATCCAACGTTCATAAAAAAAAACTCCGTTTTTGTAAGGTCCTGTTATTTTAGCAGGCGTTGCGGGCGGCGCTTGAGCCCGCAGAGGGGGCTAGCGAAAGACCGCAAAGCGGGCTGAAGCGAGGGGGAGACTTCCCCCTCCTAACCTAAAACCTAAAACCTAGAACCTATCACCTAATCCTAAGCTCTCTTAAGGTTTACTGCAGTACTCAGCATATTATCAGATGTCTGAACTGCTTTACTGTTGAACTCATAAGCACGCTGAGCAACAATCATCTGAACCATTTCGTTTACAACAGAAACATTGCTCATTTCCAGGAACTTATGACGAACATCACCAAAACCATCGTATCCAGGACGGCCGGCAATTGCTTCTCCACTGGCTGCAGTTACTTTAAAGTAGTTATCGCCTTCTGCCTGAAGACCAACTGCATTCGGGAATCTGTAAAGTTCAATCTGACCTACTTCTACAGGATCATTTCCGCCATTTACTTTTACACTTACAAGACCTGTCTGTGTAATATTCAAGGTAGAAACATCATATCCTTCCGGTAAAATAATCTCCGGAACTACACGAAGTCCATTATTTGTTACTAACTGACCTGCTGAATCTACTTTAAAAGAACCGTCGCGGGTATAAACAAAGCTTCCGTCGTATTTCTGAACCTTAAAAAAGCCCTGTCCTACAATTGCAACATCTGTATCTACTTCAGTATTCTGAAGAGAGCCCTGATTCATAATTCTCTGTGTTGCACCAACTTTTACACCGGTTCCCTGCTGAATTCCAACAGGTGTTACAGTATCTTCTGTTGCAGGTGTTCCTGCAAGTTTTAAATTCTGATAAACCAAATCTTCAAATTCAACGCGCTGCTGTTTATAACCGGTTGTATTAACATTTGAAAGATTATTAGAAATTGCATCTATATTTGCCTGCTGACCGTTCATTCCGGTAGCTGCTGTCCACAATGATCTGACCATTTTAACTCCTATCTAAGTACAGCAAACTTCTGCCACAAAGTTCCCATCATAGAATCTTCAGACTGAATTGTTTTCTGATTTGCTTCGTACGCGCGGTTTACTTCAATCATCTGAACCATTTCGTTTACAACGTTTACGTTGCTTGTTTCTGTGTATCCCTGCAGGAATCCCGGACGTTCACGGCCTTCTGCGATGTGTGCAGGACCGGAAGTATCTGTTTCTGCATAAAAGCTGTTTCCCATCTTTTTAAGATAACGTTCGTTATCAAAGCGGACAACTTTAAGGCGGTCAATATCTGCACCTTCTTCTTCCGTGCGGAGAACGCCGTCTTCGTTTACATAAAATTTATCATCATCAACATAAATATAGCCGTTTTCGCCAAGAACAGGATATCCGTCTTTAGTTTCAAGAATTCCTTCTTTTCCAATAAAGAAATCACCATTTCTTGTATAGCGCTCTCCATAAGGAGTATCAACTACATAAAAACCTTCGCCATTTAAGGCTATATCTGTTTTTGTATTTGTAATTTTGAATGAACCCTGCGAGAAATCAACATAATTTTCATTTGTTTCTGCACCAAGTCCTAATTTTCCAATAATCGGAGCAATATCAGCCGAACCGAATTCAGTGCTGTATACTCCATCAAAATTCATTCTGCTTACTAAAAGCTCTGAAAAGTTTTTAGAAACCGAAACTTCCCTTTTATAACCGGCAGTATCGACATTTGCAAGATTGTTAGAAATTGCATTTAACCGATTCTGCTGGACATTCATTCCGGAAGCACCGATATACCAACCTCGAATCATTAAGAATCCTCCATTTTAAAATTTACATCTTACTTATAAAATCGGAATTAAAAAAAATTTGTTTAGAAAAATAATTTGCATTATGAACTTTTAAGACTTATAATTAACCAGTAATAAAAAAAACTTTAAGACAACCATAGAGGAGCATTTATATGGCAGAAGAACCAAGAGTACTATCAATTATTTTAGGTGGAGGAAAAGGAACCCGTCTTTATCCGCTCACAAAGGAAAGATCAAAACCAGCTGTTTCGTTTGGTGGAAAATACAGAATTGTTGATATTCCGCTTTCAAACTGTATAAACTCAGGATATAAAAAGATTTATCTTTTGACACAGTTCAATTCAGCTTCACTTCACCTTCACATTACAAATTCTTACAATTTTGACCGTTTTTCGGGCGGATTCGTTGAAATTCTTGCTGCAGAACAGACTCTTGAACATTCAGGATGGTACGAAGGAACTGCAGATGCCGTAAGAAAAAACTTCATCCATTTTAAAAATCAAAAGCCGACTCACTACATTATTCTTTCCGGCGACCAGCTTTATAAAATGGATTTAAAAGCCTTTATGGATGCTCATATAAAATCAGGTGCAGACGTTACAATTGCAACAACTGCCGTAAACCGCCACGATGCTTCTGGCTTTGGAATCATGAAAATAGACGAAGAAAACAGAGTCAAAGCATTTATGGAAAAACCAAAGCCTGATGCAAATATTGACGACTGGAAAATTCCACCGGAAGCAAGAGGCTCTCTTCCTCCTGAAAAAGAATACCTTGCTTCCATGGGTATTTACATCTTTAATGCAAACACTATGGAAGAATGTCTTCTTGGCGAAAATGCAAAATATACAGACTTTGGTAAGGAAATTCTTCCTCTCGCAATCGGTAAAAAGAAGATTAATTCCTATGTTTTCGACGGCTACTGGGAAGACATCGGAACTATAAGAAGCTTCTACGATGCAAATATTGCCCTCTGTGAACCTTACCCAACCTTTGATTTCTTTGGCGAAACACAGCCAATTTACACTCACATGCGTAATCTTCCTCCTTCAAAAATTAATAAAGCTGATATAAATGCTTCTCTTATTTCTGAAGGATGTATTATTACTCAGGCTACATTAAACAAATCTGTAATTGGTGTACGCTCTATAATCAATGAAGGAACAAAACTCGACGGTGTAATTATGATGGGTGCTGATTTTTATGATACAGACGAAGAAAAGGCAGATTTTTTAAATAAAGGAAAACCAGCTACAGGAATCGGTAAAAACTGTCAGATTGCAAATACAATCATCGATAAGGACGCTAAAATTGGCGATAACTGTAAAATCGGCGTAAGCGGAAAGAGATATGATGATGGTGATCACGGTTCTTTCTACAGCGCAGATGGAATAATAGTTATTCGAAAAGGTGCCGTTATTCCTTCGGGAACAGAAATCTAATTATTTGCATTTTTTGCTTTGCGAAAAAGTGCATAAAATTAAATACCGTGCCGATATATTAGGCACGGTATTTTTTTTTTGAAGAAAAAAGGAAAAATAACGATAAAACAGGCTAAAATTCTCAAAATTCATGCATAAAAGCTGCATAAATATGCATTTTATACATAAACGTTGCATAAGTGATTTTTCAGCTTTGTATAAACAGCACACTAAATATAGTGTGTATACTTTATTTTACTATACAAAGTGTTAAAACTGTATAAAATTCTATACAAAAGTGTGAATTTTGTGTTTTTACAAATATTCCCGTCTCCACTTATTCATTAATGTCTGAATTTTTATTCTGTATTATTTTATAGACAGTTCATCAATCTTTCGATGAAGTGTTTTACGCCCTATTCCAAGAATATCTGCAGTTTTGGATTTATTTCCGTTATTAAAAGCAAGGTTTTCCTGAATAATTATTTTTTCAGCTTCGTCCATTTTTATTCCTAAAGGAATTCTGATAACCTGTTCGCTGTCACGCGCCTGAACAGAAGATGGTAAATCATCAAAAGAAATTTCTTCTGAGCCGCACATAACGACAGCGCTTTCCACGCAGTTCTTTAATTCACGTATGTTTCCGGGCCAGGAATATTTGAGCATAGTTGACTTAGCGCGGTTGTCAAAGCCTTTGATATTTTTTTTATTTTCAATATTGAACTCACGAAGGAATGTGTGCATCAAAAGCGGAATGTCATCTTTTCTTTCGCGCAAAGGTGGAACTTCAATTCTTACAACGTTGAGTCTGTAGAACAGGTCTTCGCGGAATTTTCCATTTTTAACTTCGTCTTCAAGATTTCTGTTTGTTGCGGCAATAAGCCTTACGTCGCATTCAATTGTTTCTTCGCCGCCTACCCGCTCAAACTTTTTTTCCTGAAGAACCCTTAAAAGCTTAACCTGAGTCGCAGGATTTATTTCACCGATTTCATCCAGAAAAATTGAGCCGCCGTCTGCAAGTTCAAAACGGCCTTTGTGCTGAGATTCAGCTCCGGTAAATGCGCCCTTTTCGTAACCAAAAAGTTCACTCTCCAGAAGACTTTCAGACAAAGCTGCGCAGTGAACAATTATAAAAGGCTTATCCTTTCTTGGAGAATTTTCATGAATTGATTTTGCAACAAGCTCTTTTCCGACTCCGCTTTCGCCGGTAATTAAAACCGTTGCTTTTGTTGGAGCCGCCTTCGAAATCAAAGTTCGGACTTTAGACATTTCGGCACTCTTTCCGATCATGTCTTCCTTGCCCGAAATTTTCAGTAATTTTTCCTTGAGCTCTTTATTCTGCAATGCAAGAATTTTTCCGCGGAGTGCATTTTTTACGACAATATTCAAATGGTCCAGATCAAGCGGCTTAGTTAAAAAATCAAAAGCGCCGGCTTTAATTGCAGCAGTTGCATCATCAATGCTTCCATGCCCGGTTAAAACAATAACAGGAATTGCAGGATAATCCGTTGTAATTTTCTGAACAACTTCTTCACCGGAAATTCCATCCATTCTTAAATCTGTAATAACAACATCAACATTATTTTTGCTGACAATATCTAAACCTTTTTTTCCATTTTCTGCCTGAAGCACATTGTAACCTTCAAGTTCAAAATTATCAGCAAGACCATTTCTGATATTTTCTTCGTCATCAATTGTAAGGATTGTAAATTTTTCCATACTTACTTCCTTTTTTATAAATCATTCTTTAAGCCAGCGAGGCTGATTATTTTATTCTTTACAGGTTTCATCGTTTAAAAGTTTTGTATCTTTTTGTGGAACCGGGAATGAAAGTGTAAATTTTGAACCTTTATTTTCTTTTGAATCTACTAAAATTTCTCCGGAAAATTCTTTAACAATTTTATAAGCCATCGTCATTCCAAGTCCGGTTCCATTTGCCTTTGTAGTAAAATATGGTTCAAAAATTTTCGAAACTGTATTTTCATTCATTCCACAGCCGTTATCAGAAAGTTCAATTATAAATTTATTATCATTAATAAATGTCTGAATTTCAAAAAGTCCGGAATAATTTTTCTCATTTTCGGCAATTCTGGATTTTATTGCAGCCAGAGAATTCTGAGTAAGGTTCATAATTACATCGCGGAACAATTTTTCATCCAGCATGATTTTTTTTGAATTACCTTCGAATTTTGTTTCTATTTGAATTCCGCAATCCGCAAATTCCGGCCTTATAAATTCAATAACATTATTAATAATCGTATCCGGATTTTTTAATTCACAGCTTGCGTTTACAGGACGAACCGCAAGAAGAAAATTCATTATAGTCTTATTTAAATTTTCAATTTCTTCGATTACAACATCAAGATGATCTTCCAGAAATTTCTTTTCGGGCAATGAATCATTTTCGCGTGCTTTTGAAAGTGCTTTTTGAACCAGTTGAATATGAATGCTCATTGCTCCAAGCGGATTTTTAATTTCGTGAGCCATTCCTGCAGCAAGATTTGTAAGATTCGCCAGATTTTCCATTCTGTGAAGCCTTACATCCTGATTTTTTTTATGAGTAATATCATTAACTAAAATAATTTTTCCACAAAGATTTCCATCCTGCATTAACGGAGAAATAGAAATATTCAAAAATCGTACGGAACCGCCCGAAGTAACTGTAGAAAATTCTTCGGTACTGTTTGTAATTTCTTTTTCCATGCAGTTCTTAAAAAATCCGGCAATTTCTTCATCTTCAATATATTCCCATAAAGGATTATTTGAATCTTTAATTTCATCGAGGTGAACAGAAAAAGGAATTCTGCTTTCTACTATTAAATTGCTTCTTAAAAGACAAAAATTATTATCTACAATTAAAAGACCGTTGGAAAGAGAATCTATAAGAGAATATAAGCTTTCATTTTCTGAATATAATTCATTTATAATAGAAAGAAGCTGTTCATTCGAAAGTTTTGAAGCTTTTTGATTTATTCTTTTTACATATTCACGCATATTTTCATAATACCTTCATATTTTATATTCAATGCAGATATATCTCGAAGTAAAATTTCAAAGGCAGAAAGCGGTGTCTGATTGTATAACATTATATTGTCACGGCAGGAATGAAGAATTACCGAAAGGTTGTGCAAAAATTCAAAAGCCTGGGCATTCTTATTAAACTGCTCATTATTTTCGCCGGCCGCAGTAAATACTTTTCTTAAATATATAAGAACTTCTTTAAGGAAAATATCAAGTTCAATTCTTGGAGAAAAGTTTCCGCATTCTTTAATAACTTCTGCGCAGTCTGGAATTTGTCTTAATGCAATTTTTTTACAGAATTCCGCAGCAGATTTTTTAATAACTTCAGGAGAAACAGGAAGAAATGTAAGCAGATATTCATTAATATTTCCGGTAAAACTTTCGTTATGATAAACTCTGCTTATTACAGATTTCTGCTGTTCAGCCGTTCGTTCTGAAAAAGTATAGGTTCTTACGCGAGAAAGAATTGTCTGCATAATTGAATTTCTTTTTGAAGTAAGAAGAATAAAAACACAATCCTGTGGCGGCTCTTCAAGAATTTTAAGAAGAGCATTTCTAACGCTGTTCTGCATTCTGTCTGCATTTTCAATAATTACAGTTTTTTTACCTTCGTCACTTTTTATGCGTGCCCAGTCTTCAAGATTTCTTATCTGATTTACAGGGATAGAATCGTATAAAAAGTCTTCCTCCAGCTTAAGTGCATCTTTTTCAAGAGAATCACAAAGCTCAGAAACTTTTTCATATTCAGGAAGCTCTCTTGGAAAATCAAGAAGTTCAAGATTTTCATTTATAGCCTGAATTATATTTCCAATTTTTGAAAGATTATTTTCGCCTTCCCATAAAATCGGATTAAATCGCAGAGTTAGTTTTCTTATGCTTCGTAAAAAAAGATATCTTGTTGCATTTAAATAACTTGCATTTGCAGAAAGCGCTTCTAAAAATGTTTTCTTTGCAGCAGAAATTTCAAGGCTGCAGTCACGCGGACCTAAAAGCATTATGTTGTTAAAGGTCAGCGCCTTTGACTGAAGGCATGCACTGCACTCACACTGCCACTGCCCTTTTTTCTCTGCACGGCATCCAAATATTCGCGCAGTTTCCAGAGCCGCAGTTAATTTTCCGGAGCCTACTGGTCCTGAATATAAAACTGAACGCGGGAAAGAGTTGTTTTTTATATCTGAAATT
>JAEEGL013702039.1_pt1 | contig 10935 bp, 10 predicted proteins | sample 9134231 | NCBI WGS metagenome assembly JAEEGL01 (sample SAMN16246548, study PRJNA631951) | gut metagenome | biome: gut microbiome; feature: rumen; material: fiber-attached | host: Bos | place: Iran: Karaj | collected 2018-10 | reverse complement strand
TTCGAAAGTTCGGGGGTCATGTCCTTTTCGTCAAAGGTCACGTCTTCGCCTTCCGGGATGCCCAGTGCCTTTTTCTGCTCGGCGAAAAGGCCGTTCATGCGGGAAAGCTCTTCGGCGAGGCGGGCGATCTCCTGTTCCTGCTGCTTCAACTGCTGTTCTGTCATGGAATCTCCTTTGGCGGTCATGCCGCATTGGTGCCTGACACTTTCGTTGCAAGATCCGTGCCAAGGTAAAATGTCCCCGAAAAAGACGGTATCCTGGCCAAACGCACGAAGATGGCGCGGATATCCCTGCCAATTTTTTTGCACTGACGGTAAAACAGTTGTCAATGTCTTTCTTTTCCGCTACGTTAGCAGGCAAGCCGTTGAAACGCAATATGCGGAAGGACATTATTTTTTATTGCGCAAGTCGTTTCCTGGCATGGAAATTGCAGAATCGTGCATGATCCTTTGCTGACGAGGTTAAAGATATGTCCATAGATGCCATACAGAATCCCTTTGGGAACTACGCATCATCGCAGGGGGCTGCTCCAAGCGCCGCCGGCGAGGCCGGCAGCTTCATGGGCTGCGCGGTGCAGGTGGCTCCCACGCCGGAGGAGTTGCTGGCGGATGCCGCCGAAGAACTGAGCTTTTCCGCCGACAAGACGGAAGACTTCGAGCTGGAAGAGCGGAAGGAGAAGAACAAGGCAGCCCTTGACCGTGAGGAGCGCGTCAGGCTCTACCAGGAGCTGATGCACCAGGCCGGCAAGAGCGAGCAGATGGGCAAGCTGCGCGACAGCCTCCGTTCGCGTGAGGATGCCCGCCGCGCGATAGACAAGGCGCGCGAGTATTTTCCCGATCCGTCCGATGCATGGGCCGCGCTCCTGGAAATAGGCGATGAGTTCAGAAAAGGCGGCGACCATGCTCTTGCGCGTGCCGTGGAGGATGCCGCCGCGGAACTGGAAGATCGGGAGGGCCCGGCGATCCGGGCCGGGATCCAGGGGGCTCTTGCCGCCCGGGGGTTCGAAGACGTCGACGGGGCAGACGCCCTGCGCGACCTATACCGCCAGACGGCTTGTTCCTTCACGACGGTGGGCGAGGTTTTTGAGGATATCCAGCGCAGTTATGGCGGCGATTTCGACCGCGCCATGGACTTTCTCTTCTCCGCCCTCAGCGCCGACATCGCGTCGGACGCGCCGAGCATGGGGCGTGGACATCTCGAGGCGGTGCACGAGAGCCTGGGCAAGGTGCGCCTTACGCAGAGCGCCTACAGGCTCTGTGAACGCATGATCGGCCGCTGGGAAGGCGTGCATGGCGTGAAGCCCGCCCAGGGCGGGATGTCCGCCATGGACCTGCTCAGGGAGATCATCGCCTTCAAGGATACGCGTTTTCTCGGCGCCATGCACATAGAGCCCCTCGCCCAAAAGGCAAAGGCGCCTGACATCGAGCATGAAGTGCTGTTCCTGCAGGAACTGCTGAACACGACCAGGAACTTCCCTCCTGCGTTTTTCGATGACGACCAGGGACGCATGAAGGTCCTGGATGCCGTTCAGGAAGCCGTTGACAAGGCCATCGCGCGCGAGGACGAATATCTTGCCGGGCAGGAAGGGTGAACGACATGCTGGAATACGAGATAGCGGAGTTCGGACGGCGCATGGGCCTGGGATCCCTCTCCCTGAATGAAAGGGGCATGGCTCAGCTCGACATCAGCGGCTTGGGGAGCTTTTTCCTGGAAGTGCGTGATGGCCCGGGCTGCCGCTGGCTGCTCATGTATCTGTGCGCGCCGGCGGACGGACATGACCCCGCACGGGTCCGCCGCCTGCTGCGCATGTGCGATTTCCGCCGCAACCTGCCTTTCCCGCTCGCTGCAGGGCTGTACAAGGGAAAGTCTGTCTTGCTGAGCCGGATGGAGGAGCGCAGGGTGACTGCCTCCGCGATAGAGAACACGCTGCGCTTCCTGGCGCAATGCTCCGGTTCGAAGTAGCCCGCAGCATCGCGCTGAGCGAGCGCAAACCCATAAGGAGCGCGCCATGCCGACGCCCGTAGATCTTCTTTCCCCTTCCCTGGGCATCCAGGACATCATGGATATGCCCTCTTCGGAGCAGTTGCCCCGTGCGAGGGAATTGGCCTTCACGGCGCTCAACGAGGCCGGTCTCGACGAACTTTTTGCCCCGGGGAACACGCGGCAGATGGTGGAGCTTGCCTTGTGTCCGGACGTCGGCGACGGCGAGATGCTCAGCCCGCAGCGTTTCCGCGACACGATCGATTCCGTGGTGAGCTGCGCATCCGGCTCGAAAGACGCAGCCGTGCGCGCCATGGTGGACGGCGAACTCGTTCCCCTGCAGCAGAACAGGGCGCTGCTCGATGCCTACCTGGGGCTGATGATAGGAGGCTGACATGACCGCGCTGAGCAAGGAGCAGAGGCAGTCCCTGCACGTACTGGCCTTCATGCTTTTCCGCATGGGGCAGGAAGAAAGGGCGCGGAGGATATACGACGGGCTGCGCGCGCTTTCCTCCCCGGGGCATCCTGACCGTACGGCCCTCGCCGGTCTTGCCGCCATCGCCATCGGCAGGGGTGACGGCGGCGCGGCCCTGAAGTTTTTGGACAGGGCGATCGAAGAAGGCGCCCTGCCATCGCGCCATGCAGCATTCTTTTTTATGAAGGCCCAGGCTCTGTGGATGGAAGGAAGGAAAGCGGAGTCCCGCGCCGCCCTTGACGAATACCTGTTTTTAAGCAATGGCGGAAGGAACAGCGCATGAGCCTGATGGACAAAGCCTCTTCAGGTGTGCAGTTGATGACCAGGCACAACGACGTTGCCATGGTCGCCCTGCTGGTTATCGTGATCACGCTGATGATCGTCCCGCTGCCCACCCCCCTGGTGGACACGCTCATCGGCATGAACATGACGCTGTCGTTCCTCATGCTCATGATGGCCATGTACATCAGGACGGCGCTGGACTTTTCGGCCTTTCCCACCATGCTGCTCTTCACCACGCTCTTCCGCGTGGGCCTGAACATCGCCACGACGAGGCTCATCCTGCTGCAGGCAGACGCCGGTGAGATCATCTTTACCTTTGGCGACTTCGCGCTGGGCGGCAATTTCGTCGTGGGCGCGGTGGTGTTCCTCATCCTCACCATCGTGCAGTTCCTCGTCATCGCCAAGGGCGCGGAACGCGTTGCCGAAGTAGGCGCCCGCTTCACCCTCGATGCCATGCCTGGCAAGCAGATGTCCATCGATGCCGACATGCGGGCCGGCGTCATCGACATGGAAGAGGCGCAGAAGCGCCGCAACAGCGTCCAGCTGGAAAGCCAGATGTATGGCGCGATGGACGGCGCCATGAAGTTCGTGAAGGGCGACAACATAGCCGGCATGATCATCGCCGTGGTCAACATCGTCGGCGGCACGATCATCGGTGTCACCCAGAACGGCATGACCGCGGCCGAGGCACTGCATACCTACGGCATCCTGACCATCGGCGACGGGCTCGTGTCGCAGATACCCTCGCTGCTCGTATCCATCTCGGCTGGCATACTCATCACGCGTTCCGGCGACAGCGGCGGCAACGTGGGCGCGCAGGTGGGGCAGCAGTTCTTCAGCCAGCCCAAGGCATTGCAGATGGCCGGCGGGCTTATTTTCCTGTTCGCGCTCGTTCCCGGATTCCCCAAGCCGCAGCTGTTCGCCCTGGCCTTTGCAGTGGGCGGGTTCGGCTACGTGCTGGGACGCATAGCTTCGGCTCCTGCCAAGCCGGACCACAAGGGCGATCTCTCACGTGCGCTCGCTCCCGCGGCAGAGCAGAAGCAGGCGCGCAAGGCTGCGGGTCCTCGGGACGAGTTCTCGCCTACCGTGCCCATCATACTGGACATAGCGCCGGACATCGGGGAATCCATGGACTATGATTCCCTCAACGGCGAGCTGGCCGGCCTTCGGCGAGCCCTGTACTTTGACCTCGGCGTGCCTTTCCCGGGCATCAACATCAGGCCCAACGCCGCCCTGCCATCCCTGGGCTATATGCTCAACCTCAACGAAATACCCATGTCCCATGGCAGGCTGGAAAAGGACATGGTCATCGTGCGGGAAAAGGAAGACAACCTTGCCATGCTCGGCGTTCAATGCAAGGTGGGCGAGCCTTTCCTGCCCAATGTGGACCCCATATGGGTGCCGGCTTCAGAGCAGGGGAGGCTGGAAAAGGCCGGGCTTCTCTGCATGAGCCACGCCAAGATACTGGCGTATCACCTTTCCCTGGTCCTTTCGCGACACGCGGCGAGTTTTCTCGGGCTCCAGGAAACGAAATACCTGCTCGACCGCATGGAAGAGCGCTCCCCGGACCTCGTGCGCGAGGCCTCACGCCTCCTGCCCATGCAGAGGATCGCCGAGATCTTCCAGCGGCTCGTGCAGGAGCAGGTGTCCATCCGCGATCTGCGGAGCATCCTTGAGGCGCTCATCGAATGGAGCCCCAAGGAAAAGGATGTCGTCATGCTCACGGAGTATGTGCGGGGCGCGCTCAAGCGCCAGATATGCTATATGTACTCCAAGGGCCAGAACATGCTCCCTGCCATCCTCATGGAGCCGGCGCTTGAGGAGACCATACGCAAGTCCGTGCGCCAGACTTCTGCCGGCGCCTTCCTCTCTCTCGATCCTGACACCTCGCAGAAGATCATCAATGCGGTGGGGGAGGCTGCCGGATCCTATAAGAGCAGCACCCAGAAGCCCGTGCTCATGGCGTCCATGGACATACGGCGCTATGTGCGCAGGCTGATCGAGGGCAAGCATTACGAACTGCCCGTGATGGCCTATCAGGAAGTCACTCCGGAAATATCCATCCAGCCCATAAGCCGGGTGCGCATCTAGGGGATCCATGAACAGCGTAGCTATGGAATATGCCAGCCAGGCGCTTTACCTCGTCCTTATCATATCGCTGCCGCCCATCGTGATCGCCTCGGCCATCGGGATCATGCTCAGCCTTGTGCAGGCGGTCACGCAGCTGCAGGAGCAGACGCTCACCTTCGGCGTCAAGCTGCTCGCCGTCGTGCTTTCCATCTTCCTCCTGGGAGGATGGATGTCCGGCGAGATACTGCGCTATGCCGATGACATCTTCTCCAGGTTCTACCTGCTGTGAGCGAGCCATGGAAGACTTGTTCGGCAGCTATCCCGTCTTCGACCATCTGACCGCGTTCCTGCTGGGCACGCCGCGCCTGTTCATGTTCATGCAGACGGTCCCCTTCATGGGAGCGGGGCTTGTGACGGGGCAGCTGCGCTTCACCGTGGTGCTCGCCTGCTATTCCTTCCTGCACCCGATGGTCCTTGCGGGACTGCCTGCATGGGGAGGGTTCAACGCAGTTGCCCTCATCCATCTCGGGGCGCTCATCATCAAGGAGGTCTTCCTGGGGCTTTTGCTCGGCATGCTGGCCGGCATGATGTTCTGGACCATCCAGTGCGCCGGCTTTTTCATCGACAACCAGCGCGGAGCAGGGCAGGCAATGGAAGCGGATCCCCTTTCCGGCGAGCAGACCTCGCCGACGGGCTCCTTCTTTTTTCAGAGCGCGGTCTATGTCTTCTTTTCCACGGGAGCCTTTGTGGCCTGCCTCGGGCTCGTCTATTCCAGCTACGAGCTGTGGCCCGCGGCGGCGCCCCTTCCCGCCGCGATCATCCAGAGGCCGGACGTGGCTTTGTTCTTTGCGGGCAAGGTGGCCAAACTGGCGCTTGACATGGTGCTCCTTTCCGGGCCCGTGGTCGTGGCCTGCCTGCTCACGGACGTATCTCTGGGGCTGATCAACCGCTTTGCTTCGCAGCTCAACGTCTATGTCCTTGCCATGCCCATCAAGAGCGGACTGGCTTCGCTGATGCTCATTTTCTACTTTGGCATGCTGATGTCCGGGGCGGTCGCCATGTTCGATTCTTTCGGCGGGGACATCCGCTGGCTCAAAGGGTTGCTGCCATGAGCGAAAAGACAGAGCAGCCTACACCGAAACGGCTCCGCGAAGCGCGGGAGAAGGGCGACGTATGCAAAAGCCAGGACATAGCGCCCGCGCTCACCGTGCTCGCTGTAGGGTTATACTTCACGGCCAACGCTGAGAATGTGTTCGACGCGCTGCGCTCCATGGTCACGCTCCCCATGGAAGTGTTCCACCTGCCTTATGAACAGGCCCTGGCGCTGGCGGTGCCGACAGTGCTGCGCTGCGCGTTCCTGGTGGTGCTGCCCGTGGTCGCGCTCGTCATGACGACGGCTCTCGTGGCGCTGCTGGCGCAGACGGGAGTGCTGTTCGCCTTCAAGGCCGCCGTGCCCAAGCTGGAGAACCTGAGCCCGAAAAAATGGTTCCAGAAAGTATTCTCCATCAAGAATCTCTTCGAGTTCGTCAAAAACGTGGTCAAGGTCTGCGTCCTGGCCGCCGTGGTCCGTGCCGTTCTGGAAAAGCACCTCCCCCTGCTTTTCCGCATGGCGGACGCCGGCATAGGTCCCATGTGGGAGGTGCTGGCGCGTGCCATAGGCGATCTCGTCCTGTATGCTTCCGGAGCGTTCTGCGTCATAGCTGCGCTGGACTATCTCTACCAGAAATACAAGTACAACCAGAATCACATGATGAGCAAGGACGAAGTGAAGCGCGAGTATAAGGAAAGCGAGGGCGACCCCCACATCAAGAGCAAACGCAAGCAGCTGCATAAGGAGATGATCGCGCAGAATGCCCTTGACGGCGTCAGGAAGGCAAAAGTGCTTGTGACCAACCCTACCCATTACGCCGTTGCGCTCGACTATGACAAGGAAAAGACGCCCCTGCCGCTCATCCTGGCCAAGGGCGAAGGGATGCTCGCCCAGCGCATGATGGAGGTGGCCAGGCAGGAAGGCATACCTATCATGCGCAACGTCCCTCTGGCCCGCGCACTGTACAGCGAGGGCACGGAAAACGCCTACATACCCAAAGAGCTCATCGCGCCCGTGGCGGAGGTGCTGCGCTGGGTGCAGAGCCTGGAGAAATGACATGACAGACACCACTGGACGGCAGGGCCGGACCATGCCGGTACAAACGGAGCATGCCGGGCTGTATTCCCTTCTCACACGGCTTTGCGGCGACCTTGCCGTTGGCAGGCGCGCAGACGCCGATGCTCTTTTTGCCCTTACCAGGGAGGGCGCCGGTCCCGAGGGGCTCGTACGTCTGGCAGAGGCCTTCGGCATGATGCTGGTGAGGGTGGAGGCCCGCGAGTTCCAGAACGCCCAGCTCATCCAGGAATTGCGTGCTAAAAACGCCGAGCTGGAAGCGCTCCATAAAGTCCTGAGCGAAAGGAACGACGCACTGGAAAAGACCGTGGATGAAATGTGCTCTCCGGGGCAGGGCATCGTAGGGATGAGCGCTCCCATGCTCAGGGTGTTCGAACTTGCGCGGTCCATAGCGCGGCGGCCCATCAATACCCTCATCCTGGGCGCAACGGGCACCGGCAAGGAGGTCCTGGCAAGGTACATGCACCGGCTCTCGCCGCGCCGCGGCAAACCCTTCATCGCGGTCAACTGCACTGCCATACCGGATACGTTGTTCGAAAGCGCCATGTTCGGCATAGAAAAGGGCGTTGCCACGGGTGTGACGCAGCGCAAGGGCCTCATAGAAGAAGCGGACGGAGGGACCCTGTTCCTTGACGAGATAGCCGAAATGAGCCTTGCCAACCAATCCAAGCTGCTGCGCGTGCTGGAGCTGGGAGAGGTGGCGAGGCTGGGCAGCGCGAGGCCCGTGCCCGTGGACATACACCTCATTTCCGCCACGAATGCCAGCCTGGAGGATGCCGTGCGGGACGGGCGCTTCCGCGAAGACCTGTACTACAGGATCAACGTGGTGGAAGTGCGCCTGCCCCCGCTGCGCGAGCGGGGCGAAGACATCCTCCTCCTCGCGCAGTCCTTTCTGGAGCGCTTCTGCGCCGAGATGGGGCGTTCACGCCTGACGCTTTCTCCCGCGGTGCAGGGACTGTTCATGCGATACCCGTGGCCGGGCAACGTGCGCGAGCTTCATAACGAGATGAAGCGCGCCGCTGCGCTCACGGCCGGAGACAGGATAGAACTGGGCGATCTTTCCGCGAGGATCATGGATTCCGAAGCAGGCAGGAACTACGCCAGCCGGTCCGACGCCAGGGATCCCGGCGATCTGCCGCTGGATCTGGAAAAGGCTGAGGCGATCCTCATCAGGAGGGCGCTGGAGGAATCCGGCGGGAAAAAGGCGAAGGCCGCGGAACTGCTCGGGATAACCCGTGAGGGCCTGAGAAAGAAGCTGCAGCGCCTGGAGAGGGATGGACAATGAATTTTTCGCTCCGCACGAAAATGCTCCTCCTTGTAGGATGCGCCGTGATCTTCACGGCCCTGCCTGTAAATTTTTTCGGCAGGAATCATATCACGGAGAGGATCATCGAGCATGAGACGGCAGAGTTCGCCAACACACTGTCCCTTGTCGAGGATGGTCTCAATGTGCGCTATCTGCATCTGCTCACGTCAGAAGTGGAGGCCGTCCTGCAGGCGAAGAGGGATCTCAGCCAGTACGCCTTGCTGGTCTCAGAGATCCTGACCACGGAGAATGAAGCATGGGTGGAGATGATCCAGCGCTGGCAGCGCATGCTTGCGGCGGATGATTTCCACCTGGCCATTTTTGACAGGCAGGGCGAGCCTGTCGTCAAAGACAGGCTGATCGAAAGGGCGACGGCGGAAGGGAGGCTTGATCTCAAAAAGCAGTCTCTGCGCGACATGACGCTTTTGGGATCGCGCAAGAATGCTAATGGACAGTATGCCGTTGCGGCGCTTGACAAAGGCAGGACCCCTATCCTGCTCTTCTTCATGCCTGTCCGCGAAACATGGGTGCTTGCCCTTGCCATGCCGGTCATCAATACGGACGCCGGCAGGAAGATGCTGGAAGACCGCATGATCCAGGTCATGAGAGAGAGAATCGACAGCCTTGAACGATCCTACGGCGCGGCCATAACGCTCTATAGCGAGAAAGGTGATGTCCTCGCGGGAGAAGGCGGGATCCTTTCGCTGGACAGCCTGCCCGCGGATGTCCTGGCCAAGGCCAGGAAGGGCACGCATGTGGAAGGGGTCACCGCAGACCGCTCGCTGCTCTATCGCGTATCGTTTTTCAAAGCCCTGGACTGGTTTGCCATAGCCACCATCCCCATGAGTTCCATAACCGTTCCCGCTGAAGAGCTTACCGGCAAGCTCCTGCTGGTCTCAGCTGTCATTCTCGCTGCTATCCTCCTGTTCACGCTGCTGCTGACGATGAAAATGCTTTCTCCGCTCCTTCTGCTGGCGAAAAAGGCGGGCAGCATCGCCATGGCGGACTTCAGCAGGGATGAAGGAAGCCTTCTTGCCGAGATGGCCCGGGGGCTGCCCGTGGAACAGAAAGATGAAGTGGGCAAGCTGGCGTTTTCGTTCGTCAACATGTCCAAGGCTCTTTCGCAGAACATCAGGAAGCTCGTGGAGGCGACGGCGGCCAGCCAGAGGATGCTGGGTGAGCTTGCCGCAGCCCGGGACATACAGATGGGCATACTCCCTCCGCCGGAAAGCGCCCCGAGCGGGGGCTCATGCTCGGTCTCGGTTTTGCTGCATTCCGCCAAGGAAGTGGGGGGAGACCTGTACGACTTCTTCACGGCGCCTGACGGGAGGCAGACCGTCGTCATCGGTGACGTTTCCGACAAGGGGGTGCCCGCTGCGCTGTTCATGACCATGACGGTGACGCTCGTGCGCTATGCCATCGCCGAGGGACTTTCATGCGCTGAGGCCATGGCACGCATCAACGACCGCCTTGCTGAGAACAACCCCAGCTGCATGTTCGTCACGCTGTTCATAGGGCTGTTCGACCCGGCGACGGGCGTGCTGGATTATGCCAGCGGCGCTCATTGTCCGCCGTTCGCCGTCAGGGCCGAGGACGGGACGCCGGTGCGGAAGCTTGCCGAAACGAGCGGTCCGTTGGTCGGAGCCATGCCAGGTAGTCGATTCAAGCCATGCCGCGCCGTGATCGAGCAGGGTGAGTATTGCCTGCTCTACACGGACGGAGTTTCCGAGGCCATGAACGAAAGGCAGGAGCTTTTTGGCGAGGACCGCATCGGGCAGATACTTGACGGGCTGCACGGCGCAGGGGGAGAAGAAGTGATACGGAAGGTTATGGAGGCAGTGGAAGAGCATCGCGGGGCGGCTCCGCAGTCCGACGATATCACCATGCTCTGCTTCAAGCGCCGGTGACCAGGGGGGCGGCGTAGCCCACAAGGAAATCTTTTCCTTCTCCCTGCGCCTGCACCGTGCATCCGGCAAAACCGAGCGCAAGCAGCGCCCTGTGCCGTTCGATGTCCGGGGAAGGGGAAAATCGGCTTGGGGGGCCCAGCCGCAGCCCGTCGCCGCCAAGCAGGACAAAGCGCGGCCTGCCACCGTATTTGAACGCGAAGGCGCGTATGCTCAGCCCGAGGGAAAAGTGGAGGCGCAGGCTGGCAAAGTTGCCCGGCCATACGGTGGCCAGGGAAAGGTCCCTGCCGGAGGCATGGGTGAGCTCCATGTTCCTGCGCACCAGGAGCGCGGCAAGCCCGCGCCCCCGGCAGTCCGCCCGTACGAAGACGGCATCCAGATGCCTGACGCGCGCCAGGTCCCGTGCATCCAGCAGGGCTTCCCGTCCAAGGTTGTCCCTGTCCTCCGCCGCGGGAAAGCGTATCACGCTCGCTCCCGCCAGGTGTCCCGCCATGTCTTCCGCCGCAAGGATGCTGCCCTGCCCGTGGATGACAGAGGCAAAGAAATCCGCATCGTCCGCGACGAACATGTCGCGGCTGGGCAGAGCATGCTCGACGCTGCGGGCAAGACGGGTCAGCTCGTCCAAATGCTTATCGCGGACAGGGACAAGCAGGAAGCCATCTATGCTTACCCTCCGGATCCTTCGGGCGGCATGGGCCCGCATTGGTGTGACGACCGGGGTCTTGCCGGGCGGCTTAAGAGAAGGAAGAGGAGC
>JAEEGL013696511.1_pt1 | contig 10935 bp, 19 predicted proteins | sample 9134231 | NCBI WGS metagenome assembly JAEEGL01 (sample SAMN16246548, study PRJNA631951) | gut metagenome | biome: gut microbiome; feature: rumen; material: fiber-attached | host: Bos | place: Iran: Karaj | collected 2018-10 | reverse complement strand
TGTGTGTTAGCAGCCTTAATAGCAGCGTCTATCTCTTTTAAGCTCTTTACGCCCATATTACTACTTGCTCCTCTCCATATCCTCCGCTATGAGCTTACAGATATACTCTGTTATGGTTACTGTCTTTGTAGGGCTGCTTGCTTTATAGGCTGCTGCTTGCAAGTAGTCCTTATACTCCATAGGCATTTTAAGATTAAATCTATAATACTCTGTCTTTGTGTTTTCTGTGTCCTGTGTGTCTCGTGTGTCTTTAGTGTCTACTCTGTCCGCTGTGTCTGTAGTAGCTTTTGCAGCTCCGCCCTTTGCTATCTGGCTGTAAATATCCTGTGCGCCCTCTGTAGCTTTCTTAAAACTCTTTGCCATTACTTTGTTACCTCCTCTAATAATTTAATATAGTCCTGTGCTGGCTTGCTTTTCGGTGCGTACTCATAAAGGCTCTGCTGTAGTGTCTGTGCCTCTCTTACCGCTACCGCCTCTCTTATAGTGCTTTTTAATACAGGCACGCCCATAGCAGCGCACTTGTCTTTCATAGTGTCCATAGTATCTCTGGCTAATACTGTGCGTGTGTTATGCTTGTTAAAAAATACGCCTGTAAGCTCCAGAGCCTTATTATTTTGCTGCTGGCTCTCTATGGTATGCACTAATTGATATAAGCCCTGTAAGCTCAAAATATCCGCATACAGCGGTATTATAACCTTGTCTGTAGCATTTAAGGCATTGAATAGCAGCACATTTAATACAGGCGGAGTATCTATAACAATGAGGTCATATTTACTCTTTATAGGCTTTATAGCTGCCTTTAGAGAGTAAAGCCGCTCCTCCTCACTCTGTAGCTGGCTCTCTGCTAGTGCTAGCTTTAAGCTGCTTGCTATAATGTCTCCCTGTGGCGTGTGCTGTATGGTCTGTCCAGCGGTCTTATGCTCTACTAAAAGCTCATAAGAGCCTACATCTTGCAAGTTTGCGCCCATAATATAGCTGGCGTTGCCTTGTGGGTCTAGGTCTATAAGTAGGCTCTTTTTACCCTTATAGGTTGCTGCTGTGGCTAGTGCGGCTGCGCTGGTGCTTTTGCCTACTCCGCCTTTTTGGTTTGCTACTGTTAGTATCATCTATGCGCCCTCCTCTCTAGTGGCTGTAGTAGTATTGCTCCGCCTCATCTGCGGTCTTTACATCAAAGAGATAGCTTACCTCATTTACAATAGCCTTGCGCTGCTCCTCCTCTATCCCTATGTTATCCAGAGCTAGCTTTACATAGCCCTTTACTACATCATTAAAAGCACTTGTATTAAAGAGCTGTAGCCGCTCGCTGTCGCTACAGTTTGCCATAATATCCAGAGCTTTTATTTTACAGGCAAGGTCTGCTTTTACCTCTTGCGGCTCGTCTGGGTGCTGCTCTAAATACTGTCTGTAGCTGTCTGCTGTCATTTTGTAGCCGTTCATGCTCTTATAGCCTCCTCTCTTTTTTCTTTATAAGCTACAGCCTCCGCCTCTGTCTCAAAGTATCGGCTGCCTTTAAGAGCTAAAGCTGTGCCTTTATCTATAGGCACATAATGAGAGACAAGGTAGTTTTGCCCCTCTCTAGCTGGCTCTTTTACTTTCCGTATCTGGTATTGCTCGCTGTATAATTTCATGCGGTTATTGCCTCCATTTTCTAATTAAGGTTATGCGTCTAATTTCAATTAGAGCGGTTTTCTGCTGGCACTTTTAACCTCTCCAGCTCTGCGGCTGTTATGCGTATCTGTGCGCCTACTTTATAATGCTCTATCTTTTTTTGCCTCACTAGGTTATATATTGTGTTTTCGTGTACTCTTAATATCTCTGCTGCCTCTGGTACTGTGTAAAAAGGTCTCTCAAAATCGCTCATGTTGTAAGTCTCCTCTCTTACTTAATCAAATTGATAAACTCTAAAACCTTGTCAAGTTTAGCCTCATCTAGCGTCTGTAAAAGCTCCGCTGCCTCTGCTGCCTTGCTCTTGTTTTCCGCTCCAAAATAATAGTTATATACTTGCTGCTCTGTCTGTCGCTCCTCTCGCTCCTCTGCGTGTATATATATCTCTGTAGTTTCTGGGCTGGCGTGTCTCTGGTGCTTTTGTGCAAGGTATATATTGCCTGTAGCCTTATATGCGCCTGTGCCGCTTGTATGCCTTAAAGAGTGAGCTGTAAGCCTGTCGCTGTCATATCCAGCATTTATAAGCATTTCCTTTATCATGGTGCTAATAGTGGTCTCTGCTATGCGCTTGCCCTTGCTCCTATTACTTGTGCTTGTAAAGAGTGGGCTTTTAGCTGTGGCTTTAGCCTCTCTGCTGCTCAAATAATCATCTATAGCAGCTTTTAGCTCTGGAATAATCAAAACAGGGCTGTCTTTTTGGTCTTTGCCTTTACCTTGCACATATAAATAGCAGCGGTCTCCTACTGTCTTTAGGTCTCCTACATCTGCTCTGTGTATCTCTACGCAACGCAAGCCGCAAGTGATACAGAGTAAATAGATACAGTAAAGCCTCTTGCCTTGCTCATCTGTGCGCTCTATGGTATCTGCTATCTTTGCTACAGCGTCTCTCTGTAGAGCGTCTTTTTTATGAGTGCGGCTTATTTTAGCTCCGTGTATGTTATCTGCTATGTTTGGATATAAGCCCTCTGCTGCTGTCCAGCGGAAAAAATGCTTTACAGCTCTTAAATATTGCTGCTGTGTGCTGGGCTGTAAGTCTCCTCTATCCTGTAAGTATGCTCTGTAGGCTTTAATATCCTCTCTAGTGGGCTGCTGTATGCTATTATCTGCAAGCCATTTTACAAACTGTCTAATACAAGTAAGATAGCCTTTAGTAGTGCTGTCCTTGCGGTCTGTAAAGTCTATAAAACGCTCAAACAGGCTCTCATTAAAGCTCTGTGCCTGTAAAGGATATTGCGGCTGTATAACAAGTGCGTTATTTCCTTGTATCATGTTTGCGCCTCCTCTCTGCATATTACCTTTACTCTTACACTTACTATATTAAACAGTTTGTGCCTATTTGTCAAATACTATTTTTATGTTTTATGTGTCTAGCCTGTCCGCTGTGTTTTAAGCATAAAGAAAAGAGCCATAGTAGCAAAATACTACAGCCCTCCTCTATATATGTATAAGGCTCTGGCACTATGAGCTTTATACTCACTCTTTTAAGGCGTTTACAAGTCCTATTAAGTTGCTGTCTGCTGGGTCTCCGTCTACCTCTGTAAGCTCTCCGTCTATAGCCTTAATAGCCGCCTCTGTCCATAACATATCTTGTGTTTTGCCGTTCTTTAGCTTTACATGGAGTATACCGCCTGTAAAACGCTTAAAGCAGCCCTCTAAAGTGGCAAGCCTACTCTTTATGCTCTGTATCATCTGTAAGCCCTCCTTGCTCAATTACAGCGTTTTTAGCCATAGTCTCTAATATCTTGTCTAGGTCTTTAAGGTTGCTACCGCTTACCACTCTTACAAAACCTCCGCCACGCTCCAGCATTTCCGCTACTGTCATTTTTTGCAGCTCGTTACTGTCTGGCAGCTCCGCTAATACTATTAAAGGGTCATTACTATAGAGCTTTTCTAGCTCCTCTATCCTTGCTAGTGTGCTTTTCATATAGCAGCCGCCTCCTCTCGCTTATAAAAGGCAGCTCTGCGCTCTGCGCCTTTACGCTGTAGCTCCTCATATTGCCGCTGCCTCTCCGCTTTAGCCTCTGGGCTGTTATACTCATCTATAAAGCCCTGTACTGTCTCCTCTACCTCTTGCACACGCTCTCTAAACTCCTCATCTGTTAAGGCTCTCTTGCGTTTAGTGAGCTTAAAATGGTAGGCTTGCTGCTCTGGCGTATCATTAAACATAATATCTAGTTTAGCAGCCGCTATATCATCTGCTACGCCTCCTAAACTCTCTCTATAGCTCTGGTAGCGTGCCTTTTGAGCGTCTGTAAGCTGGTCATAATATGCGCCCTGTCTTATAAGCTGCATTATGTCTGCAAAATCTCCATGCTGGCTCTTTTCTAGGCTCTTTAATCTCTGCATATAAGCCATAATAGCAAGCCTCCTCTCTTACTCGTTTACAGCGTCTCTAAAGCTCTGCATATTGCGTATACCGCCTAAAAACTCCAGAGCCTCCGCCTCATTACTAAAGTCTGTGTCTACTCTAAAGCTGTATAAGGCGTTGCTGTCATAGTCTGGGCTATAAATGCTCTTGCGTGCTACCATTTCGGCTTTACTGTCGCACTTATCTAGCGCACATATCCTCTTTGCGCTCTCTGCTAGTCCGTCTATAGCAGCTAAAATACCGCTTGTGCTTTCCGCTCCAAAATGCAAGCCTAAAAGCTCATTTTTAGTAGCTATCTCATCTAATACAGACAAGCTAACAGGGCTGTCTTTAAGCGTTCTGGCTGCTTGCTCTAGCTCCTCTCTGGTTACTTTATCTCTCATCTTTAGAGCCTGTAAGAGTGCAAGCTGCTCTTGTGTCGGTGCTACCATAGGTCTAGTAGTTGCGCTCTGTCTCATGCCCTGTAAGATATTATCAAACTTGCCTCTATACTCACTCTGTAGAGCGGCTGTAGCCTCTTTGCGCTTGTTTTCAAGCTCTTTAGCCTCTTTGTCATAGCCTGTAGAGCCTTTATAAGTCTCTATACGCTGCATAGCCTTGTCATAGTCCGCCCATATTGCACGCAAGCCCTCTCTGTAGCTCTGTACCGCATTATAATAATGCTCTGTCCTATTAAATCTCATCTTATAAGCCCTCCCTTTTTAGTTATCCCACGGAGTATCTACTGTAGCTGTTATCTCCTCTGCTGCCTGTAAATAGCCCTGTAGCCACTCCTCATGGTGTTTGTCTATGCCGTCTGCTAAAACTGTATCATCACGCAAGCCCTTTAAGCTCATATCTATAAAGCTGTCTATCTGCTGTAAGTCTGTGCGCTGTAAAGCCATTTTTGCAGCTCCAGCTAGTGAGCGTGTCTCTGGGCTGTATTTCTCATCTGCAAAAGTACCGCAATAACGATACATAGCAAGGTTGCCTTGTGCCTTATACTTTGCAGCCATTTCCAAAAGCTCTGGCTGTGTAAGCATACCGCTTTTAAGTATCTCTACAGCCTTTAAGTCCATGCTTGCTGGGTCTACTCTGTATAAGCCACTAAAGAGAGTGTCTACTGTCTGTCTTACCTCTGCTGCGCCTGTAGTAAAGGTATCTCTTGCAGCCGCTATAGCGTCTAAATACTCTCTCTTTTTGGTATTGTAACGCTCGCCCTCTCTCTGTACTCCTACAGCGTTAAGCTCTCCGCTGCTCATCTTTTTTCTGTGGCTGTCCTCCAGCTCTTTAAGGCTCTTTACAGCCTTGTTATAGTCCTCTCTAGCCTTGCTATAAAGGCTCTCTAACCTTGCTATATAAGTTGTTAATTTGTACTGTGCCATAATATTAAAATCTCCTCTCTGGTTTGTTTTTTGATGTTATAAAGCCGCTCCACTCCTCTTTTATCATTTCGATTAAAGCAGCCTCTCCTATTTCGTCTATGGTCTCTGTGTCGCTAGTAGCTACTATGCGCTCTATAGCCTGTGGCATTACTCCAGCTCTCCGCAAAATATCCCTGTAGCGTTGCTCTCGCTCCAGAGCTTTACTTATAGCGGCTGTCTGCTCATCTGTAAGCCCTATACTCTTATAAAACTCTTTTGTTATCATCTGGCTTTTAGTCCTCCTCTCTTGCAGCTTGCTCCAGCTTTTCTATGCGCTGTAGTATGTCTACTTGCTCTGTGAGCTTTAAGCTAGTCCTTATAATAGCCTCACTTGCGTTAAGTCTTACTTGTGGGCTGTTTTCTGGGTCTTTAGCTATTGCAGCCATTTCCTCTATAGCAGCTCCTATATGCTGCTGTAAGCGGTTGCTGTGCTGCTCTAGCATATCTAGCCTTGCTTTATCATACTTTGCCTTAAAAGCTGGCTCTTTTAGCCGTGTGTATATTACTCTCTCGCTTACTCCGCAAGCTGCGCTAGCCGCCTTTATAGTGGCTGTAGAGAGTAAAGCAGCTATGATAGCCTCATCTTTAGTCTTTGCCATTGTCTCCGCCTCCTCACTTTATGTAGTAGGTCTGCTCCGCTGGCTTATCCTCTAAAATAATGAGGTCATAAACTGTTTGCAGCTTTATTGTCTCTGTGTCTGCTGTAGTCTTTGCCTCTCTAGCGTGTGTAGCCTCACTCTTGCGCTCTCTTGTCTTATGAGCTGTAAAAGTGTACTCTGTACCGCCTTTAAGGTCATATACTACAGTTTGTGAGCCTGTGCGCTCTACTTTTACGCTGTCGCTCTGGTATAGCGTCTCTGTCTGTGCTTGTGGCTTGCTACAGCCTGTAAGAAAAGCTAGCAGCACTACAGCTATAAGTAAGCTAGGCTTTAGCAGCTCTCTTTTCATTTTTAGCAGCCTCCTCTCTAGCCTTGCGCTCCCAATAAGCCTCCCTTGCGTTTTTCTCTTTTTCCTTGTTTTTGGCTCTCCATGCTCGCATATATGCGTTGCGTGCCTCTCTTGCGCTATCTGTCATAGGGTCTTTGCCTCCTCTCTATTTTGTGGCTTATGTGTCTAGTCTGTTTTATGTGTCTTATCTGTCTATATTATATATCTATTGTTATGTTTCGTCAATGTTTACCTTTATTTTATGCGGTCTCCAGCGGTCTACTTAAAATTATATTCATAACCTTAATTAGAATTTATGTCTTGTGTGTCTCGTGTGGCTGCAATAAAAAAGAGCCTCTACCTCTAAAGGTAAAAGCTCTCTCATCTGCTGGCTGTTATACTCGCTTTAATATCTCTTTACCGCCTCTGCTGCTCTCCTGTTTATCTCGTCTTGCTCCCACGGAGATAGTATAACCTCCTCTGTAAAATAGTCATATTGCGGCTTGTATTCAAATTGCACGCTATAGCTAGGCTCTCCGTATCTATTCTTTAAGCACACAAGCTCTATTTTTCTAGGTATCTCTGCTTTAGCTCGCTTTATTTCCTGTCTCTTTTCGTTTATCTGGTTTGCTTTAGAAAAAATATCCTTGTGTATTGCCTGTAGCTGCAAGCCCCATACTACATCTGCTGTGTACTCTATGCCTCCGCTTTCCTTAAAGCTCTCAAAGTCTATCTCTGTGAGATAATTAGAGCGGTTTACAGAGCTTATAACGAAAACAGGCAAGTCTAGCTCTCTTGTTATGCGTTTTAAGGCGGTTACATTATAATCTGCAATAATTCTAGGGTCTGTAGGTTTTCTGTGCGTCTCTGGGTCTGTCTCTGGCTGCATTATCTGTAGGTAGTCTATCACTATAACAGGTCTGGTATTATTGCGCTCTATATAGCGTGCTGCATAGTCTCTAATAAAGCTGGCTGTGCAATTAAAATTACCCTCAATAATGCTCATGCGCTCCGCTATGGTCTCTGTATAATCTGCTGTAGCTTTAGCTATAGTCTCGCTCTGCTTGCCTTTTCTTATCTGTAAGCTGGTAGCTGCGCTCTGCTCATCTATTTTAGCTGTGCCTCTGGCTATACTCTTGCATATCATCTCTAGGCGGCTCTGCTCTAGTGAAAAATACAGCACATGAGAGCCTTGCGCTGCTAGCTGGTCTGCTAGCTGGTGTGTAAAGGTTGTCTTACCTACAGAGCTTATACCGCCTATAACATAAAGCCCATTGTAAACGCCTCCAGCCGCAAAGTCTAATTGCTTAAAGCCTGTCTGTCTATCTCCTCCGCTCTTAAACTCTGCTATAGCTGCTGCAAGCTCTCTCTGTATATAGTCTGCTGCATTGTCTGGCTTGTCTGCTCTCCTCATATCTGCGCTTACAGCTCTAGTAAAGGCTGCTCTGTCCTTTTCTATTGCCTCTCCAGCGTCTTTATAAGGCTTTACAAGCTCGCTGCACTCTCTGTAGTCTATATGCCTCTGCTGTAGCTCTTTTACAAGCTCCGCCTGTTTAGTCTGTCCAGCCGTGTCATTATCTAAACATAATAGCAAGGTCTTACTTGTGGGCTGCTCCTCCAGAGCCTTTAAGAGTAAGCCTGTATTGCTTGTGCTGTTTAGTGCTACCGCCTCTGCTCCAGCCTCTATAAAGGCTAGTGCGTCAAATACGCCCTCTGTTATATATGTGTAGTGTGTCTTATCTGTATAGAGTGCTTTTGCATTGAATAGAGCCACGCTTGCGCCTTTAGCGTTCTCATACTTAATAGGGCTTGTGCCTGTAATATCTCTTGCAAGGTAAAAGCTCTTTGCTGCTGGTATTATGAGCCTCTTTTTAGAGCTGTCATAGCCTATAAAGTAAGTATCTGCTGTAGCCTTGCTTATCCCTCTTTGCTGTAAATATGCTTGCGCCTCTGGCTGCTCTATCTGCTCTCTACAGCTCTTAAAGTAGCCTGTAAAGTCTGCTGCTGGCTCTTGCTGTGTCTGCTGTGGCTCTTGCGCCTTTTGTGTATCATCTGTCTTTTTATATTCGCTCATATAGTCTCTGCTCTCTGGCTTGTCTATGGTTATATTAAAGCGGTCATATAACGCATTAAAAGCCTCTGCTGTATCGCAATTATGCTCTTGCTTGTATAAGTCTATAATGTCTCCAGAAAAGCCGCACTTAAAGCATTTTAAGCTGTAAGAGCTGGCTGCTTTTGGGTTTATAGCTAGTCCGTCTCCGTCTTTGCCTGTGCCATTACCGCAAAGAGGACAAATAAAAGTCTGTTTACCATTTACACGCTTTTTAGCTGGTCTCAAATACTCCGCATATCTGCTCTTTATTTCCTGTCTAGCTTGCTCTCTGTCCATGCCTTAAACCTCCTCCAGCTTTATTTTACCCTCTTTAACTAGCTGTAGCGTGTATCTCATCACATAAGCAGCCGCTACTCCAGAGCTGCATATATACTCGCTGCTAGTATTACTGTAGGCGGTCTCTATCATGTCTGCGCCTGTCTTTAAGTATTTATCCTGTAAGTGTAAGCTCTTTACAGCCTCCATAGTCTCTTTAAGCTGCTCCTCTGGCTGTCTGCTGTGCTTGCTTGTTATGTGTCTTAATATGCACTGTGTTTTCATGGTTTATAATCTCCTCTCTTTGTGATAATATGAGAGAGCAAAGTAGCCCTCTGTGGTTGCTTGCGTTCTGGTGGCTGCCTCTATGCTTGCTGGCTGTGGTAGCCGCCTTTTTTGTGGTCTAATTAAAATTATCGTCATAAGCTCAATTACGATTACAGCCCCTCTTTTGTCTGCGGTTTTCTGCATTTTTCTACATTTCCGATAAAGAAAAGAGCTGCTTGTAGTCTCTTACCTCCTCTCTAGCCTATTACTACAGGCTCACTATATCAGAGCCACGCCGCCGCCTCAAGCGTGCGGCTGTGGCTGTTATAAGTCTTATATATCCTTATAATACTTATACATTTTTTGACACGCTCTAAAGCCTTTATTTATAAGGGTTTGCGAAAACAGGCAAGGACAAAATTTCGCAAGTAGGCGGACAAAATTTCGCTAGTTATGAGGACAGAATTTCGCTAGTCCTAGGACAAAATTTCGCTAGTCCTGTTTTTTCTCTTTACTTGCGAAAAATTGTCCTCTAATAGTGTATTGCTACTCCGTCTGCTGCCTTTATCTCCTCCAGAGTGTCTGGCTTATATCCCTTTATAAAGTCGCACTCTTTGTAGTGGTCTAGTAGCTGCTTTATTTTCTCTGGCGCACGCTGCTTTTGTTTAGCGGTATTTATGCCTGTCTCGCTGTAAAGCGTCTCAAAGAGTATCTTGTTAGAGCTTTTGCTATCGTTCTTTATGCGTGATATACGCTCTATGAGGTATGTTTGCAGCCTTATATTTTGGTCTGTCTTGCTTATAGGGCTTGCTAATAGCTTGCGCTCTATAGTAGTTATCTGCTTGCGCCCTCTTGCAAAAGAGATTAAAGGCGGCTCTCTAAATATATGTATAGCTGCCTCTGCAAGCTGTCCATTTATGATAATTGAGGCACGCTCCATAGGTAGCAAAGAGCCATCATACTTTACTACAGGATATTTATACTTTGCCTGTATCTCCTCTAGGTTGTCTATGTGTATTCTAGCTCCGCTCATTTTGGTTATAGCCTTATTTATCTTGTCTATATCGTACTTGCTGGGTCTACCCTCAAAGCCCATAGCATTATATATCTGCGCTGTGGTTATGTAGTCATTACCCACGCTAAAGAGAGCCGATATAGCAATATAAACAAGCTCATCATACGGAGTGAGCCGCCTTGTAATAGATACAGCCTTGTCTATATTCTCAAAGTCGATAGCATAAAGTATATTTATCTGCTTGCCCTTGCGCTTATCTTTAAGGCTCTCCGCACTTATAAAGCGTATCTGTCCTTTAGTGTCCTCTCCTAGAATATCCCATATTTTAGAGTTTACCTTATCTACAGGAAAGTCTAGCTTTTCTACTCGCTTTCCAGCTAGACTAGGCAGCTTTACTACTTTAGGTAAAGTTTGCCCTGTGACACGCTCCCACGCCTCCAAAAAGTCTATAGCAATTAGAGATACAGGCTGCCACATTTCCGCTGTAGCCTCATCTACTTTTATATTGCCTGTCTTTTCTGGTGGCGTTGTGTCTATGCTCTCTATGAGGTATCTAGCCTCTAAAAAGGCTCTCTTTATAAGCTCTGTAAAATGGTCTGGCTGCCTTAAAAGCTCATCTAAAGAGCCTACAGGGTAGCTCTCTATAACTATGCGCCTTGCTCCGTCTATGCTTACCTTGTCCGCCTCTTTTTTTAGCTTTGCTGGTAGCTCTTTATAGTACACTCTAGGCAGCTCATTCCAGCGTCTTGTACTAAAGTCCTCTATAGTCTCATTGTCTCGCTGTGTGTTAGCAGCCTTAATAGCAGCGTCTATCTCTTTTAAGCTCTTTACGCCCATATTACTACTTGCTCCTCTCCATATCCTCCGCTATGAGCTTACAGATATACTCTGTTATGGTTACTGTCTTTGTAGGGCTGCTTGC
>JAEEGL013586624.1_pt1 | contig 10935 bp, 7 predicted proteins | sample 9134231 | NCBI WGS metagenome assembly JAEEGL01 (sample SAMN16246548, study PRJNA631951) | gut metagenome | biome: gut microbiome; feature: rumen; material: fiber-attached | host: Bos | place: Iran: Karaj | collected 2018-10 | reverse complement strand
TGAAACATCGGCCCCTACGGTTTTTATTCCTGGACCCGCAGCAGTTTCGTCGGCGCAGCCAGCGCAGGCCGCAGGACCGCCAACGTGCAGCCGACGAGGTGGCAGGCTAAGTAAATCAGCGCGGCGGCAGGCTGCTTCATCAGCAGGCCTACAAGGAAGATCCCAATCGCCGGGAGGAGGACCTGCTCGCCCAGCACTTGCAGCACACGTTTCGGGCCGCTGACACCCAGCGTACGCATGAGTGCGTAGGTACGGGTTTCGCCGCGTACGGAGACGAAACCGATCATAAAGCCCGCGGCCAGACTGAGCAGCGCGCTCACGGGCAGCAGGTAGTTGGTGCGGGCAATGTTCTGCTCCAGTTCCGCCAATGTCGCTTTGTACTGGCGGTCCTGCACGGTCAGGGCCGGTCGGCTGGAGTAGGAAGCGGGATCGACCGTCGTGAAGACTTCCATCGCCTTCTCCATCATCTCATCTGCCTTGGAATTGTCCGCGAGGACGAAGGAAAGGCTGTCCGTGCGGGCGTCACCGGCGGAGCTGGACAGGCGGGAGGCGGTATCGAACGGCACTACTAGGTCCGCGCCGGTTCCGCGATAGCGGCCCACGACCTTGTATTCGGCCTCATAGACCTCCTCGACCCCGCCGATGCCCGGGACCGTCACCTTGACCGGAAGCGTCTCGCCCGCGACCGACTCGTACACGTCCTCGGACACGAGGCAGATGTTCTCCCGCGTATTGAAAAACTCCGGCACGGTGTAATCGCAGCTGCCGCCCATGGACGGGTCCAGGCGGTCCAGCGCCTTCTCATCCGTCACGCCGAACAGCGTACCGCTCCCCAGGGAGGAGCGTACTTTGAATTCCATCGTCATGCGGATCGTCTTGACGTAATTTCCCAGGCCGTCTTCCTTATCCCGCACGAACTGCACGAAGCGCGGGCTCAGATTCAGTTTGTCCGAGCGGACGCCGCGGCTGTCGGTCACGACGCAGAGGACTTCGTAGCTCTCCTGCACCTCCTGCAGGCGGGCCTCCAGGCCGTTCCGGTAATTCACCAGATAGCACAGCAGCGTGCAGAACACCGCCGCGATCACGAGCCCGGCCAGGGAGAGCCAGGGACGCCGCAGGATCCGTTTGATCACATAGTTCAGCATCGCTCAGCCCTCCGTCAGTTTCCGGGGATCCCGGCGCGCCAGGACCCGCGCCTGCGCGAACAGCAGCACGCTGATCAGCAGCAGTTCCGCCAGCCCCAGCAGAGCCAGCTTGCCAACGGACAGCCCGCTGTCCTGCACCATTTTCGTCAGCGCTTCTTCCGTGATCACCTGCCCTCGCATGCGCACCGTGCGGTCGATATTCGCCAGCGCCTCCGCCAGGATCCGGTCCTGCGCGATCCGCGTAATCAGCCCGCCGGCCGCCGTCCCCAGCACCGTGCCGAGCGCCGCGACCGCGAACCCGCCGCCAAACAGATACGCCGCCGCGGACCGGGGCGTCACGCCCAGCGAGCGCATGGTCCCCAGCGTCTTCCGCTCCGCGCCCTGGAACATCAGCAGGTACAGGACCAGGAACAGCAGGAACGCCAGCACGGACATCACCAGCAGGCGCGTCATGGACGCCGCCATGTCGTTGATGCTCTTCTGCACGTCCTCGTAGCCCTGGTCGAACGGATAGAACTGGCCTTTGTACGGGCTCTTATCCAGCTCCAGCATGAATTCATTCACGCGGCCGTTTACCAGTTCGATGGACAGCTGCATCCCGTAAATGTCGTCGCCGCCCGCTTCCGCCGGGATCTCCCCGACCGCGCCGGCGGTCTGCGCCTTCCGCGGGATAAACACGGTATTGGGCGTGAAATCGTACGTCCCGCGCGACCACTCGCCCAGCATCGAATAGATCCCCACCAGGGTGAACTCCTCTTCCGCCCCGTAGGTCTGCTTCGTATTCAGCATGTCGATGACCGGATTGTTCCGCGGATACCCGGCCCGCTGCTTCACCAGGGCCGAGCCCACGCCGCCGGGCTCCTCGTAGGCGGGCACGTACTGCGAAAGCTTGACCGTATCGCCCACCTTCAGGCCCTGCATGGAGGCTTCTTTTTCGGATAAGATCAGGACTTTGGCGCCCTGCTCGTATTCTTCCTGCGTAAAACTGCGGCCTTCCAGGATGCTGCAGCGGCCGGTCAGGAACGCGTACATCGACTCCAGGCGGTCCGTGCCGATCACGGGCAGGCTGTGCTGCTGCTTCTCCCAGGCGGCGCGGAAATCGCCCCAGATACCGGGATCCATCACGTCGTCGCCCGGCTCCCAGCCCTCGATAAACTCCTCCGCAGGGCCCAGGCACTGGGCCGCCGGGAAGGAATAGGTCTCATAAAGGCTCTGACTCCCGTCCGCTTCCTCCTTGAAAGACGGCACGTAGCCGCGCAGGATCTCTCCTTCGCGGACGGCAAAGCCCGTATACAGCAGCATGTGGCCGGGCGCGCGGCTGTCCGTCACGAGGTAATCACGGGTTCGCGAAAAATGCGTTTCGGGATCCAGATACCCGCAGACGATGTAGGCATTGCCCTTCTCAAAAAAATCTCCGGCGGTTTCATCCGCCGCCAGATTGACCGCCACGGAAAACTGCCGCTGATAATGCAATACCTGCTCGATCTCGCCACGCACGTACTCATCGCCCAGCAGCAGGATATCGCCCAGCCAGAACTTCACGTACAGGATGCCCTGGCTGACTTCTTTCTGATACACCTCCCCCAGCAGCACCGTGTGGCAGTACGGCAGCGGGTTGCCCATGCTCCGGTAACTGTTGAACCGGCTGATCTCCACCAGCGGCGAAAACGACGGCGACACCGCCGCGCTCAGCGTATGGCTGCACACAGCCTTCACCGAATCCAGGCCTTCGAACCACTCTTTGTCCGCCTGTGTGAAATACCGCGGCTCGCCCACTATCGACTGGTCCGTCCGCACCGCGATGGCCGTGTGGCTTTCGCTCAGCGTCCTTGAGAGCTGTCCGGTGGAATACCACAGCGATATGCCCATCAAAAGAAATGCGCTGACCGCAGCGCATAAGATGAGCCACAGGGACGTGGTGACCGGTTTCCGCAGCAGGCGGATCTTAGCATTCACAGGTTCGTTATCCTCCGCAGATCTGGCCAGGAATCATGGTTCCGGACGTTATTCCTGCACGCGCAGCAGCTTCGTCGGCGCCGTCAGGGCAGGACGCAGAACCGCCAGCAGACAGCCCGCCGCATGGCAGACAAAATAGATCAGGGCCGGCCGCAGCTGTCCCAGGATCAGCCCCACCGCCAGCGCACCGACGGCCGGGAGCAGCAATTGCTCTGACAGTACCATCAGGATCAGACGTCCGGCACCGACTCCCAGCGTCCGCCGCAGCGCGTACGTCTTCGTTTCGCCGCGGACCGTCAGGTAGCCGGTCAGCAGGCCGGTCAGCAGGCTGAGCATCAGGCTGACGGGAATCAGACGGCCGACCTGCCTGATGTTCCCTTCCATCTCCTGCATCGTCAGGCGGTAAACGCTGTCCTTGACCACGAGTCCCGCCCGGCCGGAGAAGGAGGAAGGGGCCGGTTCCGCAAAGACCTCCCTTGCTTTTTCCTTCATCTCATCCACTTTCGTGTTATCGTTCAGGAAAAACGCGATCGAGTCCGCGGAAACCGTCGAAGATATCTTATATCCGATCCGCTGGGCGCAGGCATAAGGGACCAGTACGGCCGTACCTTCCCCTTTATACCAGCCGACGACGGTTATGTCCGCGCGGCCTTCCCGGGGAGTTCCGTCCCCCTTGCTGTAGGGGCTGTACAGGGAAAACGTGACCGGCTTACCCGCCAGTCTTTCATAATAGGATTCCGGAACAAGGCAGATGTCTTCATCGCGGCGGAAGAAATCCTCCACCGTACTGGTGAAGGCACCGCCTCTGGCCGGATCCGTCAGGCTGCTGCAGACGGGATCGGAAAGTCCCAGGAGCATGTGCCAGGGGCTGGTCACAAACTCCGCTTTGAAAGTGATCTCCTCCATCACTTCATTTCCCTCACCGTCACGGGAGAACTGCCAGGAGGTGACTTCTTCCAGATCGTCTTCCGTGAAGACGTCGTTATTGCCCGGAATGATCCCGTCTATGCCCAGTTCCCGGGTGATGCGCAGATCTTTGATATATCCGGCAAGTCCCTCTTCCTCCGATTCCACGAACTCCACATAACGCTGAGCCAGGCGCAGGCCGTCCGTGTTAACGCCCCTGGCATCCGTCACCGTGCAGAGGATCTGATAAGTCTCGCGGATCTGGCGGAGCCCCTCTTCCTGTTCGCTCCGGTATTTTACCAGAAAGCACAGGACGAAGCACATCGCACAAGCCAGGAGCAGCCCTGTCAGGGAGAGAAAGGGGCGGCGGATGATGCGTTTTACAACATTCCCGATCATGCCTTATCCCTCCATCAGTCTGCGGGGCGAACGCCGGATCAGCACCCCTGTATGCAGAAGGAGCAGCACGGCGGCGATCAGGAGCTCCGCTCCCGCGATGATCAGCATCTGCTTCCCGGTCACACTGCTTCCGCTGATCAGACCGCGGATCTCCTCCTGCGCGGACAGGAGCGCTTCCTGCGGCAGATCCGGATCCAGGCCGCCCAAAGCGTCTTCCAGGATCCCCGCGCGGATCTGTTCCGTGATCCGTCTGCCGGCCGCGCTTCCGAGCAGGATGCCTCCCAGGGCCACGATAAACCCGCTGCTCCATAAATACACGCCGCACCGGCTCCGGGACGCTCCCAAAGAGCGCATGGTCCCGACCGTCTTTTTTTCGCTGCCCTGATACATCAGCAGATAAAAGATCTGGAAAAAGCACCAGCTGCATGCGGACAGGATCAGCAGACGCCCCATGGAGCGCACCGTCACGTTCAGATTCTTCAATACCGCTTCATAGCCCTGGTCAAAGGTATAAAACTCCCCGGAATAAGGAGAGGCTTCCAGGGCCGCCTGGAATTCGTCGATCTTCCCGTTCACCAGTTCAAAACTGAACGTCAGCCCGAAGAAATCGCCTTCGTCCGGGATCTCGCCCGCCGCGCCGGCAATCTGGGCTTTCCGGGGCATGAACACGGTATTGGGCGTAAAGTCGTAACTGCCTTCCGCCCAGTTTTCCTCCAGTTCATAGATCCCGACCAGCGTGAATGATTCTTCCGGGCCGTATTCCTGGTTCAGGTTCAGGATATCGACCGAAGGATTATTTACGCTGCCGTACTGGATGCTGTACAGCCCCCGGAGTGGTTCCAGACCGGACAGCGCCCCGGTATATTCAAACGTTCCGATATATTGCTCCAGAGTGACGGTGTCTCCCGGTTTCAATCCGGCCCTGTCTGCGATCTGCCGGGAAACGATCAGGACGCGCGCTCCGGTATCATATTCCTCTTCCGTAAAGGAGCGGCCTTCTTTGATCACGGCCCGCTGGCTCAGGAACGAATACATCGTCTCCAGCTTATCCGTGCCGATCACGGGCAATGCGCCCTGCTGGCGCTCCCAGGTCCTGCGGAACGTCCGCCAGATCTCATGCTCCGTCTCCTCAAAGAAACTGTCCGGATCCGCCGCGGCTTCCCCCTCCTCCGGCAGGTGCTCCGCCGCCGGGAAGGCGTAGACCGTATCCGGATGCAGCTCCTGCTCCGGCCGCTCGGACGGGAAATAGCTGTAATACGGATCGGGGCAGTCATACCCGCCCATCAGAATGCCGTCCTGCATCCTGACGCCGCCCAGCATCAGGATGTGGCGGGAATTCATGTACGGATCCTCAAACAGGTTGGCCCCGACGTCATAGTATCCGGAAAACACGTATTTCTGTCCCGCCCGGATATAGTCTGCCGCCTCCTGATCCAGAAAACAGACCGCCGCCTGAAACCTTCCGTCATAGCGAAGGGCGTTGTCCGCCATGGCCATGCCTCCGCAGTATTCCTCCCCCAAGAGAAGGATCTCATCCAATGTTACGTTGATATAGTACATGTTCCCCGGGACATACGTGCCCGCCAGAACGTCAACGGTCCCGGAGAAGACCGCATTGCAGTACGGGCGGCGGTCTCCGTTTCCCTGATAGCCTTCATGGCGGTTCATTTCGATCAGCGGATGGAAATCCGGGGAGGCTGCCGCGCTGACGGTATGCAGCCGCAGCGCTTCTACGCTGTCCAGCGATGTAAGCCGGGCCGCGTCTTCTTTCGTAAAATGACGTTCTTCCGTCGAATTGCTGCGCGGATCGATCCGGGCCGCAATGGCCGTATGCTCTTTATCCAGCTGTTCCGCCATCCGTTTTGTGGAAAGCCACATGGAAATGGCGACCAGAAGAAAGGCGCCTGCTGCTGCGCCGAGCAGCAGCCACAGCACCGTGGTGACCGGTTTCCGCAGCAGGCGGATCTTACTGTTCATTCTCCTGATTTCCTTCCAGTACGCCGTCGCGCATGGTATAGATGGCGTCCATGCGGGCGGCGATCTCCGCATCGTGGGTGATAATGATCACGCAGCGGTTCTCTTCATGGGCCAGGCGCAGCAGGATGTCCACGACCTGCTCGGAGTTGCCCTCGTCCAGGTTGCCGGTGGGCTCGTCCGCCAGGATGATCTCATTGCCGGCCGCCAGGGCCCGCGCAATGGCCACACGCTGCTGTTCGCCGCCGGACAGCTGCGGCGGGAAGCGCTTGAACTGGTCCGGAGTGATGCCCACGGCCGCCAGTTCTTTCTCCGCGCGTTCCTTCGCCTCTTTGTTCGGAACGCCCTTCAGTTTCATGGAATACAGCACGTTTTCCATGACCGTGAGCAGCGGAAAAAGATTGTAGTTCTGGTAGATCACCGCCGCGTTGTCGCGCCGGTAGGCGTCGCGGTCCATCTCCTGCGTGCTTTTGCCGTCAAAGAGGATCGTCCCGCCGCCGGGCAGTTCCAGGCCGGCCAGCAGAGACAGCAGCGTAGTCTTGCCGCTGCCGCTCTTGCCCACGATGGCGTAGGCTTTGCCGCGCTCGAACGAGCAGTCCGCCCGCTTCACGGCGTTCACGGTCTGATATTTGTTGCGGTAAGAAAAGCTCACATTCTGTACGGTCAATACGTTTTCCATGGTTTTTCTCCTGTTATGTCCTTGGGTGATTATAGCACGTCATTCCTGTACGCGCAAAAGCTTTGTCGGCGCCGCCAGCGCCGGGCGGAGCACCGCCAGCAGGCAGCCTACCGCGTGGCAGGCGAAATAGACTAAAGCGGGCAGCGGCTGTCCCATGATGAGGCCGACGACCAGTGCACCAACGGCCGGGAGCAGCAGCTGCTCCAACAATACCATACCGGTCAGGCGGCCGGCCCCGACGCCCAGCGTGCGCATCAGCGCGTAGGTCCGCGTTTCGCCGCGCACGGACAGGAAGCCTAGGAAAAAGCCGGCGGCCAGGCTCAGGAAGGCGCTGACCGGCAGCAGGCGTTCGGTGCGGCGCACGTTCTGCTCCATCTCCGTCAGAGCCGCCCGGTACTGGCGGTCCTGGATGGTCAGGGCAGGCCGGAAAGACAGGGAGGAGGGATCCGGCTGGATGAATTCCTTCGCCGCGATCTCCCGCACCAGGTCCGCCTGGGCGTTGTCCTTTAAGGCAAAACTGATGGCGTCCACGCTGACCGTATTGGTCAGGCGGCCGCCCAGGCGCTGCACCGCGGGGAAGGACAGGATGACGTCCGCACCGCTGCCCTTGTACCATCCGACCACGTCCAGTTTAAATTCCGTGCCGTTGTTGTCGCCGATGCTGCCCAGGCCGGCGGAGGTGTAGGAATTGGTGAGGCGGCAGGCGATCTGCTGCCCCTTATACTGCTCATAGACGTCTTCCGGGACCAGGCAGCAGAAATCCTTGCTCTCGAAAAAGTCTTCTTTGTCTGTATAATACCCGCCGCTTAACGACGCGTCAAGCCGCCGATCCGTTTCGGGCGTAGTCACGCCGACGGCAAGCCCCGTTCCCAGATCCGATTCGGACTCCAGGTTTTTGATCATCCGCACGTCCGTGATGTAGGACCACAGACCTTTTTCCTCATCCTGCACGAAGTCCAGAAACATCCGGTTCAGGCACAGGTTGTTGGATTTCGTCCCGCGGGCGTCCGTGATGACGCCGCGTACGACGTAGCTGTTCCGGGTCTCCTCCAGCTGCGCGGCCTGCGAATCCCGGTAGCGCACCAGGAAGCAGAGGACGAAGCAAAGGGCGGCGGCCAGGACCAGCCCGGCGAGGGTCAGCCAGGGACGGCGGAGCATCTGTTTGAAGATCATCGTCATCATGGCTCAGCCCTCCATCAGCTGCCGGGGATGCCGGCGGGACAGGACGACGGCGTGGATGAGCAGCGCGATCGTCAGGATCAGGAGCTGGCCGGCGGCCAGAAGGATCAACTGCATAGCGGTCAGGTTGCTGGCGGCGTGCATGGCCGTCAGTTTTTCTTCGGCGGCCGCCAGTGCTTCCGCATCCAGCGTCTGGTCCAGACCGGCCACAGCGTCCCGCAGGATTCCCTGCTGGATGACGCGGAGCGCGGCGCCTCCGGCCGCCGATCCGATGATCACACCGGCCAGCGCCACCAGGAATCCGCCGCCGAACAGATAGGAGCCCGCGCGGCCCGCCGGTTCTCCCAGACTGCGCATGGTGCCCAGGGTCTGCCGTTCGGCCCCCTGGAACATCAGCAGATACAGGACCAGGAACAGAAGCCAGCCGAACGCCGACATCAGGAACAGGCGCTCCATGGAAGACGTCATGTCCCGGATGTTTTTCAGCGCGCCTTCGACGCCCTGGTCATACGCGAAAAACTGCCATTCGTATTCGGTGCCCTCGATCTCAGTCATGAATTCATCCATCCGGCCGTTCACGAGTTCCACGGACAGCAGGACACCGTAAATATCCGGGGCGACCTTCTCAGCCGGAATCTCTCCGATCGCGCCTTCGATCTGCGCCTTCTTCGGCATGAACACCGTGTTGGGGCCGAAGTCGTACGGCCCGTAGACCCAGGCGGACAGCAGGTCGTACATCCCCACGACGGTGAATTCCTCCTCCGGCGCACTGTAGTCCTGGTTCAGGTTCAGGACGTCCGCCGAAGGATCGTTGTAATATTCGCCGGGCCGCATGCCGACGCTCTTTTCATCCACCTCCCCGAGGTCTCCGTAATCTCCGGTGAAACTCCGATACTGGGTCAGGGAAAGACGGTCTCCCACCCGGACGCCGCACTGTTCCGCCAGCATCCGGGAGATGATCAGGACCTTGGCGCCGCTCTCATACTCTTCTTCGGTGAAGCTGCGGCCTTCGTAAATACGGGCCCGGTCGGACATGAACGCATACATGGCTTCCAGATGCTCCGTGCCGATCACCGGGAGGCTGTGCTGCTGCTTCTCCCAGGCGTCGCGGTAGGTGCGCCAGGCGTCGTGCGGCGTTTCCTCAAAGAAGCTCTGCGGGTCGCCTTCCCAGAGTTCCGCGGCGGGGAGGGCGTAGTCCTCCGCCGGTTCGATCGAATACGCGGTCGAAGAGATGGAGGATCCGAGGGGAACGTAACGGAAGCCGTAACTCCAAAGCATGTCATCTTTGACGTGCAGATTGCCCATATACATGACCTGGCCGTTGCGGGGCAGCAGATCCTCTATGCCGGAATAATCAAAAACATGCGCGCCCGGATCGTAATATCCGGCCAGCACATAAGTCCTGTCCTTTTCAAACCATTCCACCCTGCCGAACCCGTTGGAATCCAGCCATTCGACGATCCCGTCCTCCATATACGTCCGGGGTTTCGGAATCATCACGGTCACGGTGCCGATCTCCCGGAGGCGGTCGGCTGCCTGTGAGCGTTCGTATTCTTCTCCGACCAGCAGAATATCCTTTACCTCAAAGGTGAGCCGGATCATGACCGTGGCGGGATCGACAAATGTGGAACCTCCCTTATACGTCCCCGCCATCACCGCATTGCAGTACGGCAGGGGATCGCCTTCCGCTTTATAGGTCTGATACCGGTCTATGTTCAGTATCGGCGTGAGCGTCGGCAAAACGGCGGCGCTCAGGGTATGGCTCCGCACGGCCTTCACGCTGTCCAGCCCTTCCAGGAAAGATTTGTCTTTCTGTGTAAAATACCGCTCCGCCGCCAGGGTGCTTCTCGCTTTTTTGATCACAGCCTGGTCCGAGCGGACCGCAACGGCGATGGTGTTTTCATCCAGCGTCTTCGCGAGGCGGGAGGTGGAATACCACAGAGAAAAGCCCACTAAAAGGAACGCGCTCATCAGCGCGGTCAGCAGCAGCCACAGCAGCGTGGTCAGCGGTTTTCTCAGCAGTCGCGTACGAATGGTCATGGCACTCCCTCTTACCAGGCGGTCCCGGGCTCGTTTTCTGAAGTCTATCACATATAGACCAGGCCGTCAAGTGTTTGGTCTACAAAAATAGACCGCGGCGGTCTCGGATCCGATCCGCCGCTTAATCCTCTCCCAGCGTTTTCCCGTAAATGCAGACTTCCCGGAAGCCTTCCTTCGTCAGATCGTGCCATCCGGGCAGCGGAGCCGTCTCCAGCAGTTCGCAGCCGGTCCGTTCCGCGGTGCGGCGGGAGGCCGCGTTGGCCGGGTCGCAGGTGATCAGCACGTAGCCGAGGCCATGCCTGTCCGCCAGCTTATACAGCAGGGAACAGGCCTGCGCCGCCAGGCCGCGGCCCCGGTAAGGCTCTTCCACCTCATACCCGATATTGCCTGCGTAATACAGCGGCTCCGGGTGGCCGATCCGCAGGCTGCACCGGCCCATCCGGGTCCCGTCTTCCCCGCACACGGCGAAACGGTACTCCGGCACGCGCCTGCGCTCCGGATCCGCCGGACTGGTCTTCTCCAGCACCAGCTGGATCTCCCCGTCCCGCAGCAGTTCGGAATCGAAAAATCCGCCCGCATCGTAGGGAAGATTATCCCGGTCCAGATGCTTTTCCCGCTTGACGCCCAGGAACAGGCCCCGGTGGACGATGCCCCGGG
>JAEEGL012393102.1_pt1 | contig 10935 bp, 10 predicted proteins | sample 9134231 | NCBI WGS metagenome assembly JAEEGL01 (sample SAMN16246548, study PRJNA631951) | gut metagenome | biome: gut microbiome; feature: rumen; material: fiber-attached | host: Bos | place: Iran: Karaj | collected 2018-10 | reverse complement strand
CGTCGATGTTGTACCGCTTCTTCAGCTCGCCGATCAGCTCCACCGCCTCGGTGGCGGTCACGTCCATGTGGTTCTCCACGGAGACGAAGAGGAAGCCGTACTTGTGGGCGACTTCCCACCACCCGGCCACATAGGTCAGGTACATGGAGCTGTCGCCGCCGCCGTGGAAGCCCACGACCATGGGCGCCGGGCCCTTGTCGAAGATATCGTTGTTGTAGTAGGCGAAGTAGCCGACCTTGTGGGTGGGCTCGTCCTTGTATTTGCCCACGTTGTCCGGGGAAGTCTTCACGGTATAGCTGCCCGCGTCCTCGGTCATGCCCAGGGCCGGGAAGTCCGGCTCGTACTGGATCTGCCCGCACCACATCTTGAACTTTTTCACAAAGGCGTGGAAGTCCTTTTCATATTCCGCGGCGTCCTTCACCAGCAGGTGCCGGCAGCCCTCAAAGGCTTTGTTGGCTTCCGCGCTGTTGCCGGCGCTGAGGACGGCGATATCCTTCCGCTGCACGTCCGGGATCACGCTCAGCCGTTCCATGGAGCACATGGCGGGGGTGATCTCACCGGGTCCCCACAGGTAGTCGCCCTGCAGGGTCTTCAGCAGGTGCTTCGCCACATAATCGGCGGAGGCGCCGAAGGAGTAGACGTCCGCGCGGAAGATCGCGCCGCGGACGAAGTATCCTTTGAACTCCCGGGCGAAGAAGTCGTAGTTCTCCACGATGCCGTCCCGGTAGACCTGGATCATTTTGATCTCGCTGATCACCGCGGCGTAGAGGCTTTCGTCCTCGGCCGCCCAGCCGCCTTCCTTCGTCGGGTAGACAAAGAGCACGCTCGTGTCGAAGTCCGCCGCGATCTTCGCCAGCCCGCTTTCCCGGGCGAAGCGCACCGCGGTGTCCATATCCTGCCTGGCTTCCTCGAACACCAGCAGGCAGGGCGCCCGGAAACCGTAATTGTTCACCTGCCCGTCCAGGCTGTTGTCCGGCACGTAGGCCTTGAGCTCAAACTTTTCAAAGGTATGCTCCCAGCATTTCCCCCCGGTGATCTCCCGCACCTGCGGTCTTTCCGTCATGGCCATCGGTGAATCCTCCCGCTGTGATATTTTCATTTCTGATGGGATCATTATACATGACCCCGTTCTCTTTTTCCACAGTTTGTATGTACAACTTTACCCGCAAGAAAGGGACAATACTCGCTCCGCTTCGTCGTATACTGCTCATTCTGTAATTAAGGATTATGAATTGAACTCCAGCCCTTTTACGATGTCCCTCACGCAATTCGCCGTGTCCCCCGCGGTCATGCTGACCGAGCCGGCCCGGCTCTGCGCCAGTTCCCCGGCTTTCCCGTTGATCCAGGCCGCCGCGGAAGCCGCGTCCAGGGGCTCCGCCGCCGCGGCCGTCGCCGCCAGGATGCCGCTGAGCACGTCGCCGCTGCCGGCGGTGGCCATCCCGGGACACCCGGCGTCGATGATCCGGGTCTGTTTCCCGTCCGTCACCACCGTGGCCGGCCCCTTCAGCAGGACCACCGCCCCGGTCTCCCTGGCGTACGCTTCAGCGCCGGCGACGGGGGCAGCCAGCACCTCCGGGACCGTGAGCCCCGTCAGCCGGGAAAATTCCTTCGCGTGCGGGGTCAGGATCAGCCGGCCCGCGGCGCCGCGGACCGTTTCCCGGTCCATCCGGGACAGCAGGGTCAGCCCGTCCGCGTCCACGATGAGCGAGCCGGCGTAATGCTTCAGCAGCCATGCCAGCGCCCGGGCGGCGCCGTCTCCTGTGCCGATCCCCATGCCGAAGGCTGCGGTCCGGACGTTGGCCGTCAGTTCCGCGAACTGCGCTTCGTCAAAGGCGATCCCGTCCCCGTCGTCGCGGAGGGGGAACAGGGTCGCTTCCAGCACCGCCGGGGCGACCGCCGGCCACAGCAGGTCCGGCACCGCCAGTTTGACCACGCCCGCGCCGGAGCGCATGGCGGCGTTCGCCATCGCGGCCAGGCGGACCGCGCCGCCGTACCGTTTGCTCCCGCCGATCAGGGCGGTATAGCCGTAGGTGCCCTTGTGGGCATTGTTCATCCGCGGGCGGAAGAGGGGAGCGATATCCGCTTCTTCGATCAGGCTGATATGTCCGTCAATGGGCGTGATCCCGATGTCGCAGTTCACCTTTTCTTTCATCACGTCCTTGGCCATGTTCAGGAAATGCCCCGGCTGGAAGCTGCCGACGGAGACCGTCAGGTCCGACCGGACGCAGGTTTCTGCCAGACCGCTGTCGCCGTTCAGCCCGCTGTTGATGTCCACGCTGACCACATACGCGCCGCTTTCGTTGATCCGGGCGATGGCTTCCGCGGCAATGCCTTCCGCGGCGCCGTGAAACCCGGTGCCGAAGATGCAGTCGACCACCGTGCCGTATCCGGTGAGCGCCATGCCGGGCTCCCACGCCCGCACGGGGACGCCGGCCTCCCGGCACCGGTTCAGGTAATACCCGCCGTCTTCCGAGACCCGGTCAGACAGCAGGATCACCTCGCAGGCGGCCCCGGCCTCCCGCAGCAGGGAGGCGAGGACGTAGCCGTCCCCGGCGTTGTTGCCGCTGCCGCAGACGACCGCCACCGGCGGCTTCCAGCGGACGCGTTCAAAAATGGCTTTCCCCGCCCGGAGCATCAGCTCCCGGCCCGGGGTGCCGTCCGCGATGGTGCGGGCGTCGCTTTCCCGCATGGTCCGGACCGTCAGGATCGGGATCATCCTCAGTCTTCCTCCGTTGATTCGTCATATTCTTCAAAGGGAACGTAGTCTCCGCCGCCCTCGCTGGTCGTCAGGCCCAGGGCAGGGGCGTCCGTGAGGCTCATGCCGTATATGTCCGCTTTCCCGTTGTCATACAGCAGCGTGATTTGATGCACCGGCTCATCCCAGTACAGGCCTTCCGCCGGGTCGTATTCCGTCACGTACCAGGTGCCTTCCAGGGTGGCCGTTTCCTCGTCCGGGCCCCCGGCGTAGCCGGCGGCGAAAGTGCCGTCCGCGTTCAGGGTAAGGATGTCGCCCGCCACGGGGCCGCCGCCTTCCCCGCACCAGACGCCCGCGGCCTTCTTCATGATCCCGGTCTGGACCTTGGCCGGCGCGGGCTGCAGGTCACGGACCGGCACAAAACCCCGGACGACGGTGCCCTTGCCGCCGATCTTCCCGTTCTTCTCATGGGCTTCGACGTACGCGTACTGCTCGTTGTACAGGCCCAGGCAGGTCAGCAGCGTTCCGCGCGGCACGGCGAACTGGGCATACTGGCTCACGTCCGGATCGTCTGTCAGGAAGGTGTCCGCGGCGGCTTCTGCCCGGGTATGGACAAAGAAAGTGTCCCCCTCTTCCTCCGGCTGCCCCAGGTCTTTGTTCAGCGCCCAGCCGATCCGCTGCGTCCGCTCGCTCACGTCATACCGGACGCAGGCCCAGCTCCGGCCGTCGTCGCCTTCGCTGTGGGCCATCACCCACAGGCGGCCGTTGGTGCCCACGGCGGCCTTGCCTTTCCCGGCCCGCCAGGCCTTGGCGGACGGCGCGCTGTAGACCGGGGCGGTCCCTTTCTTCTTCGGCTCCAGCAGGGTGCCCGGCCTGTCCGGGCTGTAGGCGTCCAGCATGGGGGACCCGAAGCCCAGGCAGTACCGGGTGTCCTCCAGCAGGGCGTGCATCCGGTTGATGCGGCGCACTTCCTCGGTGGAATGCGGGAACAGCCGGATGTTGAAGGTGTCCAGCATGATGAACACCGGGAAAACGGCGGTCCCTTCCCCGTCTTCCGCGATGAAGTGCCAGTCAAACACGCTGTCGTCCACCGGGGTGACCCGCAGACGGAAGTCGCCCACCCGCGCCTCGGTCAGTTCATAGCCTTCGACCGTCATGCTGAAGGTATAGCTTTCGCTGTCGCCGTAGGAGAGGGTCAGGTCGAAGTCGTCGCTGATCGCCAGCTTCGGCGCCGGTTTGTTGTCCTCCGGCTGGTACACCGCCGCGGTATAGACGTGCAGCTGGCTGCCCAGGTCCGCGTAAAACAGCGCGTTGTGGTAGCGCGAATGCATCACGGCGAATTCTTCCGCCTGGTTGCTCAGACTGGTATAGTCGTCCCAGGTCCCGGCTTCTTCCACGGCCCGGTACAGGTCCCCCGTCAGGCCCCAGCTGTTGGCGGAGGCGCCGGTCACGAGGCACACCGCGAGGATCAGCAGGAACAGTGCCGCGGCTTTTTTCATATTCATTCTCCTTCCGTATACGCTTCCAGCGCCTTCTGCAGGTCTGCCCGGATCTCGTCGGCCAGTTCCCGCGGGGCGGTGACCCGGATGAAGCCGCTGTGCTGCATGGCAAAGAGTTTCATGTCGAAGGACGGGACCCGGACGGTACACTCCACGGTCCCGTCCTTTCTGGTCCTGAACTCCACAGCCTTGCCGAAGGCGTCGATCACGATGGGCACGCCCTTCTCCGTGGTGGTGAAGGTGATCCGCACGGGATCGCCGAAGGCCATGTTGGCGTTGTGTTCCATGAATTCCTGCAGGTTCCAGCCCTCGTGGTACCCCTTGATCTCCCGCACGGGCCGGGCCGCTTCCGGCCGGACGTTCACGTCCGTCATCCGGTCGATCCGGTATACGGTCAGGGTGTCGTGGCTGTCGTTGTTGCAGATCAGGTAATAGAAGCCGTTGCGGATGACCATGGCATAGGGGTTCAGCAGGTGCTCGCTGTCCCGGCGGGCATGCAGGGCGAAGTCCGTCCCCATGTATTTGTACTGCAGGGTGATCTTCCGGTTCATGTCGATGGCCCGGCCGATCTTCTCAATGTTCTCGAACAGTTCCGGGTTCACCGGTTCGTCCGCGGCCAGGCGGCGGATCTTGTTCAGGTTCAGGTTCTTCCGGAAATGGGCGTTGCCCAGGTTGCACAGCTTCTCCAGCAGGTCCTTCCGGGCGCCGTGGGGCACGTTCCGGCTGTAGAGGATGCCGTCGATCAGCCAGCGGAGCTCCGCGTCGGAGAACTCCTGGTCGTAATACAGGCCGGAGTAGTAGGTCTCGTAGTCGCTGTCCTTCTCGTCGTGGGCCGTGTTGGCCAGGGAACAGACCCGGCTCTGCGGGTCCAGGACCAGGTCGGTCATCGTCCGGCGGACGGTGGAGCGGTCCGTGGTGTAGCCCAGCTCATGCAGGCGGTCCACCAGCTCCTTCTGCTTCATGGGATGCTGCAGGTCCGTATGCTCCTTCAGGATCTTCACCATGTCGAAGACCACGTATTTCTTTTTGTTCATGATGTCCTTTGCCATAGGCCAGCCTCCGGGAAGATGATCGATCGTCATTGAATTTTCAAAAACTTTTCTTCCGTGTCATCATATCACCGGATGGGGTAAAAATGCAACGGAAATTGATCTATTCTCGAGATGGCCCCGGAAGGAACCGGGGAGGAACGGAGGAGAGAAGGATATGGAACAGAAGAACTGGATCAACATCACCAGATCGCCGGCGCTGTACTGCCGTTATGCCTTTTTCGACCTGGAGGACCACCTGGCGGATTCCCTGTTTGCCCGGCGGAACGTTCCCGTGAAATACGAGCAGGAGTTCGTGAACCCCATTAACCCCTACCGCCTGGTCATCTGCAAGGTGCTGCCCTGGCACCGGGACGGCTTCCTGCGCGCCCTGGGGGAGCTGCCCAACAAGATGAACCTCCTGGGCTTCAACGACTACCAGGATTTCTGCCGGGATTATCTGGACTTTTCCGAGAACTGGATGATGGAAAAGTGCACGGCCTGAGGGAAAAATAACCCGCGTTATTTTTCCGGTTTCGTTCTGTTTTCCCCGGATCCCCCGTGTTATGATAACGCCACGATGAGGGGATGTTCCCCCGTCGGAGGGAAGCAAAGGAGGACCCGGGAAATGTATCGCAGGAATTGGAACTGGAACTGGAAGAAGAACGGACACAAAGAGCCCAATGTCGGCGCGATCATCGCCGGCGTGATCGGCCTCATGTTCTTCGGCTGGATCATTGTCGCCATTGTCGGCGGCGTGCTCGGCGGCGTGTTCATGATCCTGGGTTCCGTGATCCGCGGACTGGCGCGCTTCGCGCCCCGCCTGATCTCCGGCATTTTCTCCACCAAGGGCTTTGCCCTGGGCGTCGCCATCGGCCTGCTGTATTACTTCCGTCATTTCCGGAAGAACCGCGCGGCGGACGGCGAAGAGGAAACGAAGCTGGAGAACGGCAGCACCGTGGACGGCGCTCCCGTGGAAACGGAGATCGTCGAAGCGCCGACGTACCGCTCCTTCGGTGCGTGACGGCGGTCGGCCGTGATATCGGAAACGGCCGGATTCTTCTCCATATAAAGGCAGCCCGGATCGCTCCGGGCTGCCGACTTTTTATGCTTTTTTATGTTTCGGGATCCCCGAGGCGCTGGCACGACAGCTGGGCCTGGTCGACGGAGACCAGCCAGTTGCCGTCGAGCAGGAGGCTGTTGATGTGGTTGTGCTGGCGGACGGGGATCTGCATGACGTCCTCGATGGTCCCGTCCGGGGTCCGCCGGATGATCCGCCCGCGCTTGACGTTGAAGATCATGTCATCGCCCTGCATGACGATGCCGGTGGCGCCTTTGGGCAGGTCTCCCGCTTCGGTCAGGGTTTTGCTCTCCCAGTCATAGGTGCTCAGAATGAAGCGCCCTTCGGCCTGCTGAACGATCCAGATGGTCCCGTCGTCCTGGACGCAGTAGTTGTACAGGTGCGGAACGGCGCGGCAGGACAGTTCCATCGTGTCCGTGTCAAGCCGGCACAGCGTGTGCTTGTCGGTGTAATGGCTGGGGAACAGCATCCAGAACAGGCCGAAGGGCGTATGCTGCATGCTGTGGATGCTCCAGCCCTCACCCAGCCGGGCGGTCTTCATGAAGTTCGGAATCACGGCCCCGTCCAGCGGCGCGCCCTGGGCGTTTTCGCCGACGGCGGCAAACTGTTCCTTTTCCATGTCGACGGTATAGAGAACGCCGTCCACCGCGACGAGGCCGGTGTAACGGGGGAAGCCGTATCCGTCCGCGTACTTCGTCAGGGCCGGATCCCCCGGCCGGTAGGAATAGACGCCGGCCCGGTTGGTCCGCAGATAGACGGTCCCGCCGATGGCGGTCATGTCCGTGAAATAGGAATCCGTAAACTCGATAACGTCCGCCGCGGCCGGTCCCGCCAGGCAGAGCAGGCAGGTAAGGACAGCCGCGAGGATACAGAGGGTCTTTTTCATAGGTCGTGTTTCTCCTTATTCTTCGAATGGGACCAGCACTTTTTCCACGGCATAGCCGATCTCCCTGTCATTGCCTGTTTCCGGGTCGATCTCGCTGACCCGGAGCCACATCTCCATGGGGAGGCAGGCCTGCTGCCCGGAGAGGACGAGGTCCGCTTTCGGGGCGTTCAGTTCCTTGGTGCAGAAATAGACGTTCCGGCCTTCCTCGTCATACAGTGTGTCGATCATGCCGCCGCCTCCCATGTCGTCGAGCGTGTGCAGCCGCGCGCTGGCCTGGTACAGCGGGCAGTTCAGCTGCCGGGCGGCCTCGGTCCAGGTGATCCGCGGATCCAGGCCGAGCTTCTTCGCCAGCGCTTCGCTGTTCTCGCCGTTGGAATCCATCGGGCAGTCCGGGTCGTCCTCCCCGCAGAACAGGGCGAGGCTGCCGTCTGCCGTGGTGATCAGCGTGGAGGCCATGGCCTCCAGCTCATTGGCATACAGGCTTTGAACGGTAAAGGATACGGGACCGATGGTGAAGGTCTGTTCTTCAGTGCTGTCCATGAGCGCCTGGACCTCTTCGGTCACGGCGTTTTTGTCGCCGTAGACGATCTCAAAGAAGTCCGCCCATCCCAGGGTCCTGGTGGCGGCGATGGCGATGGCCATGGTCGCGAGGATGATACAGGCGGTGATCAGGACCGTTCTCGCGGTGATTCGCTTCACGGGTGCTTCCTCCTTCGCGGAGCGGGCGGCGGCCAGCAGCGCGTCATGGCACTTTTCGGGCGTCGCTTTGAAGGTGTCCCGCAGGTTCAGGTTTTCCAGGTCGCGTTTCATTCCGCCTTCAGCTCCTTTCTCAGTGCTTCTTTTCCCCGGCGCAGCCGCCCCTGCAGGGTGGCCGTGGGGATCCGCAGCGCGCCGGCTGCCTCCTCGTAGGTCATCCCTTCCGAATAGCACAGGACCAGCGGCAGCCGGAGTTTTTCCGGAACGGCGTTCAGCGCGATGGCCAGTTCCGGGTCGGGCACGGAAGCATAGGTCTCTTCGGGGATCACGTCCAGTGGAACGGTCCGGCGATGTTTCCGCTGTGCGTCGTAACACACGTTGATCAGGATCCGGGTGATCCAGGTGCGGAAGTACCGCTCCTCTTTCAGCCGGTTCCGTTTTTCCCATGCTTTCAGGGCGGCTTCCTGCAGCGCGTCCTGTACGTCGTCGTCGTTCCGCAGGATCGACCAGGCTACCCGGTACATCATGTCCGAGCAGGCTTCGATCTCCGCGATATAGAATCCCCTGTCCACAGCTTCAGCTCCTTGCTCTGTATCGATACACCTATTAGACGAACGGGAGGGGCGGATCCGGACGCCCGGCCGAAAAAGTTTTTTCACAGACCTGAAAAAACCGGCAGCCCCGGAGGATCCGGGCTGCCGGCAGCACGCCGGAAACGCTTTGCGGTTCGCTTATTCCGCTGTGATCTCCGCCCAGGCGGGACGGAAGCCGCACCGCAGGCCGTTTTTGATGGACCGGATGTTGGACCAGGCCGCGCCGTAGAAGGGGACCTTCTCATGCTCGAGGATCGCCCGGGCCAGCAGGTTGGTCAGCGCGGAGGCGATGCCCTGCCGCCGGTAATCCGGCAGCACGTCGATGCCGATCTGCCACATATCCACGCCGTCCGCGGAGCAGCCGGCCAGGCCGATCAGCCGGCCCCGGTCATAGGCGCCGACGCCCAGCATGTCCAGCTGCGGACGGGAGCTGCACAGGGCGTTACCCCATTCGGGGGTATACAGGTCTTTGAAATCCGCCGGGTGCAGTTCCCGGGTCTCATAGGCGCATCGCAGGTCCGCGTGGAACACCGCGTCGACGTCCGGCAGGAAGGCGCTGTGCATCTTGCTCATCCGGGCGCCGGCTTTCTCCAAAGCTTTGTTCAGCTCATAGATGGTGGGCGTCTCAAAGCAGCGGTAATGGGCGGACTGGCTGTTCACATAGGCCGTCACGTCCGGGATCAGGTCCTTCCGGCAGGCTGCCACGATATTGGACCCGAAGGTGACCAGGCGGCACAGGGGCGGGTTCGGCCGGTCCTTCCGCGCGTCCGCGGAGGGCAGGGCTTCGGTGACCACGTGTTCCGTCCGGAGGAAGTCCTCCGGGCTGCAGGAGCAGTCCGCCGCGGACTGCTTCAGGGCTGTTTCCAGGATGTCTTTGGGTATCATGCGTTTTCTCCTTGATGGTACAGTTCGCTGGCCAGGGCGGACCCGATGATCAGCACGGCCCCGATGACGCCGTACAGGCTGAGGCGCTCTCCCAGCAGCAGGGCCGAGAACAGCAGGGCGGATACCGGGTCGATATAGCTGAAGATGGCGATGGACTGGGCCCGCAGCCCGTCCATGCTCCCGAAATACAGGACGTAGGCGATCCCCGTATGGACCGCGCCCACCACCAGCAGCAGGATGACGGCGCGGGCGTCGAAGGTCCCGCCGCCGAAGCCGCCGGTCAGCAGCAGATAGGGGATCATCACCAGGCCCGCGGACAGGAGCTGCACCGTGGTTTTGCGGTACGGCTCGATCCCGGGGGTTTTCTTGTTCATGATCACTACGGCGGAATAGAGCACCGCCGCCCCCAGGCCCAGCAGCACGCCCTTCAGGTTCCCGCCGCCGCCTTCCTCCAGCACGCCCGAGACCAGCACCATGCCGGCCACGGCCGCGGCCGCGCACAGCAGTTTCCTGCCGGTCAGCTTTTCCCGGAACAGGAGGGGGCTCAGCAGCGTCACGATGGTGGGCTGCATGTAGTAGCACAGGGTGGCCGTGCCGACGGTGGTATGGTTGTAGGCCTCAAAGAGCAGGATCCAGTTGAAGCCCATCACGATGCCGGAAACGGCCAGCACCGCGGCGGTTTTTCCCGGGAGCCTTCCGGCCTCTTGGCCGGTCCGCTGGCCGCGCAGCCGGAGGAAGGCCAGGATCAGCAGGCCGCCCATCAGGCCCCGGACCATCGCCAGCAGGGCGGAGGGCACCGGGATCCAGCGGCGGAACACGCCGATGGTGCCGAAGATCAGCATGGAGGAGACGAACATCGCCAGGGACCGGCGGTCGTTCTGCTGCATATCCGTGTCTCCTCCTTTTACTCTTATTTTTTGACGGCGATCACTTTCAGGATCTCCCCGTCCGCCGCGCCGGGGAAGTGCTTCCGGATCTGCTCCGTGATCCGTGCCAGGGAGGCTTCCGGTTTTTCCTCCAGGCTGTTCACGGCGGCGTATCCCCATTTGGTCTCCGGGGTCTCCAGCTCGGCCACGTGCCAGCCGTATTCCCCGCCGAGTTTGTTCCGCCGCCGGCGGAAGCTGCTCATGAGGAGGAAGCTCTTCATCTGCAGGTCCGTCAGGGCGCCCTCGAACCCCTTTTCCAGGGCGGCGCGCCGGCGGATGTCACAGGAGAGGAGGCCCAGGCCTTCCGCGTCCCCGTTCAGCTCCAGCACGTCCAGGATCCGTTTGCAGCGGCTGTTCAGTTTCCCGTCCTGGTACATGCCTTCCCAGTCGTAGCCGTCCCGGCGGTAGTTGGCGAAGGCGGGGAACCATTCCCGGGAGACGAAGCCCGCCTTCCGGTCGAAGAACTTGCCGTAGGCCACGTCGTCATGGGGCGCCAGCACCTGCCGCCAGGCCCAGGGATCCCCGGGCCGGTCTGTCCACCAGTCCTCCGGCGGGGTATGCTCCTCCACGGAGAAACCGGGGATCCCGTTGGAAAACAGCGGCAGGAAACCGATCTTCCGGACCAGCTCCAGAAGATCCTCCGGGG
>JAEEGL012130756.1_pt1 | contig 10935 bp, 10 predicted proteins | sample 9134231 | NCBI WGS metagenome assembly JAEEGL01 (sample SAMN16246548, study PRJNA631951) | gut metagenome | biome: gut microbiome; feature: rumen; material: fiber-attached | host: Bos | place: Iran: Karaj | collected 2018-10 | reverse complement strand
TTCGTGACCGACTCGCGCTCCAACTTCCTGTTCGCCCGTCCGCCGCGCGGCGGGGGAAAGGCGCTGTACCTGGCGCTGAAGGAGCGCGGCGTGCTGGTCCGCTTCCTTTCGGGCGAGCGGACGAAGGATTTCGTCCGCGTGACCGTCGGCAGCGAAGAGGAAATGGAGATCTTCCTCCGGGAGACCCGGAGCATACTTGACCAGATGGGGGAGGCAGAGAGATGAGAAACAGCGAGATCGCCCGCAAAACGCGGGAGACCGACGTTTCGCTCCGGCTGGAGCTGGACGGCGGCGGGCAGGGCAGCATCGAGAGCGGCGTGGGGTTCCTGGACCACATGCTGACGCTCTTCGCCGCGCACGGCCGTTTTGACCTGGCGCTCCGCTGCGCCGGCGACACGCAGGTGGACGACCACCACAGCGTGGAGGATATCGGCATCTGCCTGGGCGCGGCCTTTGCCGAAGCGCTGGGCGACCGCCGGGGCATCCGGCGCTACGGGGACGTGATCCTGCCCATGGACGAGGCGCTGGTGCTGGCCGCCGCGGATATCTCCGGGCGGGGCATGCTGGTGATGGACCTGCCCCTGGCCGCCCAGAAGGTGGGGACCTTCGACACCGAGCTGGTGGAGGAGTTCTTCACGGCCTTCGCGCGGAATGCCGGCGTGACGCTGCACGTCCGCAAGCTGGCCGGGCACAACACGCACCACGTGATCGAGGCGGCGTTCAAGGCCGTGGCCCGGGCGCTGCGGGAGGCCTGCGCCATCGATCCCGCGCTGGCGGGGGAGATCCCCTCCACCAAGGGGACGCTCGGATGACCGCCATCGTAGATTACGGGGTGGGGAACCTGTTCTCCCTGTCCCGCTCGCTGGAATACGTGGGGGAGAGCGCCGTCATCACCGGCGACCCGGCCGTGCTCGCGAAGGCGGAGCGTATCCTGCTGCCGGGCGTGGGCGCTTTCGGCGACGCCGCGGCCAAGCTCCGGGAGACGGGGCTGGGCGAGGCGGTACGCACCGAAGCCTCGCGGGGCAAGCCGCTGCTGGGCATCTGTCTGGGCATGCAGCTGCTGCTGGAGAAGAGCTACGAGTACGGCGAGCACGAGGGCCTGGGCCTGATCCCCGGCGAGGTGGTGCCCATCCCCGTGCCGGACCGGGAGGCGTACAAGATCCCGCAGATCGGCTGGAACGCCCTGAAGCTCACCGCCGCGCACCCGCTCTGGCGGGACGTGCGCGAGGGGGACCACGTGTATTTTGTGCATTCGTATCACGGGCGCTGCGCCCCGGAGCACGTGATCGCCGTGACCGAGTACGGCACGGAGGTCACCGCCGCGGTGGCGAAGGGCAGCGTGATGGGCACCCAGTTCCACCCCGAGAAAAGCGGCTCGGTGGGGCTGGGCATCCTGCGGGCCTTCTGCGAAGCCCGCTTCTGAGGAGCAGGCCATGGATATTTTTCCCGCGATCGACCTGATGAACGGGCAGGCGGTGCGCCTGCGGCAGGGGGACTACGCCGAGAAGACGGTGTATGACGCCGATCCCCTGCGGCGCGCCCGCGCCTTTTACGACGCCGGCGCCCGCTACCTGCACGCCGTGGACCTGGACGGCGCGCGCAGCGGGCGCACGGACAATTTCGATACCGTACAAAGGCTGGCGAAAGAGAGCGGCCTGCGCGTGGAGATCGGCGGCGGCATCCGCTCGCTGGAAACGGCGGAGCGCTACCGCGAAGCCGGCGTATGGCGGGTGATCCTGGGCACCGCCGCGGCGGAGGACCCGGAGCTGCTGCGGCGCTGCGTGGAGAGCTTCGGCACGGGCGTGGCCGTGGGCGTGGACGTCCGCGACGGCATGGTGATGACCCGCGGCTGGCTGGAGGGCGGCACGCTCTCCTGCGAGGCCTTCTGCGGCAGGCTGGCGGAGCTGGGCGTGGATACGGTGATCTGCACCGACATCTCCCGGGACGGCATGCTCGCCGGCGTGAACGCCGCGCTGTACGCGGAGCTCATCGCCCGCTTCCCTTCGCTGCGCTTCGTGGCTTCCGGCGGCGTGAGCCGGCTGGAGGACGTGGTGCGCCTGCGGGAGATGGGGCTCTCGGGCGCCATCATCGGCAAGGCGCTGTACACCGGCGCGGTGGACCTGCGCGAGGCGGTGCTCGCGGGAGAGGGGGAGACGGCATGATCACCAAACGCATCATCCCCTGCCTGGACGTGCGCGACGGCCGGGTGGTGAAGGGCGTGAATTTCACCGGCATCAGCGACGTGGCCTCGCCGGTGGAGCTGGCGGCATATTATTCCGACGCGGGCGCCGACGAGCTGGTGTTCTACGACATCACCGCCTCGTACGAGGACCGCGCGCTGTTCACGGACATCCTGCGCGAGACGGCCTCGCGGGTGTTCATCCCGCTCACGGTGGGCGGCGGCATCAACACGCTGGAGGATTTCGACCGCGTGCTCAAGTGCGGCGCGGACAAGGTGAGCGTCAACTCCGGCGCCATCCGCGACCCCTCCCTGATCGGCGCGGCGGCGCGCTGCTACGGCGACCAGTGCGTGGTGCTGTCCGTGGACGCCAAACGCGTGGACGGGCGCTTCCGGGTGTTCGCCCGGGGCGGCCGGGAGGACACGGGCCTGGACGCGGTGGAGTGGATCCGCAGCGGTGTGGCCGCCGGGGCCGGGGAGATCGTGCTCAACAGCATCGACACCGACGGCGTGAAGGGCGGGTTCGACCTGGAGATGCTCTCGGCGGTGTGCGAGGCGGTGGACGTGCCGGTGATCGCCTCCGGCGGCGCCGGCTGTATCGAGGATTTCGTCACGCTCTTCCGGGAGGTCCCGCGTGTGGACGCGGGGCTGGCCGCCTCCATCTTCCATTTCGGGCAGGTGGAGATCGCGGACCTGAAACGGACGCTGCGCGACCGCGGCGTGAACGTGCGCATCACAAGGGGATAAGGAGAAGGGAACATGCTGGACATCAACGAACTGAAATTCAACGCGGACGGGCTGATCCCCGCCATCGTCACGGACGCATGGTCCGGGAAGGTGCTGACGCTGGCGTACATGAACCGGGAGAGCCTGGAGATCAGCCTGCGGGAGGAGCGCACCTGCTTCTGGTCCCGCTCGCGGCAGGAGCTCTGGCGCAAGGGCGAGACCTCCGGGAACGTGCAGCACATCGTTTCGATCACCGCCGACTGCGACCGGGACGCGCTGCTGGTGCGGGTGGACAAGGAAGGGCCGGCCTGCCATCTGGGCACGGATTCCTGCTTCAATGATTTGGTCTTCGCGTCCGCGGAGCGCGGTGAGTTCTCCATGGACGGGTTGTACGAGCTGCTGCAGGGCCGGAACGAGGAGCGGCCTGCCGGATCCTACACCACGTATCTTTTCGAGAAGGGCGTCGACAAGATCCTGAAGAAGGTGGGCGAGGAGTGCACCGAGGTGATCGTGGCCGCCAAGGGCGACGACCGCCGCGAGACGGAGTACGAGATCGCGGATCTGGCCTACCACGTGATGGTGCTGATGGTGCAGATGGGCATCACCCCGGACGATATCCGCAAAGAGCTCGCTTCCCGCCACGTGATCGACCACAAGGTCAAGCAGGAGAAAATGACCTGATCCGGCGAAAGGTGAAAAAAGAAAAAGCGGGCGGAGCCGTTTTTCGGCTCCGCCCGCTTCGTATGCGGGAAAGCAGGGACAGTTATTTCTCCAGATAGGTGCGGACCAGCTCCTGGAGCAGTTCGTCCCGGTCCACCCGGCAGATCAGCGACCGGGCGTTGTTGTAGTTGGTGATGTACGTTGGGTCTTCCGTCAGGATATAGCCGACCAGCTGGTTAATGGGATTGTATCCCTTCAATACCAGAGAGTCATACACGGAAGACAGGATCTCCCGGATCTGTTCGCTGTTGGAGACTGTGGTAAAAGGCCTGGTGGCGCCATCCATGACAAAACCCCTCCCTTGATTTGACGCGGCTATTCGCCTATTAAGAGAATAGCACAAAAATTTCCAGTTATCAACAGGAAAAAGGAAGAATTATTGAACAGGACAGGAGAAATAGTGCTGTTTTCTGATCAAAAACTGCGCTGTCAGCGGATAACGGCGCCCAGCTCCGTCTTGAGCGCCCCGAGCACGGCGGCCATGGCCTCCTCGGCGTGGTCGTCGGTGAGGGTGCCGTCGTCCGAGCGGAGCGTAAGCGAGAAGGCCACGCTCTTCTTGCCCTCGGGGATGCCGGGGCCGGTGTACACGTCGAAGAGCTTCACATCGCGCAGGACGCTCTTTTCGGCGTTCCGGATGCAGGCCTCCAGCGTGCCCACGGGCACGGACGCGTCGCACAGCAGCGCGAGGTCGCGGTGGATGGCCGGATAGCGCGGCAGGGGGACGTACACCGGCTCGGGCCCGCGCAGGGCGTAGAGGGCGGCAGCGTCCAGCTCGGCGCAGTACACGGGTACGGCCAGGCCGAAGTTCTCCGCGGCGTCGGGGTGGACCTGGCCCACGGTGCCCACGCGGCGGCTGCCGCTGAACACGGCGGCGCAGCGGCCGGGGTGGTAAGCGGGAGCGGCGGCATCGGCCTCGAAGCGGACGTCCGGTGTCCGGGCCTCGCGCAGGAGCGTTTCCACGGCGCCCTTGAGCGCGAAGAAGTCCTCGCCGTCGCCGTAGGCGCCCAGCACCAGCACGGTGCGCTCGTCAGCGAGGTCGCCGCCGGTCTTCTCGTACACCGTGGCAGTCTCGTAGAGCCGCACGGCCATGTTCCGGTGGTTCAGGTTCGTGGAGAGCACGCCCAGCATGGAGGGCAGGGCGGTGGTGCGCATCACGCTGGTATCCTCGCCGAGCGGGTTCAGGATCGTGAACGCGTCGCGGAGCGGCGAGTCGGCGGGAACGCGGACCTTGTCCCAGGCGGAGGGGCTGACGAAGGAATAGGTCATGATCTCGGTGAAGCCCATGGCGCGGCAGTCCGCGCCGAGCTTCCGGCGGAACAGCTCCCTGTCGGAATACCCGCCCTGGGCGGCGGCGCCGCGCATGCCGGTGGCGGGGATGCGGTCGTAGCCCCAGAAGCGCGCCACTTCCTCGGCGATGTCCGCCTCGCGCAGGCAGTCGCCGCGCCAGGAGGGGACGGTGATCTGATCACCACGGAGCGTGAAGCCGAGGGCGCGAAGCGTATCCTCCATGAAGGAGCGGGGGATCTCCGTGCCCAGCAGGGCGTTGACCTTGCCCTCGTCCAGGGGGATCACGGTGTCGCGGATGTCGCCGGCGATCACGTCCACGTCGCCGTCGAGCACCTCGCCGGCGCCCAGCAGCTCCACCAGCTCGCAGGCACGGTCCACCGCGGCGCGGGTGCCGCGGACGTCCAGGCCCTTCTCGAAGCGGCTGGAGGCGTCGGTGCGCATGCCCAGGGAGATGGCCGTGCGGCGCACGGAGGGGCCGGAGAAGGTGGCGGATTCGAACACGATCACGGAGGTGCTGTCGGTGATCTCGCTGTTGGCGCCGCCCATCACGCCGGCCAGAGCCACGGGGCCCTCCGGGTCGGCGATCACGAGCATGCCGGGGGCGAGCTCATGGTCTTTGCCGTCGAGCGTCTGCAGGCTCTCGCCCTCGGCCGCGCGCCGGACGAGGATCTTCCCCTGATGGAGGCAGGCGTAGTCGAAGGCGTGCATGGGCTGGCCGTACTCGAGCATCACGTAGTTGGTGATGTCCACGATGTTGTTGATGGGCCGGACGCCCGAGGCGCGCAGCCGCCGGCGCATCCAGGCCGGGGAGGGCGCCACGCGGATGTTCTTCACCATGCGCGCGGTGTAGCGCGGGCAGAGGTCGGCGTCCAGGATCTCCACGGACAGCGCCTCGCGGATGTCGCCGGCGCCGCCGCGGACCTTCGGCTCGGCCAGCGCAAGGGGCGTGCCGAAGGTGACGGCGCTCTCGCGGGCCAGGCCGCGCACGGACAGGCAGTCCGGGCGGTTGTTGGTGATCTCGAACTCCACCACGGTGTCGTTCAGACCGAGCACCTCGCGGATGTCGTCGCCGGGGGCGCAGTCCTCCTGCAGGATGAAGATGCCGTCTTCGATGGCATAGGGGTAGTCGCGCTGCTCCAGCCCCAGCTCGCCCAGCGAGCAGAGCATACCCTCGCTGACCTCGCCGCGGAGCTTGCCGGCGCGGATCTCCTTGCCGCCGGGCAGGGTGCTGCCGTCGAGCGCCACGGGCACCAGGTCGCCCTGGGCGATGTTCTGCGCGCCGGTGACCACCTGAATGGTCTTCCCGCCGACGTCCACCCAGCAGATCCACATATGGTCGGAGTTGGCATGGCGGACGATGGAGTCCACGCGGCCCACGACCACGTTGGAGATGCCCTCGCCGGTGATCTCGCAGCCCTCCACCTTGGAGCCGGACATGGTCATTGCGTCGCAGTATTCTTTATCGGATGCGGAGATGCGGGTGAATTCACCCAGCCATTCTCTGGAAAGCTTCATTTCGTATTCCCTCCTTGCTCAGAACTGGGACAGGAAGCGGACGTCGTTCTCGTACAGCAGGCGCATGTCGCTGATCTGGAAGCGGCGCATCGTGAGCCGCTCCAGGCCCACGCCGAAGGCGAAGCCGGAGTATTCCTCCGGGTCGATGCCGCTCATCTCGAGAACGTGGGGGTGCACCATGCCGGCGCCGAGGATCTCGATCCAGCCCTCGCCCTTGCACACCCGGCAGCCGCGGCCGCGGCACTCGAAGCACTGGATGTCCATCTCGCAGCTGGGCTCGGTGAAGGGGAAGTGGTGCGGGCGGAAGCGGGTCACGGTCTCCGGGCCGTAGAGCCGCTGCACCAGTGTGTTCAGTGTGCCCTTCAGGTCGCCCATGGTGATGCCGCGGTCGATGACCAGGCCCTCGATCTGGTGGAACATCGGGGAGTGGGTGGCGTCGATCTCGTCCTTGCGGTAGACGCGGCCGGGGGAGAGGATGCGGATGGGCGGCTTCTGCGCCTCCATCACGCGCACCTGCACCGGCGAGGTCTGGCAGCGGAGATGGACCTTTTCGTCCTCGGTGATGTAGAACGTATCGGTCCACTCGCGGACGGTGTGGTTCTCGGGAATGTTCAGGCGGTCGAAATCATAGGACGAGAGCTCGATCTCCGGCCCGTCCACAATGGAAAAGCCCATGCCGATGAAGATCTCCAGGACTTCGTCGAGCACGGTGTTGTTCACGTGTTTTTTGCCCAGGGCGATCTCCTTGCCGGGCATGGTGACGTCCAGCGTCTCCTCGCGCAGGCGGGCTTCCTTCCGCTGCTGCGTGAGCGCGGCGCGGCGGGCCTCCAGCTCGGCCTCGATGTCCGCGCGGATGGCGTTGGCCAGCTGGCCCATCACCGGGCGCTCCTCGGCGGACAGGCGGCCCATCTGCTTCAGGATGGCGGTAAGCTCGCCCTTCTTGCCCAGGAACCGCACCCGGAGCGCCTCCAGCGCGTCCAGATCGGCGGCGGCCTCCATGGCGCGGCGGGACTCCTCCCGCAGGTTTTCCAGCATCTGCTTCATATTCTTTCCTCCAAAATAAAAAGACCTTCCGTCCCTCACCGGGACGAAAGGAAACCTTCCGCGGTACCACCCGCATTCGCGGCTTTGCGCCGCGCGCTCTCATGCGGTAACGGGCATGGGCCGCCGGGGATTGGCCGGAGCTCACGGGCGAACCAAACGGGGCCTTGCCGTGGGACGCTTTCAGCCGGTGACGTCCCTCTCTGATCCGGCGGCGTGCCGTTATTTTCCCGATCAAAGCGATTTGCCCGTCTTTTATAACACAAGGCCCCCCGATTGGCAAGATGCAATTTGACGAAAGTTCGGGCAAAACTGCATCAGCGTGGCGGAAACCGGCCAACCGTTGCCGTCCGACAGAAATCAGCCGGTTTCCACTTGGCAGGAAAACACTATATCTCAGCACCTACATCCGTTCCAGGCTATCCCTTAATCATCGTTTATTAAACCTGCGCTCTCTACTATATGAATGTAATAGGACCCCCAATATCACCTGGTCTTCGCGGAGCTGATCCACATAGGCAGAGGGGACCACTGATATGAGTTCCTCCAGTATTTCGACATCAGCTTGAAAATAAACGAAATTGTTAAGGTCCGGAAGGGTCCTTGTCCGGTTCAACCTGGTCTTGGTCATAAAGTTCCTTTGTTCTTCGACCGTCAGAGGTCTTGTTGAACAATATACCCAATAGGAATGAGTATCGTCTTGGGAAATCGTCACTCCAATAGTTGAGATTTCCTTTATACTGTCCCATGAGTGAGTATACTCCCTACCAAAGGGCATATAGATAGCAATTCCCTCAGTATCAAAAGAAACTTTGCCTAAAACTATAGGGTCAATAATAATGCCTACGAAACATAATAGACCCGTAAAAAGAATTACCAAAAGACATACGTCAACAAGAATGTTTGCTATTCCCCTCAGAAAGATCAAATACATTACAATAAGCGCTAAAAGAAAAAACGCAGAAAGTATATAATGAATAATAAGACGAAGAAACTCTATACTTCTTCAGTATGTTTATGCTTTCCTTTCTCATGCCAGTTGCCTCAAGAAACCATAGAGGAGAGAATAAGCCCCCTGGCAGCGTAATGTGTCGCCGCAAATGCACTCGTTCCATCAAGAATTCTCAGCTTAAATGAGTTTTTGAAAGCAGCTTTGAGAATAGAGCCTAGTTTGGGAGATTTGTTGAAACCGGTTATTCCTTTATCCATCGTCTTCGTGTTCTCATAAATCCACTCCAGTTGTTGCCGCACCGTTTTATGTATTATCTGATTTTCCCAAATATCAACCTCTGAATATGTTATGGTGCATTCCGATTCTTTGATAAAGGCATATTCCATTATGTATTCCGTTCCGTCATATACCGGATCTTCAAAAAAACCTGCAACCTTTTCAGGAACCGATTGTTTACAGAGCATCAAGACATCGTTTATTACTATTTGAGTAACGTCTTTTGTTCCCATCAAACGAATCTTCTCTGTCTCATAATCCTCAGGTGATGGATATCGGATAGTAACTGTAATCGCATAGTTTGGGTCTCCCACTATAGCGCAACTGTACCAGTATAAGTATTCAATCATGTCAGGTCCATGAATTGCTCTGGGAAAAAAGCTGGACGAAAGTATGCCTTTTTCAGCAAGAGCGTACCTTTTTTCTCTTACAAATCGGTTAACTTCCATATACTCGTCTGGAGAAGTTTCTTCTTCCGCCCTTACTGGTGGACCTCCATAAACGCTCCAAGTATATACGCAGAAAAACACGTGTAGAATCAGTACACCAATCAACAAGCGTTTCATACTAGTCACCAAAGGATTGCTTTAGCAACCTGAACACAACGAAAGAAAAAGTTTGATGATCTAGTTATATTGTTCCTGCTTCGTATATCAAGTATTCTCGCACTGACTTTAGGTTCCGAAGATCCTGACACTAATGATGCAGTTTTCTCTCCTATCGAACCCATAGATGCCAAAACAAATGTGCCATTATGGGCAATCCATTGTGCTTGCATGTAGTCTGTAGATCCAAACTCTTCACGCGAATAGTAAGGACTAGCAGTTATAACACGTAAAATCGCTTCCTGTTCATACGGATTATTGATTGTCAACGATTCACGTATTTCAATGTTTGTCTTAGACAAGTCGTTTTTATCTGGATGATAGAAAAAAACATTGAGTTTTCCTTCAACAGGTTCCCCCTCTCCTTTCATGTATACATTTACTGTTGATGAATTGTATTTTTTACGAGCCATAATGCCCAATATCCAATCAGCAAAAACCTTAAGGGCATTCATAGTCGAAGAAGGCGTTTTCCCTTCTGAATCCATGTAGGTTATGGGATTATTACGGCTATATGTGAACATATTGTGTTCTATGGCACTTTGACCTGTTTGGGCATACTCATCTGCGCAAAAAAGCCTTCCGGTTTGGGAATCATAATACCTGCTTTTCAGATAGTATAATCCCGTTTTTGTATCAAAGTAATATCCCCTGTACCGGATCGGGTTGACGCTCGCCATGTCTCCGATCGCAGTCAGTATGTTCCCCCATGCGTCATAACTGTAACTCACCAGTACAGTACCGGTTCCCGCGTCCAGGATCCGTTCTACGTCACCCTGCTGGTTCTTTACGAAGACGCACTCCGTTTCGGTGTTCCCCGCCTTATAGCGGTAGCCCAGCATGTCTCCGCCGGAATTGTAGCGGAAATAGAAGGCGTCCGCGGGCCCTATGTCCGCGATCAGCTGCTTGTCATTCCAGATATACTTCCGGGTAACGTTATTGACCGTCTTCTCCGTCCGCAGGCCCTTTTCGTTGTAGGCGAAGCTCAGAGTATCCGTGCCGTTAGTCATGCCGGCCAGCTGCCGGCCGCCCTGCCAGGTCATCGTCCAGCCGCGGTAGGAGACGGGGTTCCCCGTATCGTCATTTACGCCATAGGTGATGGCCTGGTTGTTCCATGCCGTCAGCAGGTCGTGCCAGGCGGTATCCCCGTAAGTGTAGCTGACCGTCTGCGGGTTGGTGGCAACGCCATTGGAATAGTCGTATTCGGTTTTGGAAAGGATGTTCCCGCCAAGGTCATAGACGTACTGCCAGGCTTTATGCGCGGCCTCGTTCTTCTCCCACAGCAGCTGGTTCAGGCTGTCGTAGACGTATTCCGTAGTGTGCGTCCCATCGGAGTCCGTCAGGATGTTCCCGTTCGCGTCGTAGGTATAGCTGTGGCTCACGGACGTGTTCCCGAAGGTGCTGCTCACGCCCGCGATCTGGTTCGCGGTATAGTCCGTCCCGATGTCCCGGTAAGTATACGCGGTGCTGAGCACAGTGCTGTTCCCGTTCTCCACCGTCTTCCCGCTTATCCGGCTGTAGTCGTCATAAGCGATGCTCTCGGAGATGTTCCCGATCGCCGCCCCCACCGGGCGGTGGTCGTCGTCATAGGTGTAATTCCTCGTCTCCGTCCGCAGTACGCCGTTTTCATTGAT
>JAEEGL011782789.1_pt1 | contig 10935 bp, 6 predicted proteins | sample 9134231 | NCBI WGS metagenome assembly JAEEGL01 (sample SAMN16246548, study PRJNA631951) | gut metagenome | biome: gut microbiome; feature: rumen; material: fiber-attached | host: Bos | place: Iran: Karaj | collected 2018-10 | reverse complement strand
CACCTTGTTGAACAACGATTCCACCGCTTTTGCAGGGACAATCTCTTTCTTTTTTGCCATTTTAGCCTCCATCTGCCGCATATTGCGGCTTGTTGATGTTAGAGGCGTCCCCTTATTCCTGCACCGAGGTCAAAAATTTTGACCTCGATAAAATCGGAATAAAAAAACGCATTTCTCCATTAGACGGAGAAACACGTCGGGCATTAATGTACCTAAAGAAGTAATCTAAGTTTCCCAAAATATCAGTAGGCTTTTCTCACCCATTTAATAAGAAGATGTAACTGTTTACACAAGTACCTTGCTTGATCGGCTAAACAGTCATATATAACATCTTCTTAATTATCCAAACATATGCTTTGCGAACAATCTGACGCATTCAACGTTAACAGAATTGCCGAACTGCTTATATGCCTGTGCCGGCTTTTCGTCAGGACGGAAAGTGTCGGGGAAACTTTGCAGGTGAGCGCATTCTCTAGGCGTCAGGTAACGTCGTCTAGATCCGATTATTGATGTTTGGACAATTGCGACCAATGCCGGGAAATAAGTGTTGACCTTAACCCTTATACCTGATGGACGCAACTGGAATATCTGCTTCCATATGTCAGGCTTTTTAGTCTGGCCGGCTTGCCATTCCAATTTCGCCTTCGCCCCAAAAAAGAGCGGATTTTTCCTTGCCTTGCGCAGCCACTTGTCAATAATCTTCCTGTTGGCGACATAAAGTTCATTATTCTTTCGAATGAAGTTCTGTTTCCAATCAGGATACTGCGACAAGTCCTCGTTCGGATCAAGGTCGCGCAACCTATCAGACCATATCGGGAACCCTGGCAGCCTTTCTACCTTTATCGACTGGAGGAACTCGTTCCACAAATCAATGAGTTCTTCCATCTGCGGCGAAATCTTGTAATCCTTGACATTGAGGATGTCTTTGTCGTTTTCCAATATGGATTCAATTGTGCACGGAACGATGTCGTCCGGATTGAAAGAGAAAGGCTTTATATCGCCTATATCCTTCCTTACGCACATGATATACACTCTTTCGCGATGCTGGGGAATTCCTATGTAATGAGGGCTGAAAATTACAGGATCCGGCAGAAGATTATAGCCGAGTTTCTTCAACTTTTCGTGAATAACCCGCCAGGTGTTCCCATGATCATGACTCGCAAGGTTGCGAACGTTCTCTAACAAGGCAAACTTTGGTTTATGATATTCAAGGATTCTGCAAATATCAAAGAACAAGGTTCCCTTAGTTTCGTCCTCGAAACCCAATCTTTTACCAGCTTTGGAAAATGCCTGACATGGAAATCCCGCACACAGGACATCATGTGCAGGAATCTCTGAAGCCTTTATTTTCGTTATGTCGCCAGCAGGCTTAATCCCGTAATTGGCCTCATATGTCTTGCGACAGTCGCTATCAATGTCGCTTGCAAATACACACTTGCCGCCAAGAGACACCATCGCCTGATGGAAGCCGCCTATGCCGCAGAACAAATCAATAAATTTAAACTTTTTCATTTTACACGTATTTATAGCGGAAAACGACATAGTTGTCGTTGTTCAAGACATCCTTATTTATGTTAAACTTCAATGCACGCGGAGAACCGTCCGGCTGATGACCTTGGTGAAAATCTTTCAATGCGCCTCTGAAATTCACCCTGTTCAACTCAATAATAGACATCTTCACAAATTTAACTTGATTTTTCATCCGTGCCTTATAGGAAAGTTCATCTTTTGCATATTTGGGGTCAACGCTTTTAATGAACCTGTTTCTGGCGCGGGTGGCTTCGTAGTTATTTTCCTTGCTGTCCTTGATTGTTTCGTGCTCGTAAATGATATACCAGAACTTACCATACCGGTAAATGCAGTCTATGAGGTTTTGCTGGTCGTTGCCGGGGGTCTCTTTTTTCGTAATATCGCTTGCCTTCAGATCCCCATAGAAATCAGTTTCGTCAAAGCGAACGTCAAAGTCCAGATCGCCATCACGCTTCATGGAACTGCCGACATATCTCATCTGATTGGTGAGATGTTCCTCGATAGTAAACCTATTGAACTTGTATTCCAGGAACCACCCCGCCCATTCCGTCTGGCGCCACTGAGACCATTCATTCTCATACATTTCCTTGATTACATCAAGGGCCTTTAGCCATCGGCCGAACGTGAAACCGCTGTTGAACAAGCGGAAAAGATCGAAGAGATTTGTTGCGGGGTGACGGTCGCCTACCAAGTAGTCTAACAGTTTGTCTTTACGGAGGACCGTTATCGTGTTCCCGAACTGATCCTCCTTGGTGAAAACCCCATATGTCATCGCTTGGAAAAGGTCGTTTGTGTAGACATGGGCCGAGGAGTTGTGCCCTTTTTTTAGGAGGTACGTGTCCTTATGAAAATCGATGAACACGATGTTTTCACCGTGAAACTCATCGCCATAATGATACATCCCGATATACCGGACATCTACATCCGGTCGTTCCTCTTTCATCTGGTTCGCATATTCATTGAACCAGGTGGGGAGCTGAACTCGCTTCTTGAAAATCGGGTGGGGATTGCCTAGGTACGTGCAGGTTCTTACTAAAAGTTGGATTATCTTCCCGTCTTTACGGAATTCGAAAGCCCATTTTTTAGGAGGAACTCTCACTATTCTGCAGTTAGTGCGCCCCAAAACATCAAAAAGACACCTTTGCTGGTCACTATCGCTTAGCGGCTGGTCTTGCGCAACCACAAGGTTCATATCGAGTGTTATCTGTTCGCTATCGACATTCATTTTCAGGCCTTTTTTCTTGAAGTCAAATATACATTATTTTGAGTGACAGATTTTGACTATTCATTTTTTTGTTTAGAACTTGATAGTTGAAATGTCATGACAGATGAGTGGCGCGCTATCCGCTCAAGGCCTTGCGCATTGTTTTTAAAACTGCCCCAGCCGAGCGAGCCTTCGCCTTTATGCGCCACACTAGTAGGGGCAGTCAGGGTAATATGTGGATGTATTCAAGAAGTTCAACATTGAAATACCAACCTTTTTTCAGTGATTGTCAACCTTTGTTCCCGAACAATTATAAAAAATATGTTTTCGCACTCAAAAAAAATTTTTCTTTCGCTAAATAAAGTATTTTTTGATAACAAAAACTTGTGTTGCTCTTGGTTTTGAAAGGAAATTGTTGTTATTCCAAAGATTTAAAAAAATCGCTTAGATCTGAAAAATAGAGGATATATGGCTTGTCTTGAGAAAATTGTCAATGTGTACAAAGAAGAGGAAAATGATTTCATTATAGAGGAATCGTTAGAGTCTGTAAAAACTGCTGCATTATATATGTTCTATCATTACTTTAATGCGGATGTTACAAAGTTGGATGAACTTAATAATTTGTTCTGTTTCTTAACAGGTGATGTAGGTGACATTATCGCTGTTAATAACAATTATTATGAAGAAAACACGATTGACGTTATTACTGTTTTACCTTCGAATATAATGACCAATTTGGTTGAACTACAATTTAAGAAGGTCTTTTCAAATTTTTTGGATAAAATTAGTAAAGATGTCGCAAATATTATATGTCGAAATATTGATGACCGAAATGAACATATTATAAGCAAGTTAGACGAATTCGATTTTAATGAAGAAACGGTTTATGAGATCACAGTTTTGTGTAATTATCCAGAGGCCATCGAAAATAAGTTATGGTACCAGAAGCAAGCAAGTGAATATAAAGGAAAAAATGGACGCATACGTATAAACATTTTATTTGAAGATGATATAGAAGAGGAAGTTCACGATGTAGAATCTCCCAAAGACAGCGTTAATAAAGGTATATTGGAATTAATTGATTCAAAGAACATTTCATTTTTTGGAAGGGAAAAATCATTTCTTTGTTTTATTTCGGCAGCTTCATTAAGAAAGAATTATTACCTCTATAGCACTCACGGCTTGTTTGCTAGTAATTTAAGATACTATGTAAAGGCTGCAAAAATTGATTCTAAAATTACAAATACGATACTTAACGAACCTGAAAACTTTTGTTACTTCAATAACGGTATAATAATTACATGCGATGATTATTCCTTATCTGGAAAGAAAATTGAACTTCGCAATTTTTCAATTGTAAATGGCGGACAAACCACAAATTTGATTGGCCGTTCTGATTTTGAAAAAGACTTTGCCGTGATGTGCAAGGTTATTAAGAATAAGTATGATAACATAGAAGAGAAAGTTGAATTTCTTTCCAAGGTTGCTGAAGCATCGAATACGCAGAAGCCGATAAAAGCGAAAGATTTGATTGCAAATAGAATTGAACAACGAATGCTAAAAATTCAATTTGAACGAGCCGGAATGTTTTTACAAGTGAAGAGAGGGGAAAAAATCCCCAAGGATGTGTACTCTCAAGCCTGGCAAAATGCATCAAATGACCAGGTTGCGCAAATGCTTTATTCGGTCATTTACCAAATGCCCGGCGCAGCAAAAAATAGTAAATCAAAATTGTTGGAGAATGAAAAAATCTACAATACTATTTTCAAGGCCGAGTACGAATCCGCTTTGTTTAAGTCCATGCAGCATATACGAGTTGGCTTTAACAATTGGGTAAAAAAGATAAAAAAGGAAGAACGCCATGGATCAACAAAATTGGGTCTAGCCAAGAATGGGGACCTTTTCACAATCGCCGTAACGGGATTAATTTACAAAGTTCTTTCTAATAAAGAATTATCCGAAAAACTTTTTAACTATAATTTGTCTGAAATAAATACCGACAACGAAGAAATGCGATTCATCCTTTGCCAAAATGACATTGGCTCTTTAAAGTTTTTAAACCCCTATTTAATTAACAATATGGGAAAAAGAACGTTAAATGATTTTTTTGAACATATCTTCGACGATGTTTTAATTCCGGCTTATGACAAATTTAAAAAGAAATATCAAAACTATTCCTATGCAAATTTTGTAAAGAGTGATTTATACTATTATAATTTTATTTTGCCCATAGTCATTAAATATTTAAGTTCCCATATAAAAAATTACGAATATTCGAATATTTTTGATTTGAGTAAATCGTCCAATGTCAATCTTAGTAAAGAAGACTCGTTCAACGAATACAAGCCCGGGTTAGAAGAAGAGTTGAAGGAATTTCGAACTAGGACGTATAAATCATTAGGAATAAACGCTTATGAAGTATTTAAAAATGCCCAGATGGCATATATTATAAAATACAAACCGAGAACATTAGAAGATTTAAAAAACTATGCCGGTCTGTCAGGATATCAAATAAAAAATTTCGGGCAAAATATTTGTGATATAGTTGCTAAATACGTAGATATTAAAGATTTTTTGAAATAGTGTAGATCACTAAGTTGTATAATTTTAAACAAAAAAGGAAGACGTCAAATGGAAAGAGTTGTAAAAGAAGATGTATCCGTCGGATCGGGCATTATCGCAACATACAATAGAATGCCGCAAAAACTAGAAAGAGTTTTTGCCGAATTTATTGATAACACGACGCAAAGTTATGAAGACCATCGTGAGGAATTAGAAAAGATTCTTGGAATGGGACCTTGTAAAATCATTATCACATGGAATGATAGTGAAATTACTATCAAGGATGAAGCCTTTGGTATGGATCATGAAGACTTCAAGCGAGCTTTAAAATTGAATGCGCCGAAGGCAAAATACAACAAAAACAGTAGATCTCAACATGGGATGGGCCTAAAAATTGCTGCAGCATATTTAGGTAACTGGTATTCGATAGATTCTACTCAATATGGAAACAAAGAAAAATATTATTCGATAATAGATATTGATGAGTGGAAAAAAGATAATCCAACTCATGTTGATTGTAATATTTCTGATGTCAAGAAAAACGAGCACTTTACACAAATTGTAATTAAGAAGTTGAACAAAAAACTGACCGCGGCTGTTGACAATTCATTGAGAAAAAAACTTGCCAAAATATATTCGAATGACATTACTAAGAATCGTTTGGAGATAATTTTTAACGGGAAGCCCATTCAATCAGAGGATCCAGAACTTCGCAGGGATGTAAAAACGGACAACGAGTACCTATCGTATTTTGAGGATTCCTTTGAATTTAATGGCGAGGAATTCACATATTCAGGATGGATTGGAATCTTAAAAATTGGGGACGTCGATGATGCCGGCTTTACATTGAGTCAGTACGGACGAGGAATCAAGTTGAATTATCGACCATCTCTAGTTTTTGGCAAATCAAACTCTTTCCCGTATCAAAGACTTGTTGGCGAGATTCAACTTGATGATCCAAAATGGAAAATCACGTTTAACAAAGATGAATTTATTTGGGATGACGGTCTTGAAAAAGAATTTATCAATTCCCTTGCTAATAATCAAGAAATTATGGAAATGAAACATATTGCAAATATTTTGCGCAAGGATGTTTCTCCAACTCCGTCTGTTGAACAAGAAGATGTGAAAAAAACAGCGCCAAAAATCGAGAAAAAGTATAAAGGATTAAGTTCCGTTAAGGCGACAGTCGTAAAAAAGCCGTCATCAGATAAGCCAACTGTTATCATTAAAAAGAATGAAGAAATTGAACCCGTTATTGTTAACATTACATGGGAAAGTATTGACTATACATTTGATATTCAAGTAAAAAATGACAACAAACGATTGGATTGGTTTAATCTCCAAAGAAAAGAGTGTGATACTGAAAATGCTTATTATATTATTATAAACGGACTTTCCCCACATTTTTCTGAATATCAAAAAAAAGAGTGTAAGGATTTGATAATTGACTTTGCTGTTATGTTAGCGTTAACTCAATTATCTAGCGAAAGGGTGGGGGTTGATCCCGAAAAGTCGTCTGCGCTTATTCATCAGTTGAATAGAATTGTTGAAAACGCAAAAAATCCTGATTAGGACGAGAATATGGCCCGCACAGAACTTATTCAAAAAATTCAAGAAAAAAATGAGTCATGTAAAATTGCGAAGCCACTAGTTGATGGTCCCGCGCTGACTTTACTAAAAAAGCATATGTTAGAGGCCCCTGATGCCACTGAAGAAAGTGTGGGACATATTGTCGCTAACGCCTGTAAGGTACTCCAATATCTTATCGATCCAAAGGTTACACATCCTCAACGGAATAAAATTCTTTGTCTTGGTAAAGTTCAAAGTGGTAAAACAGCGTTTTTTATAAGCGCAATCGCTTTGGCCTTTGATAATGGATATAATCTGGCTTATGTTATTGGAGGGACTAAAACAAAATTAAAAAATCAGAATTATGATCGCTTGCTGCTGGAGTTCGAAAACAATCCAAATGTGAAGATTGTAGATATCGCACAAAAAGACCATGAAGATCCGCAAGAATTATTACGGAAGGGTTGTAAAGTTGTCATCGTAGCTCTAAAAAATGTAGCTGAAAAAGCAAACCTTGGCGTTGTCAATAGTTATTCAGTTCAGTTAAAGGATTATCCTTCCATAATAGTTGATGATGAAGGCGATGAATGCTCTCCTGGCGCTCCTAAATCGAAAGCAAAAAATCCAAGAGCCGGTCGAACTCATGATGTTATTACAGATATCGTCAACAATATAAATGTATGTACTTTTTTGTCGGTAACAGCAACTCCACAGGCTAATTTTTTGTTGTCAACAATGGATGAATTAAGTCCAGATTTTGCATTATTGGTAGAACCCGGCTCAGGTTACACGGGAGGGAATGCTTTCCACGATACGTATGACAATAAGCATGTTATTGAAATAAAGGATTCAGATCAATTTGGCCGTTCCATTCCAGAATCATTTAAACGAGCCTTAAATTTCTTCATTGGATCAATGTTTGTGCAATACATCAAAGGTGATGGAAAAAAATATTCAATGCTGATTCATCCGTCATCATTAACTAAAGTGCAGAATATGGTTGTTGAAAAGATAAATGACCATTTGACTCTCGTAAAAAAAAATTTGAGCAATGAAAAAAATATTGCTTATGATGATCTTATGCGGAAGATATATAGTGAGATTTCCCCGGTATTCCCGATCTTCGGAGATGTAAATGCGTTTAAAAAAACAATAAGGCCGGTTGTAAAAGACGTTTTATCCGAAATAAATATTTTTCAGTTTAACGTTTCGGAGAAAGGCCGTGAAGACATCAAAGCGGAAGATCAGGATAAAAGTCAATATAAAATTTACGTTGGCGGAAATATGCTTGGCAGAGGTTTGACTATAAAAAACCTTTGCGTTACGTATATTTATAGAGATTCGAAGATCACGCAAATAGATACGTTATATCAAAGAGCACGTTGGTTTGGGTATAAACGAAACTATTTTAATTTTTGTCGTGTATATATGACGCCAGATCTTAAGCGAAAGTTTATTGACACTGTTGAAAATGAAAATGATATGTGGAATTCGATGAACGCCTTTTTATTGACAAAAACGGATGTCAAATTTTTCCCAAGATTATTTACACTAAACAATGATAAATTAAGATTAACCCGTAATACGGTGTCAAAAACAGTTGTTGTTGAAAGAATAAATCCGGGATATGCCTACGACAAGTCAATTGCTTTTAGTTCAGAACAATTGTTGGCAAATCGAGAATTGTATAACAACCTATTAAAAAAATACAAAAATATTGGAATAAACAAGCAGTTCGGGAGAAGTAAAAATCAACAGCATCTCATCGTTGAAATGAAGTTTTCGGACTTTTACAATGAGTTTTTAAAGAATTATGCATTCCCGAGAGGTAGTAAATTTGGACTAAAATCTTTTGATAAAATAAAGTCGCAGATTGATGATGGCGCAGTTGAAAATTTAATAACGGTTATTTTTATGCGTTATAAAAATAATGAACAACGTACTCCAATTGCAAACGGCTACGCTATTAAGGAACTGCCGCAGAGTTATGATAACGGGACCGGATATCCTGGTGATAAAAAGTTAGATGAATTAGAGAAAAAATTGCATATACAATTGCATCCTGTTTATCTAGAAGAGGGGAAGAATAAAGAAATCATTCCCTTAATAGCTCTCAATAATCCCATTACAAGTTTTAATGTTAGGTATGTGACTGGAGATAATTATTATGAAGTCATTTAAATACATATCTTCTATTCCTGTGGAAGAGATTCGCTCAAAGGTGGTTATTCCCTGCATAAACGAGGATGGTTTTCGCGCCATTCTCGTAAAAAACTCTCTTCAGAAAACAGTTGTAAGTGAATATGCTACGGACAATCTATCTGTGAAAATAGATACAGTGTTGCATGTTGTCGACGAACAATTTTACTTCCATATTATTTCTGCAAATAAAAATGACCCACAATCCAATATACAATTTGACATTGTTTATGAATACGTTTTCAAAAAAATTGATACTCCTATTTCAGGTACAGAACTTTCGGCATTAATAATTTCTTTGGAAGAGTATTTTCATACAACTCCTGACGCAGATCTTTTCAATTTACAAGCCGGAGTATTTGGTGAGTTGTTGACGATTCAATACCTACATGATTCCAACTATCCGGAAATTATCGAAAAATATCACAATAATTTCTTTTCGAAGCATGATGTTGAAATCAATAGTTTTTGCCGAATTGAAATAAAAACAACTACATCTGAACGAAGAATTCATAATTTCAAGCATAATCAAATTTATCGTACAGACACAAATGTCTTTGTTGCATCGGTGATGCTGGAGGAGTCGAAAGAAGGACTTTCTTTGTATGAGTTATTTCAACAGATTCTTGCATTATACTCCTCACCTGATAGCATTTTTGCGCTAAGAAAATTAATGAAGAGATGCAATGTAGATGAAGAACATATTGGTCCTTCTTTTTCCCTAGAAAAGGCTTTGGATGATTTGAAAATATATGATGCAAATCAACTTCCGAGGCTTGAATTAGATCCACCTAAAGGTGTTTCCGCAATCAGTTACGATGTTGACTGCTCTATGGCAGATGATATTGAGATTTCGGAATTTATTAGTTTTATTCGGAATATTGAAAAAGCAGGAAAGAATATATTTGATAAATAAAAAAGACCTGGACGAGTTGCTTTTTGTTTGTATTTGTATGTTCCCTACCATTTAATTCGGCACAACCTTCATCTTTGCCACTTTTTTTCTATTAGGAATAACTATTTTCCTAAACTTCCGGAATTCCAATTCCCTTTAAGTACGTATAGATTTCGTCATACCATTCAGGCTTTCTTGTTTCATCCGGCGGATTACCGTCAGTATCCCCTTGAGGGACAACAATAATCATACCTTGACGTGCCCTAGTCAAAAGAACTCTATACGCATTTATCTGATAATTCTGATTTTCTTTTTTGTTAATGTTCTGCCATTTCGTTCCGCTACGCAACTGGAAATGTTGCCACTTCTTATGATCTTTACTAAGACGCAAATCTGCATCCCAAGCAACACACGCCCAGTCAATCTCAAGCCCCTGCACCTTAAACTCAGTTAGTGTATCTTCAAGACAGTTACTGCTTCGAATGTCGGAGTCGTCTTCTAAGAACCAATGGACAAAATCGGGTTGATAGCGAACATTTATGGAAATAGCCTTTAGTCGTTCAGCCTTGCTACTAGCAAGTAGCCCCATTCGTTCTGAGCCACGAGCATGAGAGCGAAGCCATTGTTTAGCCTTATCGAGCGAGCGCGTCAAAACTATTGGGTATTTTTGCAGTTCCTTTAAAGTTTGCGCAGCTTCATCTGGCCGCAACTCCAACAATTGATGAACAAATAAACTTACCTTTTCAGCGCGGAAAGATCGCATTGATGCAGCCAAATGCAATTTGGGTTCAATTATTAACCGGTCTTTCGCCTTCAACAAATCTAAAGCCTTTCCTTCAGCGTACTCTTGTTCAATAAGATTATTCGATATATAAACATCCCAATGGGAATAATGTTCATTTATCGCCTTAATCCACTCGTCTATACCGGCTTCACCCTTGTTTATTTCTTGACCACCACCAATCAAACAAAT
>JAEEGL011568518.1_pt1 | contig 10935 bp, 14 predicted proteins | sample 9134231 | NCBI WGS metagenome assembly JAEEGL01 (sample SAMN16246548, study PRJNA631951) | gut metagenome | biome: gut microbiome; feature: rumen; material: fiber-attached | host: Bos | place: Iran: Karaj | collected 2018-10 | reverse complement strand
TTTAAATAAAAAAGAAGATAAAACTTATAATCCGAAAGAAGAATTAATATTAAAAGATAATATAAATATTAGAGTACTTCAAGTAAATAAAAATAAAATATTAGAATTAGATTTAGAAGATTATGTTAGAGGTGTAATTGCAGGAGAGATGCCTATATCATTTGATATAGAAGCATTAAAAGCACAAGCAGTTGCCGCAAGAACATATGCCTTAAGAAGAATAAATGTAAATAATAAATATGATGTAGTAGATACTGTTATGAATCAGGTATACATAGATGATGAAGCATTAAAACTAAAATGGGGTAATAGATATGAAGAATATATGTTAAAAATTAATAATGCTGTAAATAGTACAAAAGGAGAATATGTAGATTATAATGGTACATATGCTGATACTCTATTCTTTTCTACTAGTGTAGGAAATACAGAAAATAGTGAAGAAGTATTTGGTAATAAAGTATCATATTTAAGAAGTGTATCATCCGAATGGGATAGTGAGGTTTCACCTGTATATGAAGAAAGTAAAACATTCACAAGAGATGAATTTTGTAATAAATTAGGATTAATAGATTGTAGTAAAATATATTTTAGTATATTAGATTCTACAAATACAGGAAGAATAAAAAAATTAACAATAAATAATAAAACATTTTCAGGTAGTACAGTTGCATATTATCTTGGTATTAGATCAAACTATTTCAATATAAAAATAGAAAATAATAAAGTAGTAATAACAACAAGAGGATTTGGACATGGCGTTGGTATGAGCCAATATGGAGCAGAAGGTATGGCAAGTAATGGATACTTATATAAAGAAATATTAGAACATTACTATAAAGGAACTAAAATAAAAAATTTATATGTATAAAAATCACTAAAAAAGTAAAAACTTTAAATGAGGTGATTTTATGCAAAAAAGAATTAGATTAAAACCATTTGCAATATCTTTAATATATATTACGGTATGTACTACTATAGTTATAAGTTTAATGACAGTAGGTAAAACACTATTAAAAAATGATTTACCAGTAACATATATCACTTCTTCTACAATAACAGAAGAAGTAAAACCAGTAGTAGCAGTAGAAAAGGTATTTGTAAGACCATATGCAGAAGAAGATATAAAGATATTACAAAATTTTTACGATAATAATGATACAAAAGATAATCAAGAAAAATCATTAATTCTATATAAGAATACATACTTACAAAATTCAGGTGTAGATTATGGAAGAGAAAAAGAATTTAATGTATTATCTATATATCCAGGTAAAGTAATAGATATAATAGAAGATGATATATTAGGTAAAATTATACAAATAGAACATTCTAATAATATAATTGCTTCATATCAGTGTCTAAATAACATAAATATAGGTAAAGATGATACTGTAATAGAAGGACAAGTAATAGCTACTTCAGGTAAATGTAATATTTCAAAAGATATAGGGAATCATATTCATTTAGAAGTATCAAAAGATGGTAAAATGGTAAATCCAGAGTTAATATTCAATAAAACTATAAATGAATTATAATATGTAGAAAAAAAGCAATAAAAATAGTAAAAAAATTGCTTTTTTTTCATAAAATTAGTTGAAAAAGCAAGTAGAATATGGTATTATCAATGACGTATGGACCCTTAGCTCAGTTGGTTAGAGCATCCGGCTCATAACCGGGCGGTCATAGGTTCGAGTCCTATAGGGTCCACCATTTTTATTTGCGGGTATGGCGGAATTGGTAGACGCACTAGACTTAGGATCTAGCGGAGTGATCCATGGGGGTTCAAGTCCCTTTACCCGCACCATTAAATATTTTACAAATTACTAATAAAAAACAATTCTATTAATAGAATCGTTTTTTTATTGCCTTAACTAGATTTTTTTGCTTACTTATTCCAACCGCAATAATAGCACCTTTTTGAAACTCATAAGTCCCTGATGAAGTTTCTTTTACCTTTGGAACTCCATAGTGAAGATTAGTGGCCTGAGTTCTACCATATTGTGGAACATCATTTTTTACTGAAAAATCAGTTTGTTTTTTTGTTCTTTCACATGTTAAAAGCAAATGACCCTCGCTTGGAAAGATACCATCAAATATTATTTGTGATTTAGTTAAATCAAATTCATCCGCGATTGTTCTTAGCCTACATTCCTCTTGTGGCGCAACTAATTCCCTTTCTGTACAAATTACTGGGAAAAGCGTTTCACTGGCATCTCCTCTAATATATGCATCAATTGTTTCATCTAGTAACCTTGCTTTCTCAATTAAACTATTAAGTAGCCTCCAATCTAAATTTTCACCATTTATAAGGCGATTATAACGATTTAGTATTTCATTTCGTTGTTTTAAATAATCAAGTATCATGCCATCATTAGCCTTTGAAATCATATGTTCCTTTTTTTGATTTGTCTTAGCGCTTTGAGTAGTATAAAAACTTGGCATAGTGCATCTCCTTCCAATAAATGTTTAAATGTTATAATAGCGTATTTAATATAAAAAAGCAAGTATCTTGCCTTTTTAAATATCTATAACTATTTTATTATCATAAGGTCTAATATCTTTGCCTAACTTTTTTAGATATTGTTTATTTGAACGTGAAGTTTCAGCTATACCTTCAGCACATGCTCTTTCAGCATCATCTATACCTGAATACCAAGATAAATGATTTAGTGAGAACCTACGCTCTATATAACAAGATAAGTCAGTAAATAAACTATTTAATGCTTTAAAATCAAAACATTTATCCTTTTTAAAATTTCCATCCTCGGAATAAAAGTATTCAAACATAGTCTTAAATTCAAAGCAATTCCATGCAAAATATGAACGTACTGTATCAGATAACAAAGGTACATAACTATTATTAGATTTAGAAAGTACTTTATCTGGTAATAACCTTCTTAACCAAGTTATAGTAAAAGATCTTAAAAATTTATATTTTTTAGTCTTAATTCTAACTAATCTTGGTAGATTATCATCTAAATTTTCAATACTTACCACTTCACTTTTTTTCAAGAATAAAGTACCATCTTCTTCATACATAGTTTCCTTATTTTCACCATCTATTAGTGACTCATCAATAAGTTTTACACTTTCACATTCATCAATAAATACTAACTCAGATAAATAATTGTTAAGTAATTCCAAATATTTTTCCTCTAATCCTTCCTTTATATTTAAAACTAAATGGAGAATAGTATCACCATCATACAAATAATAAATATACATAAAAAACCTCCTTCATAGGTAATAATACCTACTTAAGAGGAAATATTTATGTCACATTCCTAAAAAAGTATATTTATTTTATCAGGATCAAATTTTTCTTTTAATATTTCGCAATCAATAATTCTTTTTAAATGAAACTGCCTCATATCTTCTTTATCTTCCCAAAAAGCAGATACCCACCATTCACCTTGAAATAGATATAAACCAAGTGGATATATTATTCTTATTGAATCGCCATGTTGTAAATTGTGATATTTTATTTTTAATTTATAATTATTTTTATAAGCATTACTTATTTTATTAAATACATTTAATTCTATATTATCAGTAATAATAACTCTATTGTTATTTTCTTTATTATTAATATTTAAATTCATTTTTGATTTAATATCTATTAATTTATTTTTTAATTTAGAATCACTAATTATTTTACTAACATGATCAATAATATATAAATCATCATCATTAAAGTTTAAATATGGTACATTAAAGTTTTTATTTAATACATACCCACCATATTGACCTCTTATAGTATCAATAAATATTCCGGAATATTCTAATTCTTCTTTATACTTTCTAATCATTCTTTCAGATACTTCTAATATTTTAGATAATTCTTTAACACTATATTTTCTACCATTTTGAAGTAATTGTAACATTGTTAACACATTAGATAATTTAGACATGGCCCCTCCTAAAATTGTTTATTATTATATCATAAATTATATTTTTATGTTATTAATTATTGATAAATATAATTAATATGCTATAATAAATTACCAAGTAATTAAGGAGGTTTTGTGGTATGGGACGATATAGTTTGGAAAGTGAATGGATGCAAGAAGGACAATTTTCTATGCAACCCAGCACAAGGTTAACTGTGGTTAATGAATTTGTGGATATAGAACTTAGTTTTGATAATGCTGGTTTATATATAAGAACAACAACAAAAACAAAAGATTCTATTATTAGTGAAATACTATTCTATGATGATATTGGTAATAATTATGATAGGAAAAAGGGTTATTCATATACAAGAAGAAGCTGTAGTAAGAATATGGATTTGCCACCATTTGATGTGGAAGGTGTAACTACAATGACAAGACAAGTTACACAAGCTGTTGATGGAGATCAATTGATTGTGTTTAATGCAAGTTACGTCGATGGTGCATTAGAACAAGAAGCTACTGCTGAAGGTGAAGGATCAGTTTATGAAAATGCTACAAGAGATGATGAGGTAATAGATTTCTTCAATAGAACAAGAAGTTTGATAGATGATATTTATCCAGGTCTTACTCTAACGATGTTTAGCCAAGAATTAGTTGAACAAGGACATTTAGAAATGTTTATACCTGATTATGAAATGGGTATTGTTGAAGGAGAAGGGCCAGTAAGATAGTTCTAATTAAGTTAGGTGGTAATTAAATGGAAGATTATGAAATATTGTTAATGCGTTTTAATACGTTTCGTGGTGATTACGCAGAAGTAAAATTGAAAACTGGGGAACAACTCGAAGGATTTTATTTAATGGATGGCGAAGTTGCACGTATCCTTATAAAAGGAAATACGGATTATGACGCTGTCGATAATTTCTATAGAGGGAAAGCCCCAAAAGGGAATGTTAGATTGGTTCCTGTTGCTGATGTAGAAGAAGCGGCATTTTGGGCTTATACTCCATCTGTTGTTGAAGAATTAAGCCATGAGCCAAATAATGGCCGTCATAGTCTTTAAAAAATATATAAAAAGGGATAACTATCGAAAGAGTTAATCTTTTTTTATGCAATAATAATGTGATATAATTACTTGTGTGTTGGAGGTTCTATGAAGAAATTAAGTGAACTAGAATTAAAAAATAAAAAATATATAATATTTGATATGGATGGTACATTAATTGACTCAATAGGCGTATGGAATAGAACTGACCAAGTACTTATAGAAAAATATGGAAATAAACATATTGAGATAAGCGATATACAAATAGAAAGAGACCAATTTTTACATGATAATAAAGGTAGTAATATTTATATAGCCTTTTGTGAATATCTAATTAAAAAATATAAACTTAGTGTTAAAGATGCAAAAAAATTATTAGAGTTAAGATGGCAAATATCTTCAGAAATTTTAAAAAATGAAATGGATTATAAACCAAATGCTGTAGAATTAGTTTTGAAGTTAAAATACTTAGGTTATACGTTAATACTAGCTACTATGACAACTCAGGTACAATTAGATATATATTCGAAAGAAAATAAAAGAATGTATAATCAATTGAATCTTGAAAAAACATTTGACTTAATTACAACACAGGCTGATGTAATAAATAAAAAGCCTGATCCAGAAATATATAATATGATTATTAAACATTATGATGCAAAAGAAGAAGAGTGTTTAATATTTGAAGACTCATATACTGGAGTTTTAGCTGCACATAATGCTGGGATAGAAGTAATATGTGTATATGATAAATATGCAGATGTTAATAGGAATGAAATAAATGCAATTGCAGATTATAGTATCAATAATTTCAAAGAATTTATTGATTATATTAATAATTATTTTTAGGTGATAATATGGAAAAATATAAAGAAGTAGAAAGAAGTATTATAAAAAAATTTAGAAGAGATATCTGGAGTAAATTTGTTAAAGCTATAAAAGATTATGAACTAATAAATGAAAATGATAAAGTAATGGTTTGTATCTCTGGAGGTAAAGATTCATTTTTGCTCGCAAAATGTATACAAGAATTAAAAAGACATGGTAAAGTAAATTTTGATGTTAGATATGTAGTTATGAATCCTGGATATAATGAAAAAAATAAGGAAAAGATATTAGAAAATGCTAAACTTCTAAATATACCTATTGAAATGTTTGAAAGTGATATATTTGGTGTAGTATCAAAATTTGAATTAAAGAATGCTTGCTATATGTGTGCTAAGATGAGAAGGGGATATCTTTATAGTAAGGCTCAAGAATTAGGTTGTAATAAGATAGCTTTAGGGCATCATTTTAATGATGTTATAGAAACAACATTATTATCTATGTTTTATGGTTCGGAAATAAAGACAATGATGCCTAAACTTCATAGTGATAATTTTAAAGGATTAGAATTAATAAGGCCATTATATTTGGTTAGAGAAGAAGCAATTATATCTTGGAGGAATGCAAATAATTTAGATTTCATAAATTGTGCATGTAGATTTACAGAAAAAACCTCATTAGATAATTCTATAAGTAAAAGATTAGAAATGAAAGAATTAATAAGGAATTTACAAAAGAAAAATAAAGATGTAGATTATAATATATTTAAAGCTTTAGATAATGTAAATTTAAATTGTATTTTAGGTACAAAAAAAGATGGTATTTATACGAGTTTTTTAGACGAATATGATGAATAGTTAACTGCCAATTAACTTTTGAAAAAAACGGGTCTGAAAGTAGTATAAAATGCCATTTTTTTATTGAAGATATTTATTAAATTAAGTTATAATGATATGGGTAAGTGATAGAGATGATAAATTTTATAGTATGTGATAATGAAAAAGCTATTACCGATTCTGTAAAGCATATAATTATGAAAGTAATGTTTAAAACAAATTTAGATTATAAAATACACATATATGATAAGTACGATAAAGAATTTAATAATATAGTTTCTTCAAACTTAGAAAACAAAATATATATTTTAGATATAGAAGTTGGGAATAAATCTGGTATAGAAATTGCTAAAAAGATAAGAACTAATGATTGGAATAGTATTATTTTAATTTTAACAGCTCATTATGAATTAGAGTATCTAGCATATAAATCTAAAATATTATTATTTGATTTCATTTCAAAATTTGATTTATATGATAAAAAGATGGCAGATACTATAATGATGTGTGTTAATAATATAATTAAAAATGATAAATTAAGTATTAAATGTAATAGAAGATATGAACAAATAGAATTTAATAGTATATTATTTGCAACATACGATAATAGAAAACTAAAAATAGTAACTAAGGATAAAGAATATGAAACTAATTTAACTTTAAAAGAATTAAAAGAAAAATTAAAGGGAAATTTTATTTATACACATAGATCATGTGTAGTAAATCTTAGTAATGTAAAATCATTTGATACTAACAATAGAAAAATAATATTTATTAATGGTAAATCTACCGATTTATTATCAAGAAAATATATTAAGGAGGTAAAAGAATATGCCGATAGTTAGTTATATAAGCTTATTCGTAGGAGCATTAATAAATATGATTTTATACCTTTATGTTACAAAAAAGGTATTTAATATTGAATACACAAAAAACAAGAAAGTTTTAATCCTTAGCCTTATTTTAACTGCATTAATAATTTCAATAATTAATATTTTTATAAAGGATAAATTTAAAATTCTATTTACATTTCCTTTCATGGTAATTGGGATAAAATATCAGTTTTCAATTAATTATAAAAAATCTATTATATATTTTGTTATAGACACATTATATATATTTATAGGTGAAATATTAACAGCCATAATTTTTTCAATGCTTCCATTTGATTATTTATTTTTATTTAGCAATGTCCTTGGGAATATAGCAGGTAATTTAATGGTAGCTATATTTACATTACCATTTTTATATATAAAAGGATTAAGCAAATTCATAAATAAGGTAGAAATGACTATAAGTGAAAAAGCGAAATTTATAATAACTGGTATATTGGTATTGGCAATAGGAGCACTTGCATATAGAAATACTACTGGTATATCAAGCATTTTTAATATATTTGTTAATATAATTGTTATTGGGACACTAATTGCAATTTTGTATATGTATTATAAAGAAAACCTAAAATCCCAAGAAATGTTGGAAAATTATAATGTTTTATTTCAATATCTAGAAAAATATGAAAACGAATTGGTAGAAAAAAGAAAAATAATACATGATTATAAAAATCAATTAATAATCATAAGTGGATATATTGGTAATAAAAAGAAATTAAGTGAATATATCAGTGAATTATTGATGGAGCAAAAGAACATAGCAGAAAATTCAATCATTATAAATGTTGATAAGTTACCTAGAGGTTTAAAAGGCTTAGTTTATTATAAGATATCTCATATTAGTAAGAAAATTAATATTAACTTACAAGTATTAAATAATTTAAAAAAATTTGATAAGATACCATTAAAATTAAGTAAAAAAGTTCTTACCATAATAGGCATATTAATAGATAACGCGATAGAATCAGTAGAAAGAACTAAGCAAAAAGAAATAAATATTGAATTTTCAATAAATAAAAATATATTTAACATGGTAATGGTAAACAAGTGCTCAAAGAAAATAAATATAGATAAAATAATGCAAACAGGTTTTTCTACCAAGGGTAAGAATAGAGGATATGGATTATCAATAGTTAAAGACATATTAAAGCAAGAAAAAGATATACATTTAGATATGAAAGTAGAAGATAACAACTTTATATCAGATTTAAAGGTTAAAATATAAAAAACTATGCAACGCATAGTTTTCTTTATTTTAACATAGATGATGGCATTTTTGGCTCATCAAATGCTATAACAGAACAAGTAGTCTCACTAGTCTTAGCTGATGCTAAAGCAGCGCTATTTAATATTTTTGTAATTAAGTTCATTCTTTTCACCTCCTAATAAATCTATTTCTGCTATCTTGCAGTTTCCTTTTGGTATGACTTGTAGTTATTATAAGGCAAGTCAAATATCTTATATATAAATGGATTAATTAACATTGATTGTATAATTAGTGATAATATAATTAAATTTATGATCTCATTATTTTTAATAATAAATATAAAAGTAATATATAAAATCGAAACTATAATAGAATATATTTTTAATTTTAATCTATGTTTTTTATTTACTAAGGGTCTTTTTTCAGTGTCAGCAGGAGCGAATAAAACTAAAGATAGAAGAGTTAATGAAGATAATAATATTTTTTGTATAATACTAAATTTAAGATTTATAAATATAATTGGTAGTATTACAAATGAAAATATACTAGATACATAGCAGTGCCAACTCTTTTTAGCATGTAATCCATATGCAAACATTCTAAGAAAATTTATAAAAATAATTAATAATAAAGTTTCTTTAAAACAATTAAATATTAAAGATACAAAAAATATTACAGAGAGTTTAGTTATAGTAAGATATATAACTTCTAGGCCATATTTAACTCTATCTAAAGTATCACTATCGTATTTATACTCTTTTTGTAATAAATTTATAGAAGAATTAAGAAATAAGTCTTTCATATATACCTCACTATCATGGTTAGTATAAATGAAAAAAAGTAGTAAAATATTTTATATGTTTTAATACGATTTAAATTTTGTTTAAAATGTAAAAAGGATTATAAAATTGATATATTTTTACCATTCATACATAAAAAATGTCATTTAAAACAAAGTAATGGTGTAATAAAAGTATTTATTGTTAATATATACGTGCGCGAAAATTGTAGTATTTTATCGAACGCATTTTATTGAATTAAATATATCTAGAGGGGTATATTTAATATATAAAATAAAAGAAGGAGAGGTGCAGATGTGAGAGGCAACGTCAAGTGGTTTAATAACGATAAAGGCTATGGATTTATCGAGTACAAAGATGGCGAAGATATTTTTGTGCATTATTCAGCTATTAAACAACAGGGCTACAAAACGCTTTCAGAAGGCCAGCTAGTGGAATTTGATTTAATTGAAACTGAAAAAGGATTGCAAGCTGTAAATGTAGTCGCAGTCCTTAAAACTACTGTCTAGTAGTTTTTTTTAAAATATGCTATAATAGAATTAGGAGGGATATATATATGATATATAATGTAAGAGGAGACAAAATATTAGTTACAGATGCAATTAAAGAATATATTGCTGATAAGTTAAATAGGTTAAATAAATATTTTGAAGATCCTAAAGAAATAACTGCAAATATACTAGTAAAGGTAAAAGGATTTGAACAAACAATAGAAGTTACAATTCCAACTCCAAATTTTACAATAAGAAATGAAGAATCAGCTGAGGATTTATATGCTGCAATAGATATGGTAAGCGATAAAATAGAAAGACAAATAAGAAAGAATAAAACAAAAATAAATAAAATAGAAAAAGATGCTGCTAAAAAACTTAATTTCTCTTTTATTGAAGAAGATGAAGAAGAGGAATCTAATAATATAGTCAGAAGAAAGACTTTAAATACAAAACCAATGGATGAGGAAGAGGCAATACTTCAAATGGAAATGTTAGGTCATGACTTCTTTGTATATAAAGATAGAGATACAGGTAATATATGTATTCTATATAGAAGAAAAGATAACAATTATGGATTAATTGAAACAGAATAGTTTATATATTCTGTTTTTTTTGATACAATATTACTTGAGGTGATAAAATGAATATATTTAAAAGTTTGTTTGATCATGAGTATAAAGAAATGAAAAAGTTTACAGCGTTAGCTGATAAAATTGAAGATTTAAAAGAAGAATATGAAGCACTTACTGATGAACAACTAAAAAGTAAAACAGAAGAATTTAAAGAAAGATTATCTAATGGGGAAACATTAGATGATATATTAGTAGAAGCATTTGCTACTATAAGAGAAGCATGTACAAGGACAATAGGAATGACACCATTTTATGTACAATTAATTGGTGGTATTGCTACTCACTATGGTAATATAGCAGAAATGAA
>JAEEGL011256790.1_pt1 | contig 10935 bp, 9 predicted proteins | sample 9134231 | NCBI WGS metagenome assembly JAEEGL01 (sample SAMN16246548, study PRJNA631951) | gut metagenome | biome: gut microbiome; feature: rumen; material: fiber-attached | host: Bos | place: Iran: Karaj | collected 2018-10 | reverse complement strand
GTGGAACATCGGGGACGGTTCTTTCGTCCCAAGGCTTTGGGACGAAAGAACCGTCCCCTTGTTCCACGAAAGAACCGTCCCCTTGTTCCACTTGTTCCACCTTGTCCAACTTACCCCAGTAAGTCTTTTAGTCTTCCAAGTGCCTCCCTGTGGCGCAGTTTGGTTACGCCGTAGGAGAGCTTCATTTTCTCAGCAACCTCCTGTAATGTCAAGCCCCTGTAATATCTGAGAACGATGATATCCATCTGCTCGCGGGGAAGCTGCTTAAGCGCCCTTGCCAGTTCCTCCAAAGATTCCGTACTTAAAACCTCGTCCTCGATAAGGCTTCCGCCCTCTTCTGCCAGGTCCTCAGGAATCTCTGAGTGAATATGATTGGTCCTGTAAAAATCGATGACTGTGTTGCTGGTCATGGCATAGATCCAGGTGGAAAGACTGGCTTTGCTCTCATCAAAAGTATCCAGCTTACTGTATATCTTGATGAACACATCACTGCAAAGATCCTCTGCATCCTCAGGAGAATTCACATGGTTCCTGATGTATCCCAGTACCTTATCCTTATATTGTAAGTAAATCTCTTCATTAGAAAGTTTGCATCCCATATGTCAATCATCCCCTATCACAATTCTATCTGTAACCTATTCTGTACTTACGCCGGCTATTCCGGCACATTCGCACATTCACTTGATACCACATATCAGCACATTCAAGGTCTATGCTTACACCTGCTGCCTGCGCACCAGCTCTGCAAAAGCGCCGTCTTTCTTGATCAGTTCCTCGTACTTTCCATCTTCCACTATCTTACCATCATCGATAACAATAATTCTATCACAATTTTTTATGGTAGAAAGCCTGTGAGCCACAATAATTCTGGTGCACTTAAGTTTATCCAGAGACTCGGATACTTTTTTCTGAGTAATATTGTCCAGCGCACTGGTAGCCTCGTCGAAAAGAAGTATCTTTGGCTTTGGAGCCACGGCCCTGGCGATCATAATACGCTGCTTCTGGCCGCCGGAAATGCCTCCCTGCCCCTCGGAGATCATGGTATTCATACCCATAGGCATCTGTCTGATGTCATCAGCTATCCCCGCAATTTCTGCAGCTTCCCAGGCCTCATCCACGGTCATAAGCGGATTGGTGATAACGATATTTGAGTATATATCTCCCTGGAAAAGAGCTCCATTCTGCGTGACAGAACCGATCTTACGCCGCAGCGAAGACATATCCAGTCTGTTGACATCCCTGCCATCATAATAGACAGCACCTTTTGTAGGAGTCTCAAAGCCAAGTAAAAGCCTTAAAAGAGTGCTCTTTCCGCAGCCGGTCTTTCCAACAATCGCCACATACTCGCCGGCCTTTATCTTGAAGCTGATACCCTTAAGGATCTCAGGCAATCTTTCACCATATCTAAAATGAAGGTTGCTGACCTCGATATTTCCGTTAAGTCTTTTTACAATGCTCTTGCCTTCAGTGTTTTCCGGCTCAGCATTGAGGATAGGCTCGGAGAGCTTAAGAATCGGCCTTATTTCCGCCGCTGTAAGTGCCACAGCCGCAAGGGAATTGAATGCACCCTGCAAAAAGCCGAAAGCCACGGAAAATGCCATATACTTGGAGGCCGTTACACCGGCCATGGCAGCAGAGTAAAACAGTATTATGGTTCCGATGGCGCCAATGGCCGTATTTATCGTGCCGTTGAGCTTTATGAACAGCATCGGATTGTACAAAAGCTGCGCGCTGTCGTTATAGTCATTTGCCCATCTGGCAAAGGCTCTTTTCTCTGCGCCGGCAAGCCTTATCTTCTGTATACCGTTAATGATGGCATAGCTTATTCCATCCTCATGAGCGCTGTACTGCCTCACCTTTGTGATGGTACTCATTCTGATAAGCATCGTAGCCACTGAAACCATGAACGTAATAAGGATAACGCCCATAGCCGGCAGAACCAGCTGGCTTGAAAAGTTCCCGATTTCCTTTAAATAGATCAGGGAAAAAACTGAGGTAAGCGGCAGGGAGATAAAGTCCTTTAATATCAGCTCGCACAGTTCCCCTACAGAGCTGATTCTGGCGGAAAGTTCTCCTGCGGTATAGTCCTTAAAAAATCCGGCGGGAAGATTCAAAACCCTGTTCATTACGGCCGCCTCAACGCTTATACCGGTCTTTATCTCAACCCTCTCCATCAGAACCTCGGAGCACGCACCTAATAGCTTCTGTGAAATGATGGTCGCAAAAAGAAACAGTGCAGTGGCAATAAGCATCGGATAACTTCCGCTTCCCGATACAAAGTCCGTGGTCATATAGACAATCCCGGGCAAAAGATATCCCACAAGAACCGACGCTCCTGTGATGGCGCCAAAGAACACCAGGTCACTTACGTCAAAGGCTCCTATCATATAGGAAATGAGATCTCCGATCCCCAGTTTTTTATTCGGAAGTGGCTTATAAAAGCAGACCGCATCAATGCTTATGTCCTTCACATTCCACTTCCCAACCACAACCTCTTTTCCCGAGGAGTAGTCATAATATGTGTAGCCCTTAAAGGGCTTTGGCAAAAGAGCTATCGGAGCATTGCTCTCCTTGAGTCTTCCAAGCATGGGACCATAGGCCTCTTTGTACCAATGTTCATCAAGCGTAACATCTCTGTGCATGATGCCGTAAGGGCGCAGAAAAGCAGTCAGATCAAGCTCCTCCGAAATGTCATTGAAGGTGCTCTCCGGTTTGTAGCCGAAATATTTAATTATCTCTTCGATTGCAGCACGGGCAATATGGCGATCATTGTTCAGCTCCTTCGCGGCCTTCCTTCCAATTACGGAAGCGCTCAGGCCAAAGATGGAGTCTTCAAATGCTTCCTGATCGCTATTTATCCTGTGCCTTATCTGCTCGTCAAACCAGCCCATCGCTCACTCCTCACTCGGGCATTTGCGCATTCATTCCAATTGCCTGTGGCAAGAAATGCGCTCACTCACTGGTTACCAGTTCTTTATAATATTCACACCCACTCATTAGTTCATCATGGGTTCCCACTGCCACGATATCGCCCTCATCCAGAACCACGATCTTGTCGCAGTCTCTTATGGTGGAGAGACGGTGTGCGATGACAATACAGGTGATACCGCGCTTTTTGATGGATTCCACCACATCTTTTTCCGTGACGGAGTCCAGGGCGCTGGTGGCTTCATCAAGAATTATTATGGAAGGATCGCAGGCAAGGACCCTGGCGATCTCAAGTCGCTGTTTCTGGCCGCCGGAGAAGTTCTTACCATCCTCCTCCACGTGAGCCTTGTAGCCTTCCGGTCTTTCCATGATCTCGTCATGGATCTGGGCATCCCTTGCCGCCAGAATAACCTCGAAGTCCTCGATGGAATTGTCCCAGAGCTTTATGTTCTGATCGACGCTGTCCTCAAACATTATGATGTCCTGATCCACTACAGCCACCGATCCGGTAAAGACATTTCTGTCTATCTCGCTGATTCTTTTGCCTCCAAAAAGGATTTCGCCGCTCCAGGGACTGTACAGACCTGAAAGAAGCTTTGAAAGGGTGCTCTTTCCGCAGCCGGAAGCCCCTACAATGGCCACCTTGCTGCCGGCTTCAATCTCCAGGGAAAAATCCTTTATGACGGGCTCTGCCAGCCTTGAATAGCCAAAGGTCACGTTCTTTAGCTCGATATTCCCGGTAAGCTTTGAATACTCGCCACTCTCAACCTTTTTTGACTCAAAGACCGGATCCTCAGGATAGTTCATTACATCGTCAAGTCTCTCCATGTTGGAGCGCATCTCCTGAATGGACTGCCCGGCGCCGATAAGCTTCATGGCAGGTTCGTTAAAGAGATTTAAATACATCTGAAAACCGGTGACCATACCAAGAGTGAACTTGCCTCTCATGACAAGTCCAACGCCCAGAACCAGCACCAGATAATTACTGATTGATAAAAGGAGCTCAGGAACCAGCCCCAGCCAGATATTTATGTGGGAATACTCAATCTTTTCATGATTGACCAGAGCCTGATAACCTGCCCACTTCTTGAAAAATCCCACCTCGGAGCCGCTGCTCTTTATGGTCTCGATCATTCTTACGCCGGAAAGTGTGGTGGATGAAAGCTTTCCCTGATCCCGAAGGCTAAGCCTCGTGATATTAATTCTTTTAGTAGAAATGATCCTTCCAAGCACAGCATTAAGAAACAGCGTCACAAGGCCCACAATCGTTAGGGTAACGCTGTACCTGAGCATGAAGACCATATAAAAAATCATCATGAAAGCATTCAGGACTATCGGCGCAAAAACATCCACAAGCGTCTTTGAAATAGTCTCGTTGGTTTCTTTGCGCAAAATGAGATCTCCGGCAAAGCGCTGGGAAAAGAACTCCATAGGAAGATGCAGAATCTTCCAGACATAAGAGCTGCTCCCAAGGACAGCCATCTTTCCGTCTATCTTTCGGGTATAGAGCTCTGTCACGCCGGATATAAGGATATTTAAAAGATTGACCCCCAGGAGAATGAAAACGAAGGGCATCAAAAGCTCCCTGTTTTCCCCTGTCAGGATACGGTCCATGAAAAATCTGTAAAATGCAGGGTCTAACACATTAAAGACATATGCAATAATGGTAGACATGACAACGAAGGTCACAAGAGTACCGGCCCCCTTAAGGCGCTCCATGGCAAACTCAACAGTACTCTTTCTTCTGCCGCTCTTTTCAAAGCGCTTGGTGGGTTCGAAGCAGAGGCATATGCCGGTGAACCCTTTATCAAATTCCTCCATGGTCATCTTGATGCTGCCTCTTGCCGGGTCATTTATGTAGGCATAGCCGCCCCTAAAGCCCTTTAAAACCATGAAGTGATCAAATTCCCAATGAATTATACACGGAAAAGAACCGCTCTCAAGCAGTGTCTCCACTTCAAAGCGGTAACCTTTAGCATCGAGGCCGTAATTTCTTGCGGCCACCAGGATATTTTTTGCATTTGATCCGTCTCTGGATACTCCGCAGTCCGAGCGGATCTGCTCAATGGGTATCCATTTCCCGTAGTATGCCAAAATCATGTCCAGGCATGCGGCCCCACATTCCAAGGCCTCCATCTGCATGATCACGGGTACCTTCATAGCCTTTAGATTAACCATAATTTTGTAATCAGTTGATCAACATGTCTATTATTCTGGTCTGTTTGTATCCAATCTTAACATCGTAGGTTCCGTCTGGCAGTTCTCTTGTGTTGCTGACTGTAACGATGTGTCCCCTCTCATCCATTGTTAGATGATCAATAGGGAAAATCATGGTGTTTACAACCACGTTCATGCCATCGTTCACATATTTGGAGGTATGATAATCCTCAAAGGTTGAGACCATCACACCGTCTTCCACAACGGCAGTTCCATAAGTGAAGCTGGTTATGGATATGAAATAACTCCATATAAAAAGACCTGCCAGCACCAGGATAGTTGCAAACATAATAATAAAGACACTGGGCTTTGTTACCCTTAAGTAACTGCCCAGGTCTTCAGGTGACGAAATTCTCTCTATACTTTTTTCGCGAAAAATATTATTATCCATTCCTATGCTTTATCTGTTGTAAAGCTTGGAAACGATGGTGAAATCCACCTCATCATGCTTTACACCAACAATAACATCATCAGCAAGACTAGCAACGATTGACTTTTCGAGCTCATCCCAAGCGGTCTTGGCAGCGTCATTATCTTCCCTCACCTCATCAAGAGCATCTCTGTACTGCTCAAGCCTCCAGCTGTAACAATCAGCCGATGTGGTGCCGCCCATAGCCGCATAGTCAACATAGCCTCCGCCGTACTCCTGCTGAAGCTTCATGACATTCTCGTAGTTCAAAAAGCCATTCTCTATAATGTCGGCGATCTTGCCCATAAAGCCCTTGGCCAATGCATTCTCGCCGCTTCTGGACACGGAGAGGATCTCTTTTTTCTTCTCAAAATCCATCTCTGTCTTTGCTACTACCTTAATTTTACAAATTGTGTCTTCTTTTTCGAACCATACAAGAGACTTGTATTCTCCCGCCATAGCCCTGAGCATACCGAGAGTTTCTTCTGCAAGGAGCCTCATATGAAGCGCATCCTTCGGTGCAAGCTTAAGTTCAGCAAGGTAATTGTCAAGCTTGCCCAGAGCATCATAAAGCACAAAATTACTGCTAGTAATCAGCATTTTCTCTGATTCCATAGTTATCTCCCCTTTAACTGTCGCAAAAAATCAGCAAGCTTATTCTATTGTAAGAATGTCAGTAAAACCTGTAACCTCAAAGATTTCCTTAACTTCCTCAGATGCATTTTTAACAATCATATCGCCCTGCTTGTTCATGGTCTTCTGGGCTGATAAAAGAACTCTGAGTCCTGCACTTGAAATGTACTCAAGCTTACCAAGATCAAACTCCAGATGTTCAACACCTGCAAGTGATGACTGAAGCTGGCTCTCAAGATCAGGCGCTGTCATTGTATCGAGTCTTCCCTCCAACGCTACAACCAGGTCTTTTTCTGCGAGTGTCTTGTTGATGTTTAGCATATTTTTTCCCTCCTAAGTGATGTGCACCTTATATGTTATTATAGCATCTTAGAAATGCCATATTTGCACCCTATGAATATTTTATAAATTATTTATTATTAGATTATTCTTTCTCCAGCTTTTTTATAAGAGTGAGCCTGTTCTGACCATCCTTATATTCGTACTTCATGTCGTCCATGCTCTGCTTTACCATGTAGATTCCAAGGCCGCCTATGGGTCTTTCCGCCACAGACAAGGTCACGTCCGGATCCTCTTTTGCCAAAGGATCATAGGGAATGCCGTTGTCCACAAAGATCATGGTAGCAGTACTCTGATCTTCCGACACCTCCATATAGATTTCCGCCGGGCCCTCTTTTCCTTCGTAGGCATAGCTGGCAATGTTGATAAATATCTCCTCAACTGCCACATCAATCTGAAATTGTGTCTTCATTGAGCATCCTGCTTTTTCCAGTTCTTCATCAATGAACTGTGTTACAATCGGCAGGTTTTCACATGTTGCTGCAATCTCGAGTTTTCCCATACTATTATCCTTTGTACCAAATGTTGAAAAGTGTCGTATCGTCGAACTGCTCTGCTCCGGTGGAGAAATCCTCCAGAGCCTGACGAATACTCTCTACAGTTTCCTTTGGAGCTGAGTTGCTGCATTTGTTAAGAGCTTCAACCATGCGCTCTGTGCCAAAAAACTCTTCTTCGGCATTGATCGTCTCGGGAACACCGTCAGTGTAGATGAAAAGACGTCCGTTCTTTGGAAGATCAAACTCATAATCCTTGAATTTTATTCCCGGCATACCTCCCACAACAGCGCTGTGCTTGTCCTTCATGAGAGTGTAATGTCCGTTTTCATCCGCCACCGCAGGGTATTCATGGCCTGCATTTGCAGCGATAAAATGTCCTGTGGAAACAGTCATGATTCCAATCCACACCGTAACAAACATATCCACGGTGTTATTAGCTGCCAGCCTGTCGTTTACGTATTTAAGTATCTCTGCGGGAGTTCCACCCTGCTCGGCTCTTGTCTGAATGGCTATCTTGGAAACCATCATGTAGAGCGCCGCCGGAATTCCCTTTCCTGCCACATCGGCCATTACGAGACACAGGTGGTCATCATCAATGGTAAAAAAGTCGTAGAAGTCGCCGCCCACTTCTTTAGCGGGCCTGTAATCCCCGAATATCTCAAACTGGGGATACTTGTCATAGTCAATAAAGTTCTTCGGAATGGTCGCTGCCTGAATCTTCGTGGCTATAACAAGCTCGGTGCTGATCCTGGCTTTTTCCCCTACCAGCCTGTCGATGTCCCTTAGGTAGCTGTTCATCTCAAATTCCATGCTGCGAAGGGATATTCCAAGCTTTATAAGTTCTTTTACCTGACCCTCATAGACATCTCTGAAAACATCGGTGCCTTCGTGGGTATCAAACCTGTCCTCGTATTTCGAAACAAATTCTTCTGCCTTTGATGCAATGTCGTCTATTGGCTTTACAGCGTTTTTGTTTACCTGTAAAAAAACTATGAGGCAGGTGATAGCTGTGATTGCAAAGGCCGCCAAGGCTGACTGGAAAAGAAATACCTTCACATTATTTACAGCTTCGCTTATGGGAATATCAGCTGTAAGGTAGGAGTTGATATTTTTTGCCTCATCTGCGTAAACCGGTACGCCGTCGGTCCTTACTCTGCCGTACTTCTGTGAAATGGTCACATGTCCCACGTAGTTTCTGCCGTACTGTCCTTTATAGGCGCTGAAATCATCGATAAGAAGTTCACCGCACCTCTGGACATTGGTATCGCTGGCATCGATCACGTAGACCCAATAGCCCTTTTCCGGATAAATGATGGACAGACAGTAGGCTGTGGATATGGTGCTGCGTCTTGTATTATTCAGCTGGTTCCACACCTTTTTATAGACTTCACTGTTCTGAATTTCCTCAAACTTTTTAAAATACTCTTCTTCGTTGTTCTCTCTCATGGACACCAGATCCGGTATCTCATTTACCACCTCTGCCGTCTTTATGATAAGATCCCTTATCTCCTGCTGGTCCACATTAGCCAGAGCTGAACCTGTCAGGGAAATCTCCATTCCCTCATATATCTTTATTGCCTGTCTCTGGAAAAAAACTGATGAAACCAGAATACATATGACAGCCAGAAGGAGGGACGAAGAAACTGAAACGTACACAGCCATGCGGGCCATGGACATTGTCTTTTTCTTTGCACCTTTATTTTTCATAATTCCTCGTATCACAGATAAAAATCGTCACTTCTATTGTACAATAATTACTGCAATTACGCACAGAAAAATATAGGTTCTTAATCAAATAAGAATGTCGGAAGTAATTTCCTATGATAAAATAAAAGCCCCCTACGCAGGTACTTGCCATACGCAAAGAGCTTTATTAGCAATAAATTATAGTTGCTTATCCGTTTATTGTAAACTGACCGATAAGGTTGTTTAGGCTCTCCGACTGTTCTGAAAGTTCCTGAGATACTGCACTTGACTCCTCTGCAGTTGCGGAATTGCTCTGAACAACATTGGAGATCATCTCAATACCCTTGTCAATCTCATCCATACTCTGGGCCTGTTCCTCAGCAAGATCGCCGGTCTGAATGATCATCTCCGTGATCTCTTCTACGCTGCTCTGCATTGCATCAAGAGCCTCCGTAGTCTCTGCCACAACAGAGTTACCGTTATTGATCTCATCCATGGTGTCAGCAATGAGCTGGTGAGTGTTCTTTGCAGCTTCGCTGGACTGATCTGCAAGTTTTCCGATCTGGTCCGCAACAACCGCGAAACCTTTTCCTGTTTCTCCTGCTCTTGCTGCCTCGATTGACGCGTTAAGAGCAAGGAGTGAAGTCTGCTTCGCAATAGCCTCTATGGAGTTTGTAACCTGCTCGATCTCTGCGGAAGCCTCGGTTATCCTTGTCATGGCATCCGTTACAAGATGCATCTTTCTTGCAGAAAGCTCTGCATTATCTCTGACCTCAATTGCCCTGGCTTTACTCTTTTCAGCCACTTCAGCCAGCTGCTTTGTCTGCTCTGTTACGGAGTTAACTGATGCTGTCAGCTCCTGAACCGCTGCCGCCTGATCTGTAGAACCTTCAGCCAGATCGTTTGCTCCCTGTGACATATTCAGGGCGCCCTGAGAAACCTGAGCTGAGGAATTTCTTACTTCAAGGAGAGTTCCGGAAAGATTATCCGAAATATCCTTCAGGGCATCCCTTATTGCCACATAGTCTCCGATATAGAGCTTTTCGTTTCTCGTTCCTGTTGAGAAATCTCCTGCAGACATGCGGTGCAGTGTCTCATTGATATCTTTTACAATGTCCTCAATAACATCGGTGGATTCCGTAATATCTTTTGCCAGCTTGCCAAGTTCATCCTCTGAATCTGTAGAAACCTTAACTTCCAGCTTACCCTTTGCCATGTCGTCAGCAGCTGAAGAGATGGCTTCAATAGGTCCAAGGATGCTCTTTGTAAGAGCTGCGCTGGCTTTTCTTGAATAAAGGATAGCGTAGATAACAACTAAAAGAGTCACAACAGTCATTATGATAACGCTTACGATAGCAAGCAGATATGCGCTGCCGGCCTGGGCCTTGGCTGAGATTCCAACCTCCTTGAAATCCTTTACCACAACCTTGATGGCTTCGTTTACGGTACCAACGTAGTAGTTGTAGATATCTGCGTGGGATGCACCCTCGTTAAACATTGATACCAGCTTATCGTCGGCAGTATCAATGGCCTTTATGTGAGTATAGATGGTGCTGAGATCTCCCTTGTATACTTTCCCAAGGTTATCAAGACCATCATTTAACTCCTGGATCTTTTCCTCGGCTCCTGCCAGCTGCTCGTTCCTGTCAGCCTCTTCCTCTGCCGACAGTGCCCACAGATAGTATTTTGCCAGGGCCTGGATTGTGATCCTGACTTCACCCTGCTGTGAGTTCTGCTCATAATAAACCGCATAGATATTATGCAGGTTAAAAAGAGCCACCACATCGATCAGGATGATTACTACAAAGATGACGATAAGGTTGATCCTGAATCTGTCAAATACCTTCTTAAATTTTTCCGACACCGGTAGGTTTTTAAAACCGGTCTGACTAAAAGAATCCTTTTTTTCTACACTAGCCATAGGTAACCCCTCCTAATAATGAACAAGAAAAAAGAACTTACTACTATTTTAGGCTATTTTGAGGGATTTTGTCTTTAAAATGTATAAGTTTTGTATTAAATTTCGATAAATAAGCTATGCTTATGGCAAATATAAGAAATATCGATTTTACTTATGTCTTTTTTACTGATATTATCATAGAGCAAGATAAAGAAAATTTGTCCGCATCAGATTTTTTGTGGGCGGAAAAAGAAATTTATATTTAGAGAGGGATTTGAAAAATGGTAAAAGCAGTAGTTGGTGCTAACTGGGGCGACGAAGGAAAG
>JAEEGL011139021.1_pt1 | contig 10935 bp, 7 predicted proteins | sample 9134231 | NCBI WGS metagenome assembly JAEEGL01 (sample SAMN16246548, study PRJNA631951) | gut metagenome | biome: gut microbiome; feature: rumen; material: fiber-attached | host: Bos | place: Iran: Karaj | collected 2018-10 | reverse complement strand
TTACAAGCATCAATGAACTCTGTCCAGTTTGTGGGAACCTCTACGCCGGCCTTTTCGAACATCTCGGTGTTATAGAACACGCATGCAGCCGCAATGTTAAGGGGAACTGCATAGTAGGAATCTCCGTACTTGCCGCCTGAAAGAACAGCCTCAGATGAGAAGGTATCCATCCAGCCGTCTGCAAGATAATCATCCAGAGGAGCAGCTACGCCGGGCTCAACGTATACATCGAGGTTAGGACCCGGAGAAACTATGAATACGTCCGGTGTCTGGTTGGAAGCTACAAGAGCGTTTAACTTAGGATAGTATTCCTCAAGGTTTGTGGTGATCGGGGTTACATGGTATTTTCCAGCATAATCCGCATTGAACCTGTCCACAACATCCTTATAGCCTAAGGAAATAAGGTCTTCCGTTGCGTTTAAGTCATCCCAGAACATCCAGCTGATCTCCTCGACATCCCCGTTTGACTCAGCAGCCGGTGCCGCCGCAGCTGTCGATTCATCCGCTGCCGCTGCCGGCGCCGGTGCACCCGTATCGGTGGAAACAGCGCAGCCTGCAAGCATACTCATGACCATGGTCATACTGAGAACTCCTGCCAAAATCTTCTTTAACTTCATTTTTATCCCTCCTGTAAGATAATAAAGTAAACCGTAAGGGCTCCGATCAGCCCTTCGTATACGCTTGTCTAAAATGATACCGTTTAGGCGCCTGCTCTTCTATACAATAATTGCTTGGTGATTCCTAATTATTGCTAATTTTTGGAGACAGGCTCAGATCCGGCGGAGTGATTTTGTATAGATTGCCGTAAATGCAGGCTACAAATCTGTATATAATGCTCAAATATCAAAAGCACACTTGCAAAACAGACTGCAATTTTGTATATTGAATTCGAAATAATCAGAAAATGATTGGTCGTTCAAAAGCAAGTTTTGATAAACAATGATTCAGATGTCGCGACTAAAAGGTGCTTTAGCACCTTTTGTGATACGGGATATGGTTATCGGGCTTGCCCGGAATAACTATATCCCGTATCACAAAATTGCACGAAGTGCTTTTGGCCGCGACATCTACTGGAAAGGATCGGAAAATTGATCAAGATACTCGAGGGGACCCGGGAAACGGTAGATTTTGCCGACGGCTCCGACCTTTTGCTATATGATAATATCGATTACGAGGAATACCCGCTCCACTGGCACAAGCCCATAGAGATAATCATGACCTTGACCGGGGGGTACCACATGGATTGCAACGGGGTGCATTTTGATATGGAGGAGGGCGATATCATCTTCATCGGCCCGGCGGTGCTTCATCACCTCTATGCCTCCGAGGGAGAGCGGCTCATCTTTCAGGCGGATGTGTCGAATTTTAACAACATAAGGGATTTTGAGTACTATCTTTCCATGCTCCATCCGGCCTTTCTCTTTAACTCTGCGGAATTTCCCGTGCTGCATAAGGAGCTTTCACGGCTTATGCTTGAGATAAAGTCGGAATACGACGGAAATTCACCCATGAGGGAGGCCGCGGTATACTCGCTTCTGCTGCAGATGTTTATAGCCATAAGCAGGGAAAATATCACCGAAAACACCGGGTTTTCGGATGTTAAACAGGGCAAGCAGCAGGAATATCTGGATAAGTTCATGACGATCTGTGAATATATCAACAATCACTGCACCGAGGATCTGGTGCTTGAGGATGTGGCAGGCCTTGCCGGCTTTTCCAAATTTCACTTTTCAAGGCTGTTTAAGGACTTTACCGGGGTGACCTTTTATAAATATGTGAATATGCGCCGGATAAACATAGCGGAGCAGCTGCTCCTCGATCCCGAGATAAACGTGACCGAGGTAGCGATCCGCTCCGGCTTTAATTCCGTTTCGGCGTTCATGCGCATGTTCAAGCAGATCAAGGGCTGCACTCCCACCGAATTTAAACGTATGTACGTGTGGTTATAGGGTCAGCATTTACGGGTCATGATGGGAATGCCGGTCACTGACGGGAGCTTGCTCACAGGCAGTGACCGGCATTTCCATCATGAAGCCGCGAAGCGGTCACCCCGCTCTCATTCGCAAAACGAGTCTGCGTAGCAGACGGAAGAGTGCGTAAGCACGGGTTTTGCGAATGTGAGCGGGGTGGCCCGTGAATTAAAAAGCAGTTCTGTATTAAATGCCTGTAAAGGAGAACCTGAACTTAAGCTCCCGGGAGTTGTCCAGCATATGGATCGGCTTCGTCTTTGCCCCCCAGGTATCGTCACCGGCTACCCCCATCTGCATCAGCGAAGCCCTGACATAAGTATGATAGACGGGCGGAAGCTCGTAAGGATGAGCCGCGTTATCGATCTGATGAGGCGAATAGGGCAGCACCGAAAGGCTGATATAGTCATCGGAGGACAGCAGGCAGATCCCGCCCTTCTCATCGGTGAGCTCCGCGTACCTGACCCCGATCTTATTCCCGCATTCCTGAGGCACAAGGTATTTTGCCATATTGTCCTTAACCCTGTTCCTGTATACGGAAAGCTTTCCGTGAGGCCTGTCAACATAGCTCTCGTCAGGCCCTATCCCGTACCACTCCAGGATATCCAGCTCGGGCGGGAGGGTGAACAAAACCCCAAACTCCGGAAGCTCTCCCACATCATCGCTCTTTTCCATGGTAAGCTCAACGTCCACTACCCCATCCTCGTGCACGGTATACTGAATGCTCGCTGTCTTTGCGGGAATGGTGGGAAGATTATAGTTACAGGTCACCACCACCTCATTACCGTCTTCGGTCTTCTCCTCAAAGGAAATGCCCCTGTCCATGCTGTAGAGATCCTCGGGATCCCTGCAGTCGGCATACATGCTCGCAAGCTTCCACTGGCCTGCCCTGAAGGGAAGGAGATTGGCCCTGTCGTTCTCTGTCATGGGACGCCAGAAATTCGGAACAGGAGGCTTCTTTAACAGCTCCCTTCCCGCATACCTGTAGGAGGTCATAACCCCGGTAAGCTTTGAAAACATCATCTCAAAGCCCTCTCCCCTGATCCCGATATTATAAAGCCCGTGTATGACCCGCATAACGGCCTTTTTATGGGTAAGGGCCAGAGGGGTCCCATATACGGCCTGTCCGTAGGCCACCTCATAGCCTGCCCCGGCCCACTGCCTGTCCTTATTAAGCCTGAAGGAAAGGGTAAGGACCAGCTCGCCCTTATGACTGTCGATGTACTCGGAAAACTCCTCGGGCACCGGTATGACAGTCTCCGAAAGCGGAAGGGTATTTATGCGCAGATGCTTCTCCATGAGCAGATCCCCGCTTCTTTCAAGAAGAAGGACCGCATCATACTCCGAGGTGTTTACGAAGAGATTTCTGTTAAAGATCCTGATAGTCCTCTCCTCAGAAGAGCTCTCGGCCATATCGGTATCCGTCTTTTTTTCGGGACTCTCATAGTTAAAACGGGCTCCGCCCCCCTCGAAAACAACCTTGATGGGACGGTAATTATACCTGACCTCCTGCATCTTGGGAGAAGGATCCCTGTCCCGTCCGTAAACAATGCCGTTTCCGCTGAAGCTTCCGTCATTCGGCCTCTCGTCAAAATCGCCCCCGTATGCCTGATACTCATTTCCGTATCTGTCAAAGGCAGTCAGGGACTGATCGATATAGTCCCAGATAAAGCCGCCCTGGAAAAGAGGCTCCTTATCGGCATAGTTTGTATAGATGTACATTCCGCCGCAGGAATTTCCCATGGCATGGGTATATTCACAGTTTATGAAGGGTTTGCTCCTGTGATCCTTCAGATAATTTCTTATGTCCTTAACGCTCCAGTACATGGTGCTGACCATGTCCGTGGTATCGGGATAACGCGTGTCATTTATTACACCCTCATAGTGGACGAGCCTGGTATCATCCCACTCATGGAAGGCATCGTGCATGGCCTTTAGATCGCTGCCGCCGAAGGACTCGTTCCCGAGAGACCAGATCAGGATGCAGGCATGGTTCTTATCCCGCTCAAACATGCTCCGCGCCCTGTCCAGGACATTCTCAAGATACTCCTCCCTGTCCCCGGGAGCAGCGTAGCTTACGGGCTTTTCCCCTGTCCCTATCAGCGCCCAGAGCCCGTGAGTCTCAAGATTGGTCTCGTCGATCACATACAGCCCCAGCTCGTCACAGAGCCTGTAGAACACGGTCTGATTGGGATAGTGGCTGGTACGGACGGCATTGATGTTATTGCGCTTCATGGTGATAAGGTCCTTGCGGATCTCCTCCTGTGAAACGACCCTTCCGCCGAAGGAGGAAAAATCATGCCTGTTGACCCCTCGGAACACAATGCGCTTGCCGTTTAGGCACATGATCCCGTCCTTTATCTCAAAGCGCCTGAAGCCTATCCGTTCGGAGATGATCTCCTGGGGCTCTCCCTCTCTGTTGTATACAACGATGGTGAGCTCATAGAGATTAGGCATCTCGGCGCTCCATTTAAGCGGTTTTCTGATCTTATAGGTAAAGGTGTTCTCCTTCTCCAGCACCTCATCCACGCTGAAGATGTCCATTCCCTCCGAGCACAGGTCTGTTCCCAGCTCTTCAAGGCTTATCAGGGCCTTTCCCTGGGCGGTAAGGGAAAGCTTCAGCTCAAGCTCCGCGTCCCTGTATTCGTCATCCATTATCGTCTTTACAGTCATATCGGCAACATGGACCGAAGGCACGGAGAACAGCCACACCGGCCTGAATATACCCGAGAACCTGAAGAAATCCTGGTCCTCAAGAAAGCTGCCCGAGGTAAAGCGGAATACCATGACCGCAAGCTTATTGGGCCCTTCCTCATCTATCACCCCGGTAAGGTCAAACTCCGCAGGGGTAAAGCTGTCCTCGCTGTAGCCGATATACTTTCCGTTTAACCAGAGGGCAAACCCGCTCTCAACGCCGTCAAAATGAATGCCTATCTTTTCGCCCTTCATCTCCTCGGGAACATAGAAGCTTTTGACATAGTGAGCCACCGGATTGAACTCCATCGGGATCTGACCCGGCTCCACCTCCTCGTGACCGTCCCATGGATACTGGACATTTACATACTGGGGCCTTCCATAGCCCTCCAATTGTATACAGGCAGGAACCCTTATATCATCCCAGCTTAAGCAGTCAAAATCCGGTTCGAAGAAGTCCGGGGTCATACCATCGAAGTTCTTTGAATAATAAAACTTCCATACTCCGTCAAGAGGGTGTTTGAAGGTGGTATAGCCTCCCTGCCTCTCCTTTGCGCTGCGGTAGTATTCATGATCGGAATGTGCCGGCATCGTCCCCTCTTTGAAAAATTCGGGGTTCTTTATACTGTTAAAATCAAACTGCATATCCATGAACATCCTCCTGTGAATGAAGCTTATTCGGAATAAGGCTGATCAGGCAAAGCTGACCAGATGTTACTGTTCACAGCCTTTCAGGCCGTGATAGTAACGGTTTTCCTCAGATCTTCCCCAATGTCTTTCGTACTGCGCCGGGTCCCGCCACAAGCTCTGCAAAGATATCCTTTACCTGCTGCGCAAGGCCCGCTTCATACAGATCCACTCCGAAGATCCTTTCATCCCTGAGAAGCTCTGAGACCGCCTCCTTCGCGCTTTCAGGATCCGTCTTTCCGGGTTCTATGCCCGCTACATAGGGGGTGAGCGCCGGAAGCATCGGATCCGGGCTTAATTCAAAGCTCTCACCGTTATCGTCAACAGCCATCAGATAGCGGAGCCACCCTGCAAATACCATGGGCACGGCCTTCAGGGAAGAGGGGTCCATGCCTCTTTTGATATAATTCTTTATGGTCTCTCCAAAACGGATGGAAAGCTTCTGGGAGGTATCGGTCGCTATCCTCTGAGGCGTATCTGGCATGTAGGGATTGGGAAGCCTTACGTTTAAACAGGCATCGATGAACTCCCTGGGATTGAGCACTCCGGGATCCGTAACTACCGGAAGGCCCTCCGTATAGCCAAGCCTTTCCACCAGCCTCTTGAGATCCTCATCCTTCATCTCCTCTGAGATCTTATTGTAGGAGAGGAGACAGCCATAGACCGCAAGGGCAGTATGCAGGGGATTCAGGCAGGTACATACCTTCATCCTCTCCACCTTGTCAACGGTCTCCCTGTCGGTAAAGATAACGCCTCCCTTTTCAAGCTCGGGCCTTCCCGCCGGGAAGCTGTCCTCTATCACAAGATACTCGCATTCCTCCGCGTTTACGAAGGGAGCCACATAGGTATTTTTAGAGGTTATCACGTTCTCCAGCCCGTCTATGGAATCCTTTTTGAGCATTTCCTCCACGGCGGCATCAGGCCTCGGAGTGATCTTATCGATCATGCTCCAGGGGAAGGATACAGAGGAAGGATCCTTTATATAATCAGCAAAACCGGCCTCGGCCTTTCCGTTCTTTACCCATTCCCCGGCAAAGGCCGAAACGGCGTCAAAGAGCTTGTCCCCGTTATGGGAGCAGTTATCGGTGCTCACCATGGCTATGGGCTTCTTTCCGCTCTTATATCTCTCATAGAGAAGGGAGGTCACCTTTCCGATATAGCTTGCGGGCTTATCGGGACCCTTTTCATAATCCTCCGAAACGCTTTTTAAAAGCTCCCCTTTGGCATCGGTAAGGCTGTAGCCCTTCTCCGTTATGGTAAAGGTGGCAAGCTTAAGGGAATCAGCCCTGAAAACGGTCTTCAGCCTCTCGTACTCTACCTCGTTCTCCGAGTCAAGGATACAGGACTCCGCTATGCTTCCGATCACCGTCTTTTCGATGTTTCCGCCCTGATCCCCGGTCTTAAGGGTAACCAGTATGGAAAGATTGTCGTGAGGCCTGTACATCTTCTCAATGATCTCGTAGTCAAAGCCCTCCACCACAGTTATTCCTTTTTCTGTGATCCCTTTGTTAAGAAGGTTCTGGGCTATATTGGCCTGAAACGCCCTGAAGATATTGCCGGCTCCGAAGTGGACCCATTCAGGCTCCTCCTTCGTCCTCTCTATCATTTTCTCTCTGTCAAAGGTATACAGGGTATATCCCTTTTCCTCCCAGGCTGCCCTGTCTTTAAGTCCTTCACTGTTTAACTTCATCTTCAAAACCTCTCTGATCTGTTCTAAGGTAATCATCCGGTTCATAAAACGAACCGGACCGGCACGAACAGGTTCGCGCCGAAGCGCACGATCTGCAGACAGATCGGCGCAGTGATTTTATCCGGTTCAAAAAAACTCAGGCGTTCGCCTTGGTGATCGCCTCCCAGAGGCCGTTTAAGTAGGCCGCGCCCAGAGCTCTGTCATAGAGACCGTAGCCCGGCATTGCCTTCTCTCCCCAGATCATCCTTCCGTGATCCGGTCTGATGGGGCCTTCAAAACCGATATCGTAAAGAGCCTTCATTATCTCGTACATATCAAAGGTTCCGTCCGAGGAAAGATGCGCTGCCTCTTCAAAATTAAGAGTCTCGGGATCCTTTGAGATAAAGCTTAGGTTCCTCACATGGGCAAAGTGGATCCTGCCCTTTAAGGAGCGTATCATGTCGGGCAGGTCGTTCTGCAGATTGGTCCCGTAGGAGCCCGAGCAGAAGGTGACGCCGTTGTGGGGATCATCCACCATCTTCATCATCCTTAATATATTCTCTTTGTTTATAATGATCCTCGGCAGACCGAACACGCTCCAGGCCGGGTCGTCGGGATGAATGGCCATTCTGATATCATACTTGTTGCAGACAGGCATTATCTTTTCAAGAAAATACTTCAGGTTCGCAAAAAGCTTTTCCTCATCCACGTCCTTATAAAGCTCAAAGAGCTCCTTTACATGCTCCATCCTTTCGGGCTCCCACCCCGGCATTACCGTGCCGTTCATCTCGCCCCTTATGGAATCGAACATCTTCTCGGGAACAATGGCATTGACCGCCTCCTGGGTATAGGCGAGCACAGTGGAGCCGTCCGCCCTTTTTCTGGCAAGCTCGGTCCTTGTCCAGTCAAAAACAGGCATGAAGTTATAGCAGACCATATGGATATCTTCTTTGCCGAGGTTTTCGAGGCTTTCGATATAATTATCGATATACTCGTCCCTCCTGCCGCTGCCCACCTTGATATCATCATGGACATTTACGCTCTCGATCCCCGCGATCTTAAGCCCGGCAGCCTCAACCTCGTCCTTCAGCGCCTTTATCTGTTCACGCTTCCACGCCTCACCGACGGGAACGTCATAAAGGGTCGTGATCACAGATCTTACCCCGGGTATCTGTTTGATCTGCTCCAGGGTCACGGTATCAAATCTGCTTCCGTACCATCTTAATGTCATCTCCATAAGCATTACCTCCAGGTCATTTGGTTTTATTTCCGGTATTCATGCGGACAGAGCCCGCCTCTTCTGTTTAACAAAAGCGATGAAGTCCTTTCTCGTATCCCCCAGTACCCGGTTGGAAAGTATATAGCCCTGATTGTTTCCGGTATATACGATCACAAGAGTAGGCCTCACCGTAAAGCTTATTATATCCTTCCAGGGGTGCTTCTCATATTTACCCATGGTCCTTATCACAAGCCCCTCCTCGTTGAAGGTAAGCCTGAGGTCAAGGCCCGAGCCGTCCCCTCCCTGTTTTTCAAGCTCCTTTAACTGCCGTTTGCAGTCATGATAGATGAAGGCCGGCTGTATGACCGTAAACAGGGACAGAAATACTAACATCACAAGCCTTACCCAGGGGACCGACTCCCTCCAGAAGGCTATGATCAATACTATCGATGCGAAGATACATACGATATTGACCACAGCCAGATAGGAGGCATAGGCATAGTACATCCGGACCTGCCAGAGGTCGGATACCCTGATCCTGTACTGATAATCATATTCCATGGCATGCTCCTGTACAGCCCTGCGGCAAAAGAAATATTCCGCGGCTTTTTATCTTAAGAGATTCGGCAGGAACATACTGATCCCCGGGATAAAGGTAATGAGGATGAGAACGATGATCATGCAGAGATAAAACGGTAAAGTAGCCTTTACGACTTTTTCCATGGGCAGCTTTGCCACCGCCGAACCGATAAACAGAACCGCTCCCACAGGCGGCGTCAGAAGACCGATACCGCAGTTGAGAACGATGATGATACCGAACTGAACCGGGTCGATCCCGATGGAGGTCGCTATCGGAAGCAGGATCGGCGTTGCTATCAGGATGATAGGAGCCATATCCATGATGCATCCCAGTACCAGAAGGATAAGGTCTATCAGCAGGGCGATCACATAGGGATTGCTGCTGACGCCTGTTATCGCCCTGGCAGCGATATCCGGAACATGGAGCCTTGTGAGGCAGTTTCCGAACACTGCGGAGGTGGCGATCAGGATGAGCACTATCGAAAGGGTATTGACACAGTCATCCAGAGCCTTCCAGACGCCCTTCCAGTCAAGGCCCCTGTATATGAACACCGAAACCAGAAGGCTGTAGATAACCGCGATCGCCGCCGATTCCGTTGCGGTAAAGGCTCCGCCTACAACCCCGACAACAACTATGATGATCGCGGCAAGGGCCCATATGGAAACCGACAGCTGCTTTAACAGAACCTTGATGGAGAACTTATCTCCCTTGGGATACTTCCGCTTTTTCGAAATGATATAGGAGCCGACCATGAGCGACATCGCAAGAAGCGCCCCGGGGATATAGCCCGCAAGGAAAAGAGCTCCTACCGAGATGCCGCCTGCGGACATAGCATAAATAACCATGTTATGCGAAGGAGGCACCAGCAGTCCCTCACAGGAGGAGGTTATGGTTACCGCTGTTGAGAAATCCTTATCATAGCCCTGATCCGCCATCATGGGGATGAGGATCGAGCCGAGGGAGGCCGTATCCGCGGATGCGGAGCCCGAGATGCCTCCGAAGAAATAGGAAGCCACGATATTGACCATGGCCATGCCTCCGGTCATCCATCCCACGCAGGCATTCGCCAGATCTATAAGCTTCTGGGATATGCCTCCGCTTCCCATCAGTACTCCCATCGTGATAAAGAAAGGCACCGCCATCAGGGAGAAGGAGCTTATGCCCTTTACCATGAACTGGCAGAGCGTTGTAAGCGGATTTCCCTCCACTAAAAGACAGAGGATCGAAGAAAGCGCCACTGCGTAAGCTATGGGGAACCTTAACAGGATCATCACCAGAAAGCTTATAAGCAGGACCGCTATGGCAGTAGTATTGACAGTCATTTGTTCTCACCTCCCTTAGTCTCTTCCTCCTTTACAAAGAAGGACTTGATATGCGTATAAACCGCTTCAAGCTCAAATACCAGCATCGCGATACCTGCAAGCGGAACCGGGAAATACATCCAGAATCTCGAAAGCCAGGGCATGCTCTCATAGTTGCCTACCCCGCCTATCTTATCCGCATAGGACCAGCCCTCAACTATCATTATCACTGCGAGGACAAGGACGGCAGCGTCTGCTAAAAGATCAAGTATTTTCAAAACCTTTTTGGGAAGGTATCTGTCAAAAGCAGTCATTCTGATGTGGGCTCCCCGCCTTATGGCCAGAGCCGCCGAAAGCACGGCCATATATGACATCAGGGTAAGAACCACCTGTTCTGTCCATGTAGGGTCCGGAATGAAGGGAATGTATCGGCCCGCCACCTGGAAGCTTACGATCAGAATATCCGCGATCAGCATAAGCTTGCACAGCACGGCCGTAACTTTATAGACCGCGTCATAGACCGGCCTTATTTTATCCAGCTTTTCAAAAATTGCCGGCATATATCTGTCTCTCCTTTCTGACTAGTATTACCGGTCACGGCCTTTCAGACCGTGAACAATGACCGGTCAACGAAAAAAGCGGGGCACCGGGCATCGTTGCCCAGTGCCCCGATAAGTGCATCGATTTAAGACCTTTTATTATTTCGCAAGGTCAAGGAGTTGCTGATAAAGCTCAGCCTGATCGCTGGTATTCTCTTCGATAACAGCCTTGCAGGCTTCCTGCCAGGGAGTCTTGTCCGCTACTTCAACGACATTGAC
>JAEEGL010636602.1_pt1 | contig 10935 bp, 11 predicted proteins | sample 9134231 | NCBI WGS metagenome assembly JAEEGL01 (sample SAMN16246548, study PRJNA631951) | gut metagenome | biome: gut microbiome; feature: rumen; material: fiber-attached | host: Bos | place: Iran: Karaj | collected 2018-10 | reverse complement strand
CCCTGACGCTCCCCGCACGGGGAGCGTGGATTGAAATATGTCGCTGAACTGGATCGATGCGAACAACGCGGACCGTCGCTCCCCGCACGGGGAGCGCAGCTTGAAGCCCTTCCCCTGCATCGAGCAGCGCACCGGCGGCAGCGCCCCCCCGAAAACCCAAAAGGGACCGCTCATCGTGAGCGGTCCCTTTTCGTATCGGAACAAACATGCGGTCATGCGCCATGCGGCGGAACGCTCCCGCCCGGAGTTTACGCGAGGTTCAGTTCCTGCTCCAGCGCGTCCTGCGGGCGGTAGCCGACGGCTTTCGCCGTGACCGCGCCGTCGTCGATGCGCACGATCGTCGGGATCGCGGAAACCTGGAACTGCGCCGCGAGCTCGGCCTCGTCGTCCACATTCACCTTGCCGACCTTGATTTTTCCTTCGTATTTCTCCGCGATCTTTTCAATGATCGGCGCGACCATGCGGCACGGGCCACACCACGTCGCCCAGAAATCAAGCACCACCGGGCAATCCGCCCCCAGCACCTCTTTTTCGAAATTCGCGGAAGTCACCGTGATCTCAGCCATTTTTCTTTCCTCCTTCTACCCTGTCGGGTCATTCCTTTGATTTGTAATACAGCATGCAGTGGCAGAAGCCCTCGTAGTTCGGGTCCTTGATCTGCTCGCGGAACTCCTTGCACATGCATTTCGTTTCCGGGGTCTGTTCGCGGCGGCAGGGGCAGAAGCCTCCCGTGCGCTCCAGTCCTTCCTTAACGATCCGGACGATCTCCTCATCCGGATTGAGCGTGATTTTCACAGCGCTTTCTCCTTTCCTATCTCCGCCGTCACGGGGTCTGTGTCCCGGCGGTCAGTTCTTCCAGATAATCGTAAAGCATCTCTTCGTTCATCGCACCGACGCGGGATGCCTGGATGTTTCCGTCGGCGTTGATGAAGACGGTGAGCGGGATGGAATAGACGGCGTACGCGATCGCGCCGCTCGATTCGGTGTCGAAGTACAGCGGGAAGGTATAGCCCCGCTCTTCGACATAGGCTTTCGCACTCTCCACGGTGTCGCGCCGCCCGTCGGTGAGATCGACCATCAAAAACCGCACCTTACCCTCGTATTCCGCCGCCGCCTTGTCGAAATGCGGCAGCTCGGAGGCACAGGGCGGGCACCAGGTCGCCCAAAAATTGACGACGATCGGCTCGCCGAAGAAGGACGAAAGCGAAACGGTCTCCCCGTTCATGTCAAGCATCGTGAAATCCGGCGCATCGGCGGCTTTCTTTTCTTCACCGGAGAGCCCCGCGGCATCCGCCCCCGCCGAGGGGGTCTGCGGGTCGAACGGCACCGACTGCGCGGATGCGTCCGCTTTTCCTTCCGCCGAAAGCTCCGGCTGCGCGGGACGGAAACGCTTTGAAAGCCCGTTGTAGAGCAGGACGCCGCCGAGGAGCACCGTGAACAGAATCAGCGGGACGAGCAGCGCCTTAAGCTGCTGTTTTGTCATGTGGATCCCCTCCTTTCCGCCGTCAGACGGCTGTGACGTGGCGTCCCATCAGCCCGGTCATCATGGGGATCCCCACAAGGATGAGGAAGACGCCGCAGACGATGTTCACGACGCGGTAATGCTTTTTGATGAAGTCGAAGACGTTCTTCAACCGGTCGAGCGTCAGTGCGGTCAGCACGAACGGAATGCCGAGCCCGAGCGAATAGACCAGGAGAAGCAACAGCCCCTTCAGCGCGCTGCCGGACGTCGACGCGAGCATGATCGCCGAGCCGAGGAACGCCCCGACGCACGGAGTCAGGCTGACCGAATAGATCACGCCGAAGAGCATCGCGGAGAAGAAGCCCCGCACTTCGACGGTCTTTTCCATGCCGCGCAGAAACGTCAGCGGGATGATTTCGAGGTATCCGAGCCCGAAGAGCACGACGAGAGCGCCGCAGACCAGATTCACCGCTGTCGAATAACGCACAAGGAACGCCCCGAGCGTCCCGGCGAACACGCCGAGCAGGCAGAATACCGCCGTAAACCCGAGCACGAACGCAAGGGCGCGCGGCCACACCCGCCGCCGGGTTTCCCCGCCGCCCGCGAAATACGACACGTACAGGGGGAGCATCGGGAGCATGCACGGGGAAATGAACGAGATGATCCCTTCGAGAAAGGTGATAAAAAACTGCATGCCGCCTCCTGTGCCGGAAAACGCGCGGACAAGCGCGAATGATTCCCTTTCGTCATTATTCTACCACAGAAACCCGGTTTGATGCGACCGAAATGGAATGAATTTCAAAAACTTTGACAATCTGTTCACAATGTCCGAAAACGCTTTTTTTATAATGGGGGTATCCATCCGTTCAAAGGTGCTTTATGTTTTATTCTATCTACTCCATGGATCTGAAAACGGCGCTGCTGCTCGCATTCACCGTGCTCGCGTTCTGGTTTGCCCTTGTCATTCTGACGGGCGAGCGGCATCCGAAGGGCTGGCGGCGCTTCCATGCCGCCGCGTTCTTAGTCTGGCTCGTCCTTCTCGTTTCGGCGACGCTCGTTTTCCGCAAAGCCGCACCCCGGGAGAGTGTTTTCGAACCCTTCCGCGTGCTCCGGCAGTATTTCGCGACCGGGCAGGAGTATCTGCTCCGCTCGTTCGTCATGAACGTCTTATTGTTCGTCCCCGGCGGGCTCGCGCTTTCGAACGCGCTGCCGGACAGAAAGGGCGTGTCCCGCATACGCGGCTCGCTCGAGCGCACGCTCGTCACCACCGGGGCGGGACTCGCGCTGAGTCTCGTCGTCGAAGGGCTGCAGCTGGCGCTTTCCCTCGGTCAGTTCGAGGTCGACGACCTTCTCGCGAACACCATCGGCGCGTTCCTCGGCTGTTCGTCCGTCTTCCTTGCCTCCGTTCTTCTCACCTGGCTGGAGAATCCCCCCTCCCGCGGTCTCCTCGGCAAGCTCTGGACCAAGGGGATCGAAAAGCGCGAGATTTTCACCTACCTCTACTGGGGCGGCATGACCACCGTCATCAACTGGGACACCTTTTTCCTGCTCGAGCCCCTCGTCAACCATTTTATCGCGAACGCCGCCGCGTGGGTGGTATCCGTCTCGTTCGCGTTCGTCACCGAGCGCGTCTATGTGTTCGGCAGCGAATCGAAGGGAACGGACACTTTCAAGGAAGTTCTGCTCTTCGCGCCCAGCCGCGTCATTTCCTTCGGCGTGGAGCAGGCGATCATCTGGCTCGGTCTGGATCTGCTCGGTCTGCCCTCCTTCCCCGTCGTATTCGTCAAATCCATCGTGACCGCGGTGCTCAATTTCATCTTCGGCAAATTCATTTTCCGCAAAAAACACGGCGAAAAGGCCTCCGCCTCCGAAGAAAACCCTTAAAAATTTCCCGGATGTGAAATCTTTTTTCAAAAAAGACTTGACAAGGACCCTCCGGCGATATATAATATTTGTTGTCTATCTGCGCGAGTGAACTACAGTCACACGCCGAACGGAAACTTTGAAACGAAAAGAAGGAGGTGTGATGATGCTCAGAACATATCAGCCCAAAAAGAGACAGAGAAGCAAGGTACACGGCTTCAGAAAAAGAATGGCGACCGCCGACGGCAGAAAGGTTCTCAAGAGAAGACGCGCGAAGGGTCGTGCCAGACTTACCCACTAATGAGAGAAGTATGAATAGCCTCCGCGTTCTTTCATGATCCCGGAGGTTATACTTTTGAAAAGCGATGAAGCTGTACGCCCTCAAAGACAATTTCCTTTTCCGCAAGGTTTACCGCGCCGGGCGCAAAAAGTCCGCCCGCACCCTCACGGTCTACGCCCTGAGGGACAAGTCCGCGGGACTCCTTCGCAAACGCAATCCGCAGAAAGAAACCCTGAACCGGGTCGGCATCTCAGCCTCTAAAAAAGTCGGAGGCGCGGTGCAGAGAAACCGGGCGAAAAGACTGATTCGGGAAGCCTTCCGTCAGATAGACAAATCCGTCGGCATCCGTAAAGGCTGGCTCATCGTCATCGTCCCGAAAACCGAATGCACCGTCAGCAAAATGCAGGATGTGAAGCGCGACCTTTCTGTCTGTCTCGGCTCGCTCGAGCTGCTTGCCTCAGAGGAAGAAAAGTCATGAAGCGCGCATCCCCGACATTCGAAAAAGCCGCCCGTCTGCCCCTCGCACTGCTCCGGAAAGCGCATGACGCGCTGGTGTGGGTCTGGCTTCTGCCCGTCCGCTTTTATCGGAGGTTCATCTCTCCGCTCAAACCCGGCGGCGGCTCCTGCCGATTCACCCCGACCTGCTCGCGCTATGCCGTGGAAGCCGTGCTGGAATGGGGCATCCTATGCGGCACCGCCCTCGCGATTTGGCGCGTCCTCCGCTGCAATCCCTTCTCGAAGGGTGGGGAGGATCCCGTGCCGAAAAGACGGGAGGCGGCCGCCCGGCTGCGCTCTCTTTTTCGCGCCCGCCGGAACAAAGGGCGCGCGGACCTTCCCGAAGAGTCCCGCGCCGAAAATCCTCAGACAGGCGGGGATACGCCCCGCGAAGAAAATCCCGAAATGGAGTAGCAAATGTTAGGATCACTCTTCGACCTTGTGTCCAAGCCCTTCGGTCTTCTGATGCGGGGCATGTACGCGCTGACGCACAATTACATCGCGGCGATCTTCCTGTTCACGCTGGTCTGCGAGCTCCTTCTGATCCCGTTCGCGATCAAGCAGCAGAAAAACCAGATCAAACAGGCGTCCCTCGGTCCCCGCACTGCCGCGATCCGCAAGAAATACGCCGGACGCAACGACAACGCGACCAAGCAGAAGATGCAGCAGGAAATCATGGATATGTACCAGCAGGAGCATTTCAACCCGGCTTCGGGCTGCGGCACGCTCCTCATCCAGTTCCCCATCATCATCCTGCTTTACAACATCATCCGGAAGCCGCTGACCTTTATTTCCCGGCTGACAGACGTGGATCTTTCCGCGCTCGCGGGCAGATTCGGACAGGGCGAGGGAATCAGCGCGGGCGCTGTGGACCAGATCAAACTCATCTCGGACATCCGCGACAATCTGTCGTCGCTCTCCACGGCTCAGTATCCGTCGCTGGAAGGGGCTCTGATCCCGCAGACGCAGGTGGGACCGTTCGACCTCACAAAAACGCCGACGCTCGAGTTCAATCCCTTCGACTGGCTGATGCTCATCCCGCTCGTAACGCTCGTCGTCATGATCGTCTCGCAGAAGATCATGAAGCGCTACACCTACCAGGACCCCACGATGGCGGAGCAGCAGAACGGACTTTCCATGAAGATCCTCGAGTGGGCGATGCCCCTCTTCTCCGTCTATATCGAGTTCCAGTTCGCGGCGGCGATCGGCATTTACTGGATCTTCCGCAGCATCCTGCAGATGGTGGAGAAGATCGTGATCTCGAAGTTCTACCCCCTGCCGAAATTCACGGAGCAGGATTACAAGGAAGCGGAACGGCAGGCAAACCTGTCGAACAAGCAGAAGAAACGCGAACTCAAGGAACGGGACCCGAACCGACCGCCCGTCCGCAGTCTCCATCACATCGACGACGAGGAATACCTCGCCCGTCACGCGGCTGACTTCGCCGCCGAAAACGACGGCAGCAGCGACGGGGAAACGAACGCGGACGAGAACAAGCCTTCCGACGGTCAGAACGACAAGAAGGAGAAGAAGGAACCTCCCGTCCCGCTGAAGGAAGACGCGAACACCGAATTCAAAAAGAAAAAATAAGAAAGAGAACCTCAAGGAAATCGTATATGGCAGACACATATATCATCACCGCGAAGACCGTCGAGGAAGCGATCGCCATCGCCAAACGGCAGTATGAGGACGCTTCCCACGAGGTCTCCTGCGATATTCTCGAAATGCCGAAAAAGGGCATCTTCTTCGGCATCGGCGCGAAAGAGGCTAAAATCAAGGTCACCGTCTCGAAGATCTCTTCGGTCGAATCCGAGCTTGGTTCCCTCGTCGCGGACATCAAAAACATGAAGGCCGTCACCGACCGCGGTTCCGACGGCGAAAAGCCCGAAAGCGGCAAAAAGCAGCAGAACGACCGCAATCAGCAGAAGCAGGGTCAGCAGAACCAGCAGAAGCAGAACCAACAGGGTCAGCAAAAGCAGGGCCAGCAGAAGCAGGGTCAGCAGGGCCAGAATCAGCAGAAGCAGAACCAGCAGGGTCAGCAGAAGCAGAACCAGCAAAAGCAGGGCCAGCAGAACCAGAATCAGCAGAAGCAGGGTCAGCAGAACCAGCAGAAGCAGGGTCAGCAGAAGCAGAACCAGCAGAACCAGAATCAGCAGAAGAACGAACAGAAGCCCGCGGCCGCTCCGGCCGCTCCCGCCGAACAGGCCGCCGCGCCGGCTGCCGCTGCTGAGGCTCCGTCCCAGACCCAGTCCTTCGGGAACGCGGACGCCGCTTACAAATCCTCGCTGGGCAATCAGGCGAAGCCCTCCCGCAGAGCGCGTCAGAAGAAGGGCACGTCCCACGCCGACGAATCCTCCGCCGTCACCGTATCCTCCCCCGTCGGTCTTTCCGACTTTGTGAGCGAGACCTCCGCGGAAGGCTTCGGCTCGGGAGAACAGGCAAACGCCGGCGGCAGAATGAACAACGACATCCGCCGCAAGAACCGCCAGCAGAAGCAGGCGGAGAAGCCCGCGGCCGAAAAGCCCGAAGCCTCCGTCCCCGCCCCGCTGAAGAGCCGCCCGCCGAGAAACCGTTCCGACCGCTCCGGTCCGCTCCAGCGCTCCGCGACCGAGGCCATGTCCTCGAAATACGACGTCGCCGAAACCGACGAGGATTACGAGAAGCTCGACCGTCTCGTCGCCGAGGCGGAAGGCTACACGCCCGCCTTCTCCGGGACTGACGCCGGGGATGCCGCCGCGCAGCGCGAGAACCGCCGCCGCGAGCCCATCACCGAGGAAGAAATGAAGTACGCGCTCGAGTTCGCGAACATGATCCTCAGGGACATGAACCTCGACGCGTCCGCCGTTCCCGCCGAATGCCCCGAGGGAGAGGATTTCGAGGTCACCGAGACCGCGACCGTCTACCCGAAGATCAACATCATCGGCGAAGACACAGGCATCCTCATCGGGCACCACGGCGAGACCCTCGATTCCATCCAGTACCTCGTGAATCTCTCCGCCCTGCGCAAGACCAAGTCGAAGGACGGCGATTACGTCAAGATCGTGGTGGACATCGAAAACTACCGTCAGAAACGGGAAGACACCCTCCGCGCTCTGGCGAGAAGGATGGCGGCGCGCGCCGTGAAATACCGCCGCAACGTCTTCCTCGAGCCCATGAACGCCTATGAGCGCCGCATCATCCACAGCGAGCTGCAGAGCTTTGAAAACGTGTCGACGCACTCCGTCGGCGCGGACCGCGACCGCAAGATCATCATCACCTACGAGGGTCCGGACAAGGCTCCCGACAACCGCAGACGCAGAAAGGGCGAGGACGCCCCCGAGGCCGAGGTCCAGCAGAAGAGCGAGCAGCCGAAGAAGCGCTCCCGCAGCCGGAACCGGAATCGCAACCGCTCCGAACAGCCGAAAACCGGTGAATTCGGCGTCGAATCCGTTCTGACGGAGACGGCGTCCGCCGCTGAGAGCGGCATCGAAAAGGAAGTTCGCCGCCCGAAGAAGCAGCAGCGGATCCCGATCGAAATGCTCGGCGAATGGCTCCCGGACGCGGGAGAAGCCGATGAGAACGGACTCGAAGAGGACACCCTGAAGGTCCTCTCCAGCGTCCGCGCCGCCGCCGACGCCCTCGAAAACGACACCGATGAGGAATCGTTCGAGGCCAAAGCCGACGCGCTCGAAGAAGCCCTCGAAGCGCTCGGCAAGAGCACCGACGAAGAATAACCGCCTGAAACAGGGCTGACGAGAACCGCTCAGCCCTGTTTTTTTGGTAACCCGCCCACCGCCGCTGCCCCTTGTGCACCGCCGTACCCCAACTCGCCGCAGGCGAACTTCACTCCCAAAAACGGTACTTCACTCGCCGAAGGCGAGTTTCACTGGCGTGACTGCGTCGACGCGGCGAAGCGGAATTTCACTCGCCGAAGGCGAATTTCACTCCTTCTGGGGGTTTTATGAACGATCTCACAAAAACCATCGCCGCCGTCTCCACCCCGCGCGGCAAGGGCGGCATCGCCGTGATCCGCCTGTCCGGTCCGGACGCGCTGCGCGTCGCGGACGCCATGTTCCGCCCGGCATCGGGGAAAGAGCTCTCGCAGTACCCGCCCCGTGCCGCCGTGTTCGGCACGATCCTCGATTCTACGGATTCCCCCTGCGATGAGGGGATCGCCGTATGCTTCGCCGCACCGCGCTCGTTCACCGGCGAGGACACCGCGGAGTTTTCCTGCCACGGCGGTCCCGCGGTGACGGAAGCGGTGTATGTTTCCGCGCTTGCGCACGGGGCATGCGCCGCCGGGCCGGGTGAGTTCACCCGCCGCGCGTTCGTGCACGGCAGGCTCTCCCTCACCGAAGCCGAGGCGGTCGGCGCTCTGATCGACGCGGACACGAAGGAGAGGCTTTCCCTCTCCCTCGGAGCGGTTCGCGGCAACGTGAGCCGGGAGATCGAAAAAATCTCCGATTCCCTGCTCTCCGTCATGACCGCCCTGTACGCCGCCATCGACTACCCGGAGGAGGACGTCGGGGACGAGGGCGAGCGGGAGATCGGAAACGTGCTGAAAACCGCCCTTTCCGACGTGGAGGGGCTGCTTGCCACCTACAAAACGGGCCGCGCCGTCGCGAACGGGGTCAAAACCGTGCTCTGCGGCGCGCCGAACGCCGGAAAGAGCTCGCTGTTCAACCGCATCACCGGGGAGGACGCCGCCATCGTGACCGAAATCGCCGGAACGACGCGGGACGTGCTCCGCGAGACCGTCTCCTTCGGCGGCGTGACGCTCCGGCTGTCCGACACGGCTGGTATGAGGCGTACGGACAACGTCATCGAGAAGATCGGCGTGGACCGCGCGGCCGCGGAGATCGCGGACGCGGAGCTGATCCTTGCCCTGTTCGACGGAAGCCGCCCCCTTTCGGAGGAGGACCGCGAGCTGATCCGTCTGCTCGGTGAAAACGGGCAGGGCTCGGCAGGCGGCGCGAAAATCGCCGTGCTGACGAAAAGCGACGCGGGACTTGTCCTCACCGAGGATGAGCTTGCCTCAGTCGACGCGGTCTGCTCCATGCGCGTCTCCGTCAGCGCGAAGAACGGGGAGATCGGAAAGCTCGCCGACGCGATCGCCTCCCTGTACGAAAGCGGCTCGGTCGATCTCAAAAACGACGCGGTAATCTGGGACGCGCGCCACCGGCAGGCGCTGGAGCACAGCCGCGCCTCCCTCTCCGCCGCCGTGCGGGCAATCGAAGCGGGGGATCCCATCGACTGCGTCTGCACCCTCGCCGAAGAGGCCATGGCGGCGCTCAGCGAAACGGATGGGCGCGGGGTCGAGGAAAAGATCGTCGCGGAAATCTTCTCGCGCTTCTGCGTGGGGAAATGAGGGGGAGGACGAGGGGGAACGTGGGGGAACGCGGCTTTCTTGGAAATGAAAGCTCGCGATGCTCCGCATCGCCGGCAAAGAGCTTTCAAAAATAGGAACAGCGGACTGCTCAAAGTGCAGATTGGGGCAACGTAAAGCTCACCGATGAACTGCCCTGCCCGGCAAGCTGTGCGGCAGGAAACTTCGCCGAACGAAAAAACGGCTGCGTGATTTACGCAAGCCGTTTTTTATGTGGATCGATCTCAGTCCTCGATTCTGTACGCCGCGCGGCCGCCGGTCTCCTGTTTGGCGGTCCGGTAGAAGGCGAGCAGTTCGGCGTCGCTCATGGTGGTGGTTCTGCCGCTCTCGTATTCGGCGTCGATGAGCTCCTTCATGCGTTTCACGACCGGGGAGCGCTTATCGGCGAAGGCGGCGTCCTTGTCGGGGCAGCGGTGGGCGAGCCAATGCGCGATGCCGGCGAGACCGCTCGTCGCGCTGATCGCCACCTGCGCGGGACGCTTCAGAAGCTTTTCGGTATTGAAGATGTTGTAGATCTCCTCGTCCTTCATCAGCCCGTCGGCGTGAACGCCCGCGCGGGTGATGTTGAAGTCCCGCCCCACGAACGGGGTGCGGACGGGGATCTCGTAGCCGATCTCGTGTTCGAAGTATTCCCCGATCTCGGTGATGACGGTGGTGTCCATGCCGTTCGTCGTGCCGCGGAGGGAGGCGTATTCCATGATCATCGCCTCAAGCGGGGTGTTGCCGCACCGCTCCCCGATGCCGAGCAGAGCGCAGTTGACCGAGGACGCGCCGTAGAGCCACGCCGTGGAGCTGTTCGAGACGGCCTTATAGAAATCGTTGTGCCCGTGCCACTCGAGCATTTCGGACGGGATGCCCGCGTAGTGCGTCAGACCGTAGACGATGCCGGGGACGGAGCGCGGAAGCGCCGCGCCGGGATAGGAGACGCCGTAGCCCATGGTGTCGCACGCGCGGATCTTGATCGGGATGCCCGATTCGTCGGACAGCCGCTGCAGCTCCTCCGCGAAGGGGACGACGAAACCGTAGAAGTCCGCGCGGGTGATGTCCTCGAAGTGACAGCGCGGGGAAATGCCAAGCGAAAGGATCTCCTTCACCACGCCGAGGTATTTGTCCATCGCGCTCTGGCGGGTGAGTCCCATCTTATTGTAAATATGGTAGTCCGAGCAGGAGACGAGCACGCCTGTTTCCCGCACGCCGAGGGATTTCACGAGCTGGAAGTCCTTCGTCGCGGCGCGGATCCATGTGGTGATCTCCGGGAATTCGTACCCCAGCGCCTGGCAGGCGGCGAGCGCCTCGCGGTCCTTTTCGGAATAAACGAAGAACTCCGCCTGGCGGATCATACCGTTCGGGCCGCCGAGCCGGTGGAGGAAGGTGAAAAGATCGGTGATCTGCTTCACGGTGAAGGGAGCCTGCGCCTGCTGGCCGTCGCGGAAGGTCGTGTCGGTGATCCAGATCTCCTCCGGCATGTTG
>JAEEGL017233990.1_pt1 | contig 10936 bp, 14 predicted proteins | sample 9134231 | NCBI WGS metagenome assembly JAEEGL01 (sample SAMN16246548, study PRJNA631951) | gut metagenome | biome: gut microbiome; feature: rumen; material: fiber-attached | host: Bos | place: Iran: Karaj | collected 2018-10 | reverse complement strand
GACTGGTACGAATGGGAACGCGGGAACGTGCGCCGGGAGGTGGAGGAAGGGACCTACCGTTTCTCCGGTCCGGTGCGGATCGACGCCCTGCCGAACGCGAAGGGATATATCGATATGGGAGACGGGACCCTGACCCACGACATGACCGGCTTTACCCTGACCGGAAACGACCGCGGAGAACCGTTTACCGTCAGATTTCCCGCCGAAACCCTCTATTCCTGCCACATCGAATACGAATATCTCGGGAAATACGGGGACTGCGTGGATCTGAACACTCTGAACGACACCTTCTATATCTACCCGAAGGGCCGCGATTTCGCCGTGACCAAATTCGCCCTGGCCACGGAGGAGCTTTACGCTCACCTGCATCCGGGCAAAAACGGCCCGCCCTCCGAAACCGCGGAATGATATGACGAAAGAAGAATATCTCGCCTCCCCGACCCGCGCCTCCTCCCTTTCATACCGGAAAAGCCGCAGCCTCGTTCTCCCGGAGGGGATCCGCGTCGTACCCGACCGGCTTTTTCGCGCAGACGAATATCCGGGATGGGAGGACGAGATCTATTTCCGGCTGATCCACCGGATGGAAAACCTCGACTCCCCCGTGATCCCGCCGGGCTTTGAGCTCCGTCTGCTTCCTCCGGAAGCCTTCCGGCGCCATATCGCGCTCTGTTACGGCATGAAAGACGCCGAAGCGGCGCTTTCCGAAATCTCCCGGCCGCCGCTTTACGATCCTGCGTTCTGGGTCGCGCTCTGTCCTGCGGGAAGCGGCGAGCCCGCCGCCTCCGGCATCGCCGTCCTCGACCCCGGGATCCGGGAGGGGAGCCTGGAATGGATCCAGGTCTCTCCCGCTTTCAGGCGGCGCGGGCTGGGAAAGGCAGTCGTTCTGATCCTGCTCGGGCGCTTTTCGGGAAGAGCTTCCTTCGTCACGGTCTCCGGACGGGAGAACAGCGTTTTCCGGCCTTCCCTGCTCTACGAAAGCGCCGGGTTCCGGGAAAAGGCTCTGTGGCACGTGCTGCGGGAAAAAAAGCAAAAAGCCTCGCGCAAATGAACGCGCGAAGCTTTTTTTTATTCGTCGACCTTCCCGCCGTTTCTCTTGTAGAGACGCCGGAGCGGCGGCGTGTTGTACCGCAGGATCATCGCCGGGAGAAAGCTCAGAAAGAGGTTCACGAAAAAGATCGGGAACCAGACGGCAAAGCGCCGCAGGAAGGGAAAGGCCGGAAGGAACAGGCCGCACAGCGCGTTTTCCAGATGGATCGCCACCCCGTAATTCGACTCCAGAAGGAATCTCGCGATATGCGCTCCGTCCCGGGTGCCGCCGATCCTGTCCTTCGGGAATCCGGAGAGAAAGCCGAGCTCCGGCACCAGATGCTTCCATCGCTTGACGCCGAGCTTCCCGAGGAGATCCCGCTCCTTTTTCCCCACGCGGAAAAGGCGCGCGCCGGGCGCGAACCACTTTTCCGGCAGTCTCCGGATCAAAAAAGCGAAGAGGCCGTCTATCGCGATCACCAGGACCGTCCCCCCGAAGACGGCAAGCGCGGCTTTGCCGAGTTCGGGAAGTCCGCCGCCCCGGAGGAGCCAGTTCAGAAGCAGGATCAGAATATCGGATCCGAGGATCACAATCCCGTAAAACAGCATCTTCAGTTCTCCCCGCCGTAGGTGAGCGGCATACCGTAGGTCCTTTCATAGACCTCTTTCCACATCCGGTAATTCTCCGCTGCCATTTTCTCCGCCGCCCGGCGGACCGGGAGGTCCCCGTCCGGCCAGATCGCTGGCAGAAAATGCAGAGTGTACGCCTGGATCGGGAAGCCGTCGGCGCCGGTTTTGTCGGAATCCTCCATGGTGATGAACACCGGAAGGACCGGAGCGCCGGCGGAGGCCGCGAAGCGGAAAGCGCCCGGCTTCAGAGGCCGCGGCTTCCGGTAATTCCACCACATGCCCTGCTCCGGATAGATCAAGATCTTCTCCCCGCGCTTCAAAAGCACCGAAACGGCGTTCAGGAATTCCTTCATCACGGGGACCGAAGCCGCCAGAGGCAGCGTGTTGCAGTGCCGGAAAAAAACGCCGTAAAGCCCGGGGAAGGAAGTGTAGTTCCCCTCCCGGATCACTTTATAGAGACGGCGTTTGCCGAGATACGGCTCGATGGCCTTGAAGACCGCGTAATTGTCGTAGGGATTGAAATGATTGCAGGTGATCATCGCGCCGCGGTCCCGGATCGCGAGATAATTGTCGATCCCGCGGATCCGCTTGATGATCAGCTCGCCTTCCCGGATCTTCCTGTCGAAATGGCGCTTGGCGATACGGTTCGAGATCCCGGTGAGGATCCGCGTGGAGGGCTTTTCCGCCAGATAATCGCATTCTCCCGGCCTGAGAGGTCTTGTCGGCGGATCGTTTTCCACGTCCTTGTCGAACCAGCCGCGCTTTTCGTATTCCGCGATCTTGTCGAGGATCGCCAGACGGTCCTTTGATTTTTCCATGAGGTTTCTCCTTTACGCGTAGACCGCCGGGCGGTATTCCTCCGCCGCGAGGGTTTCGGCCTTTTCGGTCTCCTCCTCGGCGAGACGGAGGAGCCTTGCGTTCTGCAGATCGTCCCGCGCCGCGTCGAAGGCGGAGTAGGCTTCCCTTTCCGCCAGAAGCTCCCGGTAATAGGGCGTCGCCTCCGCATAACGCCAGAAGCAGTCTTCATAGGAAACGCCGCGGTAATGCCACGGCTTGAAATTCATCTTGTAGTGCGCAAGCTTCGGCTCCTCCGAAGGCGCATACGGGAAGGGCGTCCGGTTCCATCCCGCATCCAGATAGGTGACGCTGCCCGCGGCCAGGAGATTCAGATAGTCCTGGTCCTGCGCCACGGGGAAACGGCGCCGGTCCAAAAGCGCGGAGAAGCGGTCCAGAAGACCGGTCCTGCGCATTTTCCCCAGATTCATCAGGAGCACGCCGGCGTTGAAATACTCCGACGGGCGAAGGCCCAGAACCGTCCGCGCGTAGCGGCCGTAGGTCGGGATGTCGGTCATGACCTCTTCGGTGACCGCGCCGAGGAGATTTTCGCCGAGATCGGTCCCGTAAAGCTCCGCGATATCGCCGTTGATCGCCACGTCGCAGTCCAGATAGATCCCCTTTTCATACGCCGGGAAAAGATCGGGGATGAAAAAGCGGTAATAGGTCGCCGCGGTGTAATAATCGCGCAGATGGAGCCTTCCCCCCATCCGGATCAGATAATCCCTCACGTCCGCAAATTCCAGAGCGATATTCCCGCCCGCAAGCGCGAGGAGCCGGTTCCGGTTCCTTTTGGCAAGCCCGCAGTTCAGGACGTGGAGTCTGTAATCAAACTCCTTTGAGGCGTTTTTCGCAAGCGACGCGATCGCCACCGCGAGATACGGCGCGTAACGGTCGTCCGTCGAAAAGAAAACCGGGATCGTTTCTCTGCCTTTCATGCCGTCGCCCTCTTTCCCGTGTGATTTTCAGCCTTTCAGCCCTCTTGCCTGACGATCCATATCCTCCACGACGATATCGAAGATTTCGCCGAGGGAAGCGCAGTATTCCAATACCTTCCACGGCTCGTCGGTATGAAAATGGATCTTGATCAGGTCCTCGTCCCCCACCGCCAGAAGACAGTCGCCTTCAAAATGTGCGCGGAAATACGCGCCGACGGCGTCCTCGTCCAGATCATGCCCTTCGATCAGAAGCTGCGTATCGTAACGATATCCGGATTTCTCCATGACTGCCTCCCGTTCTCGACCCGATCCGGCGATCAGATCGCCGGCAGATATTTATCATCTTGTCTTTGCGATTAGAATAGCAGATTTTTTGTATTATGTCAAGTCTTTCCCGGAAATTTCTTCTTGATTTTCCGGATCATTTTTGCTACAATGAGAAAAAGAATGCCGGAGGAGGCGGACGATATGGGCTATGACAAGGAACTGGTTGCGGGAAAACTGCGGCGCTGGGAACGGTATATGGATCATTACAAGCTGCCCGCATGGGAGGATATCCCCGATTTCGGGCTGTATATGGAACAGGTGACGGCGCTTTTGAAGGAATACCTGGATTATCTGCCCCCCGAATTGAAGGAGGAGCAGTTCATCACGCCCGCCACCATCAACAACTACGTCCGCAAAAGGGTCATGCCGGAGCCGGTCAAAAAGAAGTATTACCGCACCCATATCGTCTATCTGATCATCATCTGCACCCTGAAGCAGAGTCTGAGCATCGCGACCCTTCAGACCATGATCCCGGCGGAGCTCTCCGCAGACGAGCTCCGCGCCTACTACGACGCCTACCGGAGATGGCACCGCATCATCGCCCGGTATTTCTGCGAGCAGGTCAAGCTCTTCGCCGCGTCCGTTCTGGATCACGAGGAAAAGACCGAGCTGACCGCAGAGAACACGGAGGAGCTGATCTTCGCTTCGGCTCTGACCGGCGGATTCTGCCGGCTGCTTGCCGAAAAGCTCCTGCTTTTGAACGGCGAGACTCTGGAGTCGGGCGGAAGCATCGAGCCGGAGGATTGATCCCTTTCCCCAAAAAGAAAAAGCCGGCGGAAATCCGCCGGCTTTTCACATGCCGGGAAACGCATCCGGATCGCCTTACTGCATCAGATCGGCGATCGTGACCTTGTCCAGATACTCGTTGATCACGGCGTTCAGTCCGTTCCAGAGAGGCCTTGTGCGGCATTCCGCCGTTTTGGCGCAGGGCGGCGCGCCCTGTTCGAGACAGCTGACGGGCGCAAGGTCCCCTTCGGTCAGGCGTAGGATCTCTCCCACTCTGTACGCGGCGGGTTCGCGGGTCAGCCTATAGCCGCCCTCCTTGCCCTGGATGCCACGGATCAGATCGCTTTTCACCAGGACCGGCAGGATCCGTTCCAGATACTTCACCGAGATCTGCTGCCTTTCGGCGATCTCCTTCAGGGGAACGCAGCCGTCTTTTCCGTTTTCCGCCAGATCGATCATGAATTGCAGAGCGTATTTGCCCCGGGTGGATACCATCATATCCGGTCTCCTCCTGTTCCTTCGCCGCCGGGAGGCAGGATCACGCCGCCTCCGAGGACTTCTTCTCCCTCGTAGAATACCGCCGCCTGGCCGGGCGTCACCGCTCTCTGCGGCTCGTCGAACACGACGCGCGCCGTGTCCCCCTCCCCCGGGAATACCGTGGCGGGCTCCTCCGGGTGATGATAACGGATGCGCACGCCGCAGCGGCACGGGCCGCCCGGCGCGTTTCCCGCGATCCAGTTGACCCCGGCAAGCCGCGCCTCGGAGGAATACAGCTCCTCCCGGAAGCCGAGTACCACCCGGTTCTCCGCGGGATCGATCCGGATCACGTAGTAAGGCGCAGGGCCCGCGATCCCGAGTCCGCGCCGCTGGCCTACGGTATAATGGATCACGCCCTTGTGCCGCCCGAGCTTCGTACCGTCGGCAAGGACGAAATCCCCCGGCTCCGACCGGACGCCCGAAAGGGCCTCCACCACGCGGGCGTAATCGCCGTCCGGGACGAAACAGATATCCTGGCTGTCCGGCTTGCGCGCGTTCAGGAAGCCGTGCTCTTCGGCGATCCGGCGCGTCTCCTCCTTGGAAAGCTCTCCGAGCGGGAAAAGCGTATGCCGCAGGGCGTACTGATCCATCTGATAGAGCACGTAGCTCTGATCCTTTTCCGGCTCCTTCGCCTTCAGCAGGCGCATCCTGCCGTCCTTTTCATCGATCCGGGCATAATGCCCGGTGACGACACAGCCGCATCCCAGGATCTCCGCCCGTTCCAGAAGCTTCGCAAATTTCAGATGCCGGTTGCATTCGATGCAGGGATTCGGCGTGCTCCCGGAAAGATAGGCGCGGGCAAAGGGCACCATCACCTTTTCCCGGAATTCCGACTTGAAATTGAACACGTGATAAGGGATCCCCAGTCGCCGCGCCACCGCGCCCGCGTCCTCGGTATCCTCCAGGGAACAGCAGGTCCGCGCGCCGGGCTCCGGAAGGCCGGCGATCTCTTCCGCATCGTAAAGGCGCATGGTGCATCCCACCGCCTCGATCCCGGATTCCTTGACAAGGAGGGCGGCGACGCTGCTGTCTACGCCGCCGCTCATGGCAATCAATGCTTTTTTCATACCGTCAGAGCGCGCAGTGTTCGCAGTCCTCTGTATCGGGGAAGTCCGCCGGGTCGTAGGCGATGCCGTTTTTGTCGTAATAATCCTTCAGCGCCGCTTTGATGGCCTCCTCCGCCAGGACCGAGCAGTGGAGTTTGTGGGCCGGAAGACCGTCCAGCGCTTCCGCCACGGCCTTGTTGGTGAGCTTCAGCGCCTCGGACACCGGCTGCCCCTTGATCAGCTCGGTGGCCATGGAGCTTGAGGCGATGGCGCTGCCGCACCCGAAAGTCTCGAATTTCACGTCGGCGATGACGTCGTTTTCGATCTTGAGATAGATTTTCATGATGTCGCCGCATTTGGCGTTGCCCACTTCTCCCACGCCGTCGGGGTTTTCCAGAACGCCGACGTTGCGGGGGTTGCGGAAATGATCCATTACCTTTTCGCTGTAAAGTGCCATGAGAACCGTCCTTTCCCGAGATATGCGGCCGTTTTCCCGAGGGATCCGCGCCGCAAATCGATTTCGATTCAGAGCAGATGCTCTTTTTTGCCCTCTTCCAGATCGCGCCACACCGGAGACATGCTCCGGAGATAGGAAACGACCTCCTTCACCGCGCCGATCGTCTCCTCGATCTCCTCCGCGGTATTTTCCTCCGAGAGAGTCAGACGGAGGGAACCGTGCGCCACGTCGTGCGGCCTGCCGATGGCGAGGAGCACGTGACTGGGATCCAGCGAGCCCGACGTGCAGGCCGAGCCGGAGGACGCGCAGACGCCTCTGTCGTCCAGAAGCAGAAGCAGCGATTCGCCCTCGATCCCTTCAAAGCAGAAGTTCACGTTGCCGGGAAGCCTTCTTTCCCTGTCGCCGTTGAGCGCGCCGTGCGGGATCTCCGAAAGCCCGTCGATCAGCCGTTCGCGCAGCGGCAGGATCCTCCGGCGGTTTTCCTCCAGAGCGCCGCAGGCTTCCTCCAGCGCCGCCGCCATTCCCGCGATCGCCGCCAGATTTTCGGTGCCGGCGCGCTTGCCGCGTTCCTGCGCGCCGCCTTCGATCAGACTGAAAAGCCGGACGCCGCGTCTGGCGTAAAGGACGCCGGTCCCCTTCGGACCGTGGAACTTGTGGGCGGAAAGCGAAAGCATATCGATATTGTCTTCCTTCACGTTCACCGGGACGTGTCCCACCGCCTGTACGGCGTCCGTATGGAACAGGACGCCCTTTTCCCGGCAGATCACGCCGATTTCCCGGATGGGCTGGATCGTCCCGATCTCGTTGTTGGCAAACATGATCGTCACCAGACAGGTGTCGGGGCGGATGGCCGCCGCCACCTCCTCCGGCGTGACGACGCCCGAAGGATGCACGTCCAGAAGCGTGATCTCGTATCCTTCCCTTTTCAGCTTTTCCAGTGTATGAAGCACCGCGTGATGTTCGAACGCGGTGGAGACGATGTGTTTTTTCCCTTTCCTTTCTCCCAGGATCGCGGCGGAAAGGATCGCCTGGTTGTCCGCTTCGCTGCCTCCGGAGGTAAAGGTGATCTCCTTCGGATCGGCGCCGAGACAGGCCGCGATCCTCTCCCTCGCCGATTCCAGCGCTTCCTTCGACTTCTGACCGAAGGAATAGAGACTCGAGGGATTGCCGTACCAGTTTTCCAGATACGGGAGCATGGCCTCGACGGCGGTTTTGCTCATTTTTGTGGTGGCTGCGTTGTCCAGATAGATCATCGGGATTCTCCTTCCTTTGCATTCCGACGGATCCCGGTCGCGGGGGCCGCCCGTCTGCGGGCGGCGTCTGCATTTTATTCCTACCATTTCAGTAGGTGGATTAAGTATAGCACGCGCGGCGCCTCTTGTCAAGCGCAAAAAAGCGGTTTGCGCTTTTCCGCCTCCTGTGATACAATAAAACCGTTCGCCGCGTCCGCGGCGGCGATCCTTACGGAAAGGACGATCCTATGAACGCAAAAGAGATCGGCGAGATCCGCCGCCATATCGCCCCCGGCCGGTGCGCCGTCGGAAAAGTATACGGATGCTACGTCAACAGCGCGAAAAACGTCATTGCTTATCCCGAAGCCTCCTTCGGACTGATGTCGAACGAGGAGGCGGAGACCTATTTCGATCTGCTGAACAAGCCTCTGACCGGCACGCCGGGCAAGAATCTGAGGGAGCTTTCTTTTCCCTCCTCCGAGGTGATGGAGGGCGACGCGCACGGGCTTCTGGTCTCGCTCCTCCGGACGAATCTTGAAGACGGGAAGCTCCGGGAGGAGTTTTTCAGCCGCGTGATCGAAACGCTCGAGCCCGACGGATACAACGTCCTGATCCTTCTGGCCGCGGACGCCTACGACGTTCCTTACCGCGCGAAGGACGACGAAGTCCTTCCCGATTCCTCCGAAACCGTGTACCGGTATCTTCTTTCGGCCGTCTGCCCGGTGAAATCCGGCAAGCCCGTACTCGGTTACGACAGCGACGAGGGCGTTTTCCGCAGCCGTACCGTCAACCAGCTCGTGGAGGATCCTGCGCTGGGGTTCCTTTTCCCCGCTTTTGACGACCGCGCGCCGAATCTATACGGCGCTCTGTTCTACACCCGGGACCCCGCCCGGAAGCACGAGGCGTTCGTCGACCGGATCTTTCATCTGGACGCGGGCATGAGCGCCCCGGAGCAGAAGGAAACCTTCAGCGGGGTCCTTGCCGACGCCCTCGGCGAGGACTGCAGCTTCGAGGTGGTCCAAAAGCTTCACGAGGACGTGCGCGAAAAGCTCCTGCTTCACAAGGAAAGCAAGCTCCCCGACTCTCTGGCGCTTTCCCCGGACGACGTGGGCGATATCCTGCGGGAAAGCGGCGTGCCGGAGGAAAAGGTCGCCCTCTTCCGGGAAAGGTGTGCCGAAAGCTTCGGCGCGGACGCGCCGCTCGATCCCACCACCGTGATGGAAAGCCGCAAATTCGAGGTCCTGACGCCCATGGTGAAGATCACGGTGGATCCGGAGTTTTCCTCCCGGATCGAGGCCCGCTTGTACGAAGGGCGCAAATATCTCCTGATCCCCGCCGACGAGGGCGTGGAGATCAACGGCGTCGCCTGCCGGATCGACGCCGGAGAAGAATAAACATGCAGGCGGCCCGCGGGGCGGAAAGCGCGTTTTTTCCGGACGCAGCGCCGGCGGCGCGCCTCTCCGGGCGTTTTCCCGGCCTAAATCTTCCGAAAAACATTTATTGACATTTTTGGCGGGCTATGCTATGATGGATCCAGCGTAGTCTACTATACATGAAGGAGGCATTTTCATGCTGAAAACCAACCGCGGATTCTGGAAAATCTTTTTCCTGAACCTCATCACCCTTGGCATCTACGGCCTTGTCGTCACGCACAACATGGCGAAGGAAGCCAACATCGTCGATGAAGGCGGTAAAAAGGTCGGCGGTCTCGCGGCCGTGATCTTCCTGGGCGCCCTCACCCTCGGTATTTACGCCATGTACTGGAATTACCGCGTCTGCGAGAAGTACGGCAACTCGGTCCGTCTCAGCGGCGGCACCCCCAGAATCACCGGCGGCGGCTGGCTCCTTTGGACGCTGGTCGGTTCCCTGATCGTTGTCGGACCTCTGGTCGCTTACGTGAAGCAGCTCCATCTGTGGAACGACGCCAACAAGGCTTACAACGCCCGTCTGACCGCGAAGGCCAACGCCTGATCGGGAATACGCACAGGAACATAAGGGAGAGGCGGATCCTCTCCCTTTTTCTTTTGCTTCGGCCCGCGCCGCGCGGTTTTCTTCGCGCGGCGCAAAAAACCGGCGCGGTCACGCGGACCGCGCCGGATATGCAGGATTCGATTTCACGCGCAAAGGGCCGGAACCCGGCGGCGATTCCCCGCCGCGCGGGAAAATCAGGCGGCGGGCTGGTTGGAGACGAAGCGGAAGCCGTCGCCGCTCCGGATCAGAACGACCTCCATCTCGGCGGCGGAGCCGTACTGGCCGCCCTCGTTGACCCAGAACCAGTCGCTTCCGAAGCTTGTGGTGTAGCGCACCACGATCTTCCCGGATTCCTCGCCCACATCAAGGACCTTCACCGGCTGCATGTTGGTGTCGCCGTGTTCGACGTAATAGATGTCAAGATCCTCGTCGCTCAGATAATACTCCGACAGATCGCACCGGAATTCGTCCAGCGAACGGCCGGTGCGCTCCAGAACGAGCGCCTGCAGCCCTTCGGCGGAGATGTAGCTGACGCTGCTCATCAATTCGTGCCCGTGCTTCTTTTCCAGGACGGCGACCACGTCTTCGTAGGGGATCTCCTCGTCGTTCGTCTGATAAATGACCTCCCGCAGGCTGGCGTCGCGCACGTCGGAATAGGTGGACGCCAAAAATCCGTTGACGCCCGGCGTGCTCAAAAACGCCTCAAGCTCTTCCGCCGAGGGCAGCTCGACCGGTTCCGGATCGGACGCAGGTTCGGTCGCCGGTTCGGGATCGGTCTCGGAATCGGGATCGGACGCCGGTTCGGTTTCGGACGCGGTCCCGGATTCGGAGGCAGGTTCCGACGCAGGCTCCGTCGCGGGGCCGGTCTCGCTTTCATCCGGAAGCGTTTCCACGGTCTGCGGCTGTATCTGGCTCTCAGTCACTCTGCCGTACGGGTCGTTTTTCTTGACAAACAGGCAGGAGGAAAGGATCCCCGCCGAAAGCGCCAGGATCGCGAGGATCGCCAAAACGCGTTTCATCTTTTTCATATCGTCGATCTCCTTTCGGAAAGCCGGCGCGCCGGCCGGAGTATTCTTCTTTCCCGGAACGGAAACGCGCCGTTCCGTCAGGTTGGACGCTCCGGGCGCCCTTTTGTTCCCCGCGGAGCGCCGTTCCTCCCCTGTATCTTACCATTTTCAAAGCTCCGCGTCAAGATCGAAGTCCCCTTCCCCT